>Ga0114946_10000057_pt1 | contig 53146 bp, 46 predicted proteins | sample WalLakDeSediment_FD_88676 | JGI IMG/M metagenome (GOLD analysis project Ga0114946, IMG submission 88676) | Lake sediment microbial communities from Walker lake, Nevada to study Microbial Dark Matter (Phase II) - Walker Lake 11/02/13 Deep Sediment | ecosystem: Environmental > Aquatic >... | reverse complement strand
GAACGGTAGACGCACGAGACTTAAAATCTCCTGCCCCCAGGGGCGTGCGGGTTCGAATCCCGCTCCCGGCACCAGCCTCATCGATCTCGTACCGCACGCTCAATCGGACGCTTCTGGCGCCTCCACGACCGTTCGGGCGGCGGCCTCCTTGCCGACCGGCATCACGGCGCCGCTCTCCGGGTCGATCGTCGCGTAGCGCCCCACGCCCCCGCCCAGGCCGCCGGCCGGGCCGCCCGCGAAGCCGCCGAGCGGCGACGCGTTCGCGCCGGGCAGCGCGACGATCGTGTCGGCTCGCCGCGCCCAGACGTCCGTGAAGCTCTCCTCCAGGGCCATGAGTTGCGTCACGGGCGGCAGGTCGAACACCGCGGCGACCGCCAGCAGCGCCGTGACCCCGAGGGCGGCTGCAAGCTCCCGCCGCCACACGAACGTGCGACGGGTGCGGTCGCGGAGGTAACCCTTCACGACGCGCCAGTTGAACCACAGGTGGAGGACCGCCAGCGGCATCCACAGGAAGCCGAAGGCGACGTGGAGCGTCTCCCACTGCCCCTTGCTCAGCCCGACGAGGCTCCACCCGATCGTCTGCGCCATCTGGCCCGAGGGGGCGACGAACAGCGCCAGCCCGGTGATCGTGAACATCGCCAGCGAGGCGATCATCACCAGCGACACGAAGGCCCGAAGGTAGAAGACTCCGTAGCCGCGCGTGCGCGCCTGCGACACCGTCGTGGTTCTCGTGGTCATGCGGTGCTCCTCTCGCCCATGGTGTGGCCCATGCCGCGCCCCTGTGCCGTCGACCGTAGCGGAGTGCACGTGAACCCCGCGCGGACGCCCCGCGAACGTCGCGTGAACGCCGCGGTGCGCCGGGCCAGACGACGCCGCACCCCGGCGGCGGACCGGGGCGCGGCGTCGTGGTAGCGATGGACGGGCTCGAACCGTCGACCTCACGATTATGAGTCGTGCGCTCTAACCAGCTGAGCTACATCGCCAGGCGTGCGCCACGGGGTGCCGGGCGCGAGTCCGAACATACTACCCCGACGCGCGCCGCGGGCAAGCCGTGCCGAGCGGGGCACTCCCTACAGCGCCGGGTCGCTCCGGTACGGCGCCCACTCGGGCTCGTGCTCGTAGGCGAAGCGGTAGTAGGCGGTCCCCTCGAGGGCGCCCGCGGCCGCCTCGTCCACGACCACCTTGCAGTTCGGGTGCAGCTGCAGCGCGGTGGCGCTGATGCGTGCGGTGATGGGGCCCTCGGTCGCTCGGGCGAGGACCTCGGCCTTGCCCGCGCCGGTGACGACGAGCAGCACCTCGCGCGCCTCCAGGATGGTGCCGACCCCCATGGTGAGCGCCCGCCGCGGCACCGCGTCCGGGTCGCCCCCGAACATCGCCGCGTTCTGGGCGCGGGTCGTGGGCGTCAGCGCCTTCTCCCGCGTCCGCGACATCAGCGCCGACAGCGGCTCGTTGAAGCCGATGTGGCCGGTCTCGCCCAGCCCCAGGAGCTGCAGGTCGATGCCGCCGGCGGCGGCGATGGCGGCCTCGTAGGCGCGCGCCTCGGCCGCCAGGTCGGTCGCCGCGCCGTTGGGCAGTCGGCTCCGCTCCGGCGGCAGCCCGACGCGGTCGAACAGCCGCTCGCGCATGTAGTGGTGGTACGAGTGCGGGTCGCCGGGCGCGAGGCCGACGTACTCGTCGAGGTTGAACGTGCGCAGTCGACCGAGGTCGGCGACGCCGGCGCGATGGCCGGCGACGAGCTCGTCGTACACCGCCTCCATGGTGCGCCCGGTGGCGCAGCCGAGCACCAACTCGGGCTTCGCCCGCACGCGCTCGAGCACGAGGCGGGCGACCAGGCGGGCGACGTGCCCAGGGGTGGGGCGGATCAGGATCTCCACGGCACCGGTCTACCACGCCCGGCGCGGCCGGCGGCGAGGGTTGCGGGGACCTTCACGTCGGGCGCTGCGCCCCGGCGGTAGCATGCGCCATGCTGGTCCCCACGCTCGAGCTGTACGGCGAAGCGGCCGACCGAGTCGGCGAGGTGCTGGTGGACCTGCTGGCGCAGAGCCGTTCCCGCTACGCCCTGCTCGTCGACCGCCAGGGCTTCGTCATCCTCCATCGGCGCGCCGCGTGGGCCCCGAAGCCGCCGTCGCTCGACTCGCTGGCCACGCTGATCGCCTCGAACCACTCGGCGAACGAGGCGATCGCCAAGCTGTTCGGCGAGCACGGCTTCCGTGAGACGGTGCAGCAGAGCGACGGCGTGAGCACCTACGTCGAGGCGGTCGGCGAGCGGGCGCTGCTGGTCAGCGTGTTCGACGCATCCGCCCCGTTGGGCAAGGTCAAGCTGTTCACCAAGCGCGCCCTGGAGCGGATCCTGGCCGTGCTCGACGAGACCCGCGAGGCGGCCCCGACGGCCGACTTCGGCGGCAGCTTCAGTGCGGATGCGGGCGCGTTGCTCGACGAGCTGTTCGGGGACGGGAAGTCCGCATGAGCACGATCAACTTCGCGGCCCGCGAGATCAACTTCAAGCTCGTCTACTACGGCCCCGGCCTGTCGGGCAAGACGACCAACCTGAAGCAGATCCACGCGCACGTGCCGGGCGAGTCCAAGGGCGAGATGGTGTCGCTGCAGACCGAGGACGAGCGCACCCTGTTCTTCGACTTCCTGCCACTCGACCTCGGCAAGGTGAACGGCTTCAAGACCCGCTTCCACCTCTACACGGTGCCCGGCCAGGTGTTCTACAACGCCAGCCGACGCCTGATCCTGCGCGGCGTCGACGGCGTGGTGTTCGTCGCCGACTCGGCCCCGAACCGGCAGCGCGCCAACGCCGAATCGTTGCGCAACCTGCGCGAGAACCTGACCGAGCACGGGTTGTCGCTGCGCGAGGTGCCCTACGTCATCCAGGTCAACAAGCGCGACCTGCCCGACGCGCTGCCGGTCGACATGATCCGGGCGGTCGTCGACCCGGAGGGCCTGGCCCCCTGCTTCGAGGCGGTCGCGCAGCACCACCAGGGCGTGATCGAGCCCCTGAAGGCCGTCTCCAAGCTGGTCCTCGAGAAGCTGGCACAGCGCGCCTGAGGGGCCGGGACGCGCCCGGGCGCGTGCGGTAGCCTGGAGCATGCAACGCACCCCGCTGTACGACGAGCACGTCGCGCTCGGCGCGCGCATGGGCGACTTCGCCGGCTGGCTCATGCCCATCCAGTACCCGACCGGCATCCCCCAGGAGCACCTGGCCGTGCGCCAGGACGCGGGCGTCTTCGACGTCAGCCACATGGGGCAGGTGCGCGTGCGGGGCCCGCGGGCCACCGCCTTCCTCTCCTGGGCGACGCTGAACGACCCCGCCAGGCTGCGCCACGGCCAGGGGCAGTACACCCTGCTGGCCAACGACCGCGGCGGACTCGTCGACGACCTGTACCTCTACCGCGACGCGGACGAGGACTACCTGGTGGTGGCCAACGCCTCGAACGTCGAGGCCGTGGTCGCACAGCTGCGGGCCCTGGCGGACGCGGGTGCCTACGAGGCCGTGGTGCGCGACGAATCGGCGTCCTGGGCGCTGCTCGCGCTGCAGGGCCCGGCGGCCGCCGCCAAGCTCGACCGGCTCGCGAGCGCCGACCTGACGGCGGTGCGCAAGAACCGGATGATCGAGACCGCCCTCTCCGGCATGCCGGTGCGGCTCGCGCGCACCGGCTACACGGGCGAGGACGGCTTCGAGGTGTTCTGCCGGCCGGTCGACGCGCCGCCGGTCTGGCGCCTCCTGCTCGAGGCCGGCGCCACGCCCTGCGGCCTCGGGGCGCGCGACACGCTGCGGCTGGAGGCGGGCTTCCCGCTCTTCGGCCACGAGTTCGACGCGGCGAGCAACCCGCTGTGCACGCCGTTCGCCTGGGTCGTCAAGGACAAGCCCGCCTACGGGCTCGACGCCCTGCGGGCCGCCGACTGCCGCCGCCGGCTCGTGGGCCTGGTGCTCGAGGGGCGGGGCATCGCCCGCGACGGCTACCACGTCGTCGACGACGCCGGTGACCGCGTCGGCCGCGTCACCTCGGGGACCGTGTCGCCGCTGACGCGGCGCAGCATCGCGCTGGCGTGGATCGACGCCGAGCTCGCTGCGGACGGCGCGCGGGTCGCGGTCGAGATCCGTGGCCAGCCCGTGCCGGCCACCGTCACCCCGCCCCCGTTCTACGCCGGCTGAGCCCGGGTACGCTTGGAAGCGAGGAGAACCGCCATGAACACGCCCGACCACCTGCGCTACACCCCTTCCCACGAGTGGGCCACGGAGCCGGACGACGGCGTCGTCACCGTCGGTATCACCGACTTCGCCCAGGACCAACTCGGTGACGTCGTGTTCGTCGAGCTGCCCGAGGTCGGCCGCCAGCTCGCCGCCGGCGAGGCGGCCGCCGTGGTCGAGTCCGTCAAGACCGCCTCCGACATCTACGCGCCCGTCGGCGGCGAGGTGGTCGAGGTGAACCAGGCGCTGCTCGACGCGCCGGAGGCGATCAACACCGACGCCTACGGCGAGGGTTGGCTGTTCCGACTGCGCGTCGCCGACGGCGCGGCGGGCAACGCGCGGCTCGACGCCGCGGGTTACCGCGCGGTGGCCGAGGAGGGCTGAGCATGCCGTACGTCCCGCACAGCGACGAGGACGTGCGGCGGGCCCTGGCCACCATCGGCGTCGAGGACCTCGACGCGCTCTTCGCCGACGTACCGCACGAGATCCTCGACCCGCCGCTCGACCTGGCGGCGCCCATGGACGAGGTCACGCTGCTGGCGCACCTCGACGCGCTCGCCGCCAAGGACCAGCAGGGCGTCCCGACCTTCCTGGGCGGCGGCGTTCGCCGTCACTTCATCCCGGCGGTGACGCCGCGACTGGCGCTGCAGAGCGAGTTCGTGACCGCCTACACGCCTTACCAGCCCGAGGTGGCGCAGGGCGTGCTGCAGGCCACCTTCGAGTTCCAGACCATGATGTCGGAGCTGACCGGCCTGCCGATCGCCAACGCCTCGCTGTACGACGGCGCCTCGGCGGTGGCGGAGGCCGCCCTGCTGGCCGTCCGCCAGACGCGGCGCGAGGCCGTCCTGGTCTCGCGCGGGGCCCATCCCGAGACCCGCGAAGTGCTCCAGACCTACCTGTGGCCGCTCGGCATCGACGTCGAGGTCGTGGACCTCGATCCGACGCTCACCACCCCCGTGCCGACCGTGGGCGACCACGTCGCCGCCCTGATCGTCCAGCACCCCAACCACCTGGGTTACCTCGAGGCCATGCCGGCCATGGCTGCGGCCGCCCATGCGGCCGGCGCGCTGGCGATCGCGGTCGTCGACCCGCTGTCGCTGGCCGTGCTGCGCGAGCCGGGCCGGTACGGGGCCGACATCGCCGTGGGCGACGGCCAGGTGCTGGGCGTGCCGATGCAGTTCGGCGGCCCGGCGTTCGGCTTCATGGTCGTCACCGAGCCGCTGCTGCGCCAGCTTCCGGGGCGCCTCGTCGGCCAGACGACCGACGTCGACGGGCGCCGCGCGTTCGTGCTCACGCTGCAGGCGCGCGAGCAGCACATCCGCCGCGGCAAGGCGAAGTCGAACATCTGCTCGAACCACCAGCTGGCGGCCCTGCTCGCCACGGTCAACATGGCGGCCCTGGGGCCGGCGGGGCTGCGCGAGATGGCGGAGGGCACCGTCCGGCGCGCCCACCAGCTCGCCGCGGCGCTGCGCGACGACGGCGGTGACATGGCCGAGAACGGCCGCTTCTTCGCCGAGTTCGTGCTCCGCACGCGGCAGGACGGGGCGACCGTGCGGCGGCGGCTGGCCGAGCGCGGCCTGCGGGCCGGCGTCCCGCTGCCCGCCGAGTACGGCCTCGGCGACGGCGTGATCCTGGCGGCCACCGAGCTGATCACCGACGCCGACATCGCCGCCCTGGCCGGTGCGCTGCACGACATCGGCGAGCTGGGCGCCGGCGCCTCCCGGCCGGCCGAGGAGGTGGGCGCGTGAGCGACCACGTGGAGCGCTTCGACGTGCCCGGCGGCGCCGGCGGCGGCCGGCCCCCGCAGCGGGACTTCCCGCTGATCTTCGAGCGCGGCGCGCCCGGCAGGCGGGCAGCTCGGCCGCCGCTGACGGAGGGCGCGCCCCTCGCCGAGCTGCTCGGGGAGGACGCGCTGCGCGCGGCGCCGCCGCGGCTTCCCGAGGTCGCCGAGCTCGACCTGGTGCGGCACTACACCCAGCTGGCCCACCGCCAGTTCTCGATCGACGGCAACTTCTACCCGCTGGGCAGCTGCACCATGAAGTACAACCCCAAGCTGCACGAGGACGCCGCCGAGCGCTTCCTCGACCTGCACCCCTACCAGGACCCGGATCACGCCCAGGGCATCCTCGAGCTGTTGCACGGCCTGCAGCACGACCTCGCCACGATCACCGGCATGGACGCCATGAGCCTGCAGCCGGCCGCCGGCGCGCACGGCGAGCTGACCGGCATCCTGATGATCCGCGCCTACCACGAGGCCAACGGCGAGGGCGAGCAGCGGCGCGTGGTCATCTGCCCCGACGGCGCCCACGGCACCAACCCCGCCACCGCGTCGATGGCGGGATACGACGTCGTCGAGGTGCCCACCGGGCCGGACGGCGAGGTCGACCTGGCCGCCTTCGAGGCGGCCCTCGGCCCCCACACGGCCGCGGTCATGCTGACGAACCCGAACACCCTCGGCATCTTCGAGACCCGCATCCTGCGCATGGCGGAGGCCGCGCACGCGGCCGGTGCCCAGCTCTACTACGACGGCGCCAACCTCAACGCGGTGGTGGGGCGCGCGCGGCCCGGCGACATGGGCTTCGACGTCGTGCACCTCAACCTGCACAAGACCTTCACCACCCCGCACGGGGGCGGCGGTCCGGGCACCGGCCCGGTCGGCGTCAAGGCGCATCTGGCGCCCTACCTGCCGGTCCCGCTGGTGCAGCGCCTCGGCGAGCGCTTCGTGCTCGAGGGCGAGCGGCCGACGTCGGTCGGCCGCATGCGCAGCTTCTACGGCAACGTCGGCAACCTGGTGCGCGCGTACGCCTACATCCGCACGCTGGGTGCGGAGGGGCTGCGGCGGGTCGCCAGCATGGCGGTGCTGAACGCCAACTACCTGCGGACGCGCATGAAGGAGGCGGGCTTCACCGTCGCCTACGACCGCGTCAACATGCACGAGTTCGTCGCCCAGCCGCCCGCCGGCCTCCGCACGCTCGACATCGCCAAGGCGCTGCTGGACTACGGCGTGCACCCCATGACGGTCTACTTCCCGCTGATCGTCAAGGAGGCGATGATGGTCGAGCCGACGGAGACCGAGTCGCTGGAGACCCTCGACGCCTACGCGGCCGTGCTCGCCGACGTGGTGGCGCGCGCGGCGGCCGACCCCGCGTACCTCGCCGGCGCCCCGCGCCACACGCCCGTGCGCCGGCTCGACGAGACGGCCGCGGCCCGCAAGCCCATCCTGCGCTACGGCTTCGCCGAGCGCTGACGACGATCGCCCGGTACGCGAGCGGCCCGCCCCGGAACCCCGGGACGGGCCGCGACGCCAGGCGTGCCCGGCGTCAGCTGCCGCAGGTGGAGCCGCCCTCGCCGTCGGGCGCGGCGCGGCCGTCGGTGCGGAAGCTGGAGCCGCAGCCGCAGGCGCTGGTGGCGTTCGGGTTGGTCACGTGGAACCCGCCACCCAGCATGTTCTCGACGTAGTCGATCTCGCTGCCGCGCAGCAGTGGCCAGCTCTTGGGGTCGACCACCAAGCGGGCGCCGCCGTCCGCGAACTCGCGGTCACCGTCGAGGCGCTGCTCGTCGATGGCCATGCCGTAGCTGTAGCCGGAGCAGCCGCCCGACTTGATGAACACGCGCACGGCCGCGCCCTCGGGCTGCCCGGCGAGCAGGGCCGCCGCCCGCTGGGCGCCGGCGGGCGAGAAGGTGATGCGCTCGAGCGGGTCGGCCGCGCCGTGCGCGTCGACGGGTTGGGCCTTGGACGTGTAGGGCACGAGGGACCTCCGAGAAACCCTAGCGAAGCACTAGGTTGGATATAGCACGGCGCGGCACGCCGGTGGCGCAGCAGCGCGACCCCATGCATGCGCGGCCCTCTCGCGAGGGCCGCGCAAAGGCACGTGGCGGGCGCACCAGGACTCGAACCCGGGACCTACGGTTTTGGAGACCGCCGCTCTACCGACTGAGCTATACGCCCCCGCGTCGTCGACCGCGCCGCACCTGCGCTGCCCGGATCGGCGCCGTCGACCGCGGCGAGGATGCTACCACGGGCCCACCGGCGTGCCAAGGCGCGCGCTGCCGCAGGGCGGCGCGCGTGCGCCGCAGGGCGGCGCGCGTGCGCCGCGGGCCGGCGCGCGAGCGCCGCGGGCCGGCGCGCGTGCGCCGCGGGTCGGCGCGCGAGCGCCGCGGGTCGGCGCGCGAGCGCCGCACGGTGGCCCGGCGCCCAGGAGGACCTTGGGCGCCGTGGTAACCTCCAGGGGTGAACTCCGTCGCCCACGCATGGCATCGGGTCCCGGCGGTCGTGCGCTGGGCCCTGATCGCGCTCTGCCTCGGCGGCGGCGCGCTCGCCCTCGTCGCGCCGCGCGCCGACGCCCAGGACCGCAACGCCGTATGGCTGATCCCCATCGACACCGAGATCACCGCCGCCACGGGTCAGTTCGTGCGCGCCCGCGTCGACCGCGCCAACCGCGAGCAGCCGCTGGCGCTGGCCTTCTACCTCGACACCCCCGGCGGCTCGCTGGCGGCGATGCAGCGCATCGTCGAGGACGTCCTGAACCGCGCCCAGGTGCCCACGCTGGCCATCGTCCGCAACGCCTTCTCCGCCGGTGCCCTCATCGCCATGGCGGCGGAGCAGGTCGCCATGCTGCCAGGCTCGTCGATCGGCGCCGCCACCCCCATCGTCGCGACGCCCATCGGCATCGCCCCCGTGGAGGAGAAGTTCAGCTCCGCGGTGCGCGGCGAGTTCCGGGCCGTGGCCGAGGCGCGGGGTCGCGATCCGCGCATCGCCGAGGGGATGGTCGACGCCCGCATCGAGGTCCCCGGCATCGCCAGCGGCGACGAGCTCATCACCCTCACCGCCGGCCAGGCCGTGCAGTTCGGCATCGCCGACTTCGAGGCCCGCACGCTGCAGGAGGCCCTCGAGCGCTTCGGCTACGCCGGTGCGCGCATCGAACGGCTCGAGCCCAACCTCACCGAGCGGGTCGGAACCTGGCTCGCCAACCCCATCATCGTCGCGCTGCTGCTCGTGCTCGGGATCGGCGGCCTGCTGCTGGAGTTCTTCAGCCCCGGCTTCGGCATCCCTGGCGGGGTCGGACTCCTGGCGCTGGCGCTGCTCGGCCTGACCGCGGTGGTCGCCACCCCGGCCGGCCCGTTCGACCTGGCGCTGATCCTGGTGGGCGTCGTGCTGCTGGCGCTGGAGGCGCTGGTCATCCCCGGCTTCGGGGTGGCCGGCGTGCTGGGCATCGGCGTGCTGGCCTACGCCATCTTCCGGGTGTTCCAGGAGAGCTGGCTCACCGTCCTGGGCACCAGCACGGTCTTCGCCGGCATGCTGCTGGCTGGCCTGCTGTGGTTCCTCCCCTACTCACGCATCGCCGGCCGTCTGCGGCTGGCCGCCCGCATCGGCCGCTCGCCCGGCGAGCCGATCGTCACGCCGGGCCGCGCCTACGAGCGCAGCGACCTGGTCGGCGCGACGGGCGTGGCGCTCACCGACCTGCGCCCCGCCGGCATGGCGCGCTTCGGTGACGACCGCGTCGACGTCGTCACTCTTGGCGACTTCATCAACGCCGGCACCCCGCTGCGGGTGCTGCGCGTCGAAGGCAACCGCGTGACCGTGCTGGCCCAACCCACCGACCCCAAGGCGTCCGCCGAGGCGGCCGCCCGCCAGACCTAAGGAGCTCAACCATGGACATCGGAATCCTCGTCGTCGCCGGCGTCGTCGTCCTCTTCTTCCTGATCCTGTTCACCATCATCCCCATCGGCCTGTGGGTCTCGGCGGTCGCGGCCGGCGTCAAGGTCAGCCTGCTCAGCCTGGTCGCGATGCGGCTGCGGCGCGTGCCGCCGCACCGGATCATCCTCCCGCTCATCAAGGCCGACAAGGCCGGCATCGACGTCGGCCAGGACCAACTCGAGGCGCACTTCCTCGCTGGCGGCAACATCGACCGTCTCGTCGACGCCCTGATCGCCGCCGACAAGGCGGGCATCGCGCTGCCCTTCGACCGCGCCGCGGCCATCGACCTGGCGGGCCGCGACGTGCTCGACGCCGTCAAGGTGTCGGTCAACCCGAGGGTGATCCAGACGCCCAACGTCTCGGCGGTCGCCAAGGACGGCATCGAGCTGATCAGCACCGCGCGCGTCACGGTGCGCGCCAACCTGGAGCGGCTGGTCGGCGGCGCCGGCGAGGAGACGATCATCGCCCGCGTCGGCGAGGGCATCGTGTCCTCGATCGGCTCGACCGACTCGCACAAGAAGGTGCTCGAGAACCCCGACGTCATCTCCAAGACGGTCCTGTCGAAAGGACTCGATGCCGGCACGGCGTTCGAGATCCTGTCGATCGACATCGCAGACGTCAACGTGGGGCGCAACATCGGCGCCGAGCTGCAGACCGACCAGGCCGAGGCCGACAAGCGCGTCGCGCAGGCGAAGGCCGAGGAGCGCCGCGCGATGGCCGTCGCCGCCGAGCAGGAGAACCGCGCCCACGTCGAGGCGATGCGCGCCAAGGTCGTCGAGGCCGAGGCGCAGGTGCCGCTGGCGATCGCCGAGGCGTTCAAGGCCGGCAACCTGGGCGTGATGGACTACTACAACCTGCGCAACATCCAGTCCGACACCGACATGCGCACGAACATCGCCCGCTCGACCGACGGCGGAGAGCGCAAGAAGTGAGGCCGACTTGAGCTTCGGAGACCTGCTGGTCCTCCTGCTGTTCGTACTGTTCGTGGCATTGCCGGCGATCAGTCGCTCGCAGCAGCAGCGCCGCGGCGGTGGCCTACCGGGGACGCCGCCGCGCGCGCCCGGCCCCCGGCCCGGCACGCCGGGGCGGACCGCCGCCCCGACCGCACCGCGTCCGACGGCGGGTGGTCCGGCCAGCGGGTCGGGCCCCATGGCGTTCCCGCCGCCACAGGATGACGACCTCACGCGGCGCCTCGCCGAGGCCCGCGAGCGGGTCCGTCAGGCGATGGAGCGGCGGGGCGGCGCGGCGAGCACGTCACGACCCACCCAACTGCCGGCCGACGACCCGCGCGTACGCGCGCGCGGCCCGCTGGTCGGGGGACCGCCACCGGGAACGATCCTGGGTTCGCGTGAGCGGCCGCGGGGGACCCTGGTGAGCGGGGATCGGGACGACGGGCTGCTCGGAACGCCGTTCCCGTCCGATGCGCGCGCGGCGGCGCCGGAGCGTCCGCCGCGACCCGCGGCGCGCGAACGGCCCCAGCGCGCTGTGTCCGAAGCTCGGGCGGCCGTGGCCGCCCGCGACCTGCGGGCCGAGGCCCCCCGTCTCGAGATCGAGCGCCTGGACGAGCGCAGCGGCCGGCGCGCGGAGCCGGCGGTCCTCCTGGCGTTCGACACCGACAGCGTGCGCGAGGGCCTGGTGTGGCATCAGGTGCTGTCGGCGCCGCGGGCACGACGTCGTCTCGGAGGCGGCCCATTCCCGGAACGGTGACCCTCAAGCTGCGCAGCCCCGCCGAGGCGCTGGCGCTGCTCGGACAGAACGACGCCAACCTGCGCGTCCTGCGGCGCCGCCTCGGTGCCCGCGTCGTCGCCCGCGGCGACGAGCTTCGCCTGTCGGGGAGCGACGAGGAGGTGGCGGAGGCCGAGCGCACCTTCCGCGCCCTGCTGGCCACCATCCGCGCCGGCGGCCAGATCGGCCCGACGGAGCTGGAGCACGGCGAGTTGTCGCGCATGAGCCCGCCGCCGCTCGACGGCCCGGACGCGGACCCCGCGTCGGGCCCCACGCTGCCGGGGCGGGCCCGTCCCAAGACCGCGGGGCAGCGCCGCTACGTCGACGCCATCCACCGACACCCGATCACCTTCGGCATCGGCCCCGCCGGCACCGGCAAGACCTACCTCGCGGTGGCCATGGCGGTGCAGGCCATGACGACCAAGCGGGTCAAGCGGCTCGTGTTGACGCGACCCGCGGTCGAGGCCGGCGAGCGCCTCGGGTTCCTCCCCGGCGACCTGCAGGCGAAGATCGACCCCTACCTGCGCCCGCTGTACGACGCGCTGTACGACATGCTCTCCCCCGACCGGGTCGACCTGCTGCTGGAGCAGGGGGCGATCGAGGTGGCGCCCCTGGCCTTCATGCGTGGCCGGACCCTGAACGATGCGTTCATCATCCTCGACGAGGCGCAGAACACCACCGGCGACCAGATGAAGATGTTCCTGACGCGGATGGGGTTCAACAGCACCGTCGTGGTGACGGGCGACCGCACCCAGGTCGACCTGCCGGGGAACGTACCCTCGGGCCTGAGAGTCGCCGAACGCATCCTGCACGGGATCGACGGCATCGCGTTCGTGCACTTCAACGAGGGGGACGTGGTGCGCCACCCGTTGGTGGCCAGTATCATCCGGGCGTATGAGCAGCAGAGCTGAGCGGGGCCCGCGGCGGCACGGTTGGCGACTCGCCGGCGTCCTGTTCGTGTTCACGCTGGCGGCCGTCTTCTTCTCGGTGTACGACGAGCCGACCCGGCGCACGCTGGTGGTGGGTGAGCCGAGTCCGCAGACCTTCGTGGCCCCGGTCGAGCTGCAGGTGGTCGACCGCCTGGCGACCGAGGTCCGCCGGCAGGCCGCGCGGGCGCAGGTCCCGGAGCTCACCAGCCCCGATGCGGACCTGACGGCCGTGGTACTCACCAGCCTCGAGACGATCGCCCTGCCGCCCGACAGCCTGGCGGTTGTGCGGGCGCGTTATGCCGAACCCGCCGGCGTGCGCGCCGCCGACATCGAGTCGGTGCTGGCGGCGGCCCTGGAGGCGGCCCCGGCTGCGGAGCGCGCGTCGGTGGCGGACCTGCTGGCCACACGGCTGGTGGCCACGGCGATGCCCGACCCCGGCCTCACCGCTGCCGCCCGCAACGCCACGGCGGCCGCGGTCCCGGTCGTGTGGCGCTCGCTCGCGGCCGGACAGGTGGTGCTGCGAGAGGGCGAGACGGTCACGACCGACGCGCTCACCACGCTCGAGGCCGCGGGCCTGTACGCGCCGCGCGCCGAGGAGCTCGGCCGCACGGTCGTGGTGGCCCTCGGCGCCTTGCTGCTGGCCCTGCTGGCCTCGGCGCCGCTGCCCTTCGCCGCCGCCCGTCTCGCGCCGCGGTTCCGCCCCGAGCAGGTGGCGCTGCTGGTCGGGTTGACGCTGGCCGCCGTGGCGGCGCAGCGCTTCGCGCTCGAGCTGTCCCCCAGCTTCGTGCTCGTCATGCTGGTGCCGCTGCTCGTCGCGGTGCTGGTCTCGCAGGAGGCCGCGCTGCTGTGGGCGGTGTGGGTCGCGGTGGTCACCGCGGTCCTGGTGCCCTCCACGCCCCTCGTGACGCTGCTCGCGACGCTCGTCGGCGCAGTGGTCGCGGTGCGCAGCGTGCGCGACGTCCGTGCGCGCCCGTCGGTGGTGTTCGCGGGTGCCCTGGGCGGCGTCGCGGGCGGGGTCGCCCTGCTCGCCTGGGTGTGGGTCGGCGGCGGGCTGTCGGCGTGGGCCACCGCCGGCGCCTTCGGCACCTTCGTCGCCGGTGGCGTCCTGGCCGGCATCCTGGCCCTCGGCCTGGTGCCGCTGTTCGAGGTGGGCGCCGGGTTCCTGACGGGCTTCCGGCTGCTCGAGCTGTCGTCGCCCAGCCACCCCCTGCTGCAGCGGCTGCTGGTCGAGGCGCCCGGCAGCTACCAGCACTCGCTGATCATCTCCAACCTGGTCGAACCCGCCGTCGCGGCGATCGGCGGCGATACGCTCCTCGCCCGGGTGGGCGCGCTCTACCACGACGTCGGCAAGATCCGGCGCCCGCAGTTCTTCGTGGAGAACCAGTTCGGCGGCGAGAACCCCCACGACCGCATCAGCCCCCACCTCTCCTACCTCATCATCACCAGCCACGTACGCGACGGCGTCGACCTGCTGCGGGCCTACCGGCTGCCGCGCGAGCTCGAGCCGTTCGTCCTCGAGCACCACGGCACGACCGTGCTCGCGTACTTCTACAAGCGTGCCCTGGAGGACGCCACGGCGATCAGCGACCTCAACTTCCGCTACCCGGGCCCGCGGCCGCGCAGCAAGGAGACGGCCGTGCTGATGCTGGCGGACGCGGTGGAGTCCGCCGCGCGCACCCTGACCGACCCGACCCAAGGGAGCATCCGGGCCCTCATCGATCGGCTGTTCGAGCAGCGGCTGCAGGACGATCAGCTGTCGCAGAGCCCCCTCAACCTCCGCGACGTCGAGGTCATCGCCGCCACCTTCGAGCGGATGCTCACCGCCATCCTGCACCGGCGCATCAGCTACCCCAGCGCCGAGGAGATCCGAGGTCTGAGACGTGCGGATCGAGGTCCTGGACGAGACCGGCCGCTTCCGGCGGCGTGAGCGCGTGGCCGCGGTGGTGCGGCGCGTCGCCGCGGGCACCGGCCTGGCCGCGCCCGTCGACGGCGCACCGCCCGAGATGACGCTGGTGCTGCTCGACGATGCGGCCATCGCCCGCCGAAATGCGGCCGATCGCGGCGTCGACGGTGCCACCGACGTGCTCGCCTATCCGCTCGCCGAGCCCGACGACGTCGGGGTCCCGCAAGTGCCGCACGTGGGCGACGTCCTGGTGAGCCTCGAAACGGCGCGCCGGCAGGCGCGGGCACGTCGCCGCCCGACCTGGCACGAGGTCGCCGTGCTGGCCTGCCACGGCCTGCTGCACCTGCGCGGCTACGACCACCAGGCGCCGGCCGACTGGGCACCGTTCGAGGCCGTCCAGGCGCTCGCCGAGGCCGAGGCCGAGGCCATCGACCGCGCCCACCTCGCCCGTCGCGCGCTGCGGCCGGGCAGCGCGTCGTGAGCGCCATGCGGCCCTTCTCGCGTTCGCTGGAGGCGGCCGCCGTCGGCCTCCACTACGCCTGGCGCACGCAGCCGCACCTGCGGTTCGAGGCGGGGGTCGCCCTGGCGGCAGTGACGCTCGCGCTCCTCCTCGGGACCGGTCTGGTCGCGGTGCTGCTCGCCAGCACGCTGGTGCTCGTCGCCGAACTGCTCAACACCGCCATCGAGGCGCTCGTCGACCTCGTCACCCCGGAGCACCGGCCGCTCGCCGCCGCGGCCAAGGATGCCGCCGCCGGCGCCGTCCTCGTGGCTGCCGCCTTCGCGGTGGCGGTGGGACTGGCCGCGTTGGGGCCGGCGCTCTGGTCGCGCCTTAGCGCCTGGGTGGCGGCGTGAACGCCAGCGCCATGGAGCCGTGTGCGCTCGAGCGGGTGCCCGGCGACCTGTTGGCGGCGGCGCGGGCCGCGTGGCGACATGCGTACGCCCCCTACTCCGGCTTCGCGGTCGGCGCCGCGGTCCGCGACGTCGAGGGCCGGGTCTTCTCGGGCGCCAACGTGGAGAACGCGTCCTACGGCCTCGGCCGCTGCGCCGAGCAGTCGGCCGTGCAGGCCATGGCCAGCGCCGGGGGTCGGGCGATCGCCGAGGTGGTGGTGGTGGCCGAGGCCGACCCGCCCGCCACCCCGTGCGGGGCCTGCCGCCAGGTGCTGCACGAGTTCGGTCCCGAAGCGACGGTCTACCTGGTCAGCGGCGCGGGTGCCTGGCGCACGACGGTCGCGCGGCTGTTGCCGGACGGCTTCCGGCTGCGCGGCTGAACGGGGCACGGCGGCCCGTCGGGCACGCGTGCCGGTTCTCACGCGACCGCGGTAGACTCCCCCGATGCGCACCTTCCCCCATCGCCCCGTGGTGGCGGCGCTCGCCGGGCTGCTCCTGACCGTCGCCAGCGCCGCGTCGGCGCAGGCCGCGCCGCAGCGGATCGTCCTGCTGCCCTTCGACGCCGAGGCCTCGATCGAAGCACTCGGGCTGGCCCTCCCCACCGCCCTGCAGCGCGCCCTCAACGAGATCGACGGCGTCTTCGTCCCGCCGGTCGGGGATGCGGGCGTCGTGCTGCAGCGCGCCATCGCCGCGGGCGGCAACGCCCTCTGGGACGTCGGCCGCGTGTTCGGCGCCGACGCGGTGGTGCTGGGTCGCGTCCGCGGCAGCGATGCGCTGAGCGTCGAGCTGGTGGTGGAGCGCCAGGACGGGCAGGACCGGAGCCGGACGCTGTCGGGACGGATCGGCGACCTGCCCGCGCTGCTGCGTGGCGTGGCCGACGCCCTCCTCGAGCTCGCCGACGTCGCCGCGGGCACGGCCGACCGTGCCGACCTGCGGCGGGTGCTCGACGACGTGCCGTCGCTGCCCAGCCTGGGACCGCTCGCGCTCGCGACCGCCCGACTCCCCGGCGTGCGGGTGGACCAGCTCGAGGCCGCCGCCGCCCTCGACGGCGGCTCGCCCTGGGTCCGGGCCGAGTTCGCCCGCGCGCTGGCGCTGGCCGGCGCCCCGGAGCGCGCCCGGCAGGAAGCCCAGCTCGCCGTCGAGCTCGGCGCCCACGCCGAGAACCTGGTGCTCCTGGGCATCGTCCTGCTGGCGCAGGGCGATCCGGGCGCCCGGGCCGCCTTCGAGGCGGCGTTGGTCAGGAACCCCACCCACGCCGTGGCCCTGGTGGGTCTGGCGGAGGCCGGCGTCGGCCCCGACGAACGCGGTGCGCTGCTCGAGCGCGCGATCGCCGCCTCGCCGAGGCTCGTCGACGCCCACCTCGCGCTCGCGGCGCAGCAGACCTCGACCGCGCGCGCCATCCAGCTGCTGCGGCGTGCCGCCGCATCGCTGCCGGACTCGCTGGCCGTGCAGGCCGCGTTGATGGACACCGCGCTCGCCGCCGGCGACCCACGCGGGGCGCTGGAGCTCCTCACGGCCGCCGTCGCCGATCCCATCGGTCGGCGCCCCGCGGTCTACGCCCTCGCCGGGCGGCTGCCCGACGCGGTGGCCACCGACGCGCTGGCGCTCGTGCGCGAGGGCCTCGCGGGCTTCGCCGCCGATGCCGACCTGCGCCGCGTCGAGGTCGACCTGCTGCGCCGCACCGGCGACGGCGCCGGGGCGGACGCGGCGCTGGGCGCTTGGGTCGAATCCGGCCAGGCGTCGCCCGTGGAGGTGCTGGCATGGGCGGAGAGCCTCGCCGCCCGTGGACGCGTCGACGAGGCGCAGCGCTGGCTCGCCGCGATCGCCGACATCGACGACGACGGCGACCTCCGCTCCGCCCAGGTCGACCTGGCGGCGGGTCGGGCGCGCCTGGTGCTCGAGACGCTCGAGCCCCGGGTGGCCTCGGGCCAGGCGGACGCCTTGCGGCGGACGCTCTACGGCATCGCGCTGGGGCGCGTCGGCCGGATCGGCGAGGCGACCGCCATGCTGCGCGAGGTGGTAGCGGAGGGGGCCGCGGCCGACGTCGACGAGCGGACCGCGGATGCCGCGCTCCTCGCCGCCCGGGCGCTGTCGGTCCTTGAGGAGCAGCGCCGCATCGCCGGCGACGACGCCGAGGCGCTGTCGCCGGAGGCGGCGGAGCCGTTCCAGCAGGGCCTGTACGCATTGGAGACGGGCGACCTGGCGGCTGCGCGCGACGCCTTCGCCCGCTCGCGGGCGGCGCAGGAGACCGGCGTCGTGGCCTTCTACGAGGGCTACGTCCTGCAGCTCCTCGACGACCCGCGCGGCGCCATCGCCGCCTACGAGGCGGCGCGGGCCGCCCTCGGCGGCAGCGACATCCTGCTGAACAACCTGGGCTACGCCCACCTACAGGTGGGCCGCCTCGACTTGGCGCTCGTGTCCCTGCGGGAGGCGATCGCCGTCAACCCGAGCAACGCCCGCGCCCACCTGAACCTCGGGCTCGCGTACTACGGGCTGGCCCGCTTCGGGAACGCGGTCGCCTCGTTCGACACCGCGCTGGCGCTCGAACCGGCGTTGGCGGCGACCGCCGGCGAGATCATCGACGAAGCGCGCCGCCGCGCCGCCCCATGAGCGCGTCGGGCTAGCATGGTCGCCGTGAACGTTCGTCCCGAGGTCCTGGCCCTTCCCGCCTACCGCTTCCAGCCCCATCTTGCGGTGGTCAAGCTCGACCAGAACGAGAGCCCGGACGACCTGCCGGCCGGCCTGCGCGCCGCGGCGCTGGACCGTCTGCGGCGGAGCGAATGGCACCGCTACCCGGCGCTGCACGCCGACGACCTGGCGGCGGGCCTCGGCGCTCGGCACGGCTGGGCCGCCGACGGCGTGGTGGTGGCGGGCGGCTCGAACGTGCTGATCCAGGCCCTCGTCGTGCTCTCGGGGCTCGGCCGGCGCGTCCTCACGCTGACGCCCACGTTCCAGCTCTACGGGCTCCAGGCGCGGCTGCTGGGTGCCGAGCTGCACGAGGTCGCGCTGGGACCGGACCACGCCTTCCCGGCCGAGGCGGTCGCCGCTGCGTTGGGCCATGGCGAGGGCGTGGCGTTCCTGCCGGCGCCGCTGGCGCCCACCGGCAACGCCGTCGACCCCACCGCCCTGCGGCGGGTGGCCGCGGCCGCCGGCGAGGGCTGGACCGTCGTCATCGACGAAGCCTACGGCGAGTTCGCGGGCGTGGACCACGGAGGCCTCGCCGCCGAGCACCCGCGCGTCGTGCGTCTGCGCACCCTGTCGAAGGCCTTCGGGCTGGCGGGGGCACGCGTGGGGTTCGCGCTCGCGCACCCGGAGCTGGCCACCGAGCTGCGCAAGGTGGTGCTGCCCTTCTCCGTGTCCGCGTTGCAGCTGGCGGTCGCCGGCGCCGCGCTCGACGCCCCGGAGCTGGTCGACGAGCGGGTTCGCACCATCGTGGCGGAGCGCGAGCGCGTGGCCACGGCGCTGCGCGAGCGCGGCGTGCGCGTCGTGCCGAGCGTGACCAACTTCCTGCTGATCACCGTCGCGGACCCGGCGGCGACCCACCGTGCGCTGCTCGAGTACAGCGTGCTCGTGCGCCGGCAGGACCACCTGCCGGGGCTGACCGGCGCCCTGCGGGTCACCATCGGCCGCTCCGACGAGAACGACGCCTTCCTGCGGGCTTGGGACGCGCTGCCGCAGGCGAACGGGGTGCGACATGGATGAGCGACGCGCCGAGGTGCACCGCGTGACGCGCGAGACCGACGTCCGGGTGGTCCTCGACCTCGACGCCGGCGCGCGGGGCGCAGCGGCGACCGGCCACGGGTTCCTCGACCACCTGCTGGACCAGCTGGTGCGCCACGGGCGCCTGGGTCTCGAGGTGGTCGCCACCGGCGACCTGCACATCGACGCGCATCACCTCGCCGAGGACGTCGGCATCACGCTCGGTCAGGCGTGGGCGCGGGCGGTGGGTGACGCCGTGGGCATCGAGCGCTACGCCGATGCCTTCGTGCCGATGGACGAGACCCTGGTCCAGGTGGTCGTCGACCTGTCGGGCCGGCCCTTCCTGGCCTTCGACCCGGCGCCCGTGCAGGGCGACGTTGGGGGGTTCACGACCTTCCACCTGCGCGAGTTCCTGCGGGGCTTCGCGAACCACGCGCGCGCCACCGTGCACGTGCGCTGGGTGGCCACCGGCGATCCGCACCACGGCTGCGAGGCGGTGACGAAGGCGTTCGCCCGGGCGCTGCACGCCGCCAGTCGCATCACCGGCGACGCCCTGCCCTCGACCAAAGGGACGCTTTGAGGCCATGCGCGTCGCGCTCATCGACACCGGGGCCGGCAACCTGCACAGCGTCGCGAAGGCGTTGAGCGCCGCCGGGGTGCCCGCCGAGCGCACCCGCGACCCGCGTGAGGCGGCCCTGGCCGACGCGCTGGTCCTGCCTGGGCAGGGTCACTTCGGACAGGTCATGGCCGCCTTCCGGGCGAGCGGGTTCGAGCGCGTGGTCCGCGACCACCTCGCCACTGGCCGACCGTTCCTCGGGATCTGCGTCGGCCTGCAGCTCCTGATGGAGGGGTCCGAGGAGGCGCCCGGGGTGGCGGGGCTCGGCATCCTACCCGGGCGCGTCGTGCGCTTCCCGCCGGGGGCGCACAGCGTGCCGCACATGGGGTGGAACGCGCTCGAGCCCTGGGGTCGCTCCCCGCTCCTCGACGGCATCGCCGACGGCGACCACGCGTACTTCGCGCACTCGTACCTGGTGTCGTTCGACGACGCCCGGGCGGGCGTCGTCGGCGGCGGCGCCTGGACACGGCACGGGCCCACCCGCTTCCTGAGCGCGTTGTCGCGTGGCGCGGTCCACGCCACGCAGTTCCACCCCGAGAAGAGCCAGCGCGTGGGCCTGCGGCTGCTGGCCAACTTCGCCCGCTCGGCGCGCGGCGAAGCGACGGTGAGCGCATGAGGCGCGTCCGCCGGGTCGTGTGGCTGGTCGCGGTCGGCGCGCTCACCGCCATGGCCACCGCGCAGGTCGCCTGGACCGTGCAGACGGTGGCGCTGCGGGACCTGCGCGAGGCGAACGCGGAGGTCGTGCGCCTGTCGGCGCTCGGCCTCCCGGCCTACACCGAGTTCACGATGGCCGACGGCCTCCAGTACGTGCGCGTGCGCTTCGGCTGCTACGACCGGCGCGAGGCGGCGGAGGCCTGGGTCGCCCTGGTGCGGGGGCGCACGGTGCGCGATGCGGTGGCGGTCCCGATCGAGGCGCCGCTCCCCAACCACGTGCCCTGCGTGCAGGTCGACGTGGGTTTCCTCAAGCCCGCCACCTGGGGGTTGGTGTCGCGCGCCGGCGAGCAGCCCACCTTCCGCGTGGAGGTCGGCGGCCACGTCGCGTTCCTGCGCCACGACGGCCAAGGCTGGCGGCTCTGGCAGTCCGTCGCGCCCGAGCCCGAACCGGCGGCCCCGGTCGCGGCGCATCGCGGCGTGCGGGTGGGGAGCATCGCCGGGCAGCCCGTGGCGCGCACCGTTGCCGACGGGCCGCTCTGCCCGGGGACGCTGTTGACGTCGGTGGGCCCGGTGGCGATCGTCGACTGGGGCGACGCCGTCGTGGCGTGCCGGGTCGCGCCGCCACCGCCGTGAGCGACCCGTTGGCGGTCCCGGCCGGGCGCCGGGGCCGGTCCTGGGCCGCCTTGCGCTACTGGCTCGTGCCCGGGATGGGGGTCAAGCGGCACGTCAGCTGGGCGATCGCCGGCGCCCTCGTCACGCTCGTCGGCGTGGTCGCCTGGACGCTGTGGTTGCTGGGCGACCAGCGCGAGGCGCTGGCGGTGCCGATCGAGGCGTTGCTCGCGAGCGAGCCCTGGGCGCACCGGGGTGGATGGCTGGCGGGCGGCGTCGTCGTCGTCGGGGTCGTCCTCACCGTGGCCGCGATCGGCCGCCTCAACCGGTCGCTGCTGTCGAACTGGATGGCACGGCCCCAGGATGCGGCCGAGGTGCTGCATCGGCGGCTGCAGCTGGCGCGGGGGCCACGGATCGTGGCGATCGGTGGCGGCACCGGGCTCAGCCTCCTGCTGCGCGGACTGCGCGAGCACAGCTCCAACCTGACCGCGGTGGTGGCCGTCAGCGATGACGGCGGCTCCTCGGGTCGCCTGCGCGCCGCCTTCGGCATGCCCGCCCCGGGCGACCTGAGCGACTGCCTCGCCGCGCTGTCGGTGGACGAGGCGTCGCTCGGTCGGCTGCTGCAGTACCGCTTCCGGCGGGGCCGCGAGCTCGAGGGACACACCTTCGGCAACCTCCTCATCACCACGCTCAGCGAGGTCGAACGCGACTTCGGCGACGCCCTGCGGGTGATGCAACGGCTGCTCGACCTCAACGGGGCCGTGTGGCCCGCCACCGCACAGGCGGTGACCCTGCGCGTGGAGAAGGCCGACGGGCAGGTGGTCGAGGGCGAGAGCGTCCTGTCGGCGCATCCGGGCGCGGCCCGCAGCGTCGCGCTGGTCCCGGCCGATGGCGAGGCGTTGCCCGAGGTGATCGCCGCGTTGGGCAGCGCCGACCTCGTGCTCTTGGGGCCCGGCAGCCTGTTCAGCAGCACCCTGCCGCCGACTCTCGTGCCGGCGGTCGGCGCGGCCCTGCGCGCCACGCCGGGGGTCGTCGTGCAGATCGTCAACATCATGACGGAGGCGGGCGAGACCGACGGCTTCGACGCCTGGGACCACGTGGAGGCGGTACGCCGTCACGTGGGCCGCAGGCCCGACCTGGTGGTCATGAACGGGACGCCGGTCGACGCGGCTCGGGTGGCCGCCTACCTCGACGAGGGCGCCGAGCTCGTCCGCCTCGACCCGGCGCCGTTCCGCCGCGCCGGTGTCGCCGTCGTGACCTGGCCGCTGCTCGGGCCCGGCCCCCACGCGCAGCACGACGCGCCCGCGCTCGCCCGCGCGCTCGTGCGCTGGTGGGCGGAGCGGGGTCGGGCGTGAGTGGCGCCCGTCGCCGCCGACCGCCCTGGGTCTGGCTGCTCGCCATGAGCGCCCTGGCCTGGGCGCAGCCGGTCGTGGACGCGCCGGAGGGGGGCCCCCCGGCCGGCCTGCGGGCGCCGACGTCGCCGCTCTTCGCCGACTACGCCTGGTACGACCTGGTGGCGGTCCGCACGCCGGACCCCGGCGCCGTGTCGGGCTGGCTCGAGGTCGAGCTCGGCGCCGTGGACGTGGGTGGCCCCGGGGTCCTCGGCCTGCGCCAGCCCATCATCGAGGTGTACGTCGACGCCGGCACCGGCGGGGCCGCGATGCTGCTGCCCGGCTCGGGCCTGGCGATGCCGCCCGACGACGGCTGGCGTTACGCCGTCCGCATCACCGGCGCCGGCGCGTGGTGGTGGCGGGTCACCGACGAGCGCGACGGGCTGTCGCCGCCGCTGGAGCTGCCGGCGTCCGTCGATGGGCGCGTCGTCCGTGTCGCGTGGCCGGCGCCGTGGCCGGAGGAGGCGCGCGTCTACGCCATCAGCGGCGTTCACGACCCCTTCTCCCCCGACGGCTGGCGACCGTTCGCGGCGTCGCCGTCGCCTTGGGCCTTCGCCGCGGACGCCCGGCGCCCGCCGATCGTCGACGTGCTCCCGGGCGACGCCGACCTCTGGGAGCGGGTGCGCGCGACGGGCGCGCTGCAGCGCCCCGACGCGTCACGGGAGGTGCCCGGCGGCGGCGCCTGGCGCTGGTGGGCGCTGATGGGCAGCGGGATGGCGCTGGCCGTGGCCGGCCTGTGGTGGCGCGGGCGCCCGCCCGCCGCCGCGTCCGAGGCGCGCGACCCGCCCGCCCTCATCGGCGACGACGAGGTGGACGGCGGCGCGCCCGCCGATGCGCACAAGCCCGTGCCCGAGGACACGGACCCGCGTCAGTTGGGTGCCGTGGACGAGCGAACGGCGTCGCCGGCGGGGCCGGCCGGCACCGCGACCGGCGGGGACGCGGCCGGTGCCACGGCCGATGCGCCCGCGGAGCCACCGCCGACCGGGGCCTCCTCGACCCGGACGACGTCCGCCCCCAGGCCGGCCAGGCGCTCGGCGAAGCGTTCGTAACCGCGGTCGATCGCCTCCAGGCCGTGCACCCGGGAGCGTCCCTCGGCGGCCAGCGCAGCGACGACCAGCGCGCCGCCCGCCCGGAGGTCGGCGGCGTGCACCTCGGCCGCCGTGAGCGGGCCGCCGCGGACGACCAGCGTGCGCTCGGCCAACTCGAGCCGCGCCCCCATCCGCTGCAGCTCCGGCACGTGGGTGAAGCGGTCGGGGTAGACGCGATCACGGACGACGGACACGCCCGGCACGGTCGCCAGGAAGGCGCCGAAGGGTGCCTGCAGGTCGGTCGGCATGCCAGGATACTCGACCGCCGTGACGTCGACGCTCGTCAGTTCGCCGGTGGCGTCGACGCGCAGCGCGTCGCGGGCGACGTCGACGATGCGGACGCCGGCCTCGGCGAGCTTGTCGCGGACCGCCGATAGGTGGTCGGGCCGGACGCCTCGCAGGGTGACGTCGCCACGGGTCGCCGCCGCCGCGAGCATGAAGGTACCGGCCTCGATGCGATCCGGGATCGGCCGGAAGCGCGCGCCGCCCAGGCGCGGGACGCCCTGCACCCGCACGAACGGCGTGCCCGCCCCCTCGATGCGGGCGCCCATCCGGACGAGCAGGTCTGAGAGGTCCGCGATCTCGGGCTCGAGCGCGGCGTTCTCGATCTCCACTTCGCCGGTGCCGAGGGCGGTGGCCAGCAGCACGTTCTGCGTCCCGCCCACCGTCGGCGCCTCGAACACCACGCGGCCGGCCAGCGGCTGCCGGCGGCGGGCGACGAAGTCGCCGTTGTCGTCGGCCACCTGGACGCCGAGCGCGGCGAAGGCCTTGAGGTGCCGGTCCACGGGGCGCGGCCCGAAGGCGCAGCCCCCCGGCATGGAGATCCGGGCCTCGCCGGCGCGCGCCAGCAGCGCGCCCATCACGACGAAGCTGGCGCGCATCTTGCTGACCAGGCGGTAGGGGGCGCTGGTGTCGCGCACCTCGCGGGCGTGCAGCCGCACGTTGGGCCCCTCCCAGGCGACCTCGACGCCGGTGTGCTCGAGGATCTCGAGGGCTACCAGCACGTCCGACAGCCGCGGGACCCCCTCGATGACCAGCGGCTCGTCGCTGAGCAGGCTGGCGAGGATCAGGTAGAGGGCCGAGTTCTTGGCGGCGTGCACGGTCATCTGGCCGGCCAGCGGACGCCCGCCGACGATCTCCAACGCGCTGCGCGTGGTCATCCGTCGCGCCTCCTCCCGGGACGCTGGCCCCGCCGGACACCAGCGAGCACCGTGTGTAAGATGAGTGTAGCCCGCATCATCAGTCAGGTCAACCGCATACGCGCGTGACGGATGATGCTAGGATGAGGCCCACACCCGGTCGCGGGCGAACCGCGTAGGACCCGGAGGTCGACGTGCCGAAGCGGGAGAAGAGCAAGCGTCTGCAGGTCGTGATCAGCGAGGAACAGGACTCGCTGCTCACCAAGACCGCCTACCACCTCTCGAATCCCGAGCGGCTGGTGTCCAAGTCCGAGGTCGTGCGATTGGGCATCGCCATGCTCAACCGCGCGGTGGAGGAAGGCCGGCTAGACCCGGAGATGCTCGAGACGCTCGACGAGCGCTGAAGGGTGTTCCGCCCGGGCGACGTCATCGATGGCCGGTACGACGTCCTCGGCCCCTTGGGCCAGGGCGGCATGGGTCACGTGTTCCGTGCCCAGGACCGGCGCCTCGAGCGCATCGTGGCGCTCAAGGTCCTCCGCCCGCACCTCACCGAGACCGACGCCGACCGCTTCCGGCGGGAGATCCGTGCCCTGAGCCGCCTCAACCACCCCGCCATCGTGTCGATCTACGACCTGGGCGAGGGCGAGCACGTGTACTTCGCGATGGAGCTCGTCGAGGGCGGTCCCTTCACGGAGCTCGGTCCCGTCGCCGACGACGTCGAGCCGTTCCAGGCGCTCATGGACGGGGCCGTGCTGGTGGCCGAGGCACTCGCCTACGTCCACCGCCTGGGCATGGTCCACCGCGACCTCACCCCCCGCAACATCCTCCTGGGCGAGGGCGGCCGTCCGAAGGTGATGGACTTCGGGCTGGTGCAGCTGACGGAGACGTCGCGCCAGCTGACCCGCACCGGCTCCACCCTGGGCACCCCGCAGTACATGGCGCCCGAGCAGGCCACCGGCGACGCCACCGGCGCCGCCACCGACCTCTACGCCTTCGGGGCGGTGCTCTACCGCACCGTCACCGGCGAGGCGCCCTTCGACGCCGAGAACGACCAGGCGATCATGTACCAGCACGTCTACCACGCCCCCCGACCGGCCCACGAGGTGCACCCGGGCGTGCCCGCCGGCCTCTCGGAGCTCCTGGGGCGCATGCTGGCGAAGCGGCCGGAGGACCGCCCCGCGTCGGCGGCCGCCGTCGGCGACGCCCTGAGGGCGCTGCGCGACGACGGCCTGGCGCGGGTGACGCGGCGGCCCCACGGAGGCGCCGGGCGTCGCGGCGCATACCCGTCGGCCGTGGCGGACCCCGGCCGGCTGCGCCCGCGCTGGCAGGTGCACCTGGCCGAGGGGCCGCAGTGGCCGGCCGGCATGGCCGCGGCCGACGGCTTCCTCCTGGTCGGCCAGCGCAACGACGCCTTGGCCGTGGTGCGCCCCACCGACGGCGCCATCCAGGCGACGATCGCGCTCGACGACGAGGTGACCTCTCCCCCGCTGGTGCACGGTGGCCGCGTGTGGGTGACGACCCGGGATGGCGCCGTGGCGGCCATCGACTGGCCCGGCGGGACCCGCGCCTGGACCGCCCCCGAGGTCGAGGCCGTGGGGCTGGCCGCCCTCGGCCGCGACGTGCTGGTCGCGCGGCGCGACGGCTCGCTGGAGCGCTGGGGCGCCTCGCCGGGCGAGCGGCGGTGGCGCGCCGAGCTGCCCGCGCCGGCGACCACCCCGCCGACGGTGCACGGCCTGCTGGCCTTCGTCGCCAGCGAGGACGGCTGGTTGCACGCCATCGACCTCGCCGCGGGACGCCCGCGCTTCAAGGTGGAGGTGGGGCCGATGGTGGCGCCCCCCGTGGCCGCCGACCGCCTGCTCCTGCTGCCGACCCGCTCGGGCGAGCTCCACGCGTTCGACATCGCCCAGCACGAGGTCGTGTGGACCTACGACCTCGAGGGCGAGGCCTGGGGCGCACCGGCCGTCGGCGGCCGCCAGGTCTACGTGGCCTCGTGGGGCGACCGCCTGCACGCGCTGACGCTGCGCACGGGCGACGACGTCTGGTCGCGTCCGCTGGCGAACCCGGTCACGGCCGCCCCGGTCCTCGCGGGCGGCACCCTCTACGTCGTCACCGAGGGCGGCGAGCTGCTGGCGTTCGACGCCCGCAGCGGGCGCGAGCTCGTCCGCCAGCGCGTCGCGCCCGGCGCGGTGCAGGCCAGCGTCTTGCCGCTCGGCGACGCGATCGTCGTCGCCGCCCTCGACGGCACCCTCACCTGCTTGGCGTGACCGCCCCGGCGCCGACGAACCGCAGGTGGGCCTCCGCCCGCCCGAGCGCCACCCGCCGCACGTCGACGTCTGCCTCCGGCGCGTCGCCGGGCGCCGCCCGGACGAACGCGCCCAGGCCGGCCTCCCCAGCCTCCAGCCAGCGTTGGGCCACGCGCGACCCGGTGACGTCGTGCTGTCGCCGCAACAAGCGCGCGACCCACGCCCGGTCGTCGTCGTCGAGAGCGCCGACGGCGACGCTGGCGGGGTTCACGCGCCCAGCCAGCTCGCGCTCGGGGTCGAGCAGGTAGGCCACGCCGCCCGACATCCCCGCGCCGAAGTTCCACCCGACCCGGCCGAGCACCAGCAGCACGCCACCGGTCATGTACTCGGCGCCATGGTCGCCGCAGCCCTCGACCACCGCCACCGCGCCGGAGTTGCGCACGGCGAAGCGCTCGCCGGCCTGGCCGGCCGCGAACAGGGAACCGCCGGTGGCCCCGTAGAGCGCCGTGTTGCCCAGGATGACGCTGCGGTCGGTCGCCAGCGGGTCGCCCGGGGCGGGGCGCAACACCAGCTCGCCGCCGCTCAGCCCCTTGCCGACGTAGTCCTGGGCGTCGCCGGTGAGCGTCAACCGCATGCCGGCGACCGCGAACGCCCCGAAGCTCTGCCCCGCCGAGCCCCGGAACCGCAGCCACACGGCGCCCGCCGGCAGACCGGCGTCGCCGAAGCGGCGGGCGATCTCGCCGCTCAACCGAGCCCCGAGGGAGCGGTCGCGGTTCGACACCGCGTAGCTGCGGGCCACGGCACGCCCAAGGTCGAGTGCGGGCGCGGCATCCCGCAGCAGCTGCTCGTCGAGTGGCTCGTCGCCCGGTCGGTCGTTGCGCCCCTCGAGGTGCGCGGCGCGCCGCGCGGGCCGCGCGCCCGCGGCCTCGGGGCGGGTCCGCTGCAAGAGCTCACGCAGGTCGAGGCGCACCGCTTTCGGCGTGACGGCGTCGCGCGCGCGCAGGAGGTCGACGCGCCCGACGAGGTCGTCCAGCGTCCTCGCCCCGAGCTCGGCCAGGAGCATGCGCACCTGCTGCGCCACGTAGGTCATGAAGCGGACCACGTGCTCGGGTTCACCGGCGTACTTGGCCCGCAGGTCCGCCCGCTGGGTCGCGATCCCGACGGGACAGGTGTTGAGATGGCACTGACGGATCATGGCGCACCCGGCGGCGACCAGCGCGGCCGTGCCGAAGCCGAACGCGTCCGCCCCGAGGAGCGCCGCCACCACCACGTCGCGTCCGGTCTTGAGCCCGCCGTCGACCCGCAGCGTGACCCGCTCGCGCAGGCCGTTCGCGACCAGCACGCGTTGCGTCTCGGCCAGGCCCAGCTCCCACGGGAGGCCGGCGTGCTTGATGCTGGCCAGCGGCGAGGCGCCGGTCCCGCCGTCGTTGCCCGACAGCTGCACGTTGTCGGCGTAGCCCTTGGCGACGCCGGCGGCGATGGTGCCGACGCCGGTCGTGGACACCAACTTCACGCCGATGCGGGCCCGCGGGTTGACGCGCTTGAGGTCGTAGATCAGCTGCGAGAGGTCCTCGATCGAGTAGATGTCGTGGTGCGGCGGCGGCGAGATGAGGGTGACCCCGGGAACGCTACGCCGGATGCGGGCGATCTCGGCGTCGACCTTGTGGCCCGGGATCTGGCCGCCCTCGCCCGGCTTGGAGCCCTGCGCCATCTTGATCTCGAGCTCTGCCGCCGACGCCAGGTAGGCGGCGGTGACGCCGAAGCGCCCCGAGGCGACCTGCTTGATCGCGCTGTTGGCGAGGTCGCCCGCGCGCGGGTACCAGCCGCCGTGGCCGAGCTCGGGCATGTCACGCTCGTAGGGCCGGTAGCGGGCCTCGTCCTCGCCGCCCTCGCCGGAGTTGCTCTTGCCCCCGAGGCGGTTCATCGCCACCGCCAGGGTCTCGTGGGTCTCGCGCGACACGGCGCCGTGGCTCATCGCCTGGGTCGAGAAGCGCCGCACGATCGCCTCGACGGGTTCGACCTCGTCCAGTGCCACGGCCGGGCCGAGCGCCAGCGGCTCGAGGAGGTCGCGGAGACTCGCCGGGGGGCGCTCGTCCACCTCCCTCGCATACGCCGCGTACGCGTCGGGATCGGCCGTCCGCACGGCCTTGTGCAGCGCCTTGAACACCAGCGGATGCAGGGCGTGGTACTCGCCGGCCTTGCGGAAGCGGTAGATGCCGCGATCGCGCAACAGCGGGTCCTCGCCGAATGCCTCGGCGTGGATCCGCAGGGTGTCGGTCGCCAGCGCGAGCAGGCCGGCGCCCCCGACGCGCCAGGGCGTCCCGCTGAAGTAGCGGTCGACGAGGTCGCCGTCGATCCCGATGAACTCGAAGATCTGGGCGCCGCGGTAGCTCGACACCGCCGAGATGCCCATCTTGGACATCGTCTTCAGCAGGCCCTTCTCCAGCGCCGTCAGGTAGCGCTCAGCCGCCACCTCCGGCGGCAGGGGCGCTGCGGTCCTCGGACCGGCGGTCCTCGGACCGGCGGTCCTCGGACCGGCGGCCATCGGGCCGGCGGCCAGGCCGCGGGCGGTGGCCAGCGCCAGGTACGGGTGCACGAGGGCGGCGCCGAAGCCGATCAGGCAGGCGACGTGGTGGTCCTCGCGCGCCTCGCCGGTGTCCGCCACCAGCGCCGTGCGCGTCCGACGGCCGACGCGAAGGAGCCGCTGGTGGACGGCCGACACCGCGAGCAGCATCGGGATCGGCGCGTGGTCCGCGTCGGCGCCGCGGTCGGAGATGACCAGGACCCCGTGGCCGGCCTCGACCGCCTCGACGGCGTCGTCACAGAGCGCCTCGAGCGCCGATCCGAGGCCCTCCGGCCCCTGCGCGACGCGCCAGCGGGCCGTGAGGACCGTCGGCCGGAAGAGCGACCGGTCGAGCAACCAGGCGTACTGGCCCTCGTCGATCACCGGGCTGTCGAAGCGCAGCACGGCCGACGAGGTGGGGGCCTCGTCGAGGAGGGGGCCGCGCGGCCCGAGGACGGTGTGCAGCGACATGACGCGGCGCTCGCGCAGCGGGTCGATGGGCGGGTTGGTGACCTGGGCGAAGCGCTGCTTGACGTACCGGTACAGCGCCTGCGGCTGCTCGGAGAGGACCGCCAGCGGCGTGTCGTCGCCCATCGATCCCACCGGCACGTCGGCGCCGATCACCATCGGCCCGATGATGCGGTCCAGGTCCTCGGCCGAGTAGCCGTAGAGCTTCTGCGCCCGGAGCAGGCCCTCGTCGCTCCACGAGCGGCCCTCGGGCGCCGCCTGGCCGCGGCCGGGGGCCGCGACCAGGTGGGCGGCGACCCAGGCGCGGTAGGGCGCCTGGCGCGCGAGGCGTCGCTTGACGTCGGCGTTGCCCAGCAGCTCGCCACGCTCGACGTCGACCGCCAACACGGTGCCGGGGCCCAGGCGCCCGCGCTCCACGACGCGCCGGTCGCCCAACGGCACCAGCCCGGCCTCGGAGCCCACGACCACGAGGCCGTCGTCGGTGATGGCGTAGCGCTGCGGCCGCAGGCCGTTGCGGTCGAGCGCGGCGATCGCGAAGCGGCCGTCGCTCACGGCCAGCGCGGCGGGGCCGTCCCAGGGCTCCATCAGCGTCGCGTGGTACTCGTAGAAGCCGCGCAGGTCGCCGTCCATGGCCTCGTCGTGCTCGAACGCCTCGGGGATGAGCATGGCCAACGCGTGCAGCGGGTCGCGACCGGCGAGCGTGAGGAGCTCGAAGGCGTTGTCGAGGGCGGCCGAGTCGGAGCCACCGGGCTCGATGACGGGCAGCAGGTCGGCGACGGCGTCACCGAACACCCGGCTGGTCAGGACCGGCTCGCGCGAGCGCATGAAGTTGACGTTGCCCTGCAGCGTGTTGATCTCGCCGTTGTGCCCGAGGAAGCGGAAGGGCTGGGCCAGCGACCAGCGCGGCATCGTGTTGGTCGAGTAGCGCTCGTGGAAGATGGCGATGGCGGTGGCGTAGTCCGGGTCGGCGAGGTCGCGGTAGAACGTCGCCAGCGCGTCGCCCACCATGAGCCCCTTGTAGACGATCGTGCGGCTCGAGAACGAGGGCACGTACGCCCGCCCCAGCCCGCTCGCGCGCAGGCGCCGCTCGATGCGTTTGCGCGTCAGGAACAGCAGCCGCTCGTAGCCCAACGGGTCGAGGCCGGACGGCCGCCCGACCAGGACCTGGCGCATGACGGGGCGGCGCGCGCGGGCCTCCTCGCCGAGCGCGCCGTCATCGATCGGCGGATCGCGCCACGCCAGCAGCGCGAGCGCGCTCGCCGCGATCTCGTCGTCGATGACCTGGTAGATCTCGTCGACCGGAGCGTCGTTCGCCACGAAGAAGGTCCCGATGCCGAGATCGTGGTCGTCGCCGAGGCGCACCCCGAGGTCGGCCAGCTCGCGCCGGAAGAGGGCGTGCGGCAGTTGCGTCAGGATGCCGGCGCCGTCGCCGGTGCGGCCGTCGGCCGAGACCGCGCCGCGGTGCGCCAGGTTGGCCAGCGCCGCCAGCGCGTGGTCGAGCACCTGGCGGCGCGGGCCCCCCTCGAGGGCGGCGATGAAGCCGACCCCGCAGGCGTCGCGCTCATGGGGCCAGGCCGCTCGGCGGACGTCGGAGTACTGGGGCATGCGGTCCTTTCGCGCGCGGGGCCGCTGCATCGGTACCCCACGGTCGCGGTGGCGGGTGGAGCCGGGGCGCGGGCCTGGCCCACGGCCGGCGAAACGCCCGCGCTGTGGGCGACGCGCTCGACGGAACCTCATGCGCCGGGGAGCGAGAGGGTCCCGGGCGTGGCGCGAAGTCTAGCAACCGCCGGAACGGCGTGTCAACGTGACCGCAAGGAATCAGGCGCCTCCAGGACGACCCGCGCGCGCCTTACCGGGGGATCCGGCCTTCGCTCGGCAGGCGCGGGCCACGTGCCGCCGACGCGACCGAAATGAACATCGATGCGCCGCCTTCGAATCCGATGCAGATGGCCTGCGCGCGCCCCGCGTCAGCCGTCCGGCGACGGCGGTGCGGACGACGGGCCGGCGGCGGCGCGCGACGCGCGGCGCGGGGCGCCGGCTTCCGCGGCGGGGGCGAGCGCCGGCGACGCGTCGTCCGCCAACAGCTTCGACTCGATGGCGTCCAGCAGGGCCTCGTAGGAGGCGTCGATGATGTTCCGGTGCGCGCCGACGGTGCCCCAGCTGGTGCGTCCGTCGGTGGTCTCGACGTGCACCCGCACGACGCTTGCCGTGCCGGTGGACGGCCCGTGCAGGACGCGCACCTTGTAGTCGACCAGGCGCAGGTCGGCCAGCGTGGGATAGAAGTCGGAGAGCGCCCGCCGCAGCGCGCGATCGAGCGCGTTGACCGGGCCGTCGCCGTCGGCGGCGGTGTGCGACGGCCGGCCGCCCACCACCAGGCGCACCGTCGCCTCGCAGCGTGGCGCCGCGTCGCCATCGCGCTTGTCGATGAACACCGAGTAGCCGCGCAGGTCGAAGAAGGGCCGGTGCTCGCCGCGCAGCCGGCGCGCGACCAGCCGGAACGACGCCTCGGCCCCCTCGAACGCGTAGCCGAGGTGCTCGAGCTCCTTGAGCCGCGCGACCAGCGCGCCCGTGGGGTCGGCGTCGCCGGCCTCGGGCGTGCCGCCCACGCCCCTGGCCAGCAGGTTCGCGCGGCCCGACAGGTCCGACAGCAGCACGCGTCGGCGGTTCCCCACCGCCTCGGGCGGCACGTGCTCGTAGGTGTCGGGCCGGCGGTTGACCGCCGACACGTGCACGCCCCCCTTGTGGGCGAACGCCGCATCCCCTACGTACGGCCGGCGGACGTTCGGCTCGAGGTTGGCGCGGTCGTCGATGTAGCGAGACAGCGGCAGCAGGCCACCGATCGGCTGCGGCTGGTCGGCGCCGAGCTTCAGCGCCAGGTTCGCCAAGACCGTCAGCAGGTCGACGTTCCCGCAGCGCTCCCCGTAGCCGTTGACGGTCCCCTGCACCTGCCGGGCGCCCGCCCGCACGGCCGTGAGCGCGTTCGCCACCGCCAGCCCGGCGTCGTCGTGCGGGTGGATCCCGAGCCGCACGCCGGGGATGGCGGCGCGCGCCGCCGCGACGCCGGCCGCCACCAGCTCGGGCAGCGAGCCCCCGTTGGTGTCGCACAGCACCACGGTGGCGGCGCCCGCCTCGACGGCCGCCTGCAGCGTCGCCGCCGCGTAGCCGGCGTCGGCCCGCCAGCCGTCGAAGTAGTGCTCCGCGTCGTAGATCACCTCGCGCCCGGCGGCCCCGAGGAAGGTCACGGAGTCGCGGATCATCGCCAGGTTCTCCTCTAGGTCGGTGCCCAGCGCCTCCCACACGTGCAGCGGCCACGACTTGCCGAACACGGTGACCACCGGCGTGGCGGCGGCGACCAGCGCCCCGAGGTTGGCGTCGTCCTCGGGGGCGACGCCCTTGCGCCGGGTGGCGCCGAAGGCGCTAAGCCGGGCCGTCGCCAGCGACACGTCGCGCATGCGCTCGAAGAAGTCGACGTCCTTGGGGTTCGAGCCGGGCCAGCCGCCCTCGATGAGGTCGATCCCGAACGCGTCGAGGCGGCGGGCGATCGCCACCTTGTCGTCGCTCGTGAAGCTGACCCCTTCGCCCTGGGTGCCGTCGCGCAGCGTCGTGTCGTACAGCTCGATGCGCACGCCGCGCAGCTCGGAAGCGGGCTCGATCATGGGGTGGCGACGGGCGCGCGCTCGCGGCCCACGCCGGCGGCGAGCTTGTTGAGCACGTCGACGTAGGCCAGCGCGGATGCCTCCACCACGTCGGTCGACAGCCCGCGGCCGTGCACCGTGCGACCGTCCGAGCGCATGCGCACGCTGACCTCGCCTAGCGCGTCCTTGCCGCTGCCGACGCTGCGGATCTCGTAGCTCTCGAGAACGAGCGGCACCTGGGCGATGCGCTCCAACGCGTGGTAGACCGCATCGACGGGGCCGTCGCCGGTCGCCGCCTCCTCCACCTCGCCGGCGTCGGTCACCAGCCGGACCGTGGCCACCGGCGTCATGCGGGTGCCCGACTGGAACTGCACCGACGCGAGCAGGTAGGTCTGCGGCACGCGCGCCGTCTCGCTGTCGACCAGGGCACGGATGTCGTCGCTGGTCACGCTCTGCTTCCGGTCGCACAGGTCCTTGAACTGCCGGAACAGCGTGTTGAGGGTCTCGTCGTCGAGCGCGTCGTAGCCCAGGTCGACCAGCGTCTTGCGGAACGCGCGGCGACCCGAGTGCTTGCCCATCACCAGCACGCCCGCGTCGCGACCGACGGTCTCCGCCGACATGATCTCGTAGGTCTCCAGCGCCTTCATGACGCCGTCCTGGTGGATGCCGGACTCGTGCGCGAAGGCGTTGTCGCCGACCACCGCCTTGTTGGGGGGCACGCTGACGCCGGTGAACTGCGCCACCATGCGCGAGGCGCGGTAGAGCTCACGGGTGTCGATGCGGGTCGTGTGCCCCCAGAAGTCCTTGCGCGTCTCCAGGGCCATGACGACCTCCTCCAGGGAGGCGTTCCCGGCCCGCTCGCCGATGCCGTTCAGCGTGCACTCGATCTGCGTGGCGCCGGCGCCCACGGCGGCCAGCGAGTTGGCGACCGCCAGGCCCAGGTCGTCGTGGCAGTGGGTCGAGAAGTGCAGGTCGGCCGGCGCGGGCATGGCCGCGCGCAGGGTGCGGATCAGGCTCGCGTACTCCTCGGGCATGCCGTAGCCCACCGTGTCGGGCACGTTGAGCGTGGTCGCGCCCGCCGCCACCGCGGCGGCGTACAGCCGCACCAGGAAGTCGACCTCGCTGCGGGTGCAGTCCTGGGCCGAGAACTGCACGTCGTCGGTGAACTGGCGGGCGTAGCGCACGCTCTCGACGGTGGCCGCCAGCACCTCGTCCTCGGTCTTGCGCAGCATGTGCTCGAGGTGGATCCGCGAACCCGAGGTGAACACGTGGATGCGCCCCGCGGCCGCCGGCTCGATGGCCCGCCCGGCGCGCTCGATGTCGGCCGCGTCGGTGCGCGCCAGCGCGCACACGATCGGGCCCCGAACCTCGCGCGCGATGCGCTGCACCGCCTCGAAGTCGCCGACGCTCGTGATCGGGAAGCCCGCCTCGATCACGTCGACGTTGAGGCGGGCGAGCTGCCGCGCGATCTCCAGCTTCTGGGCGGTGTTCAGGGCCACGCCAGGGGTCTGCTCGCCGTCGCGGAGCGTGGTGTCGAAGATGCGGATGTGGGCCATGTGGGGTTCCTTCGGGGGGCCGGTCTGGACCGGCGCGAGGACGGTCGGGGGGCGAGGGCGCGACCCGGACGACGCACTGCCGGCCCGGCGCCGGCGCGCGTCAGCCGGGCCGGCCTAGTCGCCGGACCGCGTCGACGCCGCGTCGCATCAACGCGACCGGCCGCCGATGAAGGGCATCATCCGGCGCAGACGGGCGCCGACCTCGGCCAGCTGCGAGGCGGCGGTCGCGGCGCGCTGGGCCCGCAGCCGCGGCTGGCCGACCTGGTTCTCCAACAGGAACTCACGCGCGAAGACGCCCTGCCGGATGTCGCGCAGGACCGCCCGCATCGCGGCCCGGGTGTCGTCGGTCACCATCTTGGGGCCGGTGACGTAGTCGCCGTACTCGGCCGTGTTCGAGACCGAGTCGCGCATGCGCTCGAAGCCGCCCTCGTAGATCAGGTCCACGATCAGCTTCATCTCGTGCACGCACTCGAAGTAGGCGATCTCCGGCTGGTAGCCGGCCTCGACGAGGGTCTCGAAGCCGGCCTGCATCAGCGCCGTGACGCCGCCGCAGAGCACCGCCTGCTCGCCGAACAGGTCGGTCTCGGTCTCCTCCTGAAAGGTCGTCAGCAGGACGCCGCCGCGGGTGCCGCCGATGGCCTTGGCGTACGCCAGGCCGCGCTGCATCGCGGTCCCCGTCGCGTCCTGGTGCACGGCGAGCAGGCAGGGCACGCCGCCGCCCTCGACGTACGTGCGACGCACGAGGTGACCGGGGCCCTTGGGCGCCACCATGAACACGTCGACCTCGGGCGGCGCGACCACCTGGTGGAAGTGCACGTTGAAGCCGTGCGCGAACAGCAGCGCCTTGCCGGCGCGGAGGTGGGACGCGATCTGCTCGCGGTAGACGCGGCCCTGCGACTCGTCGGGCAGCAGGATCATCACCAGGTCGCCGGCGGCCGCCGCCTCGGCGACCTCCAGCACGCGCAGGCCGGCCGCCTCGGCCGCGGCCCACGAGGCCGAGGCGCGCCGCAGGCCCACCACCACGTCCAGACCGCTGTCCCTCGCGTTGAGCGCGTGGGCGTGGCCCTGCGAGCCGTAGCCGATGACGGCGACGGTCTGGCCGTCGAGGTGGGCGAGGTGGGCGTCGTCGTCGTAGTGGATGGTGGCCATGGTCTCCCCTGGGGCGCCTCAGGCGGCGCCGTTGCGGCCGGCCGAGCGGGGCAGCGCCACGCGGCCGGTCCGGATGAGATCGAGCACGCCGAAGGCGCGCATCTGCTCGATGAAGGCGTCGGTCTTGGCCTCGTCGCCGGTCACCTCGAACACGAGCGCGTCGCGAGAGACGTCCACGATCCGGGCACGGAAGTCCTGCGCGATCTGGCGCATCTCGACGCGGTCGTCGGGCGTGCGCACGGCCACCTTGATGAGCATGAGTTCGCGGTCGACGTACGGGCCCTCGGAGTGGTCGATCACCTTGATGACGTCGATGAGCTTCTGCAGCTGCTTCTGCATCTGCTCGATGTGGGCGTCCTCGCCGGTCACGACGAAGGTGGTGCGACTCATGCCCGACTCGTGGGTCTGGGCCACGGACAGCGACTCGATGTTGTAGCCGCGCCGCGCGAACAGGGCGGCGATCCGCACCAGCACCCCGGGCTGGTCCCGCACCGTCACCGACATCACGTGCCGCCGCACGCTCATGCGCCGCCCCCCGCCGCGACGGCCTCGTCGGCGGCCGTCGCCTCGTCCGACTCCTGGTCGCCGAGGATCATCTCGTCGACGCCGGCCCCCGCCGGCACCATGGGGAACACCTTCTCCGACTCGTACACCACGAAGTTCAGCAGGACCGGCTTGCCGCGCGCCAGCGCCTCCGGCACCAGGCGCGCCGCGGTCTCGCGGTCGAAGACGTTGTGCCCCTCGATGCCGTAGGCCTCGGCCAGCTTGGCGAAGTCGGGGTTGGAGTCGGCCAGGTACACCTCGGAGTAGCGCTGCGCGTGGAACATCTCCTGCCACTGGCGCACCATGCCGAGCATGCCGTTGTTGCAGATGGCGATGACGATCGGCAGCTGGTGCTTGTAGATGGTGGCGAGCTCCTGGATGTTCATCTGGATGCTGCCGTCACCCGCGACGCACACCACCGTCTCCCCCGGCCGCGCGAAGGCGGCGCCGATGGCGGCCGGCAGGCCGAACCCCATGGTGCCGAGGCCGCCGGAGCTGATCCAGGTGCGCGGGCGGTTCGTCGGGAAGAGCCGCGCGGCGAACATCTGGTGCTGCCCGACCTCGGTGGTCACGATGCAGTCGCCACCCGTCTCGCGGGCGAGGAGCGCGATGACCTCTTGCGACACCAGCGGCTTGTCGGTCTTGTAGCGCTCCGGGTAGCTGGCCTTCCAGGCGCTCAACTGCGTCCACCAGTCGCCCAACTCCAGTGCTCCGAGCAGCTCGGTGAGGCGGGGAAGGACGTCGCGCAGGTCGCCGACGACCGGCACGTGGGCCTTGACCAGCTTGGAGATCTCGGCCGGGTCGATGTCGATGTGGACGATCGTGGCGTTCGGCGCGAAGCGGCTGATCTTGCCGGTCACGCGGTCGTCGAACCGCAGCCCCGCGCCCACGATCAAGTCGCAGTGGCTGATCGCACGGTTGGCCGTGACGGTGCCGTGCATGCCCGGCATGCCCAGCGACTGCGCCTCGCCGGCCGGGTACGCGCCGATGCCCATGAGGGTCGTGATGACCGGTATGCCGGTCACGCGGCTGAACGCTCCGACCTCGTCGGCCGCCACCTGGGCGCCGCCGCCGACCATGAGCACCGGCCGGCGGGCCGCCAGGATGGTGTCCGCCGCGCGGCGGATCTGGCGTGCGTTGCCGACCACCGTCGGTCGGTAGCCCGGCAGGTCGACCTCGACCTCGAAGCTGCCCTGGAAGGCCGCCTGCTGCACGTCCTTGGGGATGTCGATGAGGACCGGGCCCGGGCGTCCGCTGCGGGCGATGTGGAACGCCTCGGCGACGACGCGCGGCAGGTCGTGGACATCCTTCACCAGGTAGTTGTGCTTGGTGACGGGCAGCGTGACCCCGGTGACGTCCGCCTCCTGGAAGGCGTCGGTGCCGATGAGCGACAGCGGGACGTTGCCGGTGACGGCCACGACGGCCGACGAGTCCATGTAGGCCGTCGCGAGGCCGGTGACCAGGTTGGTGGCCCCCGGCCCCGAGGTGGCGAAGCAGACGCCGACGCGGCCGCTGGCGCGGTAGTAGGCATCGGCGGCGTGAGCGCCGGCCTGCTCGTGGCGTACCAGCACGTGCCGGATCGGCGAGTCGTAGAGCGCGTCGTAGATGGGCATGATGGCCCCGCCGGGGTGGCCGAACACCGTGGTCACGCCCTGCAGCTCGAGCGCCTTCAGCACCGCGGCCGCGCCGTTCACCCGACACCTCGAACCATGACATCCTCCTGGACGCGGGCCCACGTGGCGCGTGGGCATGGCGTCGGACCGCGATCACCGACACGAAGGCCCCGTCAGGTCCATGACCGTGACGGGGCCTCGGGGGTCGACCGCGAGCGACGATTCCCTCTACCCCTCCCGAGCTAGCAGCAGCGCGGCCGTGGGCCGGGCGGCGATGCGGGGGTGGGGCAACGGGTTCATCGCCGCGGAGTATACGGGGTGCTATCCTGGGTGTCAACCGACCGCCGACGCACGCTCTCCGTCCTGGCCGACGTCTTCGCTCACTGCTCGCCCTTGTTCGGAGGTCCGCATGCCCACGCTGCGCGTTTCCGCCCAGTCACGACCGAACGCGGTGGCTGGTGCAGTCGCTGCGCTGCTCAGGCTCGACGGTGCGGTCGAGATGCAGGCGATCGGGCCGCACGCGGTCAACCAAGCCGTCAAGTCGCTGGCGATCGCGCGCTCCTACCTCGTCCAGGACAACCTCGACCTGATCGTCGCGCCCGGCTTCGTCAAGCTGGAGCTGAACGATGAGGAGCGCACCGCGCTGCGCTTCGAGGTGCGGGCCGTCGCGGCCGGCGAGGGGCCGTTCGCGCCGCTCGTCCGCGACCAGCGCGTCGCGGCCGCGGCCGAACCCGGGGCGGCCCCGCCCGAGCCCGTGACCATCGACACCGCGTGAGCGGGTCCCCGGCGGCGGGGCCGGCGATGCCGCGCGAGCGTGTCCTGAACGTGCTGCAAGCCGTCCAGCGGGCCGGCGAGTCCAGCCACGCGGCGCTGGCCCGGGAGCTGCGCGCCATCGGCGCCGGCCCGGACCGGGCGTTCGTCACCGACGTCGCCTACGGCACGCTGCGCTGGCTCCCGGCGCTCGATGCCGCGCTGGCGGCCCGCCTGCCCGATCCGGCGCGGCTGCCGGCCGGGGTGCTCGACGCCTTGCGAGCTGGCGCCTTCGAGCGGGTCGTCCGCGGGACGCCCGACCACGCCGCTGTGCACGCCTGGGTCGAGGTCGTCAAGCGCGCGGGCGGCCCGGCGGCGCGCCTGGCCGGCCTCGTCAACGCCGTCCTGCGGCGTGTGGCGTTGGACGACGTGACCGATCCCGCCGCCGCCGTCGGCCTTTCGCCCCACCTGTGGGCGCACCTGCGGGCCGCGCTCGGCCCACACGCGGCCGGCGCCGCGCGGGCGATGCTGCGCCCCGAGCCGCTGTGGCTTACCGCGTACCGTGACGACGCGCCCGAACTCCTGCGCGCCGACGGGGCCGAGGTCCGGCCCGGGCCGCTGCCCACGTCGTGGGCGGTTCGCCCGGGGCGCCCGCTCGGCACGCTCGACGCCTTCCGCCGGGGAGCCGTGCAACCCCAGAACCCGTCCTCCGCCGCGGTGGTGGCGGCGCTCGGGCCGGTCGCCGGCCGCACCCTGCTCGACGTGGGCTCGGGCCACGCCGTCAAGGCGGCGCAGCTGGCCGCCGCGGGGGCCCGCGTGCACGCCGTCGAGATCGACGCCCGGCGCGCGGCGACGGGCCGCCGCAACCTGGCGCGCCTCGGACTGCAAGCGGAACACCACGTCGTCGACGCCACCGCACCCTTGACGGCGCTGCCGCTGGTGGACGCCGCCCTGCTCGACGCGCCCTGCTCCGGCACGGGCACGCTGCGCGGTCACCCGGAGATCAAGCTGCGGTGGCGCCCGGCCGAGGCGCAGGCGGCGGCCGAGCGGCAGGCTGCGATGCTGGCGGCGGTCGCCGAGCGCGTCCGGCCGGGCGGCTGCCTGGTCTACGCCGTGTGCGCGCTCGGCCTCGAGGAGGGTCCGGACGTCGTGGCCGCGTTCCTGGCCGGCGCACCCGACTGGGTCGGGGTGCCGCCGCCGCTGCCGCTGCCGTCGCTCACGGCGCCGGTCGGCGCCTGGCTGCTCCCCGACGAGCACGGGCTCGACGGCTTCTACGTCGCCCGCATGGAGCGGCGGTGGGCGCCGTGACGGCCCGCGGCGTCAGTGGCTGGACGCTGCGCAGCGCCGGCGGCTGCGAGGGGGTGACGGGCAGCGCGCACCTGTTGCGCTGCGACGGCGGCACGGTGTTGGTGGACGCCGGCATGTTCCAGGGCCTCGATGACGCCGCGGCCACTACCGCGGCCTGGCCGTTCGACCCCCGCGAGATCGACGCCGTCGTCCTCAGCCACGGGCACCTCGATCACGTCGGCCGGCTCCCCCGGCTCGTCGCCGACGGCTTCCGCGGACCCGTGTTCGCCACGGCCGCCACGCTGGCCGTCGCCGAGGTGGTCCTGCGCGACGCCGCGCGCATCCAGGCCGAGGACGCCGATCGCGCCCGGCGCCGGCTCCGGCGCGCGGGGCGCGACCCGGGGGCGGCTCGGGCGGCCTACCGCGAGGCCGACGTCGACGCGGCGTTGGCGCTCGCGCGGCCGGTCGCCTTCCACGACGCCCGGCGCGTCGGCCGCCGTGGGATGCGCTTCGAGCTGGGCCCGGCCGGCCACGTCCTGGGGGCCGCCTGGGTGGCGCTCGACGGACCGACCGGGAGCGTGCTCGTGTCCGGCGACCTCGGCGACGACGACGGGCCGCTGCACCCGCCGCCGGCACCGCCGCCGCCGACGGACGCCCTGCTCATCGAGACCACCTACGCCGACCGGCGCCACCGCGACGCGGCCGCCACCGCGACCGAGTTCGGGACCGTCGTGGCGCGCACGCTGGCGCGTGGCGGCAACGTGCTCGTCCCCACCTTCGCGCTCGAACGCACCCAGAGCGTCCTGCACACGCTGCAGACGCTGGAGCGGGCCGGCGCCGTGCCGCAGGCGCGGGTCGTGCTCGACGCGCCGATGGCCGAGCGGATGACCGCCCTCTACCGGCGCCACCCCCAGACGCTGCGACCCGAGATCGCCGCGCGCCTGGCGGCCGGCGACGACCCGTTCAGCCCGGCGCGGCTCGAGCTGGTGCGCACAGCCGAGGCCTCGCGGGCCCTGAACCAGGCGCGCGGCGTCGTCATCGTCGCGGGCGCCGGCATGATGACGGGCGGCCGCATCCTCCACCACCTCAAGCACCACCTGTACGAGCCACGGAACGCACTGGTGGTGGTCGGCTACCAGGCCGAGGGCACCCTCGGCCGGCAGATCGTCGACGGCGCACGACGCGTGCGGCTGTTCGGCGAGACGATCGCGGTCGCCGCCGAGGTGCACACGATCAACGGCTTCTCGGCCCATGCCGACGCCCCGGCGCTGGACGCCTGGTGGCGCGCGAGCGGCGCGCGCGTCGTGGTGCCGGTCCACGGTGAGGCGCACGCCCGGACGGCGCTGGCCGACGCCGTCATCGCGGCCGGCGCGACGGCCCTGCACGCTCGCTGGGGCGACGACCTGGTGCTGTGAGGCGGCCCGTAAGCCAGCTTACGAAAACCGTCCTGGACGTCGGTCCGGAGGTCAGCCGGGTTACCGACGCGAGCGCGCCGGCGGTGTTGGATGGGGCATGGACCGCGAACTGCCCGTCATCGCCCTGCGCACCCAGGTGGTACTGCCGCGAACCCTGGAGAACGTCGACGTCGGGCGGCCGAAGTCGAAGCGGGCGCTGGAGGAGGCCCAGGCCGCCGACAACCGCGTCCTGCTCATCGTCCAACGCGAACCGCGGGTCGACGACCCGGGCGGCGACGACCTCTTCCGCGTAGGCACCCTGTGCGTGGTCAAGCAGGTCATCCGCCTGCCCGACGACACGCTGCAGGTGCTGGTGGAGGGCCGGGAGCGAGCGCGCGTCGACGCCTACCAGCCCGGCCCCACGCTCCGGGCGCTGGTCACGACGATCGCCGAGGTGGCCCCCGAGAAGGGCGACGCGCGCGCCGCGGCGGTCGCCGAGCAGGTCAAGAGCGCGTTCAGCGACTACGCGCAGCAGAACAAGCACCTGCGGCTGGACTCGTTCCATCTCGAGAACCTCAAGGGCCTCAAGGAGGCGGGACCGCTGGCGGACGTGGTCGCCAAGTACGCCACCTGGGAGGTGGCCGACAAGCAGGCGATCCTCGAGGAGAGCGACGCGCTGGCGCGCCTCGAGAAGGTGCTCGGCCTGCTGACCCGCGACCTCGAGCGGTTCGACACCGAGAAGCAGATCAGCGCCCGCGTCAAGCAGCAGATGGACGCCAACCAGCGCGAGTACTACCTGCGCGAGCAGATGAAGGCGATCCAGAAGGAGCTCGGCGGCGACGAGGCCTCCGAGGCGGCCGAACTGCGCGAGCGGCTCGAGGCCAAGGCCCTGCCCGAGCACGCCAAGGAGCGGGCCCTCAAGGAGATCGACCGGCTCGAGAAGATGGCGGCCGGGTCGCCCGAGGCCACCGTGGTGCGGACGTACCTCGACGTGATGCTCGAGCTGCCCTGGTCCGAGGCCGACGACGAGGTGCTCGACATCGCGCACACGTCGACGATCCTGGAGGAGGACCACCACGCGCTGGAGGAGCCCAAGGCGCGCATCCTGGAGTTCCTGGCGGTGCGCCAGCTCACGAAGCAGCGCGAGGTGAAGGGCACCAAGGCGCCCATCCTGTGCCTGATCGGCCCGCCCGGGGTCGGCAAGACCTCGCTCGGGAAGTCCATCGCGCGGAGCATGAACCGCGCCTTCGTGCGCATGAGCCTGGGCGGCGTGCGCGACGAGGCCGAGATCCGCGGGCACCGCCGGACGTACATCGGTTCGCTGCCCGGCCGCATCCTGCAGGGCATGAAGACCGCGGGCAAGGTCAACCCGGTGTTCCTGCTCGACGAGGTCGACAAGATGACCGCCGACTTCCGCGGCGACCCGTCGTCGGCCCTGCTGGAGGTGCTCGACCCCGAGCAGAACGACACCTTCACCGACCACTACCTCGAGATCCCGTACGACCTCTCCAAGGTCATGTTCGTCACCACGGCCAACAGCCCGACGAACATCCCGCGGGCGTTGCTCGACCGCATGGAGGTCATCCAGATCGCCGGCTACACGCTGGACGAGAAGCTGGCGATCGCCCGCCGCTACCGCATCCCGCGGCAGGTCCAGGAGCATGGCCTGGAGGGCTCGCTCGCGATCACCGACGAAGCCGTGCGCAAGATCGTGACGGAGTACACCCGCGAGGCCGGCGTGCGGCAGCTCGACCGGCTGCTCGCCAAGATGGCCCGCAAGCAGGCGAAGGCCTACCTGGAGTCGTCCTGGGAGGGCGAGCGGGTGGTCGATGCCGGGGTGGCGCGAACGCTGTTGGGCGTGCCGCCGTTCCGCGACGAGGCCGCCGAGAAGGAGCCGCAGGTGGGGCTGGCGCACGGCCTGGCGTGGACCTCGGTCGGCGGCGTCACGCTCGACATCGAGGCCGTCGCGCTGCCGGGCAAGGGCAAGGTGGCGCTCACCGGCCAACTCGGTGACGTCATGAAGGAGAGCGCGCAGGCCGCCATCGCCTACCTGAGGCACCACGCCGGCGAGTTCGGCCTGCCGCCGGACTTCCACGAGACCCGCGACCTGCACGTGCACGTGCTGGAGGGCGGCACCCCCAAGGACGGGCCGTCCGCGGGCATCGCCATGGCGACGGCGGTGGTGTCCGCGCTCACGGGGCGGCCGGTCCGCGGCGACGTCGCCATGACCGGCGAGATCACGCTGCGCGGGCGCGTGCTGGCGATCGGCGGCGTCAAGGAGAAGCTGCTGGCCGCCCACCAGGCCGGCATCAACAACGTGATCCTGCCGCAGGCGAACCGCGCCAACCTGGAGGACGTGCCCGAGGCCATCCTCGGCGACCTGACCATCCTGACGGTGCGCGAGTTCGACGAGGTGGTGCGCCACATGCTCGACGTGGAGGGGCTCGCGGACGTTCCGCCGCCCCCCACCCCGCCGGGCGACCACCGCCCGGCGTCATCCCAGGCCTGAGCTCGGCGCACCGCGCTCGCCGGGCCATGGGCCGGACGCCTCACGACGCCGCCCGCGCGTCGGGCATCCAGGCGCGGGCGTAGGTCGTGCCGCCCGCGAGCCGCACGTCGCCCAGGCCGGCCGGCAGCAGCCAGGTGGCGTTCGGCGCCAGCAGGACCGACCCGCCCGCCCAGGTCAGGCGGCCGGCGTCGCCCGCGGGCGGCGCGAGGTGCGTGAGCAGCTCGAAGGAGCCGCCTCCGACGCGCCACGTACGGGCCGGCCCGCCCGCGTCGGCGTCGCCGGTCACCGCCTCGAGGACGAACGCGTCGGTGCGCGCGAGCTCGGTTCGCCCCGCACCCCGCTCGATCGGCGCGGGCGCCGGCGAGGCACCGGGCGCGTAGGCGGCCACAGCGAGCGCGGCCTCGACGTGCAGGGGCCGCGGACGCCCGTCTGCCCCGACGCGGCCGTGGTCGTCGAGCCGATACGTCAGGTCGGAGGCCTGCTGCACCTCGTACACGGTGAGGCCCGCGCCCAGCGCGTGGACCGTCCCCGCCGGGTTGACGACGACGTCGCCCGGGGCCACCGGGAGCCGCCGCAGGAGTCCCGCCAGCGTGCCGTCGGCGATGGCCGCCGCGACCTCGGCCCGTCCGGTCGGCCGCCGGAACCCCCACCAGACCGTCGCGCAGGGTGCGGCGTCGAGCACCCACCACGCCTCGGTCTTGCCCAGGTGGCCGCTGGCGGCCTCGTGCCGCCGGGCGTACGCGTCGTCCGGGTGCACCTGCAGCGACAGCGGGGCCGCCGCGTCGAGCAGCTTCACGAGCAGCGGGAAGCGGTCGCCGTAGCGGGCCCAGGGGGCCGTGCCGAGGAGGGCCCGCCCGTGCCGGCCGGCCAGCTCGGCGAGCCGGGTGCCGGCGTCGGCGCCGGCGGCCACCAGGGTGTCGGGGCCCGCGAGCCAGGCCTCGCCGATGGGCTCGACCCCCGGCTCGCGGCCGGCGCCCGCCCCCGGCCAGCGGGCATCGAGCCCCGTGCCGCCCCAGGGTCGCCGGCGCAGCTCGGGGCGCAGTGGCCAGGGCGTCAGCGCGGCGTCGGCGGGATGGTGGCGGGGATGACGGGTGAGGTCGTGGTGGGGGTCGTCCCACGAACGGGTCATGGCCGCAGCGTAGTATGCGCACGAGCCGATGACCGAAGCGATGGCCCACTTCATCAACGATGCCGGCTGGCTCGCCCCGCTGTACTACGTGCTGTCGTTCGTGGTGACCGCCCTGGTGCCGGTGATCCCGACGCCGCTGGTCGGCGCCCTCGGCGGCGCCGCCTTCGGGGCCGTCGGCGCCGTGCTGTACGGCATCGTGGGGATGGCGTTGGGCGCGTTCGTGGCGCTCAACCTGTCGCGCCGCATCGGGCGGCCACTGCTCCTGCGGATCGTCAGCCCCAAGGCGTGGGCCGAGTGGGAGACCCTCGTCGGCATCAAGAACGCCTTCCTGTGGGGCGTGATCTTCTTCGTCCTGAACGTCGACGTGGCGGTGGTGGCCGCGGGCCTGTCGCAGGTGCGGCTGCGGACGCTGTGGCTCACGGCGATGATCGCGCGCTTCCCGTGGCTGGTCGTGAGCGCCTGGTTCGGCGAGGTGGTGTTCGTCTCCGACACCGTGATGGTCCTCGCGCTGCTGGCGCTGCTCGCCGGCGTCGTCGTCTTCCAGAAGGTACGGCCACGCTTCCAGCACTGGCTCGTCGAGCGGGTGGCGCGCGAAGCGGACCCGGGGCCCACTGCCGTCTTGCCCCCGCCCCCGCCCCTGCCCGACGATGCGGGCGCGGCGGCGGGCCGTCGCGCGCCCGGCTGGCTCAGCCGCCGTCGCTGAGCCGGCCGTCCTCGAGCCGGACCCGCCGGTCGGCGCGCACCGCGACCCGCTCGTCGTGGGTGACCAGCACCACGGCTGCACCGTCGGCCGCGGCCGAGCGCAGCAGCACCTCGACCACCGCGTCCGCGCTGGCACGATCGAGGCTCCCGGTGGGCTCGTCCGCCAATACGACCCGCGGCGCCCCGTAGAGTGCCCGGGCGACCGCGACCCGCAGCCGCTCGCCGCCCGACAGGGTCCGCGGGCGCGCGTCGGCCCGATCCGAGAGGCCGACGCTTGCCAGCAGCGCGGCCCCCCGCGCCGTGTCGGTCCGGCCGGCGACCCTGCCGGGCAGCGTCACGTTCTCGAGGGCGGTGAGATCGGCCAGCAGGTGATGCTGCTGGAACACCAGGCCCACGCGGCCGGCACGCGACCGCGCGGCGGCCTCGGGCGTGAGCTCGTGCACCGCCAAGCCGTCCCACCACACGCCGCCGGCGGTCGGGCGGTCGAGGCCGGCCAGCAGGTGCAGCAGTGTGCTCTTCCCAGATCCGGACGGGCCCTGGATGGCCCACGTCTCGCCAGCCGTCACCCGCAGGTCGACCCCGTCGAGGACCGTGAGTGGTCCCGCCGGGGTCGGGAAGCGACGGACGAGCCCGCGGGCCTCCAGCACGACCTCCACCCGGTTATTATAGGGTCGCCCCACTCGGAGTGGCCATCGGGTCGCCGGCCTGGGGCCGAGGGAGGATTCATGTCCGAAGCGCCTTCGCCCGAGACCGTGCGCGCCTTCCTCGAGACGGTGCCCCTCTTTCGAGGGGTCCCGGTCCGCGCGCTCGAGGTGGCGACCAGCGTGGTCAGGATCCGGCGCTTCGAGACCGACACGCTGCTGTTCCAGGAGGGCGACGTCGGCGACGCGGTGTACATGCTGGCGAAGGGCCTCGTGAAGCTCTCCAAGGTCGATCTGGGGGGTCACGAGAAGACGCTGGCGCTGCTGCGCCCCCCCGAGTTCTTCGGCGAGATGGCCTTGCTCGGCCAGGCGCGGCGCAGCGCGGCGGCGGTGACGTTGGCGCCGACCACCTGCTACCTGCTGTTCGGCGACGACTTCCAGCGCCTGCTGGCGGCCTACCCTTCCGTCAGCCTCAACCTGACCAGCACCCTGGCTGAGCGCCTGCGCGGCATGGACGACGAGGCCCAGGTGCTGTCCTACAAGGACGCCCAGGGCCGGGTGGCCTACGTGCTCCTGCGGCTGTACCGCGACGGCGTGGTCGACCTCCTCGACGACCGGGCGCGCGCGCGCCTGACGCACCAGGACCTGGCGAACCTGGCCGGGACCTCGCGCGAGACCGTGACCCGCGCCCTGAAGTCGCTGGAGGCCGAAGGGCTCATCGAGACGCGCCCCAAGGAGGTCGACCTACTCGACATCGTGGGACTCGAGGAGGTCCTCCACGGCGTCCGCTGAACGCGACCCGCGGCGTGGTGCCGGCGACGACCCCGCGGCGCGCACGCCCTGCGCGAGGGCCTTCCCGGGGCCGCGGGGTCTGGCGCACGCGCGCGTGATGAACCTCGCGGGCGGCGACGTCCGCGCCGCGCTGGATGCGTGCCGCGCCGCACACGGGGACGCGTTCGTCTTCGGCTTCGGGCCGATCCGCCTGCACTGGTTCCTGTCGCTCGAGGGCTTCCGACTGGTCCTGCTCGACGAGGCCGACGCATTCGGCAACGCCGGCGCGTACGGCTTCCTCGAGCCGATCGGCGGACCCACCGCCCTGATCGCCACCGACGACCCCGAGCACCTGCGGCGCCGCCGCTCCGTGCAGCCCGCCTTCCACCAGCGGCAGGTCGGCGGCTGGGCCGAGGCCGCCGCCGGCCGCTTCGAGGGCTTCGTCGCCGACGCCGTCGCACGCGGCTCGGGCCCCCTGCTCCCAGCGCTGCGGCGCGTGGTCCTGGACCTGGTGCTCGACGTGCTGCTCGGTCCGTCGGCCCGCCGGCGGCACCCGCGCCTGGCCGCCGACGTCGCCGCCATGATGGCCTTCGCCAACCAGCCCATGCTGGCGCAGCTGATCAGGTTGCCCGTCCCACCGGCGCCGTGGGCGACGCTCGTGGCGGCTCGTCGGCGGGTGGACGCCGCGCTCAGGGCGGACATCCGCGGCCGGCGCGCGGGCGCCGATCTCGGCCCCGGCGGCGTGCTCGAGCATCTGCTCGGCCTGGACCGCGACGCCGCGTCGCGGCTGACCGAGGACGAGCTGCGCGACCAGGCGCTCAGCCTGGTGTCAGCGGGATTCGACACCACGACCGCCGCCATCGCCTGGTCGACGCTCCTGCTGGCCCAGCCCGAGCTGCACGGCCCGGTCGCGGCGGAACTGGCCGCCCTGACGCCGACCGAGGCCATCGGCGCCCCGCAGGCGGGCGCGCTGTTGCAGGAGGCCCTGCGCCTCTACCCGCCCGCGCCCGCCATCCTGCGCCGCGTGCGGCGGGCGGTGAACTGGCGGAGACACGTGCTGCCGGCCGGAGGGCGGGTCGGGTTGTCGCTCTGGCACCTGCACCGCGACCCGCGCCTTTGGCGCGAGCCGGGGCGCCCCGTGCCCGCCCGCTGGCTCGAGCGCGACGGCCCGTGGGCTGCGCCGCGCGACCCCCTCGCCTTCCTGCCCTTCGGTCACGGCGGCCGGTACTGCATCGGGGCCGGCCTGGCCCGCACGCTCGCGCTCGCCTTCGCCTGGGCGGCGCTGCGCCGGGCGCGTTGGGCGCCGGTGGGCGAGCCGCCGCGGCCGACGGGCATGACACTGGTGCCGGCGGGCGGCCTGCCGCTCCGCTGGCGGCGGTCCTGAGAGGGGCTCAGCGAGGGGTGGGTACGGCGGCGGCCCGTGGCCGGGTCGCCTCGTCGGCCGCGGCGTCCGGCCGCCAGGTGAACTCGACGATCTCGGCGTGGTCGATCGGCCTTCGCGTGCCGACCACCGACTGGATGACGACCGCGTGGGTGACCACGACGACCCGGCGCCGATCGCGGTAGCGCTCGAGCACCCGCAGCACCCGCGCCCGCACGTCCTCCATCCGCTCCCACGGCGCGTCCTCGTGCTCGTGCTCGAGGGCGTGGCGCGCGCGCCGCAGCAGCTCGGCGTCGATGTCGCCCAACGGGTCCTTCTGCGGCAACCACTCGTGCAGGTCGTACTCGACGAAGAGCGGTTTGTTCAGCGCGCGCGAGAGCAGCGCGCCGGACTCGAGCGCGCGAGCGTACGAGGAGCACAGGATGGCGTCCGCCTCCTGCAGCCGGTAGTCGCGCGAGATGGTGTCGATCTGCAGTCGGCCCAGGTGCGACAACGGTGCGAACGAGGTCGCCCAACCTCGCACGCCGCGCGAGGCGACGACCTCGTAGTCGGTCTCACCGTGGCGAACGAAAAGGACCTGCACGCACCGACCTCCCGGCGGGACCCCGCCCCGCGAGGTGCGAGCGCCCACGTGAGGCACGCTAGCAACGGGCGCATCCAGGCGCGGTACGAAGTCTTACTCGACCCGCCAGCCGTTACACTGAGGCGTGCCTCCCACCGCCCTCCCCCGTCTGGCGCCGGCCGCCCGCCGCGCGCCGCTGGCGTGCTGAGCCTCTACCGGCGTGCCGTCCTCGGCGTCGCCGGCCTGGCGATCGTCGAGCGCCTCGCGCGCCGGTACGGCTGGCAGCTCGGCGCCCGCCGCTTCGTGGCGGGCGAGGGCGTCGCGGCGGCCCTGCCGACCCTTCACGAGCTGGTCGACCGCGGCCGGGCCCTCATCATCGACGTCCTCGGCGAGTACGTGCGCGACCGCGAGGCCGCGATCGCGATGGCGGCGGAGGTGGTGGCGACCATCGAGGGCTTGGCGACGGCGGGCCTCCCGCCGGTCATCTCCGTGAAGCCCAGCCAGCTCGGGCTCGGCATCGACGCCGTGCTGGCCGCCGACCTCGCGATCGACCTGGCGCTCCGCGCCGAGGCCGCCGGTGGGCGCGTCTGTCTCGACATGGAGGACCGTCGACTCGTCGACCCGACGCTGGCGCTGCTCGCCAGGCTGCGGGCGGCCGGCGCGGGCGCCAGTTCGACGGTCCTGCAGGCCTACCTGCTCCGGACACCGGCCGACCTGGAGGCCCTGCTGGCCGGGGCCGGACCGGGCACCGAGGTGCGGATCGTCAAGGGCGCCTACCACGAGCCCGCGAGCGTGGCGCTGCAGGAGGTCGGCGCGATCCGCCGGACCTTCCTCGCCCTGTGCGAACGGGCCTGGCAGTTGGGGGCGAAGGTCAACGTGGCGACCCACGACGAAGGGCTGCTGCGGGAGGCCGCCGCCTACGTCCGCGGCGCGGGACTCGACCGCGACCGCTACGAGCTGCAGCTGCTCTTCGGCGTCAAGCCGAGGCTGCAGCAGCGCCTGGTGGACGACGGCCACCCGGTGCGTCTCTACGTCCCCGTCGGCGCCGACTGGTACGGGTACTTCAGCCGCCGGCTGGCCGAGCGCCCCGCCAACGCAGCGATCGCGCTGCGAGGCATCCTCGGCTGAGCCTCAAGGAGGCCGCGATGTCCACCGTCGTCTCGTTCGTCCCCGAAGCCCTCACCGATTTCCGCGACCCCCACGCCCGCGACGCCTACCGCCACGCCCTCGATGCGGTCGGCGATCAGCTCGGCCGGACCTGGCCCCTGGTGATCGGCGGCGAGCGGGTCGAGACGGGCCAGACCTTCGAATCGGTCGATCCCGCCACGCCCTCGCGCGTCGTCGGGCGGGCCGTGAGCGCGAGCGTCGAAGAGGCCGATCGCGCCTTCGCGGCGGCCGAGGCGGCCTTCGCCGGGTGGTCGCGGTGGCCGGCGGCAGACCGCGCTCGCGCCCTGTGGCGCCTCGCGGCCGTCATGCGCCGCCGCCGGCTGGAGCTGTGCGCCTGGGAGACCTTCGAGGCGGCCAAGAACTACCGCGAGGCCGATGCGGACGTGGCCGAGGCGATCGACTTCGTCGAGTACTACGGGCGCATGGCCCTCGAGCTGGAGGGCCCGCGGGTGACGGTGCCCCACCAGGGCGAGGAGAACGTGACGACGCTCGAGCCGCTCGGCGTCGGCGTGGTCATCCCGCCGTGGAACTTCCCGTTGGCCATCCTCGTGGGCACCACGATCGGTCCGGTGGCCGCCGGCAACACCGTGGTCCTCAAGCCGTCGCGCGTGACCCCCGTCATCGCCGGGGTGTTCATGGCGTGCATCGAGGAGGCCGGCTGGCCGCCGGGCGTGGTCAACCTGCTCACGCTCACCGACCGGTCGATCGGCGACCGCCTCGTCGACGACCCCCGCACGCGCTTCGTCAACTTCACGGGTTCGGTGGAGGTCGGCCTGCGAATCCACGAGCGCGCCGCCAAGGTGCACCCCGGCCAGCACCACCTGAAGAAGACCTTCATGGAGCTCGGCGGCAAGGACGGCCTCATCGTCGACGAGACCGCCGACCTCGAGCTGGCCGCCACGGCCGCCGCGCAGTCGGGGTTCGGCTTCAACGGCCAGAAGTGCTCGGCCATGTCGCGCCTCATCGTGGTCGACGAGGTGCACGACGCCTTGCTCGACGCGTTCGTCGAGGCGACCCGCCGCCTCCGGGTCGGACCGGCGGTCGACGATTTCGACGTGACCGCGCTGGTCAGCGAGGGCCAGTACCGCAGCGTGCTGTCGTACTGCGAGGTCGCCCGGCAGGAGGGCCGCGTCGTCCTGGGCGGCGGCCCGGCCGAGGGCTTCGCCGAGGGTTACTACGTTGCCCCCACGATCGTCGCCGACGTCGCTCCGCACGCTCGGCTGGCGCAGGAGGAGGTGTTCGGTCCGGTGGTGGCGGTCCTGCGCGCCCGCGACTTCGACCACGCCCTGGAGATCGCCAACGATACCCAGTTCGGGCTCACCGGTGGCCTGATCAGCCGCTCGCGCGAGCGCCTGGAGCGCGCGCGGCGCGAGTTCAAGGTCGGCAACCTCTACCTCAACCGCAAGATCACCGGAGCGCTCGTCGGCGTCCAGCCGTTCGGCGGGTTCAAGCTGTCCGGCTCGAACAGCAAGGCGGGCGGACCCGACTACCTGCGCCTGTTCGTCGAGGCGCGCACCGTCACCGAGCGCTTCTAGCGCTGCGGCCGCACGGGAGGTCGACATGGCCAAGCGGAAGATCCTGCTCCCCCTCGACGGCTCGGACTTCGGTCGCATGGCGTTCCGCACCGTCGGCCGGCTGTTCGACCCCGAGACGACCCACGTGACGATCGCGCACGTCGCGCCGATCCCCGAAGGCGTCACGGGCCCGCTGCCACCGCCCTCGGTCATCGCGGGGTGGTCCGACAGCCAGGTCACGCCCTGGCGCGAGCGGTCGGAGTTCCAGCACCCCATCTACCAGAGCCAGGCCTGGGTGTCGACCCGCGAGGAGGTCATCGACGCCATGGACGACGACGTCCACCGGCTGGCCGAGGCGGGCTACCAGGTGTCGCTGGCGGTCCGCTTCGGCGAACCGGCGCAGGAGCTGGCGGACCTGGTCGACGAGGAGGACGTCGACGCCGTCGTCATCGCCACCCACGGCCGCAGCGGGCTGTCGCGCGCGGTCCTGGGCAGCGTCGCCGAGCGCCTGCTGCGCATGGTGGTGGTGCCGGTGATCATGGTGCGGCCGCACGACGTGGGCACCGACCCGTCGCCGCTGGCGCCGTTCGCCTGAGCGAGGTCGCCTGCCGCGTCGCGGCCCCACACGAGGAAGCCCCGCCATCGGCGGGGCTTCGTCATGGAGCCAATGGTCGGATTCGAACCGACGACCTGCCGATTACGAATCGGCTGCTCTACCGCTGAGCTACATTGGCGCGGCCGAGGAGGCGCCCGGGGGCGCCTCACCGGCGTCTGGTGGCCAAGGGCAGATTTGAACTGCCGACACCACGATTTTCAGTCGTGTGCTCTACCAACTGAGCTACTTGGCCGACTCGCGGAGCGGACAGAATTTGAACCCGCGACCTTCTGCGTGACAGGCAGATATGCTAACCGCTACACTACCGCTCCTGGATCGCCCCGAGCACCGTCCAGCACGTACCTCGACCGGCCGGCGCCGCGGCGCGAAGCTCAGGATACCCGCGCCGCGCGCAGGGTGTCAACGGACGGCCGTCG
>Ga0114946_10000056_pt1 | contig 53813 bp, 49 predicted proteins | sample WalLakDeSediment_FD_88676 | JGI IMG/M metagenome (GOLD analysis project Ga0114946, IMG submission 88676) | Lake sediment microbial communities from Walker lake, Nevada to study Microbial Dark Matter (Phase II) - Walker Lake 11/02/13 Deep Sediment | ecosystem: Environmental > Aquatic >... | reverse complement strand
TCCAAAACACTCATAACTTCAGCCGGTGACATAAGCCGCAGTGGAAATGAAGATACCTCCACACTATCCCTGTCTTCTTCAGCGTATAGATAATTTATTAAATAATCTATATAGGGCTGCTTTTCAAGTTCATTTGTCCAGAGATCCTGCCACTCATATGAGTAACGTCCAATAAAATCACAAAGGATCAGAGAGCCGTTATTAGCATGATCAGCTATATCGATAAAAAGCTTCTCCAATTCTTCATCGTTGCAATGCGAGAGGGTGCCATATGATGTAAAGTAGAGGTCGTAAGGCTGCTCATCTTTCTCAAGAGGGAGCCCGTTGGAAAAATTGCCTTTACAAAAGTTAACGTGATCATAATCACCGAAAAGATTCCTGGCTTCTTTCAGCAGGGCTACATTTAAATCAATTCCTTTATAATGATCCACCATATCCTGTGGGATTAGGCGGGTATCGAACTCTGACAATCTTGTGGTAACGGCCATTTTACTTAACAGTTCATAACCATCACCTGTCCCACACCCCAGGTCATAAAAACGCAAACCCTCTCCATTACCATTCACCTTGGCTTCAACAATCTCTTCCAAATAAGGCCTCAGGTAATAAGCTGTTATAAAATCTTCGAACTGAATACGAACATGATCGTATTTACAGCGCAGGTCTTTTACCTTTTCACTGTAACGTCCATGCTGTATCGCTTCCAAATATGCTTTATCAGCTTCCATTTAACTTTCTCCTCCCAATGAATTTAACTATTTAATAACTTTTCTGCCTCACGGATGGCGGCAAAGGCATCTTTGCCATAACTGTCGGCACCTATTTCTTTGGCAAAATCTTCGGAAGTGGGAGCACCGCCGATCATCACTTTCACCTGATCACGCAGCCCTTTCTGCTCGAGTTCCCTCACCACATCGCCCATATTCGCCATGGTAGTATTGAGCAGGGCTGAAAGGCCAACCAACCCTGCGCCTTCTTCTTCAGCTGCTTCTACAATTCTCGCCGCCGGCACATCGATACCAAGGTCGATAACCGTAAAGCCCGCTCCTTTAAGCATAATGCTGACCAGGTTTTTGCCAATATCATGCAGGTCTTTTTCTACTGTTGCCATCACAACCTTTCCTTTGGCTCCGCTGGTGCCTTCCTTTACCAGGTAAGGTTCCATAACGGCCATCCCTGCTTCCACCGCTTCTGCTGCAGTAAGCATGTCAGGGATAAAATACTCCCCCGTTTCATATTTTTGCCCGACCAATTCCATTCCGCGGCTTAAACCGTTAAGCAGGATATCGTTGGTTTCGATCCCACTTTCAAGAGCCTCTTCAACCAGTTCCGCCACTCCGGGATCACCGACCATGCCTTCTTCGATACCCTCATCATTCTTATTGCGACGTCCCTGCAGGACGCTTTCAACAATTTTTTCAATCAAGTCTTTACTCATTATTTATCCTCCTTGTAAGGGTTCAGGCGCGGCAGCAAACCCGGTGTTTTTTCAAAAATTTGTTTACAGATTTCTTCTGAAAGGTACTGCGGCTCTTGTGCTTCCAATTCTTTTAAGCGTTCATGGACAACAAGCAGAGTTTGATCCTGGTCTTCCGACTCTCCCTCGAAGGGGAAACCAGCGAAGATTTCGCCACGCCGCAGCATTCCGCGGGCATAACGGGCATACATCCTATAAGGACTGTGCATTACTTCTTCAACGGTTTTCTTCGTACGCTCAACCGCTTCTTCATTTATACCGCTTTCCCTGTAAAGGAATTTAGCCATACCGATTTTATGGTTATCGAGTACTGCCTGCTCAGGACAGAAAGTCTGTGTTTTATCCAGCAGTCCAAAAGCATAGTGAACGAGGCCCGGTGCGGCAAACGGAACTGCTGTGTAAGTAAACATTTTTTCTACGGACGCCTGGATGCCGGGTACTTTGGCATCGCCGACCCCTGCGGTTGAATAACAGGGCACCTTGTAATAGCGAGCCATCTGGGCACAGGCCATAGTGTAATGACAGAATTCAGGGACTCCGTACATATCATGGAGGTCATCCATGCGGGCCCTCACCGGAACTGCACCGTAGATCACCGGCGCACCCGGATTGGCCAGCTGGTGAATCGTTATCCCGGTCAGGGCTTCGGCATTAACCTGGGCTACCATACCCACTTCGTCTATCGGGGCTGTCGAGCCTCCCTGGGGAGAGGTAGATATAACGACGGGCAATCCAAGCCTGGCAATGGCAATCAACTTTTCAGCTGTTTCCGCCACTACCTGTAATGGGCTCTTAATCACACTTGTGATAAATGATACAACCGGATTTTTAATCAGTTCTTCCCTGCCCCCGGCAATCATCTCGGCCATGCCAACGACCATTTCAAGTTGATCAAAGTCGGCAACACCACTTACCACAGGCTTGGTAGTATGGTTCAGAGAGGCAAAAAAGACATTGACGTCTTTATTTTGGGTGGTAATATCGGCATCCTGCACATTGACATTACGAATAAAGAAGTCCAGGTTATCAAGCTGCTCCGCCAGGTGAGCAGAACGGCAGAGATAGTCAAGGTTGCCGCGACTTCTGCTCAAAACAGGGATGATTCTTTCTCGCCCGTCTTCTTTTGAAACAAAAGTTTCCGGTTTGACTTCCAACCAGTAGTTTGTTTCTGAACCACTACCAAAATGAACCCGGTTACCTTCTGCTTCGAGAGTAATCCTGTGTTCCGGCTTACGTGCTCCAAGTACAACTTTTGACGGAGCAGTATCAAGAGCTTCTTTCACAACTTTTGTAGGGATACTGACCCACCAGGCATCATGCTCACCTTCACGGGTAGACTTAACTTTGGCCCCCGCTTTCTCCAACAGGGATACACTTTCTTCGTGGTAACAAAGAATCCCGGGGTTTTCCAGGATATCTAATGATGCTTGATCGATCATTTCAATCTGAACCCGGCTTAACCGGGTATACGGCTTATGAACAATTATTCCTCTTTCACTCAATCGGTCAGCCTGGTATGTTGACCAGGCTGCTCACCTCCTTTGTTTAATTAAAATAAAAAACCCGTATCAAATCGTTCAGGGCTACCCTGATGCTGATTATCGTACGGGAATTTGAGTTATGAACATTTCAGTATGTCCGGCCCGCTTACCGGAGGCAACCTCCCTTCGGTACAGGATTATTTAACTGTCCTTGATTATTAATTATGTCATATTGTCTGTAATTTTACAAAAGGTAAAGGGGGTAGCAAAGCAAAGTTTAAGGTTAATAAAGAGAGAATTGGCAAGATAATCGTATCCATAGCCTATAGATTCATCCGAGGATTAACCAAGGTTGATACATGCTAATTTTTAGCTACAACATGTTTATTTCCGGTTCTGAAAAGCTGAACCGGAAGTACTACTGTGATATAATTAAAAGGATTTATATCAATTTCGCTCAGAAAAGCAGGAGCACCTTTATGAAATACATTGCCAGTCAATTGGTCCATAAACTGACTGATAAAAGGGACCTGATAAAGCCCGCCGAAAGATACCGGATAGGACTTATCGAAAGTTGGGTGAGCATTGCCGGAAATATTGTTCTGACTCTGCTGAAGGTAATTTTCGGTCTGCTAACCAACAGCATCGCTCTCATCGCTGATGCCGCTCACAGCGCATCTGACATTTTTTCTTCACTGGTGGTTCTAATAGGTTTCTCACTTGCCAGGCGGAAACCGGACCAGGAACATCCCTATGGCCATGGCCGGATAGAATACCTGTCCGGTCTGGTTATCGCTATAATGCTGATCGGGGCTGGGATTGCCTTTTTCTACAGCTCATATTTAAGGCTGATCGCAGGAGTTTTTGCCACTCCCAGTATTGCCGCTATCATTGCCGTTATAGCAGCTATCTTAACCAAGGAATTCCTGTATCACTTCTCGGCAAAACTGGGAACCCTGATCAACTCCGAAACTCTGACCGGAGATGCCTGGCATCACCGCAGCGATTCCCTTTCATCAGCCATGGTTTTGGTCGCCCTCACCGGAGGTTATTTTGGGCTGCCGATTCTTGATGCCTATTTCGGTTTCGCTATTGCCCTCTTTATTATCTATGCAGGACTAAAAATTGCCCGCAAGTCCTGCAGTCGTCTTTTGGGTACAGCCCATCCTAAAGAACTTCAGGAAAGGGTTATGAGCTGTGCCAGGGAGATTAACGGGGTTATCGATGCCCATGAACTGGAAGTACACGACTACGGTTCCTGGAAGGTCATTACCATCCATATCGGGGTAAGCGCCCGGCTGAGTTTAGATGAAGCTCACTTAATTGCCCACCGGGTAGAAGACCATATCAGCAATAGCTGTCACTGTGACGCTGTAGTTCATCTTGATCCACGCTGAGCAATTACGAATCAATATTTCTCCCCAAACCAGTAATTTTAATGCTGCATAACGATTTAAAATCAGGGCAAAGCAATAAATGACGATCTCTCGATAACTGTCATTTAAATCAGCGGTTACCGTATCATTAACTTACATTTTCTAGCTTACCGCAAAAAGCCGCACACGGCGGCATAAGCCTAGATCCCTCAGCCACCACCGCCAAAGCCGATATTTTTTACGATCCCATCTTCGACCACTACCGGGACCCTGTCAGCATTAAATTTTTCACGAGCCCTTTTTAGGGCATCCGGGTCTGTGCTGACATTATATAGCTTGAACTCCAGGCCTTTCTTCTTAAAAACTTCAAGCTGTTTATCGCAATAGGGGCAACCATTTTTAATATAAATTTCCAGCATACAATCACCTCCGGGTTTGGGAGTCTGGAGTCAGGAGCCATACTGAGGTTAAAGAAAAAGTATATGCAGTCCCGTTTTCCAGCTGATTCCTTTTTTCATTGTCATCTATATTATATTAATAGCCATTTCAAAAAGCAAGGCTGCGGTTAATACACTATTAAGGACGAAGAAGTTTCAGAACTGCCCACGTTGCCTTGACTTTGGAACGTCTCTTGATTATAATTCAGCCAGAATAGGTAATAAATACTAACGGGAAAAACGCTCACGGGAAAGTCGCTTTCCCGTGAGTTTTATTTTATTTCAGGGGGTTATAAAGATGCGCATTGCTCTGGCCCAGATCAATCCAACCATCGGGGCATTGAAAGATAACACGGAAAAAGTTATAAGATACTACAAACGCGCAGCAGAAGGTGATGCTGATTTGGTAGTATTTACCGAATTAGCCTTATGCGGATACCCCCCCAAAGATTTATTATTTTACAGAAGTTTTGTTGATCAGGAAAGAACAATGATTGTTGAAGATATATTGCCGCAGACCGCGGCAGCGGGGCCGGGGATCCTGATCGGAGCATCTCATAGTATGGGCAATAAACTATATAACGCAGCCCTGCTTTTGGAAAAAGGTGAAATCAAGTCTGTTCACCTAAAAACACTGCTACCCAACTTTGATGTTTTTGATGAGGCAAGGTACTTCACCCGCTGCACAGAGCGCCGGTTAGAGATGTTAAATGGCCTGCCGACAGCCGTAACTATCTGTGAAGACATCTGGAACGACAGGGAGTATTTTTCTGACCCGCTTTATGATATTGATCCCCTCGAGACGCTTTTTGCCCAGGGGGCTCGTCTGCTGCTCAACCTGTCGGCATCACCATACCACCTGGGAAAACACAGGGTACGTGAAAAAATGCTGCCCTTTTTAGCAAAAAAATATAATGCAGCAATAATTTATTTGAACCAGGTCGGCGGGAACGACGAACTCGTTTTTGATGGATCAAGCCTGGTTTATAATAACAATGGAGAACTTATATACAGGGCTGCCGCATTCCAGGAAGAACTATTTTATGTGGAAACAGAAGACCTTTTTCGGCCGGCAGCAAAAATAGTCTCGCCCGAAAGCGACGACATCAGCACGGTCATGGAAGTTTTAAGCCTTGGCATAAAAGACTATGTTACAAAAAACGGCTTTAAAAAGGTCGCCATCGGTTTAAGCGGAGGTATTGATTCAGCTGTTGTCGCCGCCCTGGCCGTTGAAGCTCTCGGTCCGCAAAATGTCTTAGGCATTATGATGCCCTCACCATACTCTTCGGAGCACAGTGTAGAAGATGCCACGGCCCTGGCTGCAAACCTGGGCATAGAGTCCCGCCTGATTAAGATTGAAAGCCCTTTTAATGCTTTTTTAGATCTTTTAAACGAGGGGAAGGAACCATTACAGGATGTGGCTGAAGAAAACCTACAGGCCCGTGTACGCGGCAACATCCTGATGCATATTTCGAACCGGGAAGGTTACCTGATTCTGGCCACCGGCAACAAGTCTGAGCTTGCCGTTGGTTACAGCACCCTTTACGGAGATATGGCCGGCGGCCTGGCAGCTATCTCCGACCTGCCTAAAATGATGGTTTATGAACTGGCCGACCACTTTAATAATATCCATGGAAGCAATGTTATCCCGGATAGAACCATTAAAAAAGCCCCTTCGGCAGAACTGCGGCCCGGCCAAAAAGATGAAGACTCCCTTCCGCCCTATCATATTCTCGATCCAATTCTGCAGCACTATATTGAAGAAAACATGTCCGGTCCCGATATTATCGCCAAAGGTTTTAAAAAAGAGACTGTTGAAAAAGTAATTCAAATGGTTGACAGAAGTGAGTTTAAACGGCGCCAGGCGGCGCCGGGGCTGCGCATTACCACCAGTTCTTTTGGCCTGGGACGGCGCATGCCGATTGCCCGTGGTTATGAATAGCAAAGGGTTGGTGGATCCTTATGACCATTTCAGGAAATAACAGAATACCGGATGACCGTTACGATGTTGTCGTTGTCGGAGCAGGTCATGCCGGATGTGAAGCAGCATTAGCTGCGGCCAGGCTGGGCTGCCGTACACTTCTTTTATCCTTAAACCTCGACATGATCGCTTATATGGCCTGCAATCCATCCCTGGGAGGCCCGGGGAAAGGTCACCTGGTGAGGGAAATCGATGCTCTCGGCGGCGAAATGGCCCGTGTCGCCGACAAAAACCTGCTGCAGGTCCGCCTTTTAAATACCGGTAAAGGACCGGCAGTACAGGCACTACGAGCACAAATTGATAAATGGGGTTACCAACGCACAATGCGTATAGCCCTTGAAAAGGAACCAAATCTAACTATCCGCGAAGATATGGCCGAGGAAGTCAAAGTTGAAAATGGCTCACTGACAGGGATATTCGGACGCAGTGGCGCCTTTTATAAAAGTAAAACTGTAATCATCTGCAGCGGGGTTTACCTCGCCTCGGAAATTTTTCTGGGTGATCGCCACTACACCGCCTCACCAGGGAGCCTGACCCCTTCCTTTAACCTGGTTAAAAGCATGCAAAACCTGGGTATAAATTTTGACCGATTTAAAACTGGCACACCACCAAGAGTTTACCGGCGCAGTATTGATTTCAAAAACCTGACTCCGGTTCACGGTGACCCCGGCGCTCCTGGTTTTTCAATTGCAGGGCATGGCGCTCCCGCAAAACAAACTCCCTGCTGGATGACATATACGAACAGCAATACTCACGATTTAATTCGTGAGAACTTTGCTCTGGCCCCGATCTACAGCGGCCTCATTAAAGGAAGCGGGCCGCGCTACTGCCCTTCAATCGAAGATAAAATCGTCCGATTTGCTGACCGCGACCGCCATCCGATCTTTATTGAACCGGAAGGTGCTGATACCGATGAACTATACCTGCAGGGCATTTCCACAGGTTTGCCGCCCGGGATCCAGGAAGCTTTTCTGCACACAATCAAAGGTCTCGAAAATGTGGAAATCATGCGCCCTGCTTATGCCATCGAATACGATTACGCCCCACCGATTCAACTAAAGTTATCCCTGGAAACAAAAGCTCAACCCGGACTCTTTTTCGCCGGACAGGTCAACGGCACAACCGGCTACGAAGAAGCGGCCGCCCAGGGCCTGGTGGCAGGAATTAATGCCGTGCATTACCTGAAAAACAAGGAACCGCTTATTCTCAGGCGAAATGAAGCTTACATCGGAGTAATGATTGACGACCTGGTCACACGGGGAGTCCGGGAACCGTACCGCATTTTTACTTCACGTGGAGAATACCGTCTGCTGCTCCGCCAGGATAACGCCGACCTGCGCCTGACGGAAACAAGCCGTTCAATAGGCCTGATCGACGAAGAGCGCTACCGCCTATATCTTGCCAAGAAGAATTTTATTGAAAAAGAGCTTACACGGCTTGAAAGTACCAGGCATAATCCGGGCAGCATTATTGAAGATTTTTTAAACAGTCAAGGTTCTGCTGCTCCGAAACACCCGGTCAGCGCGCTGGAATTAATTCGACGGCCGGAAATCACTTACCGTTCTTACCACGCATGGGAAGGCCTGGAAATTCCTGAGTTGCCTCAGGGGACTATAAATGAGCTGGAAAGCCAGATCAAGTATGCAGGCTATATTAACAAACAGCAGCAAATGATCGAAAAAACAGCCCGGATGCACGAGAGGCCAATCCCGGCTGACTTTAACTACCAAAAAGCAATAAACCTGTCAAGAGAAGCCCGCCAAAAACTGGAGGAAATACGACCGGCCACTATTGGCCAGGCCTGTCGCATGGAAGGAGTTAGCCCGGCCGACATATCGGTCTTGCTGCTCTACCTGGAAAGGCCTGATACCCTGTGCAGTTCATGTGAAATCGAAACCAGGGCTGATGATTATGACTTGTGATGTTGCACCACAACAACCGGGGTGGTTTTACCGGCTCAGCAGTTTTTTTAGGCGAAAATTCGGTGAACCTGTATACAAGATCCCCATAGATGCCGGCTTTTCATGCCCAAACCGCGACGGGACTATAGGCCTGGATGGCTGCAGTTACTGTTACAATCCCTCTTTTGCCCCTTTCAGCAGAAGCGATACTGCTGTTTCAATCAGCGAACAAATTATAAGGGGCATGAAAAAAAATAAGCAAGCCCTTTACCTGGCCTACTTTCAATCCTATACTAATACATACGGTCCTTTGGATCACCTGAAAGCACTTTACGATGAAGCACTTTCCAATTCCGAAGTGATCGGTTTAAGCATTGCTACAAGACCGGACTGCATTTCCGAAGGGATTCTGGAAATGCTGGAAAATTACGCAGACCGCTGTCACCTCTGGATTGAATATGGCCTGCAGTCAGCCCATGACAACACTCTTAATAGAATTAACCGCGGCCACGACTCGGCCTCATTTGCCGAAGCAGTGAACCTTACCCGCAATCGGGGTATTTATATCTGTGCACATATAATTCTCGGACTGCCCGGAGAAACACCCTCCATGATGTACAAAACCATTGATTTTCTGAACCGCCTGGGGGTTGACGGAGTTAAATTCCATCACCTGCAGGTAATCAGGCATACCACCCTGGCCGGGCAGTATATGCAGGGAGAAGTATGCGTGTACGAAAAAGCGGAAGACTACATCCCTATCCTCTGTAACTGCCTGGAAAAACTTTCTCCCGGGATCGTCATCCATCGCCTTGCCAGCCAGGCCACCTCCGAAGCACTCCTGATCGCCCCTCATTGGCCGGAAAGTGCCGGCGAGATTGCCTCATTGGTGGAACATGAACTGAAAATACGCGGCACCCACCAGGGGTCCCTGTTTAAAATCAGTACAATGTAATTATTGTTGAAGCAGCAGACCGGATGACTGCAGCCGGGCTGGTCCCTTTCACCCTTATCATCCAGGGGAAAGTTATTGCACCAGGCCCAATATATTTCGTGCTTCGTCAGGCGATGCGACCGGGCGGCTGTGAATTTGAGCAACCCGGACGATTCGCTCAACCAGCTGGGCGTTGCTCTCGGCGAGCAAACCTTTTTCATAGTAGATATTGTCCTCGAAACCGACCCGCACATGGCCCCCCATGATAATCGCAGCTGTGCCAAGGGGCAATTCAGTCCGCCCCATACCGGCAACGGTCCAGGTACTGCCAGGAGGTATACTCTCTACCATGTGCAACAGGTTTTTTAATGTACCGGGTATACCCCCGGGAACACCCATAACAAAATCGAAGTGCAGCGGCTCGGAAATAAAGCCTTTTTTAACCAGCTGCAGAGCATTATTGATCATGCCAACATCGAATGCTTCAATTTCAGGTTTGACACCCTGATCCCGCATTACTTTTGCAAACTCCTCCAGGTAGGAAGGGGGATTCAAAAATACATCGTCGCCGAAATTAACCGAACCTGTTGACAGTGTGGCCATCTCCGGTTTCAGGTAGACCGGCTGAAGTCTTTCATGGGCGGTCATTCCAACAGCACCTCCGGTCGAGACCTGAATGATCAGATTACACTTAGCCTTGATTAAACCTATAGTCTTTTCATATATCTCCCCAGCCTGCGTGGGTGTTTCGTCTTCATTGCGAACATGCAGGTGCACAATAGAGGCTCCAGCCTGGTAACACTGGTAAGCTGCTTCGGCAATTTCCACAGGGGTTATCGGCAGGTTGGGATTATTATCCCTGGTCACTTCAGCGCCGGTCAGGGCCGCAGTGATAATCAGCTTATTCATTTCTCCGCTCCTCCCGGTTCACCCGAATCAGAGTCCTGCCCACACCTCTGCAAATGCAGGGGGACAACGCATGTCCCACTTGCCCGCGTCACCAGCACAGGCTCTGGCAAAACATCGCAGGCTGACGGACAACCTTCAATTCCCGCATTAGTAATCACCTTGTAAGCTTCAAACTGCATATGCCTGGATGTTTTCCCAATCCGGTCAATCCAGCCAAGTACCTCTAGATAATCGCCGGCATAAACCGGCCCTTTAAATTCGATTAGATCATAGGCGACAAAAAGACCTTCATCTCCATCATGGCGAATAAGCAGTTCGGTAGCCACATCACCGAAAAATTTAACAACATGGGCTCCATCGACCAGCCCGCCACCGTAATGAACATCAGATTCACTAATTCGCACTCTCAGCATTACGCTATCCATTGCACTCACCTTTCTACCAGGCAGGCTTACCCTGCCGGAAATCAGGTATATAATTCTTCAAATATTTTACGCAGCACAGGATTTTCACGCATGATATTCAACGATATGGCTGCATGATCACGGGTATAGCCGTTGCCGATGATCATATTTACATCCTTGCCCACACCTTCGGCCCCCAAGGCTGCAGCTGTAAAGCTGGTAGCCATACTGAAAAAGTAAACCAGGCCGCCATCACGGGTGGCTAAAATCGAAGAAAGTTCGGTATTGGGAATATTTACGCAGTTGATCGTTACATCAGCCATTTCCCCGCCGCTAGCCTCCTCAACTTTTCTCATAACATCAAGGGCATCGGCAGCATCAGCCATCAGGACTGTATCACATAGGCCGGTCGATTCAGCTCGCTTTTTACTGGCTTCACGCGGGGCAATACCGATAACCTGGCCCGTTACTCCAGACCGTTTCTTCGCTTCATGAAGACAGAGCAAACCTGACTTGCCCCCGACCCCGATGATAACAACTTTGTCTCCTGGCCTAACCAATTTTGCCGTTTGAGCTGCTGCTCCGGCAACATCGAGAACAGCCAGGGCAAGGGTCTGCGGCATGTCGTCCGGTAGAACAGCATATATACCGCTCTCAAAAAGAATCGCTTTGCCCTCGATCTCAACCTGGTCAATTTCTTTATGGATTTTTTTTATTGTATCGATCCGCAGTGGGGTGAGGGATAAAGAAACCAGCGTCGCCAATCTCTGGCCCACCTTCAATTCGCTTTTACTCTCAAGAGCAGGGCCTATTTTCTCCACTTTACCGATCAACATTCCGCCAGAGCCGGTTACCGGGTTGTGGTGTTTGCCTCTCTCCTTTACTATGCCGGTCATGATTCCGGCGATGCGGGATTCGTCACCACCTGCTTCTATTTCAATCTGGGTAAAGCTGGCCGAATCGATATTCAATATTTCCACATCGATCAGCACTTCGTTATCATAGATTTCCATGTCGTTGTCAATTTTCCAGGCCGGCTGGGGGAGCAGCCCTTTTGGTTCAATTACCCGGTGGGTTCCGTACGGATCGCCTTTACGCATCAAAGTATACCTCCAGTAAAATATTAGCTGACCCCGCACTCGAAAATCTTTCTATTTTCTTATAAAATGATATTTCCTCTTATCTTGCTCCGGAATTATGACCTGAATCCTGACTTATGTCCTTATAAACGATTCCGCTCTACTGCAATATTGATTAACTGGCTTAATTTATTCTCTGGTGGGTTATAAATACTACCCTGGCGGACCATCTCTAATGCCTCACTGGGACAAACCGAAGCACAAACGCCGCAGCCGATGCAGGTTTCTTTATCGAGTATGGGCTCCGCCGCTTCTGTGGCCTTCAGCGCATTAATGTGACAGGCATCGACACAGGCATCACAGTTAAGGCAGGAATCAGGGTCAATTTGCGGAATGAAACTGCTCGGCTGAACCGAATGAACCTGGTGATCTTTGATAGACTTCAACACCCCACAACAGCAGCCACAGCAGTGGCAGATATAAGCCGGTTCATTGATAACATTGTCACAGGTGAGAACCAGGCCCAGTTTATAGCTGCGCTCCAGGTTTTTCAGAAGATCGTCAACAGAAGCTTTGCGTGCTAAACCCCGCCGCAGTAACCACTCGGACGGTCGGCCCAGAGAGGTGCAGATATCCTCCATCGGGTAACGGCAAGATTTGCCAAGATGATAGTTTTTGTGGCGGCAGGCACAGATAGAAAGCCCCCCGCCACCGGACTCCCTGATCACCGTTTCGGCTTTCTCATAGTCAAGCACCTCTGTCTGGACCAGCTCGGGAATGTAGCGCTCGTAAACGAGAGCGCGGAACATTTTAGTATCTGAACCGAAGATCTCTTCGGCAACCGATTTATCGCGTAAATATAGATCAAAAAGGGTCGACAATTCTAGAAGGTTTGCCCTATCGTTGCGCATCAGGGTAAATTCGAAAAATCCCACAACTATGGGGTTAAGCATATAATAGGTTGTCCCCTTACGTGGGATATCTGTGACCAGGCCTTTATCGGCCATATCATTTAGAACAGCGGTGGTTTTATCTTCAGGTATTCCAATCAATTCAGCAATCTCGGCCAGGGGCCGCGGCTTAATCGGAAATTTGCTGCCCAGGGCTGCTTCACTTTCCGTATATAGCAGTTTAAGTATCTCCATTAAGGTTTCATTAACAACAACCCCGACCGGGAAACGGGTCAGTCGTTCAGCAAGGGCCTCGTAGGCCTCATCTTTGCCGCCAGCCAAATGTCCCAATGCTAATCCTCCTTGCGATTCTTATAAACCGGCGATAGAAATAAGCCATGCTTCTGCAAAACCTATCGTATGGTATGATATTGTTATTCGCCAACAGCCCGGTAAATCCTCTGCTGCTAAAAAGCTTTTGGGTGCCAGGTAGGATAATAAATATTGATGACGAATATAATTAAAGTATGGCAAACTTATGTTTAAGGCGGTTTAATAAATGTCGAAACTTACTGAGATACTGCAGCAATGGAAAGAAGATCCCGCGTTCATGAGCAATGTCACCAGGTGGGAAGTTGTGCCGGAATCAAAAGGCCTCTACCGCGATTTACCCGAGTACCTGGACCCCCAACTTGCTGAAGCCCTTCGAAGGCGCGGCATTGAAAAACTCTACAGCCACCAGGCAGCGGCACTTGATTCCGTGGAACAGGGCAATCATACAGTAGTGGTGACTCCAACCGCTTCGGGTAAAACGCTCTGCTATAACCTTCCTGTCGTCAGCGCCGTGATCAAAGAACCCTCCAGCCGTGCCCTCTACCTTTTTCCGACGAAAGCCCTTTCCCAGGACCAGGTTGCCGAACTGCGCGAATTGACTGCCGGGATTGATACAGTCCTAAATTGCCACACTTACGATGGCGATACCGAACCAGGGCTGCGCCAGGGCATCCGCCGCAGCGGCCATATCGTAGTTACCAACCCCGATATGCTCCATTCGGCTATTCTGCCCCATCACACCAAGTGGGTACAGTTATTTCAAAACCTTAAATTCATCGTCATTGATGAAATGCACCAATACCGCGGTGTTTTCGGCAGCCACGTCGCCAACGTTATTCGCCGCCTCAAAAGGATATGCGCTTTTTACGGCTCCAATCCCTGCTTTATTCTCTGTTCAGCCACGATCGCCAACCCCGGTGAACTGGCCGGTATGTTGATCGAAGAACCGCTTATGGTTATTAACGAAAACGGTGCCCCGCAGGCGGAAAAACACTTCATCCTTTTTAACCCGCCGATGGTCAATCTTGAACTGGGCTTGCGGCGCAGTTCACTGTTAGAGGCCCGGCAAGTTGCCACCGGGCTGATTCGGAAAGGAGTCCAAACAATAGTTTTCACTCGCAGCCGCCTGGGAGTAGAAGTACTGCTAACTTACTTACGCCAGGCATTGAAAACAAAACCCGGAGAAGACAGCAGTATCAGGGGGTATCGCGGCGGTTACCTTCCCCGTGAAAGACGTGCCATTGAGCAAGGGCTGCGTAAAGGTTTGATCAAAGGAGTGGTCAGCACCAACGCCCTGGAACTCGGTATTGATATCGGGGCCCTTGACGCCTGTATCATGACCGGTTACCCCGGCAGTATCGCCAGCACCTGGCAGCAGGCCGGCCGCTCGGGCCGGCGCAGTGGCATTTCCATGGCCATGCTGATTGCCAACAGTGAACCTTTAAACCAGTATATCGTTAACAACCCCGACTATTTTTTCGGAAGGACACCGGAGCGTGCTTTAGCAGATCCCGATAATATGATCATATTAACTAATCACGTCCGCTGTGCTTCCTTCGAACTGCCTTTTGACCGGCAGGAAAGTTTTGGCAAAGGCGAAATCACTGAAATACTGCAGTTTCTCGAGGAAGAAAACGTCCTCTATCTGAGCGACAACCGTTACCACTGGATGGAAGACACCTATCCGGCTGAAGAAATCAGCCTGCGCAGCGCGACCAGGGAAAATGTAGTTATAATAGATATTACCGGCCCCTCTCCATGCGTGATCGGCGAGGTCGACCGCTTCAGCGCACCGATGCTTGTCCACGAAGAAGCGATCTATATGCATGGAGGGAACCAGTTCCAGGTGGAAAAATTCGACTTTGAAGAAAAGAAGGCATACGTGCGCCAGGTGGATGTAAATTATTTTACTGATGCCAACCTCTCAGTCGACCTTAAAGTGCTTGATACTATCGAACAGGAAACCGGAGCAGTGAACCGTTCCTGGGGAGATGTACGGATCAATGCCCTTGTATCGATGTTTAAAAAGATTCGTTTTAACACTCATGAGAACCTGGGTTCCGGCCCGGTCGAACTCCCTGAAACAGAAATGCATACCAGTGCTTTCTGGATTTCGTTTCCTCCTGATTCGCTGGGCGGGATGTCCCCCGCGGCTGTACAGTCAGGCTTGATCGGCCTGGCCAATCTGGTGCCCCAGGTTGCTTCGCTCTTCCTGATGGGAGATCCGCGCGATCTGCGCGCAGTGAGCCAGGTCAGAGCTCCTTTCACCGAACTGCCTACACTTTTCATATACGACAATTTCCCCGGAGGAGTCGGCTACAGTCAGGAAATCTACAGCATCTACCGCGATATCATGAAGGCCGCCCGTAAGGTAATTGCTGACTGCCACTGCACAGAAGGCTGCCCCTCCTGTATCGGACCGCTTTACCATAACAGCGATCCGGGAAAACATCCGACCCTACAACTGCTCGAGGTGATCCTGCAATGAAGCGTAACCTTCAATCACGCCTGGCCGAACTGCGTCGCACAGGCGAAGTCAAAACAGGGCGACAATTTGCGGAAAACCTGCAGGCAGCTAAAAGCATTAACCTTTTCCCCGGAGAAGGCCGGGAAGAGGAAACCGCTTTCGGACGCTGTTACCTCCGCGAACTAATTTTTCCTCCTGGTCACAAACACGGAAGCAGTACACTCTCAGGCATTTTATCCTGTCATGGGCCTGAATTGGCACTGCCAGCCCGGGACAGCGGTCTGAACAGCTTTAACCCGCAAAGATCTCTTTTCCTTGACATCGAGACCACCGGGCTGTCAGGAGGCACCGGCACATGGGCCTTTTTGATCGGCCTTGGCTGGTTTACAGATGATCATTTCCTGCTGCGCCAGTATTTTCTACGACGCCCTGCCGAAGAAAGGGCGGTCTTAAGTCATTTTGCCGAAACGGCTGCAGGCTTTCCGACCATGGTTACTTTTAACGGCAAACTGTTCGATTTGCCGCTAATCCAGACCCGCCAGGTGCTCTCTGGTCTCAGACATTCCGAACCGTTGCAGCACCTTGATCTGCTGCAGTGTGCAAGAATTCTCTGGAAAAAGCGCCTGCCATCGCGCTCACTGCGTTCCCTGGAAGAAGCAATACTCGGCTTGCAGCGATTTGATGATATCCCGGGCGCCGAAATACCGGCTGTCTATTTCGATTACCTGCGACGGGGGAAAATAGCAAAACTGAAAAAAGTCTTCCAGCACAATATCTTAGATATCCTGTCAATGGTAACACTCTTAGAAAGAGTTTCGCACCTGGCTGCAGGTCAACGGATAGAGCATCCCGGTGAGTCGCTGGCCCTGGGACAGCTTTGCCTTCAATCAGGACGAACCGAAGAAGGATTAAGTTACCTGCGCGAAGCATCATGCAGCGGACTGACCCCACTGGCGGAGGAAGCGGCCCTGGAACTATCCTTGTATTTTAAACGCCAGGGAAATTGGACTGAAGCTGTTACGATCTGGCAGGATTCTATAAAAAAGAATTCGGCCAACCCCGCAGCCTGCATCGAGCTTGCCAAATATTATGAGCACCGCTGCAGTAAATACCAATCAGCTTTAGAGCTGACTGAGCAAGCCCTGGCCCTTACCGCCGGCAATCCGGATATTCCAGTCAGCAGTGAACTGAATTCCGCAGCCTTAAAAAAAAGGTTGAACAGGCTAAAGAGGCGCATTTCTCATTGAACCAGATCACCTCGATAAGGCAGAAAATCAATTCTTAACCCTTTATTTTCTGTTTTAAAAGAAAAAGCAATTCCTCCGCCTCAGTACTATCATCAGGAAAGACCAGGGGACGGTAATTCAAACCACCACCGGCAAAACCATCAACCATTTCAACCTGGTGGTCGCTGATCCAATCGAGAAAATCATGTAGTGTGAAAAGATGGATATTGGGAGTATCATACCACTGGTAGGGCAGTGAGGCTGTAACGGGCATTCTACCGCTTTGCACTAGTTTACCAACAACCCCATTATAATTAAAATTTGGGAAACTGACGATACACTCTCTTCCGATTCGCAGCATCTCTTCCAGTACAAGCATCGGCATGCGGAGTACCTGCAAGGTTTTTTCCAGGATCACATAATCAAAAGATTTGCTGTTGAATTCGGGAAGTCCGCGGTCAAGATCGCCCTGGTAAACTGCAACACCATTTCGAAAGGCAGCTGATACCTGGTTATGATCGGCTTCTACCGCCTGACCCCGGACCTGCTTTTCATTAATCAGCCGGGCCAGCAATTCTCCGTTACCACAGCCTAAATCGAGAACCGATGAACCTGGCGCAACCAGTTCAAAGATCAAGCTGTGATCCCAGCGAATATTTTTACTCATTTATAATCACACCTTTTTCAGAAAAGATTCTACCAACGGCATAGTATGTCCGGCTTCCAGTAAAAATGCATCATGCCCATAATCTGATGGGATTTCGATGTACGATACAGGCTTATCGTTGGCCAGCATTGCCCGGGCAATGGCCCTGGTATCCCGGGGTGGATAAAGCCAGTCGGAGCTGTAAGCTATTAAAAGAAGCCTGGCCTTTATCGCTGCACAGGTCACGGCAAGGTCTCCACCGTCAGATGCGGCAGCATCATAATAGTCCATCGCCCTGGTCAGATAGAGGTAACTGTTGGCATCAAAACGCTTTACAAAAGCCCGTCCCTGGTGTTCCAGGTAACTTTCCACCGAGAATTCATTATTGAGCCTGTAACACGGTTGGGAACCGTTTTGAAAACGGCGGCCAAATTTGCCTTCCATCGACTGGTTAGATAAATATGTAATATGGCCTAACATACGAGCCAGTTCCAGGCCGTTAGCCGGCGGCCCGGTATCATAGTAATTGCCATTCCGGAAAAACGGGTCGTTCATTATCGCCTGCCTGCCTACTGCGTTAAAAGCCAACCCCTGGGCTGTCAGGCGTGCGGAAGCGGCCAGAACAATTGCCGAGCGAATCCGTTCCGGATAGTTAATCGCCCAGGCCAGCGCCTGCTGTCCACCGAGGGAACCTCCTGCTACGGCCAACAGCTTTTCGATGCCAAAATAATCCTGCAGCCGCACCTGTAACCGCACCCAATCTTCAACCGTAACAACAGGGAAATTAAGGGCATATGGCTTGCCTGTATTTGGGTCATGTTCCCAGGGTCCGGTGGTTCCGTAGCAGCTGCCCAGCAGGTTAGCGCAAACTATAAAATACTTGCTGGTATCAAACGCTTTACCCGGTCCAATCATCTGGTCCCACCAGCCGGGCCGATCACGTCTCCATGGCCGATTATCTTTTTCCCAATCAGCATCCCAGCCGGCAGCATGGGCATCGCCGGAAAGTGCATGAATAATAAAAACAGCGTTATCCTTCAACCGGGACAGGGTGCCGTAAGTTTCGTATTCTACTGTTACAGGATAAAAATCGACCCCACAATCAAGGGGCATGGGATTGCTGCTGTCAGCCAGGACAACCTTTTTCGGTCTGGTCCACCCTACGGAATGAAGGGATCCCGGGGTATCATAATCGCTCTTTTTTTCCAGGCATACATTGAGAGGATCTGTCACTTATATTCATCCTCCCCTGTACGGAGCATTCCCTGGCTAATGGCCAGCGCCTGCTCTAAATCAGCAATTATATCTTCAACATTTTCCAGGCCTACCGAAAGCCGAATATAGTCTTCTGTTACCCCGGTACTCAGCTGATCTTCCTGAGAAAGCTGTTGGTGAGTTGTGGAGGAAGGGTGGATAATCAGGCTTTTTGCATCACCGATATTTGCCAGGTGTGATATCAATTTGACAGCGTTAATAAGGCGAATACCGGCATCAACCCCGCCACGGATACCAAAGCCGACGATAGCGCCCTGGCCTGAAGGCATTAACTCCAGGGCATATTTATAGTCTGGATGGCTTTCCAGGCCAGGATAATTGACCCAGGTGACTGCAGAATGACTTTCCAGCCAGCGTGCTACGGCCAGGGCATTCTCACAGTGCCGGGCCATCCGAAGCGGGAGAGATTCGATACCCTGTAAAATTAGAAACGCATTGAATGGGGTAAGACAAGGGCCGAGATCCCTTAACAGCTGGACTCTGGCTTTTATAGCAAACGCAATGCCTCTTTCATCAGCTGCGTCCTTTGCAAAAGATTCCCAATAGTTAGTGCCATGATAGGAGGGATCCGGTTCGGTAAACTCGGGGAATTTGCCGTTGTTCCAGGGGAAAGAGCCTTTTTCTACGATTACGCCACCGATAGAATTGCCATGTCCTCCCAGAAATTTTGTTAATGAATGTATAACCAGGTCAGCTCCATGTTCAAATGGGCGCAGTAAGTAGGGGGTCGTAACGGTGCTGTCAACAATTAACGGTATATCCCGGGCATGAGCAACCTCACTGATACGCACAAGCTGTGCAACCTGGTTTCTCGGATTGCCGATCGACTCGAGATAAACAGCACGGGTTTTTTCATCAATGGCCCGGGCAATGTTTTCCGGATCCGTTGGATCAGCAAATCGTACTTCTATGCCCATCCGGGGCAGAGTATATTTAAACAGGTTGTACGTTCCACCGTAAAGATGGCTGCTGCTGACAATGTTCTGGCCGACACGGGCCAGGTTAAAGACGGCAATGGATATTGCCGCCTGCCCCGATGCTAAGGCCAGCGCAGCGCTGCCGCCTTCCAGTTGGGCCAACCGTTGTTCCAGGACATCCACAGTTGGATTCATGATCCGGGAATATATGTTGCCAGATTCCTTAAGCCCGAATAGATTTGCGGCATGTTCAACCGAATTAAATACATAAGAAGTGGTTTGATAAATCGGCACAGCACGGGAATTTGTAGCCGGATCCGGCTGCTGCCCTGCATGCAAAGAATGCGTATAAAAACCATGTGCCATTAGATTCGCCTCCTCATAATAAACCGCTGTTACTAAAACGACGCTTTAAATAGAAGAGAGGCACATGGCCGAAAGACCACCCCTGTCTGAAAAAAGATGCGCAGAAACTTTGTATGGCGGGCAGGCCAAATTGATGCAAGCAATTATCGATTTATCTGTGAGAACCTGCTGCCATTTTCGCCTCATAACCTTTTCTCCCGCTTATGATATTTTTCCTACTATCTTACTTTCATTTATAGAGACAATAATACATGCCTGCCTGACTTTTGTCAAGAAACTTCTATAGTTTAGTGAAAATCGGTAAAAAATTATTATTGATTTCTCTGCCCTTAAATCCCGCAGCCTGTCTCAGGCGGCACTGTCATAGTCTTTAAGTTCTCGGCGGTCCGATGTACTACCCAGAGCCAGGGCGAGGATAATAGCGGATGAAACTAAGCCGATTGCCAGAAAAGCCGCTGGGATAATGGTGTCCAACAACAAGTTTAAGATAAAGCCTGCGGAAAACGCAGTTGCGATCATTATTAATGCGGACTTGACCATATCACGCACGCCCATCTCTTTTACCAAAACTGTAAAGGTTGCAGCACAGGGGAAATATGCAGCCAGGACCACGGCACCGATCACAAATTGGCGGGCATCGAGACCCAGCGGTACCAGCATCGCTACTGCTACATCCTTACGCAGGAAACCGATCAGCAGAGTTGAAACCGCTTCACCGGGCAAACCAAGCATTCCTTCTATGACCGGGGCAAAAAGAATGCCGAGATAGTCAATTATTCCCACCGTGTAGAGAATATTAACAACAAGGATTCCGCCAAGGATATAAGGCGTAGCATGAATGAGGAAACCTTTTATACGCATACCCAGTTTCTTGCCCTGTGCTTTCAGACTTGGCAGCCGGTAAGGCGGGATTTCGATCACCATGGAAGGCGTGTACCCGGGCATAACCCGATCTATAATTAACCCCAGCACGACCCAGATAAAAAAGAGGCTGGCAAATACCACGGCCAGGTAAGCTGCTCCAAAACGTCCCACCAGACCGACAATCAATGCAAGTTGAGCCATACAGGGCACTGCTACCGCCATCAGGGTACAGGCAATAAACCTTTCACGACGGCTATCCAGGTTACGGGCAGCCAGGGCAGCAGGTACATTGCAGCCGAAGCCCAAGACCATCGGTATGATTGAATAACCGTGCAGACCGAGCCTGTGCATGCTGCGGTCGACCATTACAGCCAGGCGGGGCAAGTATCCGGAATCTTCGAGAAAACCAAGCACAAGGTAAAAAACGGTCAGAAATGGCAGCACAATCCCAAGCTCAACAAAAACCCCTGTTGTCAGAACCCCCAGTGACTCTTCAAACTCGATCTCCCCGTCAATCAGACGGCCGATTAAGATGTCATGTAAAAAACCGCTTTCACCCATTAAGCGGCTCAAGTAAATTAACAACGGCTCATATAGTCCTTCAAAAATATATTCTTCAAGAAATTCTGCTACAAACTCACCGATGCCGATTACAAACTGAAAAGCGAGGAATAGAACAACTGCAGCAATTGGAATTCCTGTCAAAGGCTTCAAGCTGGCATCCTGTAGTGTTTCCAGCCAACTGTGATGCCGGTGCACTACTTCCTGCACTTCTCCGACCAGTTTGCCGACATAGGACCAGCGATCAGAAATCTCCAGCGGAGCCGCTTTCCGGTTTACTGCCAGGGGCAGGGCATCAACAAGATCTTTCAGCCCTTCTCCACTGACCGCCACAGTGGGAATAACCGGAACACCAAGCAGTGATTCCAATTCTTCGACATCAATTTTTACTCCCTTGTGTCCAGCTTCGTCAATCATATTCAAGGCAACAATCACAGGAACACTGCGTTCAAGCACTTCGGTAGTCAAAAAAAGGTTGCGCTCCAGGTTCGTAGCGTCAACTACGTTGATCACGATATCAGCCCGGTCAACCAGTGAAGAAGCAACCTCTTCCACCTTGGATGTAGGAGTCAGGCTGTAAGTTCCCGGTGCATCGAGCACTTCGAAAGACTCATGCTCCGTATTAAGTTTACCCTGGGTAAATTCGACCGTAGTTCCAGCATAATTGGAAATCATTACTTTTGAACCGGTCAGGTTGGAGAATACAACACTTTTCCCAACATTTGGATTACCGACCAGGACTATTTTTCTCAATATTATTTACCTCCACCTTAATACGAATTGCTTTGCCATAGCCAACGGCTACCTGGAAATTATCAACAGAAACTGTGACCGGGCCACGGCTAAAAACCGAGCTGACCTTTTTAATCTTCTTGCCTTTATGCAGGCCAATATGGCTCAGTTTTGCCTCAAAACCGGCTCCGCCTTCTAAGGCAGAAATAATACCGCTCTGGCCGGGCTTCATTTCAACCAGTGTTACTACCATAAACTTTCACCTCCGAAGCTAATCCTATGAATCATAATTCCAGTCTATTTCATTTTTTAATCCAGCATCGATTTTCTGCTTCTGTAAATATTCAATCAGACGCTCGAAAGTTTCTCCGCTTAAATCATGTTCCATCAGGCAGGCATCCTCTTCTGCCGCTTTTGGGGACACTCCAAGCACCTGGGTCAAAAATCCGTAAATCACTTTATGCCTGTGCTTTATTCTAAGGGCGTAACGCCGTCCCTCGGCAGTCAGCTCCACGGGACCGTATCGATCCTGCACAATCAAACCCTTTTCTTTGAGCAGAGCAAGGGCCTGAATCACGCTTGGCTTGGCAATACTTAGCTTTTCGGCAATATCAGTTACACGGGCTGACTTATTTTCCTGAACAAGGTTAAGAATTACCTCCAGGTAATCCTGTAGAGAAGAAGTAACCGGTATAGATTGAATCACTAAAATCAACTCCTTATCCGGTTTTGTTAGTCCTATCTAACTTAGCGGAGAAATAAAAAGCCACCTTGTTAGGCATAGCTAACAATATAAATATAACATTCCCTTCTAAACCTGTCAACATAAATGTTTGTCATTACCTGTGCCTGGTTTTTAATTTGAATATTACAACTTCACTCGATTAAACAGCTTATATTATCCTTTTCTGAGCAAAGTAACTACCTGCAAGCAAGCTGATCAGTGCTGCTGCTGCTGCAGTGTAAAAAGGAAATATTGCTGGAAGGTATTGCCAGATCAGCCCGCTTAAAGGAGGCACCACAGCAACCCCGAGAGAATAAACTGCGAAGAAGAGTCCGATAGCGCGGCCGCGCCAGCCCGGCCGGGAATCTTCTACCACCAGGCCAAGCATACCCTGAAAAGACAGGCCAAAACCGATGCCAAACAGAATCAGGGCACTAAAAAGGCCGGAGGCATTATTCAAAGTGGCCGCTAAAACAAGGCTCAGGCAGAGTAAGATCAGTCCGAAAAAACACCCCCGCCAGTCCTCTTTTAGCAGCGGTTTTAATTTCCCGGGCCAGAGTATCTGCACGATTATGGCGAGCAATGCAAAAGTTGCAAAAAGCATGCCTGTTTGAGCATGATTAAACCCAAGCATCTCTGCGCGGGCAGGCAGAAAAGAGGCCAAAGCTCCCGTTGAACCCATTGTCCCAAAAGCAAATAAAAAAGCGCTTAGCATATTTGACCTGGCATATATTTGCCTGGTAGATATCCGGAAGGGGCTGGCATTCCTACTGCATGCCACCTGATTTCCCAGCAGAGCAGAGGCGGCTATCGCCGCTGCAAACATAAGGATAGAAAGACTGTAATATACGGCGTGGTACCCATAACGGTTTGCTATAATTCCGGCAACCAGCGGCCCGGTTACAGCCGCCAGCCCAATAGCGGCGCCAAAAAATGCCAGCCGCGATCCATGAAAAGCGCTGCCGCCCTGCTCCCCCGTCAGACATGCCAGGGCGGCGGGAACCAGCAGCCCACCCATGAAACCATGCCCCGCCCTGATCAAAACAAGGTGCATCGCACTGTCTGCCCTGGTATAGAGCACCAAAATCAAAGAAACCCCAAATAAACCAAGGAACAATGGAAGTTTCCAGCTTCTCCAATCAATGGTAGCGCCCGCAAGAAAATTGCCAACGATATTAAAAAGTGAATATGAGCCGACCACAAGGCCCAGCATGAAGGGTGTTGCCCCAAGGGTAACAGCATAAGGCGCTAAAACCGGCATCTGGGCATGGGTATCGAAAAAAGCACTAAAAACAATAAGGTAAACCGGCAGCAATAATATTACCCCTTAAGATTATTTTAAATATCGGTTTTCGTAAAAAATAAAGCCCTTTCAATTCTACCATGCAGACTATAACTTAAAAAAGAGCACGACAGAAAAGCAAAGGGCGAAGCTAAGCATGATTTACTTATTGAAACAACTCAATATACTGGCTGTAGCCTTCTTCCTCCAGCTGATCTTTTGGTATAAATCGCAAGGCAGCCGAGTTTATGCAGTAACGCAATCCTGTCGGTTGAGGCCCATCGTTAAAAAGGTGTCCAAGGTGAGAATCGGCTTCCCTGCTCCTGACTTCTATACGGACCATGCCATAGCTTTTATCTTCCTTCTCGACTATATTTTCTTCATGCAGTGGCCTGGTGAAGCTGGGCCAACCGGTACCCGAATCATATTTATCGATTGAGATGAACAAAGCCTCTCCGGAAACTATATCGACATAAATACCTTCCTCTTTGTTATCCCAATATTCGTTGTTAAAAGCAGGCTCGGTGGCATCCTCCTGGGTCACCGCAAACTGCAGGTCAGTCAGACGCTCTCGCAATTCACTCATTTCTTCTTCCTCCTCAATTTCAAGTATATCCTCCGGATCTTCCATATTGGCAACTCCCATTTCATCGCTGCAGCCGGCCGTAAAAATCAATAACCCGGCGGCTAGCATAAATATTGTAACAGTGGAGTAAACGGGCTTCCAGAACAGAATATCTTTAGCCATTTTTACTTACCTCCGTTTAATTTATGAAACTTTACATCATACATTATTATATCATAATATATCAATATATGCTATTTTATCTTTTACAACTCACGAACAGCGGGACCATTAACTGCTTGTATAATCCAGAGCATGTATAGGGAAAGGGCTATTATAAAAGGTGTGAATAGATGGACAGTCGTAAAAAACCCTACGCCCCAGGCTTCGCTGATGTACCCCCAGACCACCAGGGGGTTCTCACGGAAGGTTTCTTCGATTAAGCCGCGTAAAAGGGTATAGCCAAAAACAAAACTCCAAAAAAGGTAACCGGGCTTATTATCTACCCGGCGGGCCAGGTAGTTGTGAATAATAAGCAGGGTAATTCCGATCAGCGAACCGTAAATCTGGGCAGGATGGCGCTCAAAGGCAAGCAAAGTTGCTTCACGGCCCAGTATTTCCTGGTTAAAGATATTCGCTATGCGTACCAGGGCGATGCCTATAGCAACTCCCGGAACAGCAAGATCGGCCAGGCTGCGCCAGTTCTTTTTTTTATAACGGCAGTAGAGCCAACTACTAATAATCCCACCAAGCAAACCACCATGAAACGCAAGTCCGCCGCGGTCAATGCGAATTATTAATTCGGGGTTCTCGAGGAAATAAGGCCAGTTTGCAGCAACAAAAACAGCCCTGGCCCCAACTATTAGTGAAAGCATCAATATTAAAAAGAGATTAAAAATAAAATCTTCACTAAAACCGTTTTTGATGCCATTCTTACGCATGTAGTAAAAGCCAACCATAACGGAGACAGCAAACAGAAAACCATACCAGCGGACTGCAACCGGGCCAAATTCAAAGATAAAAGGGCTGATATCTTCAATATACATTTGTATACTCCTTTACAAACAATTATAAATACCCTCATGCTGAATTATCGTAATAAACCTTGGGGCACTTGTCAACACTGCTATTTTGAGCTAAACGAAAAAATAACCATCAATATAAAGCTAAATCATAATGTTTTGTTATAATAAAACAAACGTCAACTGAAGGAGATGTTATCATATGGCCTTGAAAACTGTTATTATCGGCGGAGTAGCCGGTGGTGCCTCCACAGCAGCACGCCTGCGCCGCTTAGACGAAAAAGTAGAAATTATTATTATAGAAGGCGGTGAGTATATTTCTTACGCCAACTGCGGCCTTCCTTACTATATTGGCGGAACTATTAAAGTACGAGACAATCTCTTAGTGATGTCCCCGCAAAGATTTAAGGAATGGTTCAATATAGAAGTGCGGGTTAATAACGAAGCGCTGAGTATCGACCGTGCTAAAAAAGAAATTATTATCATGAATCAATCAACGGGTGTAAAATATAATGAAAGCTATGATTACCTGGTCCTTTCGCCCGGGGCAGAGCCCCTTCGACCGCCACTGCCAGGTATTGACAGCCCCGGGATATTCAGCCTGCGCACTATCCCTGATACTGACCGTATTTATAACTATATCCAGGAATATACTCCCCAAAAAGCAGTCGTTGTCGGCGCCGGGTATATCGGCCTTGAAATGGCCGAAAACCTGCAGCACCGTGGCTTAGAAGTCACAGTAGTCGAACTGGCCCCCCAGGTGCTGCCGCCGATCGATGCCGAGATGGCTGCACTGGTCCAGCAGTACCTGCGTTCGCGTGGCATAAACCTGCGCCTCGGGGACGGTGTCAGGCAATTTCACCATGACAAAAACAGCGGGCTAAAAGTTGAACTGGCAGGTGGAGAACTCCTGGAGGCCGATCTCGTTTTACTGTCAATCGGAGTTAAACCTGAAACAAAGCTGGCCCGTGAAGCGGGTCTGGAAGTTGAACGAGGTATCAAAGTTAATGATTACATGCAGACCAGTGACTCTTCAATTTACGCCCTTGGCGACGCCGTGGAAGTAACCAACCTGGTTACCGGCAAGCCGGCAGTTATTCCCCTGGCAGGGCCTGCCAACAAACAGGGGCGTATTGTCGCCAACAATATCAGCGGCCGGAGAGAGCGATATAAAGGCACCCAGGGCACCTCTGTCCTTAAAATATTCGATATGACCGTGGCCACAACCGGAGCCAATGAACGTGTCCTGAAAGACGCAGGCATCCAATATCATATTGTTATAATACACCCCAATGACTTTGCGGGCTATTACCCCGGGGCAAGCCCGCTTTCCCTGAAGCTGCTTTTCAGCCCTGAGGGGAAGATCCTGGGCTCCCAGGCTGTCGGCTTCAGCGGTGTGGAAAAACGCATCGACGTCATAGCTGCCGCCCTGCGTTCGGGAAACACAGTTTATGATCTTCAGGCATTGGAGCTGGCCTACGCTCCACCCTACTCATCGGCAAAAGATCCGGTCAATATAGCCGGTTACGTCGCGACAAACTTCCTGCAGGGCGATTATAAGACTATTGAAGTAACCGAACTAATTGATATGGAGGATCCAGGCCCCTTTCAAATTCTCGATGTCCGCGAACCTGAAGAAAATGAACTGGGGAAAATACCGGGTTCAAAAAATATTCCTCTCGGAAAACTGCGCGAACGGCTGAACGAACTGGACCCGCAAAAAGAGGTTATTACTTACTGCAGTATTGGCCTGCGCTCTTACCTGGCAATGCGTATCCTTACTCTGAATGGCTTTAATAAGGTTCGAAACTTAAGCGGCGGATACCGTCTCTACCAGGCATTGCAGAACGAACGAAACAGTTAACAGGAAGTTCCGGAAATGGATCCCCCCGGACATTCCCGGCCATTAAGCGTTAAAGTAAAACCGAAAGAAGCAGACCTTGTTGATTAAAGAAAGCAGGAGGCAAACTATATTAAGGGTTGATCACTTTATTAGACAATGCCTAAGACCAGTAAAGCTGAAATCAGGTAACCTACAACAAGAGCGATACAGAAAACTGTAAAAACATACAGGAATAGAAAGCGGCGTTTAAAAACAGAGCTCATAAAGATAATACCGCTGATGCTGGTCCCTGAGCCGGATATTATAAAGGCTATTCCGGCACCTACCGCTCCCGTTGCGCCAATCAGCGGTGCTGCCAGGGCAATCATTGCACAATCTCCGCTGTAAACCGGGATACCGATAAGTGCACCAATGAAAATATCGAAAGGAGCACTGGCCGCAAGGACCTGCTCAATAAGCTGCTGCGGAACCAGGTTCCGCAACAATGCTGAAACCAGAATAACTGCAGCAACATAAGGCAGTATCTTTTTCATCAGTGCAAAAGTATGGTTCCATGCCGGTACGAACACATTGTGATATATATTTACGTTCCGGCCGTTGCCGTTACCGGCTTCCGCCGCCTTGCTGCAGCAGGATGATTGAACTGATGAGCTGCAGGCAGTCATAAGAGACCTGCTTTCAACTCCTTCATTTACAGCAATCCCTTCCTTAAACATACCCCAGCGATTTCCAATCGGCTCAAGTATTGCAGCTGCTGCAAGGGCAGACGCTGTTGTAATCAGCAGATATGCCAATGCCAGAGGAAGTCCAAAAACCCCGATCAGGATCATAAAAGCAGGCATACTGACCACCGGGCTGACCAGGAAAAAAGTCAGCACTGCGCCGGATGGAACACCGGCCCTTAATAAACCGAGCATTATAGGGAAAGCGCCACATTCGCAAAACGGAAGCACTGCTCCAAGCGTAGCAGCCCTCAAGCGCCCGGTCCAGGAACGTTTTCCTGCCAGTAATAGTCTTAACCTATTATCTCCCATCCAAAGCCTGGCCGATTCGGCAAAGAATACTGCTGCGATAAGCATGGGAATTACCCGTATGACCAAATCCCCGGCATAAAAAACTATCCCATACAATAAATCTGAATTAATGGTTTCAATAAACCCTGCCATCTCTATCTTCTCCTTTGCTGCTTTTCTTCCCGGCTATGTTCAAGGGCCAGTCGTACCAGCTGCTCGATATGCTCGTCATCGAGGCTGTAAAAAACCATTTTGCCTCTCTTCTCATATTTAACCAACCGGAGGCTGCGTAAATAGCGGAGATGATAGGATACAGCAGCTACAGCCATATCGACAGACAGGGCAAGATCACAAACACAAAGTTCTTCATGCCACAGGGCAAATACTATTTTAAACCTGGTATTATCACCGAGAGCTTTAAAAATATCGACCATGACATCCAAACCGTCCAGATGCTTCCTGACACGGTCAACCTTTTCCTGATCACTGCAAAATATTTCACAGCGGTCCGTGTTGTCAGATCCTGAAGGCATTTTAACACCTCATTCCGATACATTCAAGTATTTACACAATTATTATAACGTACTATATAAATATGTCCACCCCTTTCCTATATCTAAACCTTTCCGCTTTTTTCAGCAGCTTTTTGCAATCTGCCGGTTGGTAATACCGGGCAGGAGAGCAGCAGCGGCTGTTGAATTAATGTAAGAGTTGACAGGGGGAGACACAACCATATGAATAATCCGAAAACCAACCCGAAAATCTGGAACGGCTTGAACAACCCCGACCTTGGAATCCTGGAAGCAGAAGTGGTAGTCCTGGGGCTGCCTTTTGACGATGCTGCATCATTCCGTAAAGGAGCTTCCGAAGCACCTGATCGAATCAGAGAGATATCGGCTCATATTCCTCCAACTACTGAAGAGGGAAAATCAATCGAGAAGCTGAAAGTATTAGACCTGGGTAACTTGTATCCAGGCGGGCTCAATCAAACCGAGTACTTTGAAAAAGTAGAACAAAAAGCAGCGGAACTTTTTAAAACTACTTTCCCTACTTTCATCGGCGGCGATCATTCTGTAACAATCCCCCTGCTTAATGCAGCAGCAGGCATATGGGGCAAAGGCCTGGGAATTATCCATCTCGATGCTCACCTTGATCTTTGTAATGAAATCGATGGGAACTTCCTATCGCATGGCTGCACTCACCGGCGCTTCCTGGAAAAAAATAACCTGCCGCTGGGGCAGGTTTATTTCATCGGTATTCGTTCGTTTGAAATTCAGGAGCTGCATTTTTTAGACGGCCACCGGGCAAATATATTCACAGCAGCCGATATTTGCCGGCAGGGAATCAAAGCTATTGCCAATAAAGTGTGCAGCGGACTTAAAAAATGTGAGGCTGTTTATCTTACTATCGATATTGACTTTCTCGACCCTTCAACTGCTCCCGGTACCGGAACACCCAAGCCGGGAGGTTTTACCTCCCGGGAACTTTTCTTATTCTTAGATTACTTTTCAAACCTGCCCGTGGCCGGTATGGACCTTGTCGAAGTATCCCCACCGCTGGATCACAACGATATAACTTCTTTCGTCGCCCAGAGGATAATTACTGAAAGTTGGGGACTATTTCTGCCCGGGTATAATTAACCCCGGTGTCTTAATCGTCCTCGTTTTCTTCGGTCTCCTCTTCTTCCTGGTTATCTTCCGCTTCAATATCTTCGGGGATATTCCCGCTGTAAGTGTTACTATCGGGATCGTCTGTATCAATACTTGCATCTCCAAAGCCGATATAAGCACCACCCATGGCGGCTTCGTTACCGATAAAATCATTACTAATTAACGTGACAACGGACCCTTCATAAGCAACAAGTCCGCCTCCAAATTCAAAAGCGATATTACCGCTAAAAGTATTGTTCCTGATTTCAGCAACGGCATTTAAAACCAGAAAAATCCCCCCGCCTGAAGTTTCTCCGGCAGTATTGTCATTGATCATATTTCTCTCCAGGGTGACAGTCGACTGTTTGACAATCAGCCCTCCACCTGTTGCGGCACTGTTGCCGGAAATTGTGTTGTCCTCAAGGGCCGCTACAGAACCTCCATCGATCACCAATCCCCCACCGGCCCTTCCGGCAAGGTTATCATCGATAATATTAGCGGTTATGCTGGAATTAGAACCATTCAAGAGGGCGATTCCGCCGCCGTCCTGCTGGACCAGGTTTTTGTAAATATTGTTATTTGTTATTGTTGGCGACGACTCGTCAACATATATCCCGCCACCGCCGAATATTACTGCATTGTCAGAGATTATATTGTCAGTTATCACAGGCTGCGAGCCCTCAACAACCGCTATACCCCCGCCAAATTCTTCGGTATAGTTATTATTAATCTGGTTATTACTAATTACCGGTGAAGCGCCTTCGGATACGGCAATTCCCCCGCCGAAATTTTTTGAAGAATTCCTCGAGATGTCATTGCCGTCAATAGTCGGAGAAGCATCGCTTACCAGGATGCCACCGCCCCGCCAGATAGCCGAGTTTCTGCGCAAAGTATTAGCGGTAATCATCGGATCAGACTGCCAGATGGCAATCCCGCCTCCGCTCGTGGCAGAGTTGTTAATGATTTCGTTTCCGCTGATTGAAGGAGATGATTCGAAATCAACTGAGATGGCTGCGCCTAAATACATGGCCCGATTTTGCCGAAAAGTGTTATCCTCAATTATCGGGCTGGAGCTCCAAACCGTAATGCCGGCACCGTTTAGCGATGTGTTGTCTTCAATTATATTGTTTCGAATAACCGGATTCGAAAAATTCAGGACAGCTATACCGCCACCGTCAAGATCGACATGGTTATTTTTGATTACATTATTTGTGATAGTGGGAGAACTGCCCCCGGCGATAAAAATTCCACCGCCGAAATGACCTTCGTGAACTATTTCTCCTTCCTCATGCTCATAGATAATTGTCTCCCTGGTCCCCACTCCCCCGGCGATAGTAAAACCTTTTAAGACGGCCCCTTCACTTTCACCATTTTGGAAACTGACCACAGAATCCCTTTTACGACCATCAATTACCGTGTTGGCCACCACTTCGGGATCTTCGGGATCTGTGCTGCGCACTGTGATATTTTTCCCCAGAAAATTGATTCTTTCATAATACACACCGGGTTCAACAATAATAACATCACCGTCTTCAGCGACATCAATTGCTGCCTGTATGGTGCGATAATCTCCTGGGACAGTAATATTGGGATTAGAGAAAGATACTACAGCCAGGACAATCAAGGCAATTACAACAAGGGCTGCTGCTACCAAACCGATTATTTTAAAACTGCGGGTTTTCCCTCCGCTGTGTGCATGCATTTTTTATGCTCCTTTCAAGTTAGAAAAAATCAAGCAGGTCGATTAACGCTATTTATTGTTCAAGATAAATATCATCAGGAATATTTAACAGGTAGTTGTTATCGTCAGGAACGCTTAATTCCAGAATTGAATCAGCTGATACCCAGACTGCACCACCGCCTTCAGGACCCATTGCTTCGTTTCCTTCAAAAGTATTACGTCGGAAGACAGGCGATGAATTATAAACCGCTGCTCCGCCTCCTAAATATTCGGATAAATTATCTTTAAAGTTATTGTCTTCTATGGTTGGAGATGAACCCTCCATATAAAGACCACCACCGGCAATAGAAGCAAGATTATCGTTAATACTATTCCCGGTTATCAGTAGTGCAGTGTTAATCGAATTAACTATAAACAGGGCACCGCCATTAGCGGCCCGATTTCTGGAAAAGGTATTACCTTCCACAATGGGATCCGATTCCTCGATCAACATGCCTCCGCCGTTTCGGTCAGCAATATTTCCGGTCACAATGTTTCCTTTTATGGTCGGAGAAGAGTTAACGGCTACCACAATTCCTCCACCAAGTCTCGCGGCAACATTATCAGCTATACGATTATCAACAACTATCGGCGACGAATCGGAAATAATGACCATTCCGCTGCCCATTTCCGCCCTGTTCCTTATAATAGTATTTCCTTCAACCAGGGGGGATGACTCTTCAATAAATATTCCGCCTCCCAAAAAACCGGAATTACCTATAATCAAGTTTCCCCTGATTATAGGTGACGAATCGAAAATAGCTATGCCTGCCCCGAATTCGGCCGTATTGTTTTCAATAATACATTTCTCGATAACCGGTGAACTGCCCCCGGAAATGAGGACACCACTGCCCCTGGTGACGGTGAAGCCGCTCAATACAGCGCCTTCCCCCTCCCCGCTTCTGAAAGAAACAACTGTTCCGCTTCCTCCACCATCAATAATGGTATCGCCAACCACATCAGGGTCGTCGGGGTCTGTACTTCGCAGAATTATATTTTTTCCGTTGAAATCGATATTTTCCCTGTAAACTCCGACGTCAACCACAATCTCTTCACCATCTTCAGCGGCATCGATTGCTTCCTGAATTGTAGCATACTTGCCAGGTACGGTTACAGCGGAATTACCGAGGAAAAATAGTGCGTATATAGCTGCAGCGACAACAACAAAGGCAGCTAAGCCGATAATGATAAATTTAAACAGGTTGCCGGTTGTTTTCGCCTCGCCTGGCAGTTCGGGCTCAGCTTTTTTTGGTTGTTTTCCTCTTGCATCCTCTTTAGAAATTTCGACTTCATCCTCTGGAACCTCTCCGCAATAAGGGCATAAGTCGTATTCCTTTTTATCGTAGTTCATGCCACAACTTTTACAATCCGTCATCCTAGTACCCCTCTCAAGCTGTAAACTCGTTTTATATTATAGTCTGTTTCAGCGCAAACATTTTTGTCATTCATATATCTTAACATGTTATATGCAAGTAAAACAAGAGGTATGAAAAGCGAAATAATCAGTCAAAAAAGCCATCATTTCCTGGAAATACAGGTTGATGGCTTTAATTAACTTTAAATTATTCTGCTATTTCACCGTTATGGTAGTCAGAATCGGCCGGTAAGTGCTTGGCCGGTAAGTAATAAAAACCTCTGCTCCGTCTTCTATATCAGAAACATCTACACCTTCACCGAGGGCAAATGCCTGGAAGTACTGAATCTCCACGGATTGCCCGTCAATCTGCCCGACCATTATCCCCTGCATAACATCTCCTTCAATTGGCTCATCAACTATTTCTATTGAATCAAGAACAGCTCTAAGACCGGTTTCGGTGAAACTAAAGGCCACCCCTGAACCGTCTTCTATCTCTTCTACGCTGACGTTTTCACCGAGAACAAAAGCCCTGAATATTTCTATCTCGACTGACTGAGCATCAATCTGTCCTACAAAGGTCCCTTCACCGGCCAGGTCACCAACTTCACCACCCGAAGGTTCTTCAATTACTTCAATGGTCATCAAAAGCATTCTTTCGGCAACTTCCTGATAAGTAAAAGCGACCCGTGAGCCTTCGGCGATATCATCTACTATTGCGTCTTCACCAAGAGCAAAAGCAGTGGGCTGACCTTTAAAATCAATTTCTACCGAATGGCTATCGATTTGCCCATTATAGAAACCCTCACCCTGCAATATTTCATCTTCAACATGAACAGCCTTTATGGAAAGTAGAACTGGCCGTGTTTCTTCTTCAACGTAAGAGAAAATAACTTCAGTTCCATCACTAATACCGGTAACACTTACGCCTGTTCCCAGCCCAAAAGCCCTTGGCTGTCCGTCAATTATTATTTCAACCGAGTGGCTGTCAATCTGCCCTGTCAATATACCTTCACCTTCGAGGATAACCTGTTCCTCAGTCTCGATTGCTGCCGGCTGGCATCCTGCGCCCATAGAAATGATCACCAACACAATGGCCAGCAGAATAATAATTACCCCCGCTTTTTTAATCATAACAAGCACTCCTTTCGCTTATCTTACTTACATTGACCGCTGATTATAAAGCAAGGTTCCATTTTATACAGATTATCTATCGAAAACTTCCACCACCACCGCCACCGGAAAACCAGCTTTCTAATTCTTTATAAACGGTATTGAAAAGGAACTCAAGCACTGCCCCTTGAAAAGGCTCCCCAAAACCTTCTTTTTTATTTGACTTAAATATATAGCATAATAATTGATTTGCCCATATATTATTTTTCGGCAGGATAATCAGTTTAAAGGGATGAAGGATATATCCATCCGGCAGACGAATTTAATTTAGGGAGGAACTAATATGGGACAGAAAATTCGTGTAGGAGTAAGTTCATGCCTGATGGGCAACCCGGTTCGCTATGACGGTGGTCATAAACACGACCGTTATATAACCGATGTCCTATCCGCTTATTTTGAGTTGATTCCTGTGTGCCCCGAAGTCGAATGCGGCCTCCCGGTACCGCGTGAATCTATGCGCTTGGTAGGAGAGCCTGAACAACCTCGGCTTGTAACTTCCAGAAGCGGGATTGACCATACAGCAAGAATGCTAAGCTTTTGCAGCCTCAGGGTGTCCCAGCTGGAAAATGAAGACCTATGTGCATTTATTTTCAAGAAAGACTCGCCCAGCTCAGGTCTTCACCGGGTAAAGGTCTACGGCGGTTCCGGCCCGGCCCAAAAAAAGGGACGCGGTCTGTTTGCTGCTGCTTTAGTCAACCGCTTTCCCTTTCTTCCTGTAGAAGAGGAAGGCCGCCTGCATGATGCTCCTCTGCGAGAAAATTTCATTGAAAGCGTTTTTTGTTATCAGCGCTGGAAGAGCTTTTTGAAGGACTCACCGGACTATAAGAAATTGGTTCTGTTCCACACCCGCCACAAACTTCAGCTAATGGCTCACAGTCCTATACACCTTTCAAAAATGGGCAAGCTTGTTGCTGCGGGAAAGACAATACCACGGGAAAAACTGCTTGATGATTATCAATCCAGCTTAATGGAATTGTTGGCCCTTAAAGCAACCACCAAGAAAAATATCAATGTCTTACAGCATATCAATGGTTACTTTAAAAAATTTATTTCCAGGGACGAAAAAGCTGAACTCATAGAACTTATTGATAGCTATGCCCGTTTAATAGTTCCCCTGGTAGTACCTTTGACCCTTGTCAACCACTACGTTCGCAAATACAAGGTATCTTACCTGCAGAATCAGACCTACCTTGAACCTCATCCAGCCGAGTTGATGCTGCGTAACCATGTTTAGTAAAGTTGAACTGCAGTTAGCCAATTGATTAGATTTGTGTTATTATTCAGTTTAGTAATAATTAAGATTATTTACAGGAGGCATAACATTGCCTACCGCAACTAAATCAGAGTACGGGCATTCCCTTTATGCCAGTGATTTTAAAAAGATGATCCTGGGAGCTAATTATTTTTTTGATCGGGAAAAAGAGTTAATAAATTCACTTAATGTATTCCCTGTACCCGATGGAGATACCGGGACAAATATGAGCATGACCCTGAAAGCTGCCGTAGAAGGATCCATGGCTTATGATGGGCAATCTATCGGTGAATTATCTGAAATAGTGGCATCAAAAGCCCTAATGGGCGCCAGGGGTAACTCGGGAGTAATCCTATCCCAGATTTTGCGGGGCATAGCACGTGGACTCCGTAAAAAAGAATACATCACCCCTGGCGAACTGAGTAAAGCCTTTCAATATGGAGTGGTCTATGCCTACAGAGCGGTTTCCAGGCCGGTTGAAGGAACAATTCTGACTGTTGCCCGTGAAATGGCCCGCGGCATCAGGTCTGCAGTTCGTAAAGGAGAAAACCTCTACGACAGCATGGAGGAGGCAATTAAGAGTGGTAAAGAAGCTCTCGACAGAACCACTGATATGCTTCCAGCCCTGAAAGAGGCCGGTGTTGTGGATGCAGGTGGTTTGGGACTTCTGGTTTTTTTTGAGGGTTGCCTCTACGCCCTTAAGCGCTCTTTCAAGGAGATCGTCCCTCATAAAAGTCTTGAACACTCGGCAGCAGTTAACGGTGTTCTGGGTACTGCAGCCAATGCAGCCGAACCACTTAACCTGGATTATCCTTACTGCACAGAAATGATCATCAAATCAAATCAAGGAATATTTACTGATTTGGAAACTAGACTTTCTCCCCATGGTGACTCTCTGCTCGTTGTAACCGACAACCGCATCGCAAAAGTTCACATACATACGGCATCTCCCGATCTGGTAATGAAAACAACTCTCGAATACGGCACACTGCATGACATCAAGATAGAAAACATGCTCGACCAACACAAAGAGGCTTTCCAAACTTCTGCACCTCTGGAAAAAGCAGTTCTTTTACCGGGTCCTGAACGACAGGAAAAAGGCGAAGCAGGAATAATTTCTGTATCATTCGGAGAAGGTTTCCGTGAAATATTTCTCAGTCTCGGTGCAGATGAAATTGTTTTCGGCGGCCAGACCATGAATCCCAATGTCAAAGATCTTCTCAGTGCCGTCGAAAACCTTCCGCAGCAGTCTGCAATTATTCTTCCGAATAATAAAAATATTATCCTGGTAGCCGAACAGGTTAAAAATCTAACCGGGAAAAAGGTAGTTGTCCTTGAAACTAAAACCCTGCCGGAAGGCTTGGCAGCTTTGCTTGCCTACAACCACACTGAACCGGTAGCCGAAAATGTTTCAGCTATGGACCAGGCCATAAAAAATGTTAAAACAGGATTGATCACCTATGCAACCAGGGATACAGTAATAAAAGGTATTAATGTCAAACACGGACAATTCCTGGGTTTGTCCGGAGATGAAATCCTTATTTCCAATCAGAAGCTCGACCAGGCTGCCCTTAGCCTCGCTAAAGAAATCGTTGCTGGCGATAACGATATCATCACTATCTTCTACGGTCAGAATGTACGTCAGGAAGATGCTTTCGCGCTGGCCGCGATCATCGAAAAAGAATATCCAAGCCTGGAAGTTGAACTGCAATATGGCGGCCAGCCGATATATTACTACATCTTTTCAGTTGAATAGTTATGAATAGTTAGTTTCGTCCGATGTGCACCGGGGGCAGAGACCATAAGCCTCAATAATATGTTCTTTAATCTTAAAACGTGTGGCCTTTTCAATCCCACTGGCAATCAGCTGAAAATTGCAGCTTCCAAATTCGATTATGCAGCCGCATTTTTCGCAAACCAAATGATGATGGTGGTCATCGGGCCGGTTTAGTTCGTAGCGAAGATGGTTATTCCTTAAAGTAAGGGCTCTAAGGATCCCCAGTTCGCAATAAAGATCTACCGTGCGATATACTGTAGCCATCCCAATCCCCGGCGTTTCAGCTCTTATGCCTTCAAATATTTCCTGCACACCGGGATGACCTTTTACCCTGATCAGATATTCAATAATCGCCAGACGGGGTCCGGTTAATTTATTACCCTTACGGCGCAATTCTTCCTTTACATTCAGTAAGAATTTATCCTCCATATCGAGCCTCCAGTAAAAGTCATGAAAAACAAAGACCATTCCGCAGCCTTTTATAACGGAAGTCTGTTTCGGCGGTATCTCTCCAGCAGAGGCTTTACGGCCATAGCACCGGCAAAAACAACCGCCAGGACAAGTACAATCGCCGCACCTGGCGGTACAGGGTAATAATAAGAAACCATAAGACCGCCAAAACTGCCTGCCAGGCCAACTGTAAGCGACAAAACAAGCATGCTCCGGTAATTCTTGCTCAGGCGGTAAGCAGTAGCTCCGGGAATTACGATCAGGGCTGCTACCAGCACCACCCCTACCAGCTGAATTGACACCATTATTGTCAACCCTATTGCAGCCAGTAAACCCATATAAAGAGGCCCGACCGGAAGGCCGCCTGCCTCTGCCATTTCTTCGTCAAAACAGATTGCCAGCAGCTCTTTAAAAAAAAGTGAAACAAACAACAGGATAATGCCCAGGGCCAGGGACATCAAAATCAGATCTCTAACCGAGACCGAAAGAATATTGCCGAAAAGCAGGCCAAACAGTTCGGGATAATAACCTTTAAATGTACTGATCAGAGCAATCCCTAAAGCCATGCCCGACGCATAGAAAATACCGATTATTGTATCTTCACTGATCTTGCCAATGCGGGCGATATAGCCGGTACTCATAGAAGTTCCTACCGCAAAAATGGTTCCGGTCAGTACAGGGTCAATATTGGCAACCAGGCCAAGAGCAATCCCTCCCAGGGCAGTGTGCGAGATGCCTGCTCCCAGAAAAGAAAGCCTTTTCAGAACGACAAAAAATGATACAGTTGAACACAGTGTTCCGACCAGCAGCGCTGCAAGCAGCGCCCTCTGCATAAAACCGTAAGCCAGCATATCACTCAATGCCAGCACCTCTCTTTATCTCCTCCGGTGCTCAAAAAATCAAACTGACACCGGTAAGCCTCGTCAAGGTGGGGGCTGCGCATAACATCGGCAGGCCGGCCGTGAATATGCATGGTCCGGTTAATACAAACCAGCTGGTCCGCCGCAGATGCAACTGAAATAAGATCATGTGAAACAAGGATTATTGTGAGGCCATTTTCTACTTTAAGTTTCTGAAGTAGTTCAATAAACATTTGTTGTGCGGGAAAGTCGAGCCCGGCATTAGGTTCGTCAAGGAGAAGCATGACGGGCCTTCGCACCAGGGAGCGAGCCAATAAAATACGCTGCTGCTCACCGCCGGAAAGATCCTGAAAAGGTCGTCTCCTATAATATTCCATCCCTACAAACTGCAAAGCTTCAGTTACTATTTTATCTTTATCATTCAACCTGCGGAGTATGGTACCGGGTGCAAGCAGGCCCGTCGCGACTACATCCGCTGCCAAAAGCGGAAAACGTCTTTCAAATGACTGGCGTTGAGGCATATAACCGATTTTTGGGCGAATTTCTTTCAGCCTGGCAATTGGAACACCGATCACGGTCAGGTTTCCTGTCCGAACCGGCACCAGGCCAAGAATAGCGCGCAGAAGAGTGGTTTTACCGGCACCGTTAGGGCCAATAATTCCGGTCATTTCGCCTGAGCGGGCGGAAAAAGTAATCCCTTCCAGAACAGCCTTTCCTGCCAGGCTTACACCCAGTCCCTCCGCTTTGATTAGATCTTCCAACTTGACCAACCTCCAAAGCTTAACCTACTCCATGGCTTCACGAAAAGAAGCCAGGTTAAACTGCATCATCTTAATATACGATTCACGCCCGGGAACATCTTCTCCTCCCAGGGGATCAATAACCTTTACTTTACTGCCGCTTTCTTCAGATATTCTATCAGCAAGCGCGGTGGGAAACTGGGCCTCAGCATAGATGGCCGCAATATCTTCATCTTTAATCATCTCGACCAAATCCGCCAACCAGCCTGCAGATGGTTCCTGCCCGGGAAATTGCGCAATGACGGCTACTTCCTGCAAATTATAACGGAGACCAAAGTACTGCCAGGCCGAATGAAAAGCGATAAAACTGCGACGGGAAAATACAGCGGTAACACTTTCGATCTCTTCATGCAGTGCGGTGAGATCTTGATAGTATAAATCAAATTTTCTTTTGAAATATTCTTCATCATCAGGAGAAAGCAAGATAAGCATTTCAAAAATTGCCGGACAAATTTCATCCCGCACCACTATTGGGTCTAACCAGAAGTGGGGATCCTCAGGTCCGTGATGATGATCGCAATCTTCGTGGCCGTTATCATAATCATCGCAGTCGTGATTACATTCATCGTGGTGGTGATCATGATCATCACAATCATGATTATCCGTATCTGAATCATCGAGATGCCGGTAATGAGCAGGCTCAACGAGGGAAACCTCTTTTGACAGGTCAAGCAGGATCAGCTTCGATCCGGATGCTTCTGCCAATTTCACAGCCCAATCGTCCAGACCGGCACCGATATGAACGAACATGTGGGCCCTGTCTATCAGCCGGGCCTGCTCTACTGTGGGCTCATAAGTATGCGGGCTCGAGCCGGCCGGTAAAAGGTATGATACATTGACCTTTTCTCCTCCCAGCTGCGCGATAATATCAGAGAGGGGATAGATAGTTGTCACTACGTGGATCGGTGGGTCAGCTCCCTCGGATTCAATCTCATCTATGCCGCAACCACAAATAAATAAAAACATCATCAGGCAGGCGAAGATAAATGACGAATACCTTATCAAGATAAAACACTCCCTCTTCATAATATATCCCAGGATGTTCTATAGTAGCAGATATTATCCGGAACTCGAAACATCGCTACTTGATAATAATTCTCAATTGGTTGTTCTGATTATATCATAGTTATGCTGCTATTTACTTATCAGATTTACTAATATATTATTTGATTATAAATATTCATATAATGGAGGTTTAATCTTATGCCCTTTAAGCCAAAGCAAAAACCGGCCAGTGCCTGCTTCTCTTCCGGACCCTGTGCCAAACACCCCGATTATAAACTGGCAGCACTAAATAATGCGCCCCTTGGGCGTTCACACCGCAGCAGTATCGGCAAAGCACGCCTTAAAGAGTCTATAAATAAAACAAAAAAAATCCTCGGGCTTCCTGCAGACTACCTGCTTGGCATTGTCCCGGCCTCGGATACGGGAGCATTTGAAATGGCCATGTGGAACCTGCTTGGTGAGCGCGCAGTAGATGTAGCTTACTTTGAAGCCTTTGGTAAAACCTGGGCCGATGATATTGTTAAACAGCTTAAGTTGAAGGATGTCAACCTGATCAAAGCCGATTACGGTTTATTACCCGACCTGTCCGCAATCAATTTCGATCATGATCTAGTCTTCACCTGGAACGGAACAACCAGCGGTGTTAAAATTCCTGACGGCAGTTTTATTCCTGACGATCGGAAAGGCCTTACACTTTGCGATGCCACCTCGGCCGTCTTTGCCATGGAAATTCCCTGGGGGAAAATAGATGTTGCTACATTTTCGTGGCAAAAAGTCCTGGGTGGTGAAGCTGCGCACGGCATACTGATATTATCTCCGCGTGCAGTAGAAAGAATTGAAGGTTATGATCCTCCCTGGCCCCTGCCGAAAGTTTTCCGCCTTAAAAAAGGCGATAAATTAATGGCCGAAATCTTTGAAGGCTCTACGATCAACACTCCATCAATGCTTTGCAACGAAGATTACCTCGATGCCCTGCAGTGGGCAGAAAGCATCGGCGGGCTTAGGGGCCTGATTAAACGCAGTGAAGATAATTTAAAGGTTATTGAAGCCTTTGTTGAAAAGCATGACTGGATTCACTTTCTCGCCTCCGACCCGGCAATTCGCTCCAATACCAGTGTCTGCATGACAGTGGACCTGGAAGCGGACCAGCTCAAACAACTGGTCAAACTGCTCGAAGCAGAGGATGCAGCCTATGATATTGCCTCTTACCGTGATGCTCCGGGCGGAATACGCTTCTGGTGCGGTGCCACGGTAGAAAAAGAAAACCTCGAGACAGCCATGGAGTGGCTTAAATGGGCTTACGATCAGGTCAAAAAATGACCGCCTGAGGGGGAGGGAATTATTTTGCAAGAAGTTCAAGAAATAATCAAAATGATATGGCCGTTGCTCGTATTCCAATTTTTACTTTTCCTGTGGGCAATAATTGACCTGATTAGGCGCAGCTTCGTGAAGCATCTGCCCAAATGGGCCTGGGCATTAATCATTATATTAGTTAATTTTTTCGGGCCAATCGCTTACCTGGTCTTCGGCAGAGGAGAGGAATAAGATTAACGGTTACGCAATTGAAGCTAAGGGATTAACCAAGCAATTCGCCAACCACAAGGCCCTGGAGGGCATCGATTTAACTGTTCGGAGAGGCAGCGTGCATGGTTTTCTGGGGCCAAATGGAGCCGGCAAAACAACAGCAATCAAGATCATACTGGGATTGATTGCCGCCAATGCAGGCAAAGTAATAGTCCTGGGGGAACGGCTCCAGTTCGGCCAAACCCAGAAATACCTGCAGTTTACCAACTATCTGCCCCAGGACCCGGTCTTTCCGGAAGGGCTTACCGGCACTGAGGCTCTGGCTCTTGTGGCCGACATTTATAAGCTCGATTACAGGAACAGCCGATCAAGAATTAAACGCCTGCTGGATTACTTTCAGCTCGGTGACGCCGCCAAACGCAAGGTAGGAGTCTATTCACGCGGTATGCAGCAGCGTTTGGGCATTGCCGCTGCTCTGCTTACTGAGCCGGAGCTGTTCATTCTCGACGAACCGGTGTCGGCTCTTGACCCGGAGGGAAGACGTAAGGTCCTCGAAATCATAACCAGGTTAAAAGGGCGCGCCACCGTATTCTTCTCGAGCCATATCCTTGCCGACGTTGAAAGAGTATGCGATCACGTTACCATCATCGATCAGGGCCGTAAACTGCTCGAAACCAGCACCGACCAGCTTTTAAACCGCTATGCCATGGAGCAATATATAGTTGCTGTCAAACCGGAGCAGCGCAAAAAGGCAGTTGCCCTGATTCGTAAAAACAGCTCGGTACGGGAAGTAACCCTTCAAGGCGACAAACTGCTCGTTATCTCTGAACCGGGCAAAGCAGTCGCCATGGCTGAAAAATTGCTGCCCATTTTAATCCAACAAGGTATTGTAGTTACTGAATTCATGCAGAACAGGTCCAACCTGGAAGAAGTCTTCTTCAGGGTCCTGGAGGAAAACCATAAGAGGAGTCAGGTCATATGACAATACTGCTCCTTAATGAGTTTCGCTCGAATTGGCGGAGCTTCCGCTACCCGGCATTTCTCCTGGTGGTGTTTTTCTTCGCCCTGCTGGATCCCCCGATGATGACATACATGGATGAGATATTAGGTTATTTCGCTGAAGGTATGGAGATAGTTATTCCGGAACCAACTCCCGAAGATGTTTTTGCCTCTTACCTTTCCGACGTTTCACAGATCGGGATCCTGGTTCTAATCTTCGTGATTATGGGCAGCGTTGCCCGGGAAAAATTAAGCGGCGTTGCAGGATGGATGCTGAGCAAACCAATCGGCCGCTGGCAATATTTAGCTGCTAAATTAATCGTCCATTACGCTGTTATCATAATTGGCCTGTTGGCCTGCAGCACCCTCGCTTACCTGTACACCATGAGCCTGCTGGGAGCGGTTCCCCTGGTCGAAGCCCTGTGGGGAACTTTGGCCCTGATAGCCTATATTATGCTCATCGCTACAGTTACCTTCACCTTTTCAACTATCCTCAACAGCCCGCTCCAGGCGGGCGGTTTAACCATCGGCATATTCTTTCTAAGCGGAATCCTGAACCTGTTCATATCCAACACCGCTGCCGCTGACTACTACCCCAATACTCTTATCGGGGAATTAATGCCGCTTGTTAACGGAACTACAGGACCGGCGGATATAGTTGGGCCGCTTACGGTTACCCTGGGGCTTTGTCTCCTGCTTGCCATTCTGGCCGGCGCCCGCTTTGCCCGTATGGAATTATAAAAACTATTAAAGGAGTTCCCTTCGATTTCAGGCAGGGTGAAATCAACTAATGAATTAGGGCCGATTGAACCATTTAAGAATTTATTTTTTTCACAAGCAGTTCATTAACCAGTTGCGGGTTGGCCTTGCCTTTGGTTTCCTTCATCACCTGACCAACCAGAAAACCGATCACTTTGGTTTTGCCACTGCGGTATTTTTCGATACTGTCGGGGTTATCACCTATTACCTTTTCAATAATTCCCTCAAGCTCTGACTGTTCGGAGATCTGCAGCAGACCTTCTTCTTCAACTATTTTTCGGGGCGGTTTACCACTTTTGAACGACTTCTCCAAAACATCCTTGGCGATTTTTCCGCTGATCAAATTTTCATCGATCATCTTCAGCAGGTCAGACATATCTTCGGGCTGAAAGGAACACTGATCGACTTCCAGATCGGCGATATTCAATTGAGCCGTAAGTTCACCCATAACCCAGTTGCTGACCGCCTTGGGGTTGTTATAGTATGCCAGGCAAGCTTCGAAATAGTCGGCCAGGCATCTCGAACCTGTTAATACCTCTGCATCATAGCCGGGAAGGCCGTAATCGTCTTTGAAGCGGGCGGCCCTTGCTTCGGCCATCTCGGGCAGTGCGGCACGTGCTTCTTCAATTTCACCGGAGGTCAATTCAATGGGGGCCAGTTCAGGATCGGTAAAGCAGCGGTAGTCATGTGCTTCCAGCTTACCGCGCATTACAATAGTTTCCTGTTTGCTCTCTTCCCAACGCAGTGTTTGAGATATTACCTCATCACCACGGTGTAAAATAATGCCCTGGCGCTTGATCTCGTGTTCCAATGATTTTTCAACTGCTTTAAAAGAGTTCATATTTTTAAGCTCGGTTTTACTGCCAAAAGCCTCTCTACCTGCGGGGCGCAGTGAAATATTTGCATCACAGCGAAGGCTGCCTTCCTCCATTTTACAGTCTGAAACCCGGGCATACTGAAGGATCCGTTTCAACTGCTCGAGGTAACGACGGGATTCACCCGGCGATCGCAGGTCGGGTTCTGTTACAATTTCGATTAGCGGCACTCCTGCCCGGTTATAATCGACCATCGATGTGTTTCCTCCGGGAGCATGTACCAGCTTGCCGGCATCTTCCTCCATGTGGACCCGGCCGATACGAACAATTTTAGGCCGGCCTTGATCATCTTCGACAGTTAGAAAACCTTTACGCCCAATAGGCTCAAAATATTGAGATATCTGGTAACCTTTTGGCATGTCGGGATAAAAATAATTCTTACGGTCAAAATAGCTGTGCAGGGCAATATCGCAATTTAAGGCCAGTGAGGCGGTAAGCGCTTTCTGTACTGCATGCATATTCATTTGGGGCAGTGCCCCGGGAAAACCGAGACAGACTGGACAGGTATTGACATTTGGTTCAGGAACAAAGCGGTTCGGGCAGGAGCAAAACAGCTTACTCTCAGTCAGGAGCTCGACGTGAACTTCAAGTCCAATCACAACTTCATATGTCATGAATAACTTCCTTTCTATCATTTACGATATCCCGTGCGGGAAAAGTTTGATTTCCCGGATCACCTGGTCACCAACCAGAGCCAGCAATTCCTCGCTGAAAGGCCGGCCAACCAACTGCAATCCAACAGGAAGCTTTCCTGCCTGCCCTGCCGGCAGGCATATTGAAGGTAATCCGGACAGACTGACCGGCGCGCAGAAAAGGTCATCTTCCCAGGCCTGGAGAAAATCTGTTTCTTCGGTAACAAGCCTGGGTAGCGTTTTAACTGCCGGCAGCATCAGCAGGTCACATTTGGCAAGGGTATTTGCAAATTCCTGGCGCACCAGTTTCCAGATCTTAAGGGCCTGACGGTAATAGAAATCATAGTTGCCCTTGCTCAGCAGCAGTGTTCCAAATATACTGCGGCGGCGAGCCTCCCTGCCAAAGGTGCGGCTTCGCGTTTTCCGGTAGAGCTCTTCCAGATCCCCTGCATCTTCGGCTGTGCCGAATCGAATCCCATCAAAACGGGAGTGATTTGAAGAAGCCTCAGCCAGGGCAATAACATAATAGGCCTGCAGCGCTTCCGGCAATAAGGCTAACTCGAGCTCGACAATTTCGAAACCCTTTGTAGCAAATTCTTCCCGGGCCTGATCCAAAATATCGCGTTGGCTGGAATCCAGGTAATCGAAAATAGCTGCAGGATAGCCGATTTTTATACCTTTAACCTTTGTAAAATCGCTCTTTCCGCCCAATCTTTCTTTGCAAATAGCAGTGGACGCATCGCGCTTGTCGAAACCTGAAACTATTTCCAGAGCATGGATGATATTTTCGCCTGAGATTGCTGTAATGCCCACCTGGCCAAATGAGCTGCTATAAGTAGTCAGGCCGTAACGAGAAATCCGCCCCATTGTGGGACGCAAACCAATTACACCGCAGTGCGAAGCGCCCTGACGCAGTGCGCCGCCGCTGTCGCTGTCTATGGCAAGCATGCAGATTCCTGTGACCACTGCTGCGGCTCCTGCACTGCCTGCCGTACGTTCAACATCCCAGGGATTCGCTGTTGGCCCGTCCGGCGAAGAAGCCGTAGTCGAACCTAAACTCATATCGTCCAGATTGGTCTTACCGATTATTATTGCGCCGGCATTCATCAATCTTTCTAATGCTGTGGCAGTGTAAGGGGAGGGGAATTCTTTAAACGCTGCAGACCCTAAACCTGTCGGTAAAACTCCATAACAAATATCATCTTTTACCGCTACCGGCACCCCGGCTAATGGCAAACTCGTACCATTTGCAACTTTCCGGTCGACAGCATCAGCCTGTTCAAGAGCATCAATTCCGGATATACAGGCAAAAATATTAAGACCCTCGTTCAGCACAGAACAGTTTTTTAGCGTTTCTTCAATCAGCCGGCGGGCAGTTATCTCACCATGGCAAACTGCTTCTGCTACCTGGTTAATGGATAATTTCCTTAGCTCCACAATAATCCTCCTGTCTTCTGATTCCCAATTATTCTATGATTGGTGGGACCAGGTAAAAACCACCTGTAAAATCAGGCGCTGCTTCCTGCAGTTCAGCCAGGTCGCCTTGCCGGGCTAAGTCTTCCCGAAAGACGTTAACAGCACCATGGCTGATCAAAACCTGCTCGGTTTCAGTTGTATCAACCGCCAGCATGGGTTCCAGCCACTGCAGAAATTTATTTAATTCCCTGTCCAATTCTTCCCGCTCTTTCGGTGTAATTTCGATTTTGATCATCTTAATCGCCTTTTCCAATCCTGATTGTACCTCTGCCAAAAGTATCACCCGCTGTTCATATAAACTTGACTATATCAATTAGCACCGGCCATTACCTGGAACCCTTTACTTTTTAAGAACGGATCTGTTATACCTAATCGCCAAATATTCTACCCATGCTTTGTTTGTGTATTTCCAGCGCCCTGTCATCATAGAGTACAAAGCGGACCAATTTAACCGTGTGCAGCTCGGGGGCAATTTCATCAATGGTCCGAAAAGCAACTTCAGCGGCATCTTCCATCGGGTAGCCAAAGGCGCCTGTTGAGATTGACGGGAAGGCAACCGACTCGATCCTGGAATCTTCCGCCAGGCGCAGGGCATTACGATAGCAATCTGCAAGGAGTTTCTCTTCAGGTTTATCAATACCAAAAACAGGGCCAAGGCAGTGTATCACATACCGGTTAGGCAAATTATGGCCTCCCGTAATCACTGCTTCTCCGGGTTTAATCGGCGCCATGGGGCGGCCCTCTGCTTCCAGCCCTGGTCCTGCCGCGCGATGCAGAGCTCCGGCTACCCCGCCGCCGGGACGCAGCTGGGCATTGGCAGCGTTAACAACTGCTACTATATCCGCCTGTGCCGCTATATCGCCACTTAAGCACTCAATAGTCACTCCGCAAAATTCTCTTTTCATTTAAACCAGGCCTCCTTTTCACCCCTATTATGACAAAAAGGCCCGGAAGAATCAAACCCCGGGCCACGAATGCTTATTGGATTTATCTTTTTAACAGCTACTTAATCATCTCCGCATATTGATCGGGATAAAAACCTACCACCAGTTTCCTGCCGTCAGTAAACAGGGGACGGTGCATTATTTTCGGGTTCTCATTGATCAGGCTCACTGCTTCCTCACTTCCAATATTGCCAACGTCCAGTCCAAGTTTTTTAAAACCCATACTTTTAGGGTTAAGCATTTCTTCAACAGCAAGGCCACCTATGGAGGCAAGTTCATTTAGTTCCTTCGCGTCTAAAGGCTGTTTTAAAATATTGCGATACTGGTAATCCACTCCCTGCTCCGAAAGCCACGCTTTCGCTTTGCGACAGGTCGTTCAGGCCGGAAAACAGTAAAAAGTTATCAAGAATTATCCTCCTTCCCGCTTAGTCCCCAATTTTCCAGGTTTCCCAAACCCTGCCGACGAGCTCAGGGCCGGGCTTGAGGGTTTTCTTGCCTGGCTGCCAGCCCGCAGGAGTCGGTTCTCCTGTCTTACGTACATGTTGGAAAGCCTGGACCTGGCGGACCAACTCGGCAAAATTACGCCCTACCGGCGGTGTTAAAACTTCCATAGCCTGGATCACACCATCGGGATCAATCAGGAAGCGACCCCTGACATTAACACCGCCTGCTTCATCGTAAACACCGTAAAGGCTGCCGATACTGCCACCTGTGTCGGACAACATCGGGAAGGGGACTCCGCCCTCGACCATCTTCGACAGCTCAACTTCCTGCCAGATCTTATGTGTAAACTGGCTGTCAACACTGCATGACAGCACTTCTACACCAAGATCCTGTAATTCATTATACCTGGCGGCAACTGACGCCAATTCAGTCGGTCAAACAAAGGTAAAATCGCCGGGATAAAAACAGATAACCACCCATTTATCTTTATAATCCGACAGCTTGACTTTTTTAAAACCACCATCTACAAATGCATTTGCTTCAAAATCAGGTGCCTTCTGGCCAACTTTTACGCTCATATTAACAACCTCCCCGTAAAGTTTTATATGTTTATATATTTTATATTTTAATAATGGTTCCTGCATATATAGAAGATTATTATCCATATCAATAAAAAGAATGCACCGCCTGCCGGCCTGCACAACTACAGCTAAACCGCAAGGTAGTGCATTATTTGATCAAAATATTTATTATAACCGGTTACCGGCCTCAGTGTACTTTTGGCGCTGTTCTTCTGCCAGCGTCGCCAGGGTAGCTGATTTAAGTTCCTTAACTATAGCCTGGTGCAGCTTAATCCAAACATTGCGGGTCACACATAAATCTAACCTGCCACATAAATCAGGGTTATCGACACAGTCAACTGGTACAAGAGAGCCCTCCACGCAAGAAACTATATCATATAGGGTAATATCTTCCGGAGGCCTGCTTAAAGAATAACCGCCACGGCTTCCTTTTTGCGTCTTTACATAATTATTTATCCGCAAGGGGTACATTAACTGTTCCAGATATTTAATTGATATCTCCTGGTTCTTTGCAATGTCTTTTAGCTTGACCGGATCTTCCCCAAAGCGGAGCGCCAGTTCTATCATAGCACGGGCGGAATAACGTGCTTTTGTAGACAAACGCATTTCTTTTGCCTCCTATCAATCTGTCTGTTGAAATATATACTTTTTAAAGCGGAACCTTTTTCAACCGAAGCGAATTTAAGACTACGTTAAATGAACTAAGAGCCATTGCCCCGGCCCCTATAATTGGATGAAGCAACCCCAGAAAAGCTACCGGGATAGCAACTGCGTTATAAATCCAGGCCCAAAAATAGTTCTGACGAATCTTCTGAAAAGTGGCCCTCGACAGCTTGATCGCTGAAACCACGGAACCAAGATCGCCGCGTACGAGAGTTATATCGGCCGCTTCGATAGCTACATCGGTACCAGTGCCAATAGCAATTCCAACATTAGCCTGTTTTAGTGCCGGTGCGTCATTAATCCCATCGCCTACCATAGCCACCATCCCAAACTCATCCTGCAGTCTCCTGACTTCATTGACTTTTCCTTCGGGAAGTACTTCAGCAAGGACCTTGCTAATCCCGATCTGTCGGGCTATAGCCGAAGCCGTGATCCAGTTATCGCCTGTAATCATAACCGTTTTAAGCCCCATTTTTTCCAGCTCAGCCAAAGCCTTAACAGCTTCGTCCTTAATTATATCGGCAACAGCAATAACACCGGCCAGTTCGCCTCCGACAGCAGCAAGTATGGCCGTTTTACCCTCGCTCTCCATTTTCTCCATCAACCCGGCGGCATCTTTAATCTCCACTTTATTTGCTTCCATCAAACGTCTGCTGCCTACAAGAACAGCCTTACCCTTGATCTTTCCTTCCACACCCCGTCCTGTTAGAGAATTGAAACCAGACACTTCTTCCAGGGCCATGCCTTCATTTTTTGCCTTTTCCACCAGCGCCGCTCCGATCGGATGCTCCGAAACCGCTTCAATCGCTGCTGTGTAGGATAAAAGTTCACGTTCTGTAAATCCGTTGAAGGAGGTGATGTCGGTAACCCGGGGTTCTCCCCTGGTCAGGGTTCCGGTCTTATCAAATGCGATTAGCCTGACATCTTTCATCGTCTGGATCGCCTCGCCGCTCCTGATCAAAATTCCTCTTTCAGCACCCAGCCCGCTTCCGACCATTAAAGCAGTAGGTGTTGCCAAACCGAGAGCACAGGGGCAGGAAATAACCAGCACTGCTGTCGCCGCCATAAAAGCCAGGGTCAATCCGGGCACGTCAAGGTTGGCCCATGGCGGATTGACAAACCCCACAATAGAGCGGTGAAATTCGGGAAAAATAAGCCAGGAGGAAAATGAAGCAAGCGCTATAAGTAAAACCGCAGGAACAAAATAGCCGGTAACCTTGTCTGCAAATTCCTGGATCGGCACCTTGGAACCCTGGGCCTCTTCAACCAGCTTGATAACCTGGGCCAGGAAAGTATCCTTGCCAACTTTGCCCGCTTTAACCCGCAGCATACCCTGGCGGTTGATTGTTGATCCGATGACTTCGTCACCTGCTTGTTTTTCAACAGGCATAGACTCACCCGTAGCCATTGACTCATCAATGCTGCTCTGTCCGCTGATAACTATTCCGTCAGTCGGGATTTTCTCTCCGGGCCGGACAAGCATTATTTGCCCCGGCAGGAGCTCTTCGACAGGTATTTCCCGTTCATCACCGTTCTCCAGTATACGGGCTGTTTTAGCTTCCATGGCCAGCAGTTTCTTTATCGCCTGCGAAGCCCGCCCCTTTGCTTTTGTTTCAAGGAAACGTCCGACAAGATGCAGGGCCATAATGCTGGCAGCCATTTCAATAAAAGTTGTCAGGGGAAACCAGAATTTTAGAAAACTAAGCAGGTAAGGCAGGGCAGACCCCAGTGTTACAAGGGTATCCATATTGGCACCACCCCGCCTCAGGGCGCGCAACGTGCCCATATGCGTATCCCAACCGGCGATAAAAATTGCCGGGAAAGCTAAAATAACACTGATCACAAAATAGCCGGGGATGTTCACGACAAACATGTTGATCATCATTAAAACCATGATAATACCGGCAAAAGCAGCCGCAAGCCACATTTTCCGCGCCGCCCGTTTGATAACCGTCTCATCACGATCCGGAGCTGCATCCTCTGTTCCTTCAATTGCCTTATCACCGGCCTCCGGTAATACCTTATAACCGGCCTTTTCCACCGCCTTACCCAGTTCCGAGCGGTTAATTTCCATCTTATTATATTTAACAATGGCCTTTTCAGCAGGAAAATTCACTGCTGCCTCTATTACACCGGGAGAATTCTGCAGCTCTTTTTCCAGCCTGCGGGCACAGGACACACAACTCATACCTTCAATTTTCATGACAGTATCAACTATATCGCCTTTATCCTTTTCAACTGTTCCCTTAAAGCCGGCTTCCTTGACTTTTTGAATCAAGTCTTCTTCTGAGAGAACCTCCGGGTCATATTGCAGGTAGGCTTTTCCTGCCGCAAAATTTACCGAGGCACTATCGATTCCCCCGGTTTCCTTTAGAGCCTTTTCCAGACCAATGGCACAGGAAGCACAGCTCATATCTTCAATCTGCAGGGTAATCTTTATCATCTGTAACCGACCTCACTTTCAATCCTTGAACCTTTATAATCAACCAGATATTTTTTTTATTAAACCTTAATGCAGCGTCGGGGTAAAACACTGTTTCCCTACTATTTTGATAGACAATATTTTATTATCAGTTTAAACAATATTGCCCTTGCTGTCAACATCAATTCCCAGCAGTTATCTTTTGGTTTTGAAAAGCAAGAAGGTTTAAGGAGATTTATCAACAGGCCACGGTCGTCTGGATTACAGCCCCTTTTTCAGTTCGCAGATATTTTCAACCCCTACCAGACGCTTCCCCTGTTCAATTTCATGCACCATAGCCACAAGTGCCTGGTTAGTGGGAGTCGGTATGCCAAGCTCTTTCCCCCGATTGGCTATATAACCATTAATATATTCTGTCTCGAGTGGATTTCCCTTTATTAAATCCTGGTAAGCGGTGGGCAATATATTCCCGTGAGAAGTTTTTAAAATATTAAGCAGGGTGCCGGCAATAAGAGCTGCCTGGTTTCGGTATTGTTCAGGTTCAAACTTTAAGTTGACCGTCTCAAGGACTATATTCATCTTCCCGGCCACCGCCAGAACTTCACCAACAACAGCGGTTACCACTTCACGCGCTTCAGGCAGATCAACCATTTCGGCCACGATTTTACCCTGCAGAGCGCCAACCGAGATAGCACAGTTCGCCAGTAATTTTGCCCAGAGGAATCCATATATATTACCAGTTACAATGCAATCAGCAACTTCAATTAACAGTTCGCGCACCATTTCCAATCGCCTATCGCTAAACCCGGTTAGTTTTCCAACGACAAACTCACCGGGTGATACCTGGACCAATCGCCCGGGACCGGCCGTAATCGCTCCCCAGCCAACCACACAGCCAACCGTGCGTTCGACTCCGATAATCCCGGCAATAAGGTCTTCGTTAATGCTGTTCTGCAGCGAAACAATAGTTGAGTTGACCTGGAGGAGGGGTAAAAGCTGTCGCAGCACCGGTTCGGTGTGCATTGATTTTACGGCCAGCAACACAAGATCTAAAGGCCCGGCAAGTTCCTCCGGAGTTATGGCCTTTATAGGCGCAATAAAAGAACCCCGGCATCCTTCTACTTTCAACCCCCCGCGCATAGCCTCTACATGCTCCTGCCAGGGATCAACCACCAGGACATCAAGCCCCCGCCGGGCCAGGTACGCTGCAGTTATACCGCCAATCGCACCTCCCCCAACAATGGTAACAGCCGTTTCAGCCATTTTCAGTCCTCCTGGTCACTGTTCAAGATTAAACCTGAAGTTTCCGGCGATACTTCTTGCGTTTTATCCGTTCCTTGCCAGACCACCCTTTGCGGGAACGGTATCTCGATCCCGGCCGCCTCGATAGCCTTTTTAATCTTCCAGAGCATTTCCATTTTAACTCCGAACCACTCCGTTGAAGGAGACCAGATCCGGACAATAATATCGACACTGCTGTCGCCAAGGCTCTCAACATAAACCTGCGGCGCCGGGTTAACCAGGGCCAGTGGATGTTCTTTAATTAAATCTTTGATTACCTGCATGGCCCTATCGGCATCATCGGCGTAACTGATGCCTACCGTGTACTCGAAACGGCGAACCGGGTTGCTCGTGTAATTGGTAATGTTGGAGGTAAAAACAGTTTCGTTGGGGATCCGCACAAAATTCCCTTCGAGCGTACGGATCGAAGTTGAAATGATCTGGATTTCCTCAACAAAACCCAAGGTG
>Ga0114946_10000055_pt1 | contig 53905 bp, 37 predicted proteins | sample WalLakDeSediment_FD_88676 | JGI IMG/M metagenome (GOLD analysis project Ga0114946, IMG submission 88676) | Lake sediment microbial communities from Walker lake, Nevada to study Microbial Dark Matter (Phase II) - Walker Lake 11/02/13 Deep Sediment | ecosystem: Environmental > Aquatic >... | reverse complement strand
GGTTGCAACATATTCTCCGGAGCAAGAAGTCTATCGAGTTCCTTACGTGAAAGCAGTTCTTTTTCAAGAACCAGTTCGTATACACCACGATCACTTTCCAACGCTTCCTTGGCGAGAGCCGTGCATTGTTCGTACCCAAGTATCGGATTCAAGGCGGTTACAAGACCGATACTTTTTTCAACCATTTCACGGCAATGACGCACATTCGCGGTGATACCTCTGATACAATGGTGATTCAGCGTGTTCATACCGTTCTTCAACATTTCCATCGATTCGAATAGACTTTGCACGATAATAGGCTCGAAGACGTTCAATTCGAGTTGACCACCCTCGCACGCAAGAGTGACGGTTAAATCGTTCCCGATGACCTTGAAGGCAATTTGATTGACTACTTCGGGGATTACGGGATTGACTTTTCCAGGCATGATCGATGAGCCCGGTTGCATCCGGGGTAAATTGATTTCGTGAAATCCCGCACGCGGCCCGGAAGAGAGCAATCGCAAATCATTGCATATCTTTGAAAGCTTGACGGCCAATCGCTTGATTGCTGATGAATACATTATGAACGCTCCCGTATCCTGCGTCGCTTCCACAAGATTGCGTGCGATGCTGACGGGGAAGCCGCTGACTTCTCGTAGATGAGCCACGACTCTCTCGCCATACTCGGGATGCGAGTTGATCCCCGTACCGATGGCCGTGGCACCCATGTTTATCTCCAGAAAGAGCGATGCGTTCTCATCAAGCCGTTTTATCTCTTCCTCCAATGTCACTGCCCATGCCTCGAAACTCTGTCCCAATGTCATCGGCACGGCATCCTGCAACTGCGTTCGCCCCATTTTCAGCACGCCCGCGAATTCGATAGCCTTGACGCGGCAGGAATCGATGAGTTCTTTCAACACGTCGACGAAAACTTGGTTACTGATCAACAAGGCGATTTTTACCGCCGTTGGATACGCATCGTTCGTGGATTGCGAGAGATTGACGTGGTTGTTCGGATGACAGTACTTGTATTCGCCCTTCTCGTAACCGAGAATTTCCAAGGCGCGATTCGCGATGACTTCGTTCGCATTCATGTTCGTGGACGTCCCAGCACCGCCTTGGATCATGTCCACGCTGAAATGTCCGTGCAGACGTCCGTTTATAATATCAGTGCATGCGCGCACTATTGCATCCGTGATGGGTTTCGGCAACAGTGCAAGGTCGTGATTCGCCTTTGCTGCCGCGAGCTTCACCATGGCGAGTGCTTCAAGCAGTGAAGGAAAAAAACTCAGCGGGACACCGCTGATCGTGAAATTCTCTATGGCACGGAGGGTTTGTATACCATAGTACCTTTCCGACGGTACGTCCCTTTCTCCTAAGAGATCGTGCTCTTTTCGGGTACGGCCGCTTTCATACTGTATTGCGATATTGGCTACACGAGTTGTCGTCTGTCGTAAGCGCCTTGAGATGATGCGTGCAACCTGCGCCATGATGTTCACCTCGATGCGAGGGTTGCTTGCAAACACCTCTTCGAGTGCACTTCGGGTGATGACTAGGGTTTGTGTTCTCGATAATGCTCGCCCGGATGCGAAATGCGGTGAATCCTCCACCAACAACCCTTCCCCGATAAAATCGTACCGTCCGAATACTGAAACTCGCCACTGCTTGCCGAACGGTGTTGTTTTAAATAACGCTACTTCACCTTCGCAAATGATGTAAAGGTACTCCCTAGGACTATTCTCCATGAAAAGCATCGCGTCGGTTTCGTATGTTCTTGTGGTGAAACGGGCCGACAAACACTCGATTTCCTCGGTTGTCAATCGACTGAACAATTCGATTCCGGCGATGTACTCACGCATAACCGCTGTTTCCATTTTTCCTCCGATGAGTTCGTATTTTTTGATTAATTGTATATTTCACGTATTATGGCATGATCAATCAGATATGTTGTCGAATATACGCAAATATTTTTTAAAAAAACATCGCACACAACACCAGTAAGTGAAATTATTCACGTATGCTGTGCTGATGAAACCCTCAATTGCTTATTCGAATGACGCAGAAAAAACATCCGTGACTCCGCTCTGTATTCCACGATGCAGAGTGTGATCTCCCCTTGTACCAAACAGGAAAGCCTGGAAATGATGCGCCCGACAGTATAAAGGATGACCCAACCGGCAGGAGCTTTGATGAAAAACACGTGCGAACAAGGAGGTGATGCGAACTCACCGATGATCTCGAGATACACTGGTAATTAGATAGTTGTTCATGCTTTGTTTACATTACCTTTACAATCGCTGTGACTGCACTATTCTCCTTTCGAGGTTGATCGGTATCAGCATGACGATGGCGCAGGTCGGGCAGCGTGACTGTTCGCTTCTGCTGTACGATAATCGTTTTCACGGGCGGCATCAACCTGCCTGGATTTCGCATCCTTTCATCAGTTCGAGTTCAAGGAGATTGACATGAATCTTTACGTGGGAAATTTATCGCGAGACGCAGTCGAGGACGATGTTCGCAGAGCATTCGAAGCGTATGGGAAAGTTACTTCCATCAACATCATTCGGGACAAATTCAGCGGCGAATCGCGCGGTTTCTGTTTTGTGGACATGCCGGTGAAAGCCGAAGCAAACGCCGCAATGGACGCCCTCAACGGCAAGGAAATCAATGGTCGCGCGCTTATCATCAATGAGGCACGCCCGCGCAATGATGACAATCGTGGGCGGAACAAACGTGGTGGCGGACGCAGATTCTGATACGAGCCGGCGTTGTGCTCACCGGTCGGTTACTTCTATTATCGAAAGCTTGGCGGTTTCACAAAACCTGTTGTTGCTACTATTGGCTGAGTACCCTCCTGTATTTCCGGATGCGAGTGCTAAGTTGGAACAAACGCATTCTGTTTCAGCGAGTGTGCTAGTACTATGAAGTAGGGTCTGGAAATCCTGTTATCGTGCATGTACTTGCCGCAGCAGTTCGATTACGTAACGAGTCAAGCACGGTATTCACTCTGTGGAGTTTCGATTCATCCGATGTCATTACTGTGAAGTGCCGATTCAACAACAAGCACTCCATCAAGGCCGAATTAATCGATCGAACACTTCAGCCTAGTCTCTCGTAAGCTTCTTATACTTGATGCGATGCGGTCGTTCGGCTTCGACACCTAGTCGTTCGCGACGATTTCTTTCGTACATCTGGTAATTGCCGTCGAAATATACGACGCGACTCTCACTCTCGAATGCGAGTATATGCGTCGCGACACGATCGAGGAACCATCTGTCGTGCGTGATGATAACTGCACAGCCCGCGAAATTCTCCAACGCGATCTCCAAGGCGCGCAACGTGTTGACGTCGAGATCGTTCGTCGGTTCGTCCAGTAGCAACACATTGGCGTTTTCGCGTAGCACCTTGGCTAAATTGACGCGATTGCGCTCTCCACCGGACAGCATAGTGACGAGTTTCTGCTGGTCGCTGCCACTGAAGTTGAAACGACCTACCCAAGCACGCGAATTGAGTTCACGATTACCGACACGAATGAGGTCTTCCCCTCCGGTAATTTCTTTCCAGATCGTGTTTTCGGGATCCAGTGGACGGCGCTGATCGACATAGGCAAGTTTCACGGTTTCTCCTACGGTGAACGTACCGGAATCAACTTCGATCTCGCCGGTGATCATGCGGAACAACGTCGTTTTACCCGCGCCATTAGGACCGATCACACCCACAATGCCTCCCGGGGGCAGCGAAAAATTCAGATCCTCGAACAAGAGTTTATCACCGAAAGCCTTTGACACGCCCTTCGCTTCGAGGACAACGTCACCTAAACGGGGTCCCGGGGGGATGTGTATCTCGATTTCCTCTTCGCGCTTTTCGAATTCTTCCGAAAGCATGCGCTCATATGCCCCGATTCGAGCCTTGCTCTTCGTGTGGCGGCCCTTCGGATTCAAACGCACCCATTGAAGTTCCTCCGCCAAGGCTCGTTGTCGCTTTGACTCCTGCTTCTCTTCAAGAGCGAGTCGCGCTCGTTTTTGCTCCAGCCATGAAGAATAATTTCCCTTGAAGGGAATTCCTTCTCCCCGATCGAGTTCAAGAATCCAGCCCGCGACATTGTCCAGAAAATACCGATCATGAGTCACGGCGATTACCGTTCCCTCGTACTGCGCGAGATGTTGCTCGAGCCAAGCCACGGATTCGGCGTCCAGATGATTTGTGGGTTCGTCCAACAATAGGACGTCAGGTTGTTTCAGGAGTAGTCTGCATAGTGCCACGCGACGCAATTCGCCACCCGACAAGATGGCAATCGAAGTGTCGGATGGTGGGCAACGCAGTGCGTCCATAGCCATCTCGAGTCGACTATCCAGATCCCATGCGTCCAACTGTTCGATTCGCTCCTGCAGCTTGCCCTGTTTGTCGAGCAGTGATTCGAAATCCGCGTCAGGAGCGCTGAATTGCGTACTCACGTCTTCGAATTGCCTGAGCAATTCCACGGCTTCGTGTACGCCCTCCTCCACGATTTCTCTAACGGTTTTGCTCGGATCAAGTTGTGGTTCCTGCGGCAGAAATCCGAAAGTGATGTCCTTGTTCGCAGTGATGCTTCCTAGATAGTCCTTGTCCTCACCGGCGATAATGCGTAAAAGTGTGGATTTGCCGGCACCATTGAGACCCAACACGCCGATCTTGGCACCGTGGAAAAACGAAAGGTAAATGTCCTTGAGCACCTGTTTGTTCGGTTTGTGCACTTTGCCTACGCCGACCATGGAGAATATTATTTTGTTATCGCTCATTCGTCTGCATTGACTGGTGAAAAAAGAAAGATACCGAGGAGAGTATGAAAAGCGAAATATGCCGTTGCGATCATTACCTTGCTCCCCACACGTACAGCATGCATATTTGTACAGATGAATTCATGTGTGTATAGCACTGCGTATCGACGGTTACCCTTATTCGCTCACGAACGAGGTATGCTTCATAGCTTGCAACGTACAGCGAAAGTATATATGGGGAGCGTTTTGAGACGATGAGCGCACTCATCGCTATGGTGGTGAAATGGTTGGCGAGAAAGGCGATGCTCTTGGCGCTTATTCTTGCACTGCTCATCATCGGTGTATGGATACGTGGCGAATGGACTGCGATGAGCAACACGGTCCGTATGATGGAAGAGAAGCGAATCGCCCGGGATCTGCTTGCCGAACATGCTCTGAATCTGAAAGAACGAGCCGAGCAGTTGACAGAAAGCAGCTCTGCCGTTTTGCGCGATTTTCGGGAAAAGGAACGTCGCGCCGAAGAAGTGCGGACGGATATACGTAGTTTGGAAGCGGAGCGTGCTCGTCTCTGGGACGATCATTGGTGGGCAAGAAAAAATCCACTCTCATCTGTTTCCAGAAAAATCATGATTCTGGATGCGAATATTGCTCTGCGCCGCGAAACAGCGCGTGAAGCCGAGCGCCTGAAACGTGCTGCACGACAACTCGTCGATGCCTCGCCCGAACTGAAGGAAGCTCGCGCTCTGCTTGACGAAGCTCGGAATGTGCATGCCTCGATTGATGATCTCGATGGACAGATAGCAGCAGACGATGCGATGCTCAAGCAGGATCCCATTAGAAAACTGCTTGCTGAACTTGACCGGCAATTACCGCTTGCGCTGACGATACTTGCTGGAATTATCCTGCTGCCGATCGTAATCAAGGCCGGATTGTATTTTCTTGTAGCTCCCGTCGCCGCGCGATTCCCCCCATTGCGAATTCTACCGGATTCCAGTGGTCTCGTACAATGCACGCATGTACAAAATCAGACGGAGCAGTGCCGTGGCCGTATATCCTCGGTATCGAACGAAATCACAATACACGAATATGACGAATTGCTGATACACGCAGATTATTTGCAGAGTTGCTCGCTCGCTGCCCGAAAGAGAACGAAGTGGTTGCTCAATGCACGATTGCCTTTCAGCAGTCTCGCATCCGGAATGTTCGCTCTTGTTCGAATCGTATCCGATAATTCCGCGACTGTCGTTGTATCATCGTCGAAGGACCCCTTGAGCGAAGTCGGTACGCTGCTGCTTAGCGAGGGTTCGGCACTTGTGTGCAAACCGAGAGCGCTTGCTGGTGTCCTCAAACGGCGCGGTAGCCGTCTCCACATCACGCGTCATTGGCGATTCTTTCGTCTGCATGCTTGGCTTACCATGCAGTTGCGATATATCGTGTTTCACGGACCCTGCACGCTTATCATGAAAGGATGTCGCGGAGTTCGCGTGGAGCAGGCGAACGAAGGAAGATTGATCAACCAAGCTGCGACACTGGCGTTCAGCGCCAATGTTTCATACGCTAATTCCAGATGTGAAACATTCGTATCATATTGGACGGGGAAGGAGGATTTGTTCAACGACTCATTCTCCGGTTCTCCAGGTGTGTATATCTACGAGGAGTTGCCCGATGCGAGAAGGCGTACCGGCGTTACTGGACGCGGTTTGGAAGGAATTGTGGATTCGTTCTTGAAAGTATTCGGAGTATGACAATGAGTTGTAGCTGCATCGCATCTGCACAATGCTATCGGACATGCGACACATGAAACCGTCACATATGTTATGCGTTGTGAAGTGCTCCGATGCACAGTTGGGCACCGCTCTATGGCCGGACTGTCGACGGATGCGCGGGTATACTGAACGTGCGTACAACACGAGTTGATTCCATATTGTGTTATCGCTTTATGGTTTACCGAGAGTGTCGGAACAGTAACATTCGATTATAGCATGACTGTTGAAATAGCATTGGTTCTCTTTATCCTCTTCGGAGCAGTCATCTTGTTCGTTACCGAGCGGGTGCGAATGGACGTTGTTGCTATGCTTGTGCTTGTGGCGGTGGCGTTTACGGGACTTGTCACACCCGCCGAAGCACTATCAGGCTTCAGCAATCCGGCTGTAATTACCGTTCTTGCGATGTTCATCATCGGCGGAGGACTGTCGAGAACCGGTGTGGCCGCAATGATAGGTCGCCAAATCCTACGTTTGTCCGGTGATGGAGAAATGCGGCTTATCCTTGTCATCATGCTGTCGTCGGGCATCATGTCCGCCTTCATGAACAATGTCGGCGTTGCGGCTATGATGTTGCCGGTGGTGATGGATCTCGCGCGTCGCAGTCGCAACGCTCCCTCACGCCTGTTGATGCCTCTGGCCTTCGGTTCGCTGCTTGGCGGTATGACAACGTTGATAGGTACGCCACCCAATCTTCTGATCAGCGATGCATTGCTTGATCATGGCTACACTCCCTTCGGATTGTTCGATTATACACCGGTCGGATTGACCGTCATGATAGCGGGTATACTCTACATGATACTAATCGGACGCCATCTGCTGCCGCGTCGCGTCTTGGGCCATACTTCCAAGTACACCGAAAACAATGGATTGCGTGATTTGTACGATGTTGGAACGCATTTGTCTCATTTGAGGGTACCGCAGGGTTCGCAACTGAGCGGGAGGAATCTCGTACAATGCAAACTGGGGACGGCACTGAACTTGAACGTCATTGCCGTTATTCGCGAGGGACGCTTTCAGCTTGCACCCAAACCGGATTTTACTCTTCGTGACCATGATGTTCTAGTAGTACAGGGCTCTACTGACACGTTACGAGATTTGCGTAGCCGGCCCTATCTGACAGTACAGGAAAGTCAACAAACCTTGGAACGGTTGGCTTTGGGGAATCATTCTTTTATGGAGGTCGAAATCGCACCGGATTCATCACTGATCGACTTGAGCTTGCGTGAGTGCGATCTTCGGCGTCGACACGGTGTTATCGCCCTCGCTATCCAACATGGTGATGTGTTGCGAAGGACGAATTTTCACGACCTTCCATTGAGTGCGGGTGATCGTCTCTTGCTGCTGGTACCGAACGAGAACATCGCGATGCTCCGAGAGGCACCGGATTTCACCAAACCTCGTACCGTTGACAGGAATGAACTGATCACCTACTACAATCTGCATGAGCGTTTTCTCGGGATGCCGTTGGAGCAGGAGTCCTTCCTCGCCGGCCGTACGCTGAAAGAAAGCAGACTCGGTGAGGCATGGGGTCTCTTTGTTCTGGCCATTATTCGCAACGGCGACGTCGTGATTATACCCGATGCCGATACGATGCTTCACTCAGGCGACACATTGATGGTGAAAGGGCGGTCGGAGGAATTGCACGTGCTTCGTGGTCTGCAAGGGCTGATGATTCAGCAAACTGACGAAGGCTTGGACGGCTTGGAGTCCGCGGACGTCGGACTGTCCGAAGTCATGTTGTCACCACACGGGAATTTGTTCGGACAAACCTTGAGACGTCTGCATTTCAGGGAAAAATTCGAATTGACCGTGTTGGCGATATGGCGCGAGGGAAAGGCATACCGCGAAGGTGTACGCGACATGCATTTGCGCATGGGTGACGCGTTGCTTGTATACGGTGCTCGCGAAAAAGTGAAAATACTTGGCCAGGATCCCGGTTTTCTCGTTTTGACCGAAGAAGCGCAGGAAGCTCCCAGATCGCACAAGGCCTCTATGGCCGCCGCGATTATGTTTGCTGTATTGCTACCCGTTTTTTTCGAATGGGTACCTATCGCGATTGCCGGGATGATGGGAGCGGCCTTCATGATACTGACGGGTTGCTTGAAAATTGAGGAAGCGTATCGGTACATCGAATTGAGAGTTGTTTTTCTCATCGCAGGCATGCTTCCGCTCGGGCTTGCGATGGATCAGACTGGAACAGCGCATTTAATTGCGGATATTCTGATTGGGATCTTTGGTGGCATGGGTCCGCGTGCCGTCATGGCGGTCTTGTTCATCATGACCACTCTCGGAAAACAGGCCATGCCCAATTCAGTCGTCGCCGTCCTTATGGCACCGATAGCCTTGAGCACAGCTATCGACATGGGGATATCCCCCCACGCGCTGATGATGACTGTCGCAGTGGCGTCGGCATCCAGCTTCCTCAGTCCCGTGTCTCATCCTGCTAACATGCTGATCATGGGACCTGGAGCTTACCGTTTCCGCGATTACATGAAAACGGGTTTACCCCTCTTGACACTGATACTCGTGCTTGTACTCGTCGTGTTGCCCTTGTTCTGGCCGCTCTGAAAGTAATGCGTATACCGGATAGCACGGTATAGCGAGCGAGGAATCGTTTCAAGATGTTTCTACAGTACATGTTTCACGCATAGGAGTCGTATATTTCACTTCACCATCACTTGCTGACAGACATGTACAAATACTGCATTTTCATCATCTTACTATTACTGACCGTTGCCGTCCAGGCACAAACGCGGAGGACACCGGTATCGCCATCGCTCGGTACGTTAGCCGCCGGCGATATCGTTTCAGGTATTTCTGTTGGTGAATGGGTGCAGGGAAAACCCGAGGCAGGCAATGCGTTTGACGGCAAGACTGTCATACTCGAATTTTGGGCTACTTGGTGCGGGCCCTGCGTGAAGGCAATTCCGCATCTCAACGACCTAGCGGACAAGTTTGCGAATGACGATGTTGTGTTCGCTGCAGTGAGTAATGAACGAGCGACGACAGTGACGGAATTCCTGAAAAAACACACGATGAAGTACTCCGTTTTCGTCGATACCGAAAAATCAGCCACATATAACGCCTTCGGTGTGCGTGTTATTCCACGAAGCTTCGTGATTGATCCCGATCGCGTCATACTATGGACTGGTCACCCGGAGAAACTCACGGCGGATTTGTTGACAAGCTTGCTCGGCCTGGAATAGCACTATGTAATACTACATTTGCATCCGTTTTCCTATGATTGCCATCGAACTCTCGGCCTGTTGCAACACTGGTAGCGCGGGAGCATACTGACGCGCGTGAAGCGGAATGAATTTTTCGCGCACAAGCATTGCAATAGCCCATGTTTGTTCCGAACATGGACCGAAGCAGCGTGAATTTACCGTACGCGTTTGCGCAAATACGTGTAACAGACTACGTACAGTACGCTCCCGCAACCGGAATTGCGGGAGCGTAGTGGTAATCGGGAAGCATGCGCTTCGAAATTCCGAGTGTCTTCTCACCGCAGCACGCGGAAATCGTACAACTGCATCGCTCCGTCTACATGAAGTCGCAGAACGTACATCCCGTTCCGCAGCATGTTAACGGGGATTTGCATCACCGATTGCCCTTCGATTCGTTGTCCGGCATCTACGGACGTGACAAGTCTGCCCAACATATCGTATATATCCAGGCGCACCGTTGTAGGTCGTTCAAGCGTAAGAAGCACCGACAGAGTTGATGTCGCCGGTTGCGGATACACGCCATCGATGGAGAAACCGGAAGCGCTTTCCGCTGGAACCGACAGTACGGAGGGTGTAGATTGACCGACATTGAGCACCTCTCGCTCCGAAATCAATTCGCCGTGGCGCGTAACGAAAGCAACGACGCGGTAATTGTCCGGATCGAAGGGTGTGAACGGCGGTTCGAATACGAATCGATGCGAATAGTTTCCGTCGGCTTGCGGGATGGAGGGGAGCAGCCCGGGAACGCCCCAAGTTCCGGTGGCGGACATACTCAGCACATGACGATGCTCGTAATTCCTGATCGGATTGGGAAGAGAGTAGTACGGGTGATTTGGAAAACTGCTGTTGTTGCTGTAGAAATTCGCCTGATCATATCCACTGCCCGTGCCTATCACCTTGTCACGAAGCAGAAGACAGTGGACGCGGTAATCCCCGGGAGGGGCGTAATCACTGCACTGTACCGTCACATCGGCGATGATGCGATTAACTGGTGTATACGAATGCCAGGAGTCCACTTGAATGCTAAGTGGTGTATACTCTATTGTGCGTTCTGATGTCCTCGCTATCCACGCGTTGCCTCCTCGATTCATAGGCACGCCTCTTTCACCAGAGAACAGCGTCCTATCAATCATCGCCATGGGATACGAAGGAGAGAATTCAGTGGCCAACTGCACCCCTTCAATGATCATCATTGCATCGTTACCTCCGGCATGTACTGCGATAGCAATGGCCTCGGGATGTTGTTGCAGCAACGATGCGACTTGCAGGCTGCCATCGGGACACCAGCCGCACCAGCTTCCGGTGAATTGTTCGACGAGCACGCGTTTCGGCGAAGAAATGCCCAGATTAGTGAACACCGTAGTTGTCAGCTCGTCGTTTTCCGGTACCTCGTCTTCGGCGAATCCGTTGGCGTTGTACACTCGTACATTTACGGTGTATTCGCGGCCTGCCGTGTTCGGTGTGAACGCGATGGGATGCTCGAATGCGTAACTGTCGTTTGATCCGAGTGTTGTACCTTCCACATCCATTTCCATCTCGTCCGAACCGTCGACGGAATATGCGATGCTGAAGGAATGAATGGGCGTCGAGCCCTGATTGCGCACCGTACCGCGTACAGTTACTGGTTGCTGCACGCGTGTGACTGGTGGAATGTCCAGACTCGACATCGCAATATCCAATGCTGCGTTGGACCACGAAAAAAGGTATCTGACATCATCGTTCGGATCCGCAGTCAACGGGGGATACGGAATGTTCGGACTGCCGTCCACGAGCGATACGATGCTTGCGTCCGCGTTTACCGCACCGATGCTTCCGAACACCTGCCTCGGACTTCCCGAAACCAGGACGATGTCGAATCCTCCCTGCTCGTAGAGCACGAGCGCGAAACTGGCATTGGCGCTGCTCCATCGCGAACCTTTCGGAACGACGCTTATCCACATTATTACGTGACGCCTGTTCGGTGCCGTACCTGCTGTTCTGCTCCTCACCTCGTTTGACCAGACGGGATTACCGCCCTCGAGATGGAAATCAGCCCAAAAAGCGAATATCGCGCTTCGCACCGTTCCCTTATCAATCCCTCGTGAATTTTCGGGCTCGCTGATAGTCGCTGTTGCATCGAATGTGATGTACCCATTGTCGCTGATGTAATACCCATCGACATCCTGATCACCGAATGTCCAGACGAATGGCAGCTCCTGCCATGCCGATAATTCGTCCTCCTTGGGCGGTGCATAGACGAGTACACCGTCCGGGCGCATTTCCGAAACGTCGGGATGTGATCCGTATGCTGTGGTGTACGTCCATGTTTGGGAGAAGAGGGAGAGCGGAAGAAAGAAAACGAACAAGGTGCAACATAATTTCATAGCGACGGCTCCGGAAATGGTGGTAGGCCATATTACTGATAGACAACGAGATATTCCAATCGGTTACACTCTGATGCTGTCGCGGCAATTTCCACAGGCGGCATCCAAGAAACCACTAACACCTGTTGCCTCATGAATGAATCGTACCGAGAGTTCTTCCTGTTGCCTTAAAAATATATCGTACCGAAGGTTCTTCAACAGTTAGTCTTGAGCAGCGAGCATTTGTCCCTCTTGTTTATTATCCTTCAACGTGTATTATTATGCGTCATGTGATTCTCGAAACACACGGTACGCGTACATTTTCATAATGCTGGGAGCGAGTGAGCGAGAAGATCACGAGATGCGAGTTCATGGAATTCCACTATCGTACAACAGAAGGAGCTGTCGATGACGTTGGAAATATTTGTAGTGCTGGCCGTGATGCTGATTGCCGTTGTACTATTCGCGACCGAGAAACTCCGTGTGGATCTGACCGCCATAGTAGTCATGGGAATACTGCTGCTTTCCGGTATCATCACTGCGGAAGAGGGGGTGTCCGGTTTCAGCAACACCGCCACCGTCACCGTAGCAGCCATGTTCATCGTGAGTGCTGCCCTGCAGCAAACCGGTGCGGTGAATTTTCTGGGCACGTTCTCATCGAATATGTTCCGAACGAATTTCTGGGTGGGACTGGCCGGAACCATGTTGGTTGTAGGAATCAGTTCGGCCTTTATCAACAACACGCCCGTCGTGGCGGTATTCATTCCGATTATGTTAACGGTGTCAGTCGAGCGTTCCATCAGTGCGTCGCGCCTGCTCATGCCAATATCCTTTGCTTCGATGTTCGGAGGTGTGTGTACGTTGATAGGCACATCGACGAATATTCTCGTCAGTGCCATCGCAGTGCAACATGGACTGGAACCCTTCGGAATGTTCGAATTCAGCTCGCTGGGAATAGTATTTTTCGCGGCTGGCATGATCTACATGCTCGCGATCGGAGTCAAGATGATTCCATTGCGGAAATTCGGCGAAGACTTGACGGAACGCTATTCGATGAACGACTACCTCGTGGACATCGTCATGCTGCCGGACGCTAAATCCATCGGTTGCCGCTTGCCTGATTCACCTATCGTAGAAGAACTGGACATTGATATACTCGACGTGATACGCGATAATCATCGGTTAAAGCGGCCCCTGCATGAAATTGTCTTCGAGAACAACGATGTGTTGCGTGTGCGCTGTGACGTCTCGAAGATCACGAAATTGAAGGAACGCTTGGGTATACAACTGAAATCCGATATGCATATCCAGGACGCTGATTTCGATGCGGAGGAGCTTGTCCTCGTGGAGGCCATTATCGCTCCGAACTCCGATCTTGTCGGAAGGACCATTAAAACGACGAATTTCAGGAATACGTTCAATGCCAACGCGCTGGCATTGCGGCATAGGGGCGAACTTCTTCATACGGATTTCGGTGATACTCGTCTGAAGGCTGGTGACGCATTGCTTATTGAGGTTCGGCGCGAGAACTACCCGCGACTTCGTACGAATAAGAATTTCGTCATTGTTTCCGATTTGGATGTGCCGACATACCGAAAACGTAAAATCATTCCGGCATTGCTCATCGTTGCCGGTATCATTCTCACAGCGACGTTCGAGATATTTCCTATCATGGTTTCCGCCATCATTGGCTGCGTACTGCTGGTTGCAACCCGTTGCATCACTATCGAGGAAGCGTATGAAGCTGTGGACTGGAAGGTGATCTTTCTGCTTGGTGGAATTATTTCGCTCGGTGTAGCGTTGGAAAAAACAGGGGCTGCGTTACTCCTGTCTAGCACTTTGATAGACGTACTGGGAAGTCTCGGTCCCGTTGCAATTGTCGCTGCGTTCTATATTATGACTTCGCTTCTCACAGAAACCATGTCGAACAATGCCACCGCTGTTCTGCTCGCACCAATCGCCATCGCCGCCGCAGCGACAATGGGTGTAAGTCCACGACCATTGCTCATGGCGGTTACCTTTGCCGCCTCGGCGAGTTTCATGACTCCTGTCGGTTACCAGACAAACACAATGATCTACGGTGTTGGGCAATTCCGCTTCTCCGATTTCATCAAGGTCGGTACGCCGTTGAATATCATGTTCTGCATCATAGCCACGTTGCTGATTCCAGTACTATTCCCTTTCTGACTATATGATCATGGAAAACCTGCAACATGTCGTAGAAGATATCGTTTCATTTCTGAACGTGCCGTTGTTCAGTATTGGCGCCGTCTCGCTGACGCTCTGGAAAGTGCTGTACCTCATCGTTCTCCTGGCCTTGTTGTACTACCTTACGTCCAAACTCACCAAGTTCATCGTTTACAAGCTTCTCGCGAAGAGCAATATAGAACTGGGTGTGCGGGTGGCTACCGGCTCTATCGTGCGCTACGCGATTCTCACTGTCGGTTTTATCGTCATACTGCAAACGGCGGGTATCAACCTCAGCAGCCTCACTATTCTTCTCGGCGCATTGGGTGTCGGTATCGGTTTCGGTCTGCAGAACATCACCAACAATTTCGTGAGCGGTCTCATCATCCTCTTCGAGCGGCCCATCAAGGTGGGTGACAGGATAGAGGTCTCCGGCATCACTGGCAACGTGGTGAACGTGTCCATGCGTGCGACAACCATCGTGACGAACGACAACATTTCCATCATTGTTCCGAATTCCGAGTTCATCTCGGGTACGGTGATCAATTGGAGCCATTCCGACCGTGTTGTGCGATTCCGTTTGCCGATAGGTGTCTCGTACAACGAGGATCCGGAGAGAATACGCTCCATTCTGCTAGATGTCGCCAGAAATTGTCCCGGCGTGCTTAGCGATCCGGAACCGAGCGTGCAGTTGAGAGAATTTTCCGACAGCTCCATTGATTTCGAATTGCGCGTCTGGACAACGGACTATGTTGATCGACCCGGCAGAATGAATAGTATATTGTACTTTGAGATATGGAAGAGTTTCAAGGAACACGGTGTGGAAATTCCATTCCCACAACGGGATGTCCATATCAAAGCATTGCCGGAAAAAGGCGAATTCTACTCGGGGGAAAGCTGATTCTGTCTGTTCAAATCATTGAATTCAAGAACGATGCGTGCAACCTGACAGAGCACTGGCGCTGCACATGTGTGCAGCATATACAAGAATCCCATTATGAACATCGATGCAATGAATAATTCTACGAAGTTGATTGAAAGCAAACATTCCTGGTATGCCTTGGAGGAAGAATCTGTGCTCGAGCAGTTGAACACCTCCGAGCGAGGCTTGGATTCGGACGAGGCAGCTCATCGACTGAACAAGTACGGTCCTAATACCTTGCCAATCAAGGAGCCTCCGACAATCTGGGCCATTCTGTTGCATCAGATAATGAATCCTTTGATTTTCATTCTCATCGCTGCCGCTGCCGTTTCGCTCGCTATCGGTGAATTGACCGATGCGATCTTCATTCTCGCAGTTATTGTACTCAACAGTGCATTGGGCGCCTATCAGGAATACAGTGCGGAAAAAAGTGCCGCAAGTCTGCAAAACTTGCTGAAGATCACTGCGCGGGTCAGGCGCGATGGCGATGAACGTGAGATTCCAGCGGAAAAACTGGTTCCAGGCGATATCGTCATGCTCGAGTCCGGATTGAAAGTGCCTGCCGACCTGCGCTTGTTGGATGCCAGGAATCTGGCTTCGGACGAAAGCTTCTTGACCGGAGAGTCCATCGCCTCGGACAAACGTACGGAAGTGCTCGACTCTGGTGTAGTCGTCACTGACAGGAGTAACATGGTCTTCGCGGGAGCCACCATAACATCAGGACGCGGTGTAGGAGTGGTCGTCGCGACGGGGATGCGAACCGAGGTGGGAAAAATCGCTGAGGACGTCTCGGAATCCGAAAGCGCCAAACCACCTCTGGTGCTACGTATGGAGAAGTTCACAAAGCAAATTAGCATACTTGTCGTGCTCATCAGCGTGATTCTCGCAATCGTATTGCGGTACAAAGGCATGGAGTTCGCCGATATTTTCTTCTTTGTCGTTGCTCTCGCTGTGTCGGCAATACCCGAAGGACTTCCCGTAGCTCTTACTGTAGCTCTCTCCATCGCAACCTCTCGCATGTCGAAACGCAATGTCATTGTACGGAAATTGACTGCTGTGGAAAGCCTTGGGAGTTGCACCATCATAGCCAGTGATAAAACAGGGACGCTTACCGTCAATCAGCAGACGGCTCGTATTGTGCAATTTCCTGAAGGAACGCGCTTCTCATTCAGCGGCGAGGGATACAACGGTGATGGAGAGTGTAAAAACATCCATGGTGAAACACCGGATGAGGCAGCACGAGAGCGCCTCCACGAACTCGCTGTCCCGGCGATTCTCGCCAACGAAGCGACACTGAAACATGAGGACGACGCGTGGGTACATCGGGGCGACGCGATGGATGTGGCGCTTCTCGCCGTAGCGTACAAATTGAACATCGAACCCGACAGTCCGCGATCGGACTATCCGCTTGTGGGTGAGATACCGTATGAATCCGAAAGAAAATATTCCGCTGCATTCTATAAAAGTAATGGATCCGTTCAGGCCGCCGTGAAGGGCGCCGTCGAAACGGTGCTCGGGTATTCTACGCGTATGCGTAGCAGCGAGGGCGTTGTTGCGCTCGATAGGGAACGTATTGAGCAAATGGCTGAAAACATGGCAGCCGATGGATATCGCGTCCTTGCAGTCGCGGTGGGAGAGCATCCCGATTTCTCGGAAAAGAACACGTATGAAGATACCGACCTCCCTGAGCTTGTATTCCTCGGCTTGGTCGGTTTCATAGATCCGCTCCGTTCTGAAGCAATCGATGCCATCAATACATGCAAGGAAGCCGGGATAAATGTGATCATGATCACCGGCGATCACCCACTGACCGCAGGTGCCATAGCGAGAGATTTAGGTATTGCCGACGAACACACGAAAGTCGTCACTGGTGATCAGTTAGCCGAGGCCGGTTCGTACGAGGGCCCGGAGTTCGAGAAACTTGTATTGTCTACTAGTGTGTTCGCTCGTGTTTCCCCCACGCAGAAGCTTGAAATCGTCGACGTTTTCATAAGACGTGGAGAATTTCTCGCCGTGACCGGCGATGGGGTGAATGACGCGCCCGCATTGCGTCGCGCGAATATCGGTGTAGCCATGGGATCGGGTACGGATGTCGCCAAAGAGATCAGTTCCATGATTGTCACCGACGATAATTTTTCATCCATTGTCGCGGGCGTCGAGGAAGGACGCTTCGCCTACGACAACGTCCGGAAAGTGATCTACCTTCTGATATCGACAGGTGCCGCCGAGGTGATTCTTTTCCTCATCGCAATCGCCTTCGGACTTCCGCTGCCGTTGCTTGCCGTGCAGATGCTGTGGTTGAATCTTGTGACCAATGGTATTCAGGATGTTGCACTCGCTTTCGAGGGAGGCGAACCCGGAGCGATGAAGCGACAACCCCGACGAACGAACGAGAAAATATTCAATCCCCTCATGATCAGCCAAACCGTCGTGTCCGGCCTGTTCGTAGGTCTCGTTGCATTCGGTTTCTGGTACTGGATGATAGAAATAGAAGGGATGAACGAGTTCTCGGCACGGAATATCCTGTTGCTGCTCATTGTTCTGATGCAGAATGTTCACGTGTTCAACTGTCGCTCCGAATATGTATCGGCGTTCAAGGTACCGATCAGTCGTAACTACATTCTCATTTTCGGAGTGATACTGGCGCAAGGTTTGCATCTTCTGAGCATGAGAATTCCGTTCATGCAGGATATACTCCGTGTCGAACCCGTCCACATTACCGAATGGGTACAGGTTTTGCTGCTTGCACTGCCGTTGCTTCTTGTTATGGAAATCTTCAAGCGCGTTTGGAATAAGACTCAGTCCGCGAATTCCGTTCGCGTATGACGCGATTCGTGGTAGCGTTTTTTGTAGGTTGAAACACCTTTCGGAATTGTTTGGACATTCGACGATCACATCGTGCATGAATCACCTTCAGTAAGCTCACTGAGTACAATCGATGTTGTCGAGTCAGAAGGAACAGCTCGTCGCCATGAAGTCTCCCGTTGCTGAGACACCTGCATGAAGGAAGAGATTCATGGAGCGCTTCGAACAAATCGATAGACGAAACCCGCTGATCACTTGTGTTTGTTTCTTTACAGTGACCACATGTCGGCGTTCTGGCCATCGCATATATGCGGTAAATCAGATTGAATGAATTCGCTGTCTGCGTTTTTCAAGTATATCGTGAACTTCCTCAAGAAACGTATTCTCGTTTCCGGCTTATCGTCACCACATCGCATGCAGTGTGAACGAAACTCAAGGGGATGGCATCTGTTGGTACTGTCATCAGCTCTCCCTTCTCCGCGCAGATCACCATTTGTAATTCAATGTTTCGCTGAATAGATTCCGTCATGACCATTCTCATACTGATCAGTCTTCTGATCCTGATTATCTCCTTCATCGCTTCCAGCATGGAAGCCGCGCTGTTCACCGTCTCTCCTGTTCAGATAGAGTTGATGAGCGATGCACGCAAACGCTGGGCGCAGCGATTGAAGGAAAACAAAGCACGGATTCAGGAATCGATCATTGCGATTGTTATTCTCAACAATTTGTCCAACATTGCCGGGTCTATACTCGTAGGCGCGATAGCCGTGGATGTGTTCGGCGATCTCTGGGTGGGTGTGTTCTCCGGAGTACTGACCTTCATCATCATTCTGCTCGGCGAAGTCGTACCGAAAACAGTCGGTGAGCGCCATGCCCCCGGGTACGCTCGCGCGACCGCGCCGCTGGTTGCCTTCCTGCGCGTGTTTTTCAAACCGATCATCATGCTGATCAATGTCCTCATACGGCCGTTCTCGGGTTCTGCAAGCACCGAAACACGGCTTTCCGAGGACGCCATCACGGTGCTGGCGCGACTCAGTCACAGGCATGGCACAATCCGGCAAATAGAAGATCAAATAATCCGTAAAGTTTTTCAGCTCGACGATATCATGGCGCGTGATATCATGACGCCGCGTACCGTGATGTTCGCGTTGAGGGCTGACGATACTCTCGACGAGGCCGCAGAACAGTTGTACAAGGCGTCCATTAGCCGTATTCCCCTGTATGACGAGGACTTGGACGATATCGTTGGTGTTGCGCATATTCGCGATCTGCTTGCGGCACTTGCGCGCGGAAAAGGAAAGCGGACGCTGCGATCCTATGCGGATGAAGCGAGTTTCGTTCCCGATACTGCGAAAGCAGACGCACTGCTTCTTCACTTCCAGCGGAACCGTGAACATCTTTCAATAGTAGTGGACGAACACGGAGGAACTGCCGGAGTCATCACACTCGAAGATGTGCTGGAGCAATTGGTCGGTGAAATCGTCGATGAGCATGACCTGGACGTCGACCTCCGCGTCAAGGCACGCATGCTCGAAGAGCAGCGGCGGAGACACAGACCCACACCGTGATACCTGACGAGATTGCACCGATGCTTCCGGAATACGTTGAGAAATAGTGTGGGCGCAAAGAACAGCGTCTTGGCAAAGCGTCGTAGCGTATGCCTGCATTGTTCAGCATCTGATGGACTTCATCACCACTGGTTGACCGTGCGACCTGCTTTATGGGAAAGTCGTTCGACGGAACATTTGTGCACGCAGCGTTTACTTAGCGTCGCGTCTACATGACGCAGAAAAATGCGTAGGCGACGTTTTACGCCGGATATTTGCGCATTTCCGGAATCAGTACGATGGGCCATCCCAACGCCAAGCGAAGCCACCACTGAAAATAAGATGTTTGGCAATCCCGGTGCCCATGAACACCTGCACCGGACCAATGTGAGCCGTTACGCCAAGCGTGAGCTTGAGTGCCTGATCGCTCAGTGTAACCGGAACAGTCTGCGGATCAATGTCGTACCCGATTTCCTCCTTGATATGCATCGGGAGCGTGAACGTATAGCTCCCTGACGAGTTGAGTGTCTCGAAAGAGATTCCCATATAGGGCTCTATCCAATCCCAACGTTTACTCGCGTGAAGATTGACGGCGAAGAGGTCTGTTGCCGCCTCGAGCTTCGCACGGGTGAATCCGACTTCGTTCGTGATCGTACTGTGCTGATATCCTATCTGAACGGCAGCGTTGACGGGAGCATCATGAAGCCAATTGGTGAACGCATGCTTGAGCGCAACACCGAAAAATGAAAACTTCCCGACATTGACGTCGAAAACCACCGGGGGAATGTAGCGGATCAACATCTCCGTGCTGTAATACGAGCCTATAGTAACCTGTGGTACCGCAGCGACGACTATATCCTGATTCGTGCCATCCGTGAGAGCGAGTTGAGCGGGAAGCCGTGCGAGCGTACTGCTGTCAATACCCGGAACATTCTCCTGAATGTAATTCTTCGGAACGGTGAAACCGCTGCCCAAGCCTCCGAACACCGTAGCGGTACGCACGCGGGTTTCAACTTCTCCGACCTCTGCTGCGCCGCGCAATTGCAACTTGAAATAATTCAGTTGCACTACGCGAAACCATTCCTCGCTGAAGGGGGGATGTGGATTCGGCTTCTCCTCCAAGGGCAGAAGGGCGTCGAAGCTGCGTTCATCCTCTAGTACAAACGCAATCATACCGCGAAGAGACACATCGACATACAAGCGGTTTTCTCTGGGAACATAGGCCGCATTGTAGAAGGCATCGTTCGCGCCGACGTTGGAGACGATGACCAGCGGACTCATGAATCCAGTAGCATTCGCCTCGAACAGTTCGCGTGAGTAATCCTCAAGCAGGGCTTTCGTGTCGAATTGAATTTGCGCGTGAATCGGCATGCAGAACAACGTCAAGCATGCAGGAAGAATGATTGACAAACGATGCATGAGTGATTCCTTCTAAAAAAGTAATCCCGCTCCGATACTCAGGTTGTCCTGAATGCCGAAACTGTAATCAGTTGAAATGACGATGAAGTCCAGTATGGATAACGCAGCACCGATGCTGAAACGCAGATTGCGCCTCCTGAAGTCTACACCTATACGCACGGGCTCCGCAGGGTGCTCCGGGTGCGTGTAGGTGTAGTCCACATCAATGCTGTACGCCTCGTAACCAACTCCGCCGAATAGTGTCAATGCTGCGGCGTCCACACTCACTTGCGCCATTCCAGCCAAGGAATTGCCGCTGACGAATTCTCCGATCTCGAATTGCTGCCACGCGACGATAAAAGCAAGATCGAATGGTATATTCAAGAAATACGTCGGCGAGTGCTTTATCCCGACACCGTAGAAGGAAATTTTTCCGATATCGGTGTCGAATGTCGTCGGCGGCAGCCCGCGAAACAGCAATTCGCACCCGAGCACCGCACCCACATTGACTTGCGGCATGAGTAGTACGGTACTGTTCAAACCCGCACCGTCGGGGAGTTGAATGTCCGGATACTGTTCGGAATCCTCCGATCGAAGCACTGCCCCTTTATCGCCGACTATGGTTGCTGTGCTTGTCCCGTCTGGATACCCGAGCTGAAGCAAAGAGGCAGGCAGTCTGGCGTTGAACATTTTGTCCGCTTCCGGAATAAATGTCGTGATGAAACGTCCGCCAACCCACACCGCGAAACCGCTATCAACGGTCGCACGGTGCGATAAGGCACTGTTGATGCTGTATCCGGCTGCATCCACGCCGGGTCTCAGATAGTCGCGTGCGAGCTCCTTGATTCCAAGCTGCACGAGGAGGTCGTTGAAAGATTGCGAACGCGCAGTGGATGGACAGGCGATCGCAATAGTCACAGTTATGAGAACAATCGATGCTGAAACCCGTTGAGTCATTGATTCATGCTTTGGATTCTAGTGAAGTGATGATCTGCGTTGCGATGCTATCGATAGATCCGACACCGGTGATATCCACGAGCAAGCCTTTTTCACGGTAATATTCCGCTATGGGTGCCGTGGTCTCGTGGTAGATACGAATGCGCTTGAGTACCGTATCCACGGAATCGTCCGATCGCCTTCGCAAGCCGAGCCGCTCGACGATGACTTCATCGGGAACCTTCATATTCAGAACCGCATTGAGTGCTGCGCGTTGTTCGTCGAGCATTTGTTCAAGAGCTTCGACCTGCGCTGGGGTTCGTGGATAGCCGTCCAGTAAGAATCCGTTGTACGTGTCGTCCTGGAACAGGCGGTCGCGAAGCATGGCAGTGGTGAGTTCGTCCGGAACCAGTTCTCCGGCATCGGCATAGTGTTTGGCGGCAATCCCTGTCGGAGTTTCGTTGCGAATGTTCTCGCGGAAAATGTCGCCGGTGGAAATGTGCGGAATGCTGTATCGTTGCGATATGAATTGCGCCTGGGTTCCTTTCCCGGCTCCCGGTGGACCGAAGATGAGCAATCGCATACTGTCCTCAATTGGATGGATAAAAGCTTCGGCGTGGCAATGCCCCGCTCTCTGTATTACATATTCGGAATGTATACATTTTAACGGCTTGGACAAAAAATACGCATCTCACTTAAACTCGGCGCTCGTGAACTTGGAATCCACATCCGGCAATGAAGCAGACGGTGAATGAATAGCATCGTGGCGTATCGCGAGCTGCCCGCAAGCTGCATCGATATCCAAACCGGAACTGGATCGCAGCATGACGGGCACTCCTGTAGCCCGGAGTTTTCCGGCGAATTCTTCGATACGTCCGTGAGGCGTTGGAGTCAGATCGGGGGCTTGTCCGGTCGGCCAGGCATCCGGACTGGGATGGTAAGGAATGAGATTCACTTTCCCGGGATTTCTTCGAGCGATTTTCGCCAAGCCCCGGATATCCCGTTCGCCGTCATTGATACCGTCGAATAAAATGTACTCCCACGTAATCGCCCTGCGGGTTTTCCGATAATAGTAATCGACCGCTTCGAGAAGAGTACTCAACGGATATTTTTTTCCTATCGGAATCAGCCGTTGCCGAAGTTCATCCGTTACGGCGTGCAGTGAAATCGCGAGCTTCGTTTTTCGCCCTTCGTCCGCCAAGCGCTTGATGCCGTCGACCAAGCCGACCGTCGAAATCGTGATGCGATTGAAACCTACAGCACCCGCCGCCTCGTCCGCGATGATATCGGTGGCGTTCATCACGTTGTCGTAGTTCAGCAGTGCCTCGCCCATTCCCATGAACACGAGATTGCTGATGCGATCACCGGAAGCTTGCTGGACAGCCAGATATTGCCCGACAATTTCACCCACATCCAGATTACGCTTCAATTTCATTGAAGCTGTTGCACAAAAACTGCAATTCAACGGACAACCGACCTGTGTTGACAGGCAGAGCGTGCGCCGGCGCGGGCGTGCCTCGTCATTGCTTTCGGATGGAATGAGTACCGTTTCCACTGCATGCGAATCGCGAAGACGAAACAAGTACTTGCTCGTACCGTCGGTACTCCGTTGCTCGCGTTCAATAGTTGGGTGAAGGATCGAGAAGCGTTCGGTTAGCTGCGCGCGAAGTGTCGAGGGCAGGTTCCGGCAATGCTCGAAATCGGATACACCCGTGTTGTAAAGCCAGCGGAACAACTGTTCTCCGCGGAAACGCCCATGCCCCGCTTCAGTGCAATATTGCACGAGTTCTTCTCGTGTCGATCCGAAAATGTTCTTCGTCATGCTAGGCAAAATACATGTAACTCAGTGTAATACAATCATAAATCGTGAAATTGGGTGACAACAGTCGAATGAGGACCTAACGATCAACGGGTTCAGGTTAACGATTTGTTCCCGTACTCATCAATATATAACTTGCACCGATACACCTTTCGCGAGCATTTGCGCTCGCATGGATATTGGAACATGCGCATCATTCTCATTCTCACTTTAGTCGTTGCAATCACCTCCGACGCCTTGACACAGGGCGAATTACCTAGCGACAGCATCGTGGTGAACGATGAATCCTGGAACGTCGGAGCACCGCATCCACAAGGAACGTTGCAGCATGCAATAAGCGATTACTCCGATTGCGTGAAAGACCCGACGGCGCCATTTCCATTCGACACGTACAATCCGTGTCAATCGCAAATCCGATGGGGCCGCGTCGCAATTGTCGGCGGAGTACTGGGTAGCACGGTAACCGGAATTCATATTTACCAGCGGAATGCATGGTGGAGAGATCAGCGTGGACCATTTCACTTTCAGGAAGACGGGGCGTATGCATTGAACGTGGATAAAGTCGGTCATTTTTTCGGCGGGGCCTTTGCTTCCTTCATAGGGCGAAAATCCCTCGAATGGTCGGGCTTCTCTCGCACTACCTCGGTGTGGGGTGGATTTGCCATAGGAGCGTTGTTCGAATTATACGTGGAGGTCGAGGACGGGTTCGCGCGAGATTGGGGCTTCAGTCCGGGTGACGCCATTGCCGACGTCATAGGCGCGTTTTGGCCAGTAGCCCAGGAGTACGTGCCGTATGTGGAGCATTTTCAACCTAAGTTTTCGTATTTCCCCTCCGGGGCTGTACTTGACGGAACGCACAAAGGAAACATGATTGACGATTACGAGGGACAAACCTACTGGATGGGCATTCATGTCAATGGTCTGCTTCCCTCGTCCTGGAAAGCGTATTGGCCTGACTGGCTTGCCTTAGCGGTAGGAGTGAGCGTCCGCAACATGCATGAAGATGCGGAAACGCAAAGAAACATCATCCTTGCTCTTGATTATGATATGAGCAAGATACTTCCCGGCGACGGTTGGTTCATGCACACGCTCAAACAGGCCATGAACTACATACGTTTCCCCGCACCCGCGATTCGAATATCGCCGAACTACATCGCCTACGGACTGTATTTCTAACATTCCCGGAAGGGTCGCTCCAAGTGATAACTATAGTGATTCCCACGTATCAGGAAGAGAAACTGCTTCCGGCGTTGCTCGCGCAACTCGATGCGGAGCTGTTGCGACGTCACAACGCCGAGGTCGTGATCAGCGACGGCGGCAGCACGGACAAGACTCTCGCTATCGCCGAAGCGTACGGCGCGTTGATAGTACGTCACGAAGGTGAACACAAGCAGACTATCGCAGAGGGGAGAAATCAAGGAGCGAGCGTCGCGAACGGGGATATGCTGTTGTTCATCAATGCCGATATCAGAATCAGCGATGTGGATATCTTTTTATCATCCGTCAACGACGAACTCGCCAAACCTGGTGTGGTCGGTGTGACGGCCAGCGTACACGTGTTTCCGGAAGAGGAAAGGTTTTCCGATCGAGTGTTTCACTTGTGGCACAACGGCTATGTGCGCTTCCTGAACATCATTGGCGAAGGTATGGGTCGCGGGGAATGTCAAGCCATGCGCCGCGCGACCTTCGAGCGTATTGGCGGATACAATGCGAGCATGGTTGCGGGAGAGGATTACGATCTGTTCCGCCGCGCGAGAAAAACGGGGCGCATTGTCATGCTCAAAGGCGTTACGGTGTTCGAATCGCCACGCCGCTTCCGCGAGTACGGGTATTTGCATATTCTCTGGGGTTGGTCGAAAAATGCGCTGGCAGTGATTTTTCGAAACAGCTCTTCATCCGACGAATGGAAAGCCGTGCGGTGACAAAGCTGCTCATTCATGGTTCGCGTGAACGCTGCGATGGTTTTGGAGATTTCCACACTCCGACGAGCAGTGACAGCCTGCGAAAACACGCGAATACAGCATGCGTTGCAAATATTCATGCCGATGCACGGCGTCCTGTCAGGGATCAACAGTACTACAGTGCCGAGGCATTGTTTCGGTACCTGACAGCGGGTTGGAACACTTTCGCGTTTTTTTGCATTTTCTATTTATATGTGCGTGATGCTGAGTACGGTATTTCGCCATTGCATTCAATACCGCTATTCGCTACACTATCTTGTACTGAATGATCTCACACTTTGAACATAGAGGCGCAATTCATGTTTCGTAAAAGGTTTTCCGTCGCCGCAGTTTTCATCCTTCTCGTCTTCGGCATTTTCATGGGTACGCAAATCCGTGTGATTTCGGAAGACAACATCTACACGCAATTCAACAAGTTCAAGGATGTTCTCAACTATTCGCAAAAATTCTACGTCGACGAGGTCAAGGTTTCCATACTCGTCACGTCGGCTATCGAAGGCATGCTCAAATCTCTCGATCCACACAGCGTGTACATCAGTCCGAAGCAACTGGAAAGAGTGCAAGAAGATTTCAAGGGCAGTTTCGATGGAATCGGCATCGAATTTCGCATAGTCAACGATACCATCATTGTCGCGAATGTCATTTTCGGTGGACCCAGCGAGAAGGTCGGGTTGCTTACAGGCGACAAGATCGTAGAAATAGACGATGAGACAGCGATCAAGTTGCAAAACGAAGATGTGCAGAAAAAATTGCGCGGCACGAAAGGAAGCAAAGTAAAGGTAGCCGTCGTGCGTCCGGGTGTCAGCGACCCGATCGCGTTTACGATTACGAGAGATAAAATTCCGCTTTATAGCGTCAACACATACTTCCTGCTCGACGATGGCACGGGGTACATGAGTATCAACCGTTTTGCCGCGAACACCTACGACGAATTTCTCTCCGGTCTCCGGGAAATGAAATCCAATGGAATGCAAAAACTCGTCCTCGATCTTCGTTACAATCCCGGAGGCTACCTCGAGCAGTCATTCCGAATGGCCAACGAATTCCTTAAACGCGGTCAGAAAATCGTTTACACCAAGGGACGCCGCACTGAATTCGACGAGGACTTCATCGCGAACGGAAGCGGAGAATTACAAGACATTCCATTGATCGTTTTATTGAACAACAGCAGTGCATCAGCGAGCGAGATCGTTGCGGGTGCCGTGCAGGATCATGATCGTGGGTTGATTGTCGGTGAAACGTCGTTCGGCAAAGGGCTGGTACAGCGACAGTTCGAATTGTCCGACGGTTCCGCATTCCGACTTACCACGGCTCGATACTACACACCGAGCGGACGAATCATACAGCGCCCGTATGATGGTACCGACGAGGATTACTACAGAGCTGCGTACTTGCGTGACGAAGAAACTTCCGATAACCTCGACCACGAACTCGAAGCAGACACCTCGCGTCCGAAATTCCTGACCGTCGGTGGCCGGACTGTGTACGGCGGTGGCGGAATCACGCCCGATTACATCGTGAAATTCGATAGGCTCACGACATACGCTTCGCGCATTCGTGTACATGTCTTCGACTTCCTGACAATGTACATGGATAAAAACGGAGCGGAGTTGCGGAAAAAATATGAAAACAGCACTGCCGGCGAGTTTGTGAATTCTTTTCAAATCACTGATGGTATGATGAAGGATTTCATCGACTACGGTCATTCGAAGAACATCGAATTCAAACAGGAAGAGTACGATGTGGACAAGGACTGGTTGCGAGCGCAGCTCAAGTCACAGGTTGCGCGCACATTGTACGGCAACGAAGGAATGTTCCGTGCTGTTATGGAAGTCGATCCGCAATTGATGCGAGCGCTCACGCTGTTCCCGGAAGCCAAGAAAATCGCCGGTCTTCGTTGATCGGTAGTAATCGTGAACTACTCTGATCCCGACATGGAGCCGGGAGTCCACTGGAAGCGTGCTCCCGTGTTCTCCAGCATTGCGATTCTCGCAAGCGCATGCATTGCACTCTGTGTGCTCGCTACCGCCGAGGCGCAACACCATGAGGCGTGTACTCCGAATTACGCCGTGTTCCAGGAAGGCGAGGAACTGGTGTATGACGTCAGATACTTGGGGATTTCGCTTGGCAGTATCGTTTCCAGAATCACGCGTATCGACTCCTCTCGGGGGTTCAGGCAGATATTCACCGAAGCCCTTATCCGAACAAATCGCGGGGTTCCCTTCGTCACGCTCAACACACGTTTCAGAAGCGTCCTCGGCGACTCGCTCGAATCCGCCGCTTTCAACACAAAGGAGTATCTGAGCGATTACTCTGCGTTTAAACACATCGAGTATGTGTACTCGACTCGCGAAAATCGTGTGTACATCAACGAATATGTAGAGCGTCATCCTAGAACGCGAAAACGAGACACGCTCGATCTCGAGCACAAGCTCTGGCAGGATGGACTGTCGCTGTTGTACTATGCTCGGGCATTCGCACACAACAGTTGTGAAAGGGATATTCCCGTGCTTATGTACAGAAGTAAAGCCACGACGAGCATTCGTTTCGGTATTTCACGGGGCAGGGTGAACATCAAAGCCGTTCGATATCCGGTTGCGGTGAACAAGCTCGATGGAGAGACGGGGTTCACGGGGATTTTCGGTTTGACAGGGGATTTCGAGGGATGGTTCAGCGACGATGCGGCATCCATACCCATCAGCGCGAAAATGCACGTTCTCATCGGTAGCGTGCGACTGGAACTTGTTGAATGGAAGCGTGCGGGTTGGAAACCACCCCGCGCGTCTTCGTAGGCACTGGAGCTGTGAATGATTTATCCTTACGAAGGACGCTATCCCGACATTCATCCGGATGCCTTCATAACCGAAGGAGTAACCATCATAGGGGATGTGCACATCGCGGAGTTTGCGAATATCTGGTTTGGTAGCGTCGTACGAGGCGACGTCAATACTGTGCGCATTGGTGCCAGAAGCAATATTCAGGACAATTGTGTCCTTCATGAGACGTGGAAAAAATACCCCCTGACCATTGGTGAGGATGTTACCGTCGGGCACGGCGTTATTCTCCATGGATGCACCTTGGAAGACGCCTGTCTTATTGGTATGGGTGCGGTTGTGCTCGACAGGGCACGTGTATCCAGCGAAGTGTTGGTGGCTGCCGGTGCGCTGCTTCGTGAGGGCTTCGAGGCCCCTTCGGGAACGCTCGTCGCCGGAGTTCCGGCGAAAATCATTCGCGATCTTACAAGCGACGAGCGAGCAGGTATACGAAGCTCAGCCGAAAACTACCTGTACTACGTTCGTCAATATCGCGAACATCGGGATCTTGAACGCGGTCTTGACCTTCACTCCTATTTTGAATATCGGCGCATGGGACGATTATGAAACTCACTCCTCTCCACGACAGCGCTTTACTACGGCGTATCGAAAGTGCACTGCGCGAGGACATCGGTACTGGCGACATCACCACGCAATGCACTGTTCCTCCGGATCTTCCCGGAAAAGGCACATTCATCGCGAAAGCCAATGGTGTTCTTTCAGGAGTGGACGTCGCTGCCACAGTGTTGCATCTCGTCGATGATAGTCTGATCATCGACGCACATGTGACCGATGGTATGCCTGTACTGCGAGGTATGACCATTGCGTCGGTGCATGGTCCCCTGGCGAGCATGCTCACAGCGGAGCGCACGGCACTGAATTTCCTGCAGCGAATGTCCGGTATCGCCACTATCACAGCATCGTTCGTGAAACTCGTCGATGGCACCGGTGTTCGTATCATGGATACACGCAAGACCGTACCCGGTTTACGCTTTTTCGACAAAGCGGCGGTGACGCACGGGCGCGGAAGCAACCATCGCTTCGGTCTGGACGATATGGTGCTTATCAAGGATAACCACATCGCTGTAGCGGGAGGATTGCGTTCCGCTGTCGAACTCGTCGCTGCACGACTTCCCTTGGATAGCAGCATACGCATCGAAGTCGAAACCGCATCGCTCAACGATGTCATCGAAGCCCTGAGCTGCGAGCGGCTGGACGTTGTTATGCTGGATAATTTCACGCTCGACGAAATGGCAACCGCGGTGAAACTGATTCGCTCACGCAAGCCGGAGTTGAAAATCGAAGCTTCCGGAAATGTCAACGAGCAAAACGTACGCGCGATCGCCGAGACTGGAGTGGACATGATTTCCGTCGGTGCACTCACACATTCCGTGAAGGCATTGGATATTTCCTTCGACATCATACGGGAAGAATGACATGGGAGAACTTTCCCGCGACGCTTGCCTGGCGGACGCCAACGAAATACAACGTGCGTTGCTGCAATGCGAACGTCGCGTGCTTCATAAATCCGGACTGCGATATGCATCTGTATTAACAGCATTACTGCGCGAGGGAAATCGCTGGCTCGTGTTGCTGACTCGAAGGGACGAGGATTTGCCACATCATCAAGGGCAGATCGCATTCCCCGGAGGTAGTCTCGACGAAGGCGAAAGTGCCGAGCAGGCAGCGTTGCGCGAGGCGAAAGAGGAAATCGGTCTCGATCCGTCGGATGTTCGCATTCTCGGCTGCCACGACGATATATGGACTCCTACCGGCTTCATCATCACTCCAGTAATCGCTCTGCTGACGGAGCGACCGCGATTAACCATTAATCCCGCCGAAGTCGCACGGGTATTCTACGCTCCTCTGTGTTATTTCAGTGACGAACGTCATGTGGAACGCAGAACTCTCATCTATGATGGCGTCGAACGGGAAGTTCTGTTCCATGACTACGATGGGGAGGTTATTTGGGGTGCCACAGCTCTGATCATAAGCAATCTGTTGACCTTGCTTCAAGGTGGGATGAGCGAAGCAACACTTCGCCGATTACCTGATCAGTCTTGATAGTCGCTTGAATAATCCCTGAATCTGAACACCCGCGACGAAGAGGTGTAATGTAGATTGTCTGTGTGATGAAGCGTGATCACGCCAAGGACATCGTTCCGAGATTTTCAGCCCGGCTGAATAGCGTTTTGGAGCGTGCTCGATTAGGGGGATTGAGGGTGATTTCCCAATACTTGCTGCATAGTCGCAACTGGTGCCGATTTCGGGTGTGCTTAGTACATGTATGTGTATACAATGAATGCAATCCGCTTGTGGAAGCGGAGCTGTGAATCTCTCCTTTCAGTGATATCCGGTGCGTACATGTAGTGAAATCCATCCCGGTGTTCGCCGGGGAATGCGACTATCGAACGAACGTACGAATTACTCGCTGGAACTCGCAGGGATGGTGTACGGTCCTTTTTTCGTTGTCGCATTCGGGCACGATGTTGATTCGAGAAATGATGAAACAGCGGAGTAAACTTGATCAAATGCGACATTTCTCCGGTGTGGTAAAAATCCGATACTGTTGAAGGAAACTGGATTATCATTTCCCGATGATGTATAATTTGGCGTATAAGAACGAATTATTATCAGAGGTGGAGCATGGAAACTTCGAGACACTCAACCCTTTTCCGTTTCAGTACGAGAGTATTCGTTCCTGTACTCTTGTATGTGCTTGCTGTTGCAATCATCGTGCCAACGGTTGCTGCGCAGCCCGAGCTGACGTTCAGGAATATCATAGTCAACTGGCCGATGATTGATCTGCACTTCATGACGGATTGTGATGGAAATCCGGTATACGTTCAGAAACATCAAGTCAGTGTATTCGAGAACGGCCGGGAGATCACGGATTTCTCGTTATTCTGTTATGATCCATCCCCTCCCTGTCCGATATCCGTTGCACTTGTGTGCGACGTTTCAGCTTCGATGGGGCAGGGAAATCCCACACCGATTTCGGGCATGAAAGCTGCGGGACATGCCTTCGTCGATCTTATGAACGGGTATTCGGACGAGGCAGCCATGATCATGTTCGGCAGCACAGTCATCACATATCAGTCGATGACAACGATTAAACCCATGCTTACTGCCGCGGTGGACGCGTTGTTCGCTTCCGGTGGAACGGCGCTTTGGGACGGTGCATACGCCGGCGTACTCGAAGCGATAACAGACGGTTCCAACCCGTGCCGTGCGGCGATTGTGATGACAGACGGAGCGGACAACGCCTCGACGAGAACGCCATCAGAGGTCATTGCACTTGCACGGCAGGGGCGTGTCAAAATCTACACCATCAACCTCGGCAGCAGTATTCATTCGCCTGCAATCGAACTGCTTGCAACAGCGACGGGTGGAACGTTCTACCACACAGCCGATCCGATGGAACTGGTGGATATATATACGGATATCATGGCGTCAATAAGGAGAATACCCGATGAATGCACACTTTGGTACACCGCCGACTGCGCTGACGGTAGCATGCGTACGGTGGAGTTGCGAGTGGATTTCTGCGGTGATGGTGATGTGAAAAGCTTGCAGTACCAGGCAGCGCTGGATTCGTCCACATTTTCCGATCTGCACATGCAACTCGGTAAAGTGGCCGCCGAATGGCATGAGGAAATCAGAGTCCCTCTGAATCTGATCGACTCGTTGAACGATGAAATGTTCTCTTCGTTCTCATTCATTCTGGAATTCGACGAAGAATGCATGCTGTTCGAGGGTGTCTCCGCACCGACTGGGACGCTGCTCGAAGGAATACCGATCGACGTCACACCTCTGTCGAACGGTGTCCGTATTCACGTTACGGATGGACGAAGAATTACCAGTCCCGGCGTGTTGATGTACTTCTCTTTCAGCCCGGCGGAACCATTCGATACGACGAGTTGCATGTTGCGTGTCGTCGACCCAAGTTTCGCATCGGGATGTTTCCTTCCCCATGTGAGAGATGGAGAAGTCCGCATCAATCATCCATTCGATCCGGTTCTCGAATGCACTCTTGATATCCCGGTCGTTGTTGCCAATGAAGAGGACTTCCGCTACGAACCAATGCCGATTCCGGTCACCGTTTCCGTAACGAATACCTTCGGCAACGTCGCCAGATCCATTCGTGCGTCGATAGTTTTACCCAACGGCTTGGAACTTGCACCGCCGGATGCTCCCGACCAATTCACGAAGGGTCTCGATCTGCCGGAATTGCATCCACAGCAGACTGGCGTGGCAACATGGAATGTGCAACACGCGTTGACCGATGTCGAGACACACTACGACATCTCAGTGCGTGTGTGGTATGCCATTCCGGATACCATAGAATGCGACGAACTACTCGTCATCCCCGCAATGAATCTCGATCCGGTACCCATCACGCTTTCATCGGATGGACCATTGACGTTTTGCGAAGGCGAAAGCGTCGTCCTGGATGCAGATGAAGGGTATGTGTCGTACGAGTGGAACACAGGCGAGTTGACTCGTATGCTTACAGTGACGCAAAGCGGATCCTATTACTGTGAAGTGAAGTTTGCCAATGGCAGGACAGGTATTTCGGATACCGTGACGGTTATAGTCCTGCCCTCACCACCCAAACCCTTGATCACGCGTACGTACAACGTATTAACCACCCTCGCGTCTCCACCGTTGCAATGGTATCGTGATGGACAATTGCTCCCTGACGAGACGAATCAGTTCTTAATACTGAAAGAAACCGGAGCATATCAAGTGGCCGCAATAAACGAATACGGATGTACGAGTATTTCCGACATGTTCGAGGTGACAATACTGAATGTCGAGGATGGTTCCATACCCGAATCACCGCACTTGACTGCGTATCCCGATCCTGCAAGCGACGAACTGCATATTGGAATAGATGGGATGCGTGGCGAAAGCGTACGCATACTACTATCCGATATGCTCGGTCGTACACAAGTCGTTTACGAGGGCCGCATGGATGACATCAATGCGCGATACACTATATCGATGATCGGGAAAGCTCAGGGCCCTGTGTTCATTCTGGCATTTTTCAACGATGTAGTACTCGTGCGGAAAGTAATGAAGCAGTAACGTCGATTTCCGGAGACACAGTAGTGCCCGGTTTCGCTTTTTGCTACGAGTCTTGAATCGGAGGCAAATGCTGGTGCAACATCCTGTTGCGGGAGACGGGTGAGTTCCAGGTGATGATAACCGATGAGAACGGATGCAGCGCGATGTCGGACGTGCACATCGTTTCGACTCTGAATGTCGAATCGAGCACCTTGCCTGCTCGTCCGAATTTGTCGGTCTGGCCCGATCCGGCCGACGACGTGTTGCACGTCCTTTTCGATGCAGCACCTGGTGCTCATGTGCGAATGGTGCTGTCCGATATGCTCGGACGCACGCGAACGATATACGAGGGTCATCTCGACGGTGCAGCCGCCAGTTTCACAGTCCCCTTGGGCGACGACGTGGCACGAGGCCCGCTCTTCGTGCTGGCATTTTACGGAGATGCGCTATTGACGAGGAAAGTGATGCATTTGTAGGAACTATTCAGCGCATTACCGGCATGAACGGAATAGGAAATCAAGAAGCAGCTTTCTGAAGCGTCCAAAACCACATATCCCGGTAACTAGCATTTCTCGTTCACCGAAACAAAGCCGATATTGTGCAATGACTTCCATGAGGACGAATCGGTGCCTTGTGTTAGACCTGTTGATTTCAGATGTGCAAAAAAAAAAACGACAATTCTGTAACTTTTCCTGAACTGGGGGTTCATACATACATACGCGGCGTGCTGCGTCGAAATCGAATATTCGCACCGATGTGCATGAAGGAGATGTTTGATAATATTACGCGGAATGAAGAGTTACTGAATCGCTTAAAATAGAGTGTTAAGGAAATTTACTACAACCGGTTGAATCGGAGACATGTATGAAAAACTTCATCGTACGAAAAATCCTTTTCACAGCTATTCTGCTCCTTTTCGCGACCGCTGTCGTTCATGCGCAACCGCTGCTGAATTTCGATCGTCTAACTGTGAATTGGCCGAGAATCGAATTGTACTGCACCATAGCTTGCGACGGTAAAACGGTGTACAACGTGACGAATGACAATTTCAGGATTTTCGAAAATAACGTGGAGGTTGAAGCGTTCACGCTCTGGTGTCCGGACCCAACTGCGCAGTACGCGATTTCAGTCGCGCTGGTTTGCGACGTGTCCGGTAGCATGGGATACGGGAATCCGACACCGCTCTCGGGACTGAAAGCTGCTGGGCATGCATTCGTGGATATGATGGACGGCTATACCGATGAAGCCACACTTATCATGTTCAATACTTCGGTCACAGTGTATCAAAAAATGACGACGAACAAAGAGGCACTTCATGAAGCGGTGGATGCATTATTCTCGGCGGGTGGTACCGCTGTTTGGGATGGTGCGTACGCTGGTCTGGTCGAGTTGTTGAACGACGGCGTAAACCAGAGTCGTGCCGTGATTGTCATGACCGACGGGCATGATGCTGCCTCCGTACGTACACCACAGGAGGTGATCAATTTGGCGAATCGGCACAACATCCGTGTATTCACCGTCGGTGTGCCCAATCCGAGTCTCAGCAGGATAGAAATGGAATTGATTGCACTCTTGACTGGTGGCAAGTTCTATGTTGCGTCGAATCCCCTGGAATTGACAGCGATATATCAGGAAATCATGACCGTCATGCGTCAAATGTTTCAGGAATGTGTGATTACGTACCAGCGCGATTGCGCCGACGGCAGCATAAGGACGGTGGAATTGCAGATCGATGATGTATGCGAAGGTACTGATGTGAGGACGCGCACCTACCGTGCGCCGCTGGATTCGACGAGCTTTTCGAATCTGCACATGGAAATTGCAGGCGGATCGGGTACGGGCGATTCGGATGTCACCGTTCCTCTGCAACTGCTCACACCGCTAAACGGTGAGGTTTTCGGAGAGCTTTCGTTTACGCTTATGTTCGACACGAGTCGCATTCAGCTCAATAGCGTTCGGACGCCTCACGGCTCGCTGCTCGATGGTGTTCCGCTTTCCTTCGCCCCGGTTTCGACCGGTGCATTCGTGCAAATTATGGAGACGCGTGCTATACACGGTAGCGGTATGTTGATGGAATTCTCATTTAGTGCACGCAGTTTGCATGACACTGTTTGTTGTGTCATCTCTGCGGAACATGCGGTGTTTGAAAGTGGATGCTTCATCCCGGTCGTCGATGCCGGTGAGATATGCATCTTCCCCGGTATGCCAGTAGTGAATTGTACGATGAGCGGCCCGGTTGAACTGCTGTGGGATAATACGACGAGGAAGTACACGCCGAATCCGTTTCCTGTGATGGCGCGTTTTTACAACAGTGGGAACGCGAGAGCGCTCGAGGGGCGGTACACGATCACGTACGATCCCGACGAAGTGCAACTGGCCGCACCGATGACGGATGTGCAGACGGCTACGCCGATAGATCTTGCCTCAGGGGCTTTCCACGAAATCACTTGGCAGTTGGTAGCCAAGCTGCAACCGTCTACAGTTTCGACGAGAATCTGTATCACGGCATCATACGGCAACCACGAGGAAGTGCAATGCTGCATAGAGGTTGAGATTCCATCGGTGGACTTGCCGATACTGTCGACGCGTCCGGTCTTTCCGAACAAGTTGAGCTTCGACGAGAATCTCGGCGCGTACGTTCCGAATCCATTCACAGTGCATCTGACAACGGTCAACAAAGGCAACACGCAAGCAGAAGACGTAGCTGGGCGCATCATTCTGCCTAAGGGAATGGAGTTGGATCCGCCAACGCAATCGGATTGGCAGATGTACACACCGTCGACTATGCCGAAGTACGTGGCCGGTCAGCCGATCCCGGCACTGGAATGGACGGTGCGCTGGACGGAGCGGTACCGCTACGACGTGACACCGGATATACACTTCGCTGTGACGGGCAATGACTTCATGGGCATGGCACTGGATTCCGTGTATGTAGTTGACAGTATGTTCATTCCGGGCGTACTGCCCGATTTCGACTGTACGATCGAAATGCCTGATTCGCTGGTTTCGAATACTGAAGGAAACGACGTAGAGCCGAATCCGTTCACGGTGCGGTTCACCGTAACGAACATCAGCCACCAAGTCGGCGAAATACGTCGACTGATAATCAGTTTCTCGCCGGAAGATATGGAACTGGATGCGACATCGCCGAACCCGAGAGACCAGATCATGAATCTGACGGTCGCCCCGAAGGAATCGGAGAGCTTCGAGTGGTCGATGCGCGTGCGGAACAGCACCACTCGTCGCAACGTGTTCATCGAAGTGGCGGCGTATGACGATGAAGGCTTACCGTTTATCTGTGGCCGCGTGCTTCCGATCAGTAGTGTGACGGAACTGCCGGGTACTACATTCTCCTTCGAACTTGCGGCGAACGGACCATTGACATTCTGCGAAGGTGACAGTGTCGTGCTGGACGCAGGTCCGGGATACGATTCGTACAAATGGTCCGATGGAAGCAGCGAACAATGGCAGACGGTGACCACAGCGGGTGAATACTATTGCGAAGTGCGGACTACCGATAACCGCATCGGATATTCGGATACCGTTACCGTCGTGACGCTGCCGGTACCCGACAAACCAGACGTGCGACGCGACGGTGATATGCTTTCGACGGGAATGGCGGCGGAGTGGCATTGGTATCGCAACGGAGTGCCAATTCCCGGTGCTACGGCGCAATCTCTGCAACTGCAGGTCACCGGTGTGTATCAAGTGCGTGTGAGCAATGAACACGGTTGTTCCATACTGTCCGATGAGTTCGATGTCCTGGTACTCGATGCTGCGACCATATCCATTCCCGCATCGTCACCGCAACTGACAGCATATCCCGATCCCGCCGACGACGTGTTGTATGTCGGTGTTAATGCAATACCCGGCGGATACGTGCGCCTACTGCTGTCCGATATGCTCGGACGCACGCGAACGATATACGAGGGCCATCTCGACGGTGCAGCCGCCAGTTTCACAGTCCCCTTGGGCGACGTGGCACGAGGCCCGCTCTTCGTGCTGGCGTTCTATAACAATACGGTGATGTTGAGGAAGGTGATGCGATTGTAGCGGAGGGTTTGCAGGCATGAGAGGGTATCAGCTATCATTGACAAGGATTTCGGCTTTACAGCGATTCCGTCGAACGAATGTGCAAGACGTTATTGAAATGTGAAACATACACGGTGTTGTATTCTGTAAAGGAGACAATCGAGAGCGGGTTGCTCGTGTGATGCATCGGCTTGTTATGCTCTACAGTTGGATGTGTTGGTAGCTTGCTGACTTTTCGCTTTCACGATGAAACAGCAAGTTGGAAGGTAATACTCGAGTTGTGTGAGACAGTACAATGACATTATTGAAAATACCATCGGATGCTTGTCACAACACAGCGAAGCAACATCTCGTACTGCTGCTGTGTCTCCTGGCGTTCAATTTCTCTTCGGTAACAGCACAGCCAGTACTTAGTATTTTGGAAACGGACGCAGGATGGCCCATCATTCATATCACTTTCATGGTCGAGTGTGATGGCAAAACGGTGGAAGTCGGGGAGGACGATGTGCGAGTGTTTCAGGACGGATACGAAATACGAGATGTGAGAATAAGATGTTCATCTGTTCAATATGCGATATCCGCTGCGTTTGTCTGTGATGCGTCCGCATCGATGGAAATCGGCAACCCTACACCGCTTTCGGGTTTGAAAACCGCGATGCATGCGTTCATCGACCAGATGGATGGTGTACTGGATGAAGCTACCATAATTACCTTTTCTAATATCATTTCAATACGTCAATCGATGACGCCATTCAAATCAGTGCTTCACAGTGCGGTTGACAACTTGAATACGACTGGCGGCAGGGCGTTGTGGGACGGTGCGTACGCCGGGATTTTGGAACTGATAAACGATGGGGTGAACCAATCCAGCTCCGTGATTCTGATCACCAGCGGTGAAGACGATTCTTCGATGAGGAACTCCTTTGAGGTCATTCAGTTAGCGTCGCGGCATAGAATCTGCGTGCACACCATCAATGTCGGCAGTGTTGTTCATTCACCCGAACTCGATCTGATGGCAAAGGAAACCGGTGGGAAGTTCTATCACACAGCCGATCCCCTGGCTTTGCACGATATTTACCTGGAAATTTTCGAATCAATGCGGCAGGGAATTTCGTTCTGCGACCTGATTTATTTCGATCATTGCGCGGACGGGAAGAATCGTGAAGTGCGATTGCAGGTGCTTGACGTGTGCGGAGGCAGCGATGAACAAACGATGACATATCAAGCAACTGAAATCCCGTGGACATTTTCCGATTTGCACATGGAAATCGGAAAAGCATTCGTGTCGGGTTCGGAAACAGCACGGATACCGGTGAAGTTGATCACGCCGATACACGACAATGTGTTTCCACCTTTTACTTTCACGCTGAAATACGACACTCAGCACCTGCATATCCTCGGTGCGAACACTCCACCGGGTTCCATGCTAGAAGGAATACCGATCGATGTGACACCGGTAGCGGATGGTATAGAAATATACATCACCGAGGGACGCAGGATCGATGGCACGGGCGTACTGATGGAATTCGAATTTCAGGCCCGAAATCCGCACGATACGACGCTGTACAAACTGCACGCGGTCGATCCGTCCTTCACATCGAGATGTTTCATCCCTCATGTGGAATACGGTGAAATACATCTCAATATGCGCTACGAGCCGATGCTCGAATGCACACTCGACATTCCGGACATAGTAATTGACGAATCCGCGGACGAACGGCGCTACGATCCCATGCCGTTTCCCGTCAGTGTGACCGTGATGAACACGGGAATTTCGAGAAGCGATTATTTCAGCGTGGAACTTCATATACCGGATGATCTGGTTCTGCAAGAGCCAGGTGACGCGATGCAGCCTGGACAGCGACTTCAGCCGCGTGAACATACCGTCCTGACCTGGACACTCTATCATCCGGATACCAAGGTGGAACAACAGTATGACATTCGGGTGACTGTGTATGCTCCGAACGGTGATACGAGTACTTGCGAGGCGGTAGTGAGCATTCCCGCTCTGTTACCCTATGATTTCAACCTTGCACTGCATGCCGACGGACCAGTGTCTATCTGCGAGGGTGATTCCGTGACATTGGACGCAGGAGAGGGATACGCATCGTACAGATGGAATACCGGTGACCGGACGCGCTACGTGACTGTGAAGCGTAGCGGCGACTTCAGTTGCGTCGTGTACACCGCCGATACACGCAGGGGACAATCCGATACGCTTCGCGTTACGATGTATCCGATACCCAGTCCGCATCTCGGTGTCGCGGGCTCGCTACCCGTTTGTGAGGGCGATTCGGTGCAACTGTATGCAGATGACGGGTATTCTGCGTATGAGTGGAGTACGGGGGAGACGCAACGGATGATCACCGTGAAGAAGCCCGGCGTGTATTACGTGACCGTCTCCAGTCCGGAAGGCTGTATCGGCTATTCCGATACCCTGGAAGTAGCTGTGTTTCCCAATCCGGAAAAACCCGTGATCTACCGTTCGGGTGAAATTCTCTTCACTGTACCCGCGCATCGCTGGCAGTGGTTTCGCTACGGGCGTGTGATAGCCGAAGAGACGGAGAAGGAAATGCTGTTGCGGGAGACGGGTGAATATCAAGTGCAGATAACGGATGAGAACGGATGCAGCGCGATGTCGGACGTGTACATCGTTTCGACTCTGAATGTCGAATCGAGCACCTTGCCTGCTCGTCCGAATTTGTCGGTCTGGCCCGATCCGGCCGACGACGTGCTGAATGTCGGTGTTAATGCAATGCCCGGTGGACATGTGCGCCTATTGTTGTCAGATATGCTCGGACGTACGCGAACGATATTCGAAGGTCGTCTCGACGATGCCGCCACCAGTTTCACCATACCTTTAGGCGACGTGGCGCGAGGACCACTCTTCGTGCTGGCGTTCTATGGCGATGCCATGTTGGTGAGAAAAGTGATGAAATACTGATACCATCCGTTCGGGCAGCGGCTGAGATGTAGCGTGAAAGATTTTCGTCAAAGGACGCTCGATGCCGGGCGTCCTTTGGCGTAGTTGGGACCGGGGAGTGGGATCATGCCGTCCGTGGTGAAACAGGCTGGCTCTAACCGCGTGAATTCCACTTGCGTAACAAGGTCTGACAATGCTTCACGACTCGCTCTGAGGAATCGTGCAGCGCTGTTTGTTTGATGGCGAATTTGCACTTCCGCGAGTCCTCGTATTCGTACAATGCAAGCGCGGCAAGAATACGGATATTCGGATTGCTTTCGTTTTTCAACTTGTCCATCAAGGGAATAATAGCATAATCGAAGTTATACCCCGGATAGGTGCGTTTGAGATCGATGATAAGTTGAATGTGATCAGCTTGGATTTCCGCGGAAACGTGTTCCAGCCCTGCAAGAATGTTTTTCTGTATGTCGTTTCGGCGCTTTTCGGACAGCGGGGGATTGCCGTCGTTCGCAAAAGCGATGTTGAATGATGCTGCGCATATCAGTAACGTACTGATGGCAACAAGGTGTTTTTTCATGGCGGACTCCTGTCGATGTTTCGTCGAGTGCATGTGAATTGTTGTAAAATTTCAGCAACGAGTGGGTGTACGATACGGATGATGTAGAAGTTGCGGTAGAAGAAAAAAAAATCACATTTCACCAACGTTGCGAATCTCCGATGGACATCCGCACTGTAGTGGAACGTGCGTGTGGTGATAGTCGCGCAATGCGATGGCGAGTAACAAACAAGCTTTCTCGCCGCTACCGCAGGCAGGCTGTCGTGACGGTGTAGCGGAGAACGGGATGAAGTCTCTTGATTTCGTTTCATATCCTTCGTATACTAGCATAGACAAAAATCTAACTGCAAGGCGAGGTAGAAACAATGAGGCCGGATTCCGCATCGATACCAAGCAGATGCATGCACCTTGACATGGATACGTTTTTCGTTTCCGTCGAGCGATTGATGGATCCGTCGCTCAATGAACGGCCGGTGATTGTCGGGGGATTGCCGTTTCAGCGGGGCGTGGTCGCCGGATGTTCCCGCGAAGCACGCCGATACGGTGTGCATTCCGCCATGCCTTTGCGTCGGGCCTACGAACTATGTCCGAAGGCGGTATTTCTCCCGCCGAGTTTCACGCACTATGCGAAGTATTCCGAACGCGTTTCCGAAATCCTCGAATACTACGTCCCTGTACTCGAAAAAGCATCCATCGATGAATTCTATCTCGATATGAGTGGTTGCCGTCGTTTGATCGCATCTGAAGATGATTGGGGGGCGTCGCTCAAGCGGAATATCATGGGTGAATTGCATCTTCCTTTGACGTATGGTATTGCTCGCAACAAACTGGTCGCCAAAGTCGCAACCAATATCGGCAAGCGTCATGGCGACATGCGAGTCCCGGATGGCGAGGAAGAGCGTTTCCTCGCACCGCATCGGGTTCGCTTGATGCCGGGGGTGGGAGAGGTTCTGGAACGCGAATTGCTATCCATGGGCATTACGCGCATAGGCGGCATTGCGGCACTGCCGATACAGTTGTTCAGCAACATGTACGGTAAAACCGGGCGTGCACTGCACGAGCATGCACGCGGAATAGACAATTCCCCCATACTGCCCTATCGCCGCAGAAAATCCCTCGGTGCCGAACATACATTTCTCGAAGATGTGCTGGACCCGTTCGTCATGACCGCCGAATTGAAACGACTTGCACAGCGCATCGGCAATGAATTGCGCGAGCGGAAATTCCTTGCCGGTGCGATCACGTTGACATTGCGTTACGCCGACTTCGTGACGGTGAGCAAGCGGACGCGCTGCGAATACACAAGCGGTGATCATGTGATTTACGGTATCGCGGAGCGCTGTTTCCGTTCGCTGTATACGCGACGCGTTCGTGTGCGCTTGCTGGGCATCAGCACTTCCGATCTCATCGAGGATTACGGGCAGTTGTTTTTGTTCGAACAAGACGAGGAACGGTATAGCCGCTTGTACGAAAGCATGGACAGTATACGACGGCGCTTCGGGAAGTATGCGTTGGTATACGGAAGCAGTCTTGCCACCGGAGAATGACGTATGGAAACCGTGAGTGTATGTACTATTGCACATTTATTCGTCGATGTGTCTGCCTGCCTGCATGACAATGTTTCGTGCGCCGCGTGATGCATGCGTTCGGGTGGGGTGTGACAGAACCGAGCATGTTCCCGCTTTGAAAACCGCTCGAATCAGCGCGTTATCGCAATGTTGTACGATTTTTTTCGATTTTTTGTAACTTTTTCATCGTTGATGTGTCTTAAAAACATATACGCCAGTCTGTTTTCCATGCTAGGAAAGTCTGATGGAAGCATTCGCATCGTGTTTGCAACGTCCCTTGTCGCCTCCGAGGTCGAAACTCGGGGTGCGTCCGGTGCTTGCGGCCGTGCGGCTGTTTCCTTTCCGTTCGTCGCAACGACATCCGTCGCAGGGACGTGTGGCGACGAGTATTGATGCGGCACGCCGCCCGTATCGCGCGTGCGAAGGCGCATGCGTATTCCATGATGAAACGACTACCATTCCCCCGTGCACACGAACGCCGGGGATAATGATAGATACACCAATTTTCTTCATTCATCACGGAGAGTGATATGAGTACTTCAACAAACATTCTTCCAAACAAAGGTATCGCATCGCGGAGGAACTGGCATGGTATTTGCCCCCCCCCAGATGCATACTGAATGTTCCGGACCGTCGTCCGAGAACGCGATCCTACACGGAGCACGCCGTGCCATCCGCGCAACCGCAGTTTTGTTGACGGCGATTTTCCTCGCCCTGCTTTCCCCGCCTGCAATGACCCAACCGAATTTCGATATTGGTGAAAGTCAGTTCGCCATGCGATGTTTGGCACAAGGCCGGGGAGTTGCAATAACTCCGGTGAATCTCATATACGATGAGAACTTGAAATTGACGCATAGATTCTCACATGTAGATGTGGGTAATGACTACATGTTTATTGGTGATGCGTGGGGTTACGAGGCTCCATGGTCGACGAATCATCAGCCGACCGGAGACATCGACGAAGTGAAGGACACGCTCGGCTGCGCCGAGTATAAAATTGTAATTTGGCCGATCAGCTTCAGACTGGACCTGACCGACGCGCACTGGGGCGCGGGCGACGACAACTCGGTCTACAAGATACTTGTGGACCTTGAGGACAACGGCGTGAGCATCTACGTGCGCTCGCCAGGAGCGCAGGGGACGTGGAGCAACGCCATCGCGGTGCAGAACGGCGCTCGATACACGTATTGGGATGTAATTCGGGCGACTCACGACGCCAACTACATCCGTGAGCGCACGACGCACAACGACAAGACCTTTCACGTCATCGGCGAGGACAACCTGCTTCCGCTACCCTCGACCGGCGTGACCTCGGCCCGCTTGGACGTGAACCTCTCGGTACACGTCGACATCGCCGTGCCGGACGGGAGCACCCTGCTGATCGAGGGGTACAGCCAGTCACCCGGTCCGGGTCCGACTACGACGCTCGAGTTCGATTTCGCGACCGGTCTGACCGTGTACGGCGAGCTGAGCACGATAGAAACGCAGGTGGCCAACGAGTGGATACTGTTCACTTCGTCCGAGGCCTCGCCCGCACCGGGCGACTGGCGCGGCGTGCACTGCGTCGGCTCGCCCCGGGTGTGGTTGAACCGTGCGAGCATTCTCTATGCCATCAACGGCCTTCACGTCGAGCAGTGCGACGATGTGGAAAGTTACTCGCTGTACGTGTACCATTGCATCGGGGAGGGAGTGTGGATGGAGTCGAGCAGCGGCGTGCACCGTACGCTGCGTTCGAGCTTTCATACCGACAACGGCGTTCGTATCGAAGGGGGGTCCGACGTGGAAATCCACGACGCCATCATCGGCTACAGCAGCTCGTCGAACGGCGTCGTCGTGCTGGACAACTCCAGCGCACGCGTGCAGAATGCCGCTCTGCTCGAGAATCGCGCGCACGGCGTGCTGGTGAGTGGCGGCGCACGCGTCGTGATCGACTCGTGCGAGATCGCCGGCGCGAGTCTGGAGACGGGGGATTACTGGTCGGGCGTCTACGGTTTGTACAACGACGAGTGGATCACGGTGCGCAGGAGTCGTATCCACGAGTTCTACTCGGGCATCAGGATGGAGTACGCCATGGTGAACGGCTACGAATCGCCGGTCGATCCCGTGCGGTGGAGCAATGCCGATTCGCTGGGCCGCAACTGCGTCTACAACGACAGCGTCAATCTCATCGGCTATCACTCGACCTTCGAATTCGGCAGGGCCTATAACAACGGCTTGACGCCGCACTACCAGGGCGGTCAGAACTCGATTTTCAATCCGCTTGCCCACCCGTTTCAGTACCAGGGCATATTCCATCATTCCACCGCTTGGTTGGAGCGGAATTTCTGGGACGGGAACACGAATTTCAACGTGATGGATTCGGAGGTGAAAACCACGGCACCGCTGTGGGCCGATTCGTCGGACTGCCCCGGAGGGGGTGCTCGGTTGCTTCCGTTGGCGGGTCCGGTGCACAGCTCCTCCTTTCTTGAGATGTACGCTTCCTGGGAGGCCATGGAAGCCGACTCGCTGATGCGGGTGCTCTACGATGCGCGTTCGACGCTCACGTCGGCGGAGGCCGTCGCCGGCTTCGGTCTGCTCTGGCGGATAGGCGATGCCTCGGAAGCCGAGTCGTTCTTCCAGCGCGTGATCTCGAACAGCGCGCGAGCGGAGATACTCGTCCCCGCGTACCGGTACGTTGCCGCCGCCCGGATGCGGCAACGCGATTGGAGCGGTGCGGTGACGGCCTTTCAGGCGATGGCGGGTCAGGCGGGCTACGGCGAGATGAGCTACACGGGCGCGCAGGCGATGGCCGCGCTGTGCATGCATCTTGGCGGCACGACCGCGTCCGGACGCGCCAGTCTCGACACGCTGCTTGCGGCCTATCCCGCCGACGTGTCGCTGCGGACCGTGGACCTGCTGATCGGCGGGCAAGCACGCGCGCCGGTGCCGAAATCCGCCGGTCGGGAGCCGGCATCGGCCGGGGGCTACGAGTTGCATGCGGCGTATCCGAATCCGTTGAGCACGCACAGCGCGCTGTCATTCACGCTGCCCGAGACGGGGCATGCGACGCTGACGGTGCACGACATCGGGGGCAGGACGGTCGCGCGCCTGGCCGACGGGACGCATGCTCGCGGAGTGACGCATGTGCGCTTCGATAGCGGCGATCTGCCCGCCGGCGTGTACGTGCTGCGCCTGACTGCGGGCGAGGTGACGCTGACGCGTATGCTGCACATTCTCAAGTAAGCGTCGCGGCAGGTCCGGGATGCACCCGGCTGCCGCCGAGTGAAGCTTTCGCGCGGAGGATCCCGTAGCGGGATCCTCCGTAGCGGAACGAATAGTGCTCAAGAGAAAAAGAAGAACGAAATACAGGAGAATGACGATGCGGTATACGAAGATGACTTTGCTGCTGGCGGTGTTGCTGGCGGCGTGCGTGGCGACGCTCGGTCGCGTGCAGGCGCAGTCGTGGATGTATCGCCATGCGCACGAGTCGGAGCGAGACGAGAGTATCGTGCAGGTGCAACCGTGGATGCGGACGCTGACGAATGGCCGCGTGACGGCTGTGCTGGACGAGTGCAGCGGTCGTTTCGCTGCGCGGACGGCTGACGGACGGACGCTGCTGTTCGCTCGCGGCGGGGAGGCGACCTCGCATATCAGCGTGCTGATCGACGGGACGATACACACGAATTACGGCAAGTCGCAGATGACGGCGCCGTGGCCTCGGCGCAACCTCGGTCGCGGCGTGGTCGAGCGCCTTGCTGACCGCCTGCGTTGCACGTGGCGCATTGCCGCGCGCGGGGGTGAGGCGCGCCTGGTGCTGGAACTCGAGCCGGTCTCGGACGGTGCCCACGAGGAGCTGCGCGTGCACGTGACGGTCGAGAACGCCACGCCCCGAGCGTTGCATGTGGGCATGACGGTGATGGAGGACGTGGAGGCGGCCGGGGACGACAACGTGCGGTTGCGTCACGTCGCCGAGCTGATCGGGCACGAGCGAGTTTTCCGCGGCGGGGATGTTCCCGAGCGGATGATGATGCAGTCGGGTGCCTTCGCGCCGGATTCGGCGTTCTGCCGCTTTCGCGGCGAGGGTGTGAGCACACCGGACGCAGTGACTGTCGGCGAGTGGAGTTACCACGGGCGCTTGGGGACGGCGGTGTACGGCTACGAGGCGACGGGATTCCCGATTTGGGACACGGCGCTGCTGTTGCAGTGGGACGCGCGAGAGCTTCCCGGCGGCGGTTCGCGCACGGAGAGCACTGCTATCGCCTTGCAGGCACCCAGGCCCGACACGCCGGGCGCGAGCAGCTTCGCCCGCGAATTCGTCGTGCCGATGCATACCAACGTAGCATTGCTCAGCATCGTGAGCGATTCGGTAGCGACGGTGCGCGTGTCAGCGCCGTACGCGCCGGGTTGGTTCGACTCGGATTTCACGTTGCGGGACGGTCCCTGGGAGGAAACGGTGACGGTGGCGCCGGATAAACCCGTGGGCGTAGCCATTCGCTTGGCTACAAAAAATAGGCTGAACACCGATTCCGTCACGTTTTATCGTCAACACCATGTCGTCGCGAGTGCTGACAGAGAAATCGGGTTGGTGGTGAGACCACTTGCTCATACTTCTATGCTTGATGCAAATTTGCTCTGGCCCGTTGCTTGGTGGGACACGCTGTATCTGTATCACGGCACAATGGAGTGGACATGGATCGCTCTTAACGACGGCGGTCGCGAGAATACGCTGAACATTCATCATACACTCAGGTACGATGTATCCACATACAGCGACAAAACGACTGAGGGTATTCCCATCGGCGGCGTCTTCAATATCGATATCCCCGCCGGTGGACATGTGGATATCCAGAGGGGGAATGAAAGGAGGAGACACTACAATCACTGGGATCCGCTTCTGCCGAGTGACGGAGCGGGAGACCTCCTCACAGGAAGGCATCTGTTCCACATCGGTGTCACGCTAGCAAGCACAATTTATCCGGGTGTTTCGACATTTGTAGGTTCGTTCTATGATTACTTTCAAGAACGGTATTTTCATCAGCCGTCGCGCAGGCAGCTCGGGACGGAGTACGTATTCGTGCCCTTTCGCAAGCAATATGCGAACAAGCAGGAAGACCTGCTGCGCGTCATGGCCTACGAGGACGATACGGAAGTGACGCTGTTCGACGGCACGCCACCGATACGGTTGGACAGAGGGGTCCACATCGATACGCTGCTGTCGCAGGCCACGGTGATACGCTCGAGCAAGCCCGTCGCAGTCCATCAACATGAACCGGGGTGGCAGTACATGCAAGCAGACACCGTGCGGGGTGCCGGGGCCTTCGCCCTGCTGCCGCCCGGCTTATGGGGTCGGCGCTATTTCGCATACACGAACGACCTGTTCGAAACCCAAAGGTTCAGGCATCCAGTTTATGATTTCCAAGACGGCTCGTCCTTTTTTAAGACGCTCTATTTGCTGATCATCACCCGTGTCGAGAATGCCGCTGGCGTGTTGCTGAACGGTGTGCCGGTGGACGAGTCGGAATTCACATCTTTCGGCGAGTGGGCATACGCTTATCTCGACATCACTCCCGGTTATCACATCGTCAGCAGCGGGCAGCCGCTGTTGACAGTCGTGTGCGGTGGAGGCAACGCCGTCCCTTCCACAAGCGTAAGACGTTTTGCTTTCGGCATGTCATGGATACCGGCGTTCAAGTAGGGGAGAGGTGTAATCCTCGATCCGGAGTTGCGTTGCGGACACAGGAGGGTGCCGCGCTACGCAGTGCCGCTATAGCGGTCCGAGGGGTTTCCGATCTGCGGATGCGAAGGCGGGGAGGATGCGACTCGACTCCACAACTAACCTGCCCAGGTGATTGTCACCGCGAACTTCCTGTGCCGGCAACGTGTTTTGTAATCAGTACCAGGTTGTGTACTTTTGCCATGGACTAGCTTGCACGCTTTATGGATACAAAACATACACACGATGCTTCGCGATCAATCACTCCATTTGAACGGATCATTCGATTTTGCCTCAATTGCGATGATATGGAAGATCTTGCACTGAGCGATGAAGGACAGGATATCGATGGTCTGTACGAGCGTTTCGCGAATTGTTTGGAAAGCGGGAATTTTCAAGGAGATGTCTGCTCGCGCTTGTTCATCGTGAAAGATGGAATCGTCGACGCTGATCTGTTCATGGACGAGGATGATGAAGACTAATGTTTCATTCATGAAATCCATCCTCCTTATCGCCTGTATAGTCCTAACCGCTTCCACGACGCTCTATTCGCAATACTCTCCCGACGATGTTGCCTTCAGCAGATTGTTGTTCGCTCCGTTGATCGCGCATCATGTCGAAGCCCGCATGGGTGCGACGCGTTTCGTCAATGAGGAACGGCTCCAGCTCGATATCGGTAATGCGGTGGATATATGGCGCACAAAGCCCGGAGCGAATAGCGACCACTTCGCTGTTGGAGCGGAATGTTTCACTTGGACTGCTCTGCGCAAAGACGCGGATTTCCACTTCCCTGTCGATGCCGTCGATTACATGTTCGGTGTGAATGCGTCTTGGAGACGTCCGCTGCATGGTGAACACTTTGTATCGGCTCGCTTCAGATTCAGTCACATCAGCGCGCATCTGGTGGATGGAGCCTATGACAAGGAAGATGGTACTTGGAGGGATGGACAACTCCCACGCGTCTACAGCAGGGAATTCCTTGATATCATCGCGGCGTATGGGTTACACGAGGTGTTTCGCATCTATGCCGGGTTTCAGTACGTGTATCACATCGATCCTCCGACGCTCGGCAAGCTGGGAGCACAGGCCGGAATGGAAATCAGTTGGACGGACGTCTTTCTCCACGTGTTGCATGCGTATGTGGCCTATGACCTGCGAACAGTGGACGTCGACGCCGTTACTGCCGCACATTCGCTTCAAATCGGCATGAAGGTCGGAGCTTGGCAAGGTACGGGCGTTCGTCTCTTCATTTCCGTGTATCATGGAAAGAGCATACACGGCCAGTATCACGAGCAGACTTGGTCGCAATGGGGACCGGGCTTCAGCATCGATTTTTAATTCTCCCTGTATACTTGTATCATTTCATTCGTCTCTTCACGATTCGCTTGCAACAGGAAACGACACGATGTTCGCGACATATCACGCCATGATGGGTATGGTGGTATCGAAACTCCCAGGATTTTTTCCTGGCGCGATGTGTCGTGTTTCCGACAGAAATGCCATTGCACTCACGATCGACGATGGTCCATCTCCGCGCGGTACCGAAGCGCTGCTCCATGCTCTCGAGGCCACGGGATTGAAGGTTACATGCTTTCTTACTGGTTCTGCTGCGGAAGCGTATCCGACGCTCGTGCGCGACATTGCGGCGAACGGGCATATGCTTGCCTCGCATGGGTACGAACATCGCGATTTTTCTCTCGCGTCAGCCAACACGGTGCGTGACGATATTCTGCGTTCCTTCGAGGCAATTGGTGAGCGAACACCGTGGTACAGACCGCCGTATGGCAGAATGAATCCCATGCATCGCGGCATTCCTCAGATGCTTGGCACCGAGCTTGTGCTGTGGAGTCGTATGCCAAGGGAGTACGTTCGCCGACAGAGTATGAAGCATATTGAACGGCGTATGAGAAGCGTTCGGGGGGGCGATATTCTCGTGCTGCACGACAACGAGCGTACAGCAGGTCTGCTTCCCGATCTCGTATACATGCTCAAGTATATCATGGAAGAAAAGAGATTGAAAGACACATTTCTCATGAAAGGGCAGTAGTCATGTTGATACTGTATGTATTTTTCGGGATTTCCTTGCTGTATCTCGTGAAAATCGTTTTGTTTTACACTGGTGCCAGAAGGGCTTCCGCACGTATTGAGAACAAGGAGCGCCCTTCAGTTTCCCTCATCGTCGCAGCCCGTAATGAAGAGGACAACATCGATGTCTGTCTGAGCAGCCTCGCAGCAGTGAGCTACTCCGGAGATTTGGAAATCATCGTCGTTGATGATCAATCCACCGACGGTACGACCGAGATCATACAGCGATGGGTCGATCGGATTCCACACATGCGCATGATGAAGCCGGAAGGAATCGTCAATGGTCTGCGCGGCAAAGCGAACGCTATTGCACAAGCGATAGAAAAGAGTTCGGGGGACATTGTACTGACGACGGACGCGGATTGCACTGTACCCATCGCTTGGGTGGAACGTATGGTGGAGCAATACGACGAGGGAACGGGTTGCGTTTGCGGCTTCACGTTGATCAAATCCCGTGGAATATTCAGTGGCATGCAGTCGCTGGACTGGGCGTATCTGCTCACCATCGCTTCCGCTGGTGTCGGCTGGGGCTATACGTTGAGCGCAGTCGGTAACAACATGTCGTATCGCCGAGCGGCTTACGAGGAAGTGGGAGGATACAAAGGAGTTGGTTTCAGTGTCACCGAAGATTTTGCATTGTTGAATGCCATTGCCTATACAACGGCCTGGAATGTCCGTTACCCGATGGAAGCTTCAACACTGGTTTGGAGCGAGCCTTGCCCGGATATGCGCGAATTGTACAGACAGAAAAAACGCTGGGGAAAAGGAGGCGTGGACATTCATCCTGTCGGCTTCGGCATCATGAGCATTGGTTTTCTGATGAGCGCAGCCATTCTGCTGCTCCCTTGGCTCGGTCTACCCCTCTGGGCATTGGGCTGTGGATTAGCGGCGAAGTGTTGCGGCGACGCGTTTCTGCTTTCATTACCCTTGAAGACGTTTTCACAACGACATTTGTATCGCTATTTTGCCGCATTCGAATTGTACTATCTCCTGTATGTCGTCACCTTGCCTTTCGTCGTCCTTTTTGCGGGGAGGGTTGTCTGGAAGGATAGGAAACTGTAAACTGTATCAGTCAGTATACATAGTTTCGTGACGAAGACATTCCGACACTTATGGAGTAGCCAGAACATGAAAGCTCTCATCTTTTTCGTCTCGTTCCTGCTGTGCATCGAGCTTGCCCATGCACAAATGGATCAAGCATTGGCGTTGGAGTGCAATCACTCCGATGTCGCGGCATCAGAGATTCGCAACGTGAACGAGGGTACACCGAACACCTTGACGACTACACCGGTGAATCGACTCGGCGAACACATCCCCGGACTGGGAATAAACGATTTTCGCATCAGCAAGGGAAGGAAAATCGCGACTATTCATGATGTCACCGAAGTGACGGCTGTGGAGAATACCATAATGCGCGTCGTGTTCATGGTCGATAACAGTCAATCCATGAGTCCGCATCTGTCGCTGTTGCGCCAGACGCTGGAGAAGACGATGCGGGATTTCTCCGATGCAGTGCGTGTGTCGGTTATGTTTTTCCGCGAAGGAGAAAACCCTGTACCTTCCTTCGATTACAACGGCAGGCCTTTACCTATCGTCAGATTTCCCTATACGTACGATAAGCAACGCGCTATAGAATACGCATCGAGAATGCTGACGGAGCGCAATTTAACCAGGAATACGTATTTGTACGACGGCGTGTTCTCCGTGGCACAGCAAATCGATGCCGACACGGGCAAGGTGGATAGAAGTTTCGCGATTGTTTTCAGTGATGGCGAGGACAACAGAAGCATTGTCGGTGCTTCCGCCGCGTTGCTTTCCGCCAAGTCAAACACAGTGTATTTCACCATCGATTATCTGACGGAAACGAATGCCTTCCTTGTCGATTTGGCCAACAAAACCGGTGGAGAACATTTCCACGCGAAAAATGCGCAGGATATAGAAAGAATTTTCGACGAGATAGCGAAAAAAATCGTCGCGAAGGGATATCATGTAACGTATAGTTTCAAGAATCCTCCTCGGGCATCCCTCACCGCTTCAACGAATGAACTCGTGATGGAGGAGGAAATTATTCGCGAAACCTTTCCCTTGCTGAACTACGTGTTTTTCGACCAGGCGTCTTCCAGCATACCGGAGCGGTATTCGCGTCTCGATGCTGCTGGAGTTTCGTCCTTCGATGAAAGCGCAATAGCGGGAGGCGCCTTGGATTTCTATTACAACGCATTGAACATTATTGCATCACGCCTCGCCGGATCACCGGACGCCACTATCACCATCACTGGGTACGTCAATAACACAGGCGAGGAAAGGAATAACAGATCGCTGGCACGAAGTCGTGCTGAAACGGTACGAGACTACTTTCGAATTGCCTGGGGAATCGATGATAGCAGAATGCTTCTCGCTGATGCTCTGCTTCCGTCCATAGCTTCGTCATCGCGCGATACCATGGGCCAAGTCGAGAATCGTCGCGTGGAAATTACCTCGTCCAGTCCGGAACTCCTCCGTCCTGTGACCTTTGTCCGCCGCATCGCCAGTGTTCACCCACCGACGGTGACCTTCACCCCACGTGTCGATGTCGAGGAGGGGCTCGAATCCTGGGTGCTCACCACGGAGCAAGGCGGCGATGAATTCGACGTACGCCGCGGAACGCAGACGGAGTCGAGTATCACATGGAATTGGAAAAACCAAACGGGCGAATTGCCGGCCAGCAGCGGTGTGTTGCACAGTCGCTTCCTCGTACAGGACAAGGCAGGGGACAGCTTCGTTACAGACCCGGTCGCGATCAATGTACGTGAGATCACGCAGGAAACCCGGCAGAATGTGTCCATTTCCGAGGACGGTATCACTGTGGAAAAAATCAGTCTTATCCTTTTTCCTTTCGATGTTGCTGAACCCGGCGAGCGCAACCTGCGCGTCATGGATGAGTATGTGTTTCCACGAATCGTCGAGGATGCGCATATCATAGTGAGCGGGTATACCGACATTATAGGCAGTGACGACTACAATATGAAATTATCGCAGCAACGCGCCGATGCAGTAACGCGTATTCTTCTTGGACGTCTTGGTGATGATTCCGCCGACCGAATCACCTCGATTGGTATGGGCAAGACAGATCCGATATTTTCCAACGACACGCCGGAAGGACGTTTCTACAATCGTACGGTAAGTCTGCGTATCGAGCGCTAAGATTGAGAGACGCCATGCGCCTCTTTTCCATGACAATAATCACACGTTCGATGTGTACGTATTCATGAGAACACGCTCAAACTACTGTGTTCACGCATTTGGCGTGCAAGTCGCACATCGTGTTTTCGGCAAGATCTCACCGGATGCAGATAGAGGATGATGTCCAAGTAGCATAAAAAAAGCCGGAGAGTGCTCCGGCTTTACGATTCCACAAGATGCTATCATCTGAGAAAATTGTTGCATTTCTTGATCATGGTCATAGCCGGAGTACGCAATGAATTGATGTCGGTAAGACTGAGAACGCGTTCGAATTGTTCTCTTGCATCGCGATATCGCT
>Ga0114946_10000054_pt1 | contig 54068 bp, 51 predicted proteins | sample WalLakDeSediment_FD_88676 | JGI IMG/M metagenome (GOLD analysis project Ga0114946, IMG submission 88676) | Lake sediment microbial communities from Walker lake, Nevada to study Microbial Dark Matter (Phase II) - Walker Lake 11/02/13 Deep Sediment | ecosystem: Environmental > Aquatic >... | reverse complement strand
CCCCGTTCGGCGGCACCTGACAGCCAGTCTCCGGCTGAAAATCGGATCTCCTTCCACGCCATTTATCCCTCTGGAAGCCATCACAAATACCATTTCGGCCCCGGCTGAGTTTTGGCACAGGACAGGGTGGCGGAGAATTGAAAGCCCTGAGGAAATCACAAGATTCGTAATTTGTGTGACTTAGAGGATAGGGTGGGATCCGTCGAGATTCGCTGGATACCCTACACAGGACGCCTCCAGAGTAACACCCAGCTCCTTGAACTGCGCGGCGGCGTTCAGGAAATGCGCGGTGATCCAGAAGACGGTCCAGTCCTCTACATAGCCTCCCCTGAGTCCAGCGACGGCGTCGACCCGCCCCCTTTGGGCGTAATTGGTGTGTTGCGGCTGCTCTCCTTGACTGCCGTAGGGATCCATCAACTGTCCGCAGGATCTGTACATGAGGAGGGCGATGTCCTTGAGGCGGTCATCCCCCGTGATCATGCCCACCCTGAATACGTCAGGGGCGATGAGGACGCCAAAGACATCGATATGCTGGTTCTGAGCGGAAACGACCGTCCATCCCCGGGTCTTGAAAGCGTGATCTCTGAGTCTTCCTGGCGGCATGTCGATGTCCCACAGGACCACGTAGGTGAGAACCACGTCGCACGCGTGGCGGGCCCATGAAAGATAGCGCTCTTCGCCCGACGCTTCGTAGAGGGCTAGGAATCCCTGCAGAGCGGCAAAAGCGCCTTCCTTGTCTTCGCATTGGGCATCGAGCGTGCCGCCCCAGTAGGGCTCGGTCATGTCAACGGAACGTGCGGCGTAGACCTGTCCCGCCTTCTCAGCCGCCTTCAGAAAAAGAGGCACATCAAAGAGATTAGCCCCCGTGCAAAGGGGCGCGATAAAGAAGGCTTCGTCCGTCGATCTGGGGTTCCAGTCCTCTTTGAGAATCCTGTCGGCGTGGAACGCGCACGCCTTCTTCAGAAACTGCTCCCACCGTTCGGTCTTCATCCCCCGAGCCTTTCCCACGGGGATGGCCCGGGCAAAATTCATCATGGCCTGGCCTTGGGACAGGGGTTCGTGATGACTCCACGTGCCCTTCTCGACGTCATACCAGGTGTGAAATCCGCCGTCGTAGAAGGCTGCCCCTGAGAGGAAATCCAGGGATCGCTGGGCGCGATCGAGACAGGACGCATCTTCCTCTTTTCCCAACACCTCAGACAGGACGGGCAACGCGTAGCCCAACGAAGCGGCCTGTCCGCACCATCCCATGACGAAGATGTCCTTGTCGGGATACTTCCTAAAACCTGCCGCATCGTCTCGCTGGAGCCAACGTGTTTTGGAAAACCTGTATTTGCCTTCTAGGATCTCCGTGAAAGAGGGCAGTCCGTCGCAAGAGAAGGGCTCGGCGAGGGACAATGCTGTGTGAACGGGTCTCCTGAAACCCGAACCGCGTTCTGTCACGTCATACGCCTCCAGATAGAAGGTCTTCTCGATGATGACGCCTGGCGGAACATTCAGATACGCGTTAGGATACGGAAAGAATCCAGGTTGGATGGCTTTGATGACGCCCCTCTGGCCATTGGATGCGCAAGGTCCTGTCAGGCTCGCCAACTCCGTGCCGTTCTCACGGGCGATCGCGCCCAGGGACCACCACTGGTCGGGGAGATTTCCGTAGGCGGCCATGGAGGGTACGACGTGTAAAGCGGCCCCCAACAGCGCATCCTCTCCCTGCCACTCGAGACTGACAAAGGGCATGGGGAAACGATGTTCCTCGAAGAGGGCCTCTTCCCCTGCCCTTCCCGCATAAACGGGCGTTCGTTTGCTCTTGGCTCCCGAGGGATTGCCGTGATAGAGGATGCCGGGCATGACGATGCCGTTCCCCGTGCCAGGGGTCATGAAGCGAAGGGATAAGGTGACGTGTTCCACCGCGGCGTTCCCCCGCCATTCGTAACGTCTCACGCCTTGGATGAGGCGGCCCTCTTGGCGATAGGCATCTCGACAGATCCACTCCCCATCAGGGGTTTCTATGGCGCCGTGAAGAACGGTCCATGGGCCTGTCCTTTCAACGGACGTCACAAGGCCGTGGTGCCAGTCTTCTGGCCATGTCCCATCCCATCCGGTAGCCACGGACCAGAGGCCCTCTTCAGGGGAATGAAGAAGGGTTTGCCCTCCAACAATCACGTCAATACCTGAAGGTTTCCCGTCCTCTTTGACGCGCAGTTTCACAAGATTGTCCGCAGGCGTTGTCCGCGCCTTTTCCAGACGATTGAAAGCGGCCAGGGGACATGTCACGGTCGTGAGATAGACAGGATTCTGTCTGTGGTTGTTCTCGGGATGCATGCATTCCCATGGTCCGCCGAAATCGGGACCCTTCCTGAAATCGATTTCTCTCAGGTCTTGAACGAACTCCTTGGCCAATCGCGAGGCCAGATCCCAGTCTTCCTGGGCAATCGCATAGACGACCCATCCCGTTGCGGTCCCCCAATAGGCGCCGTTCTGGTAGGTGTTCTTCTTGGTGAGAGCCCTCTCCCAGGCGGTGCTGTCGCTGAAATCCCCCGTGGTGGGCACGTGTCTGATTTGTCCTCGCCAGGCGATATGCCCCTCCTCGTATGCATGGGCCAAAGCCTTGCAGGCCCGTGTCCTGTCTGTCGCGTCTAGAGCGCCCACATAGACAGCGAAGGCCGTCCCCCACACATCAGCCTGCGCGCTCAGATCAGTGGAAGCCTTCAGGAATCCCGTCTCGGTGACGAAGGTGCGCTTGATGGCATCTCGGAGCCTGTCCGCCTCTGCCTGCCACGATCGCGCTTCGTCTCGATCTGCGGCCAGATCGGCCAGTTGCCGCGCAGCGCGGAATTTCAACAACGAGCAGAAGAAAAGGTCTCCCGTATGGGTCACGGTGTCGACGAAACCGAAGGTCACGCCGCGACGGTCCTCCGTGGCATAGACCAGTCCTGTTTCCTCCTGATGCGGAGGCATGGCGTAGGCTTCCGTCAGACGTTGATAGAGGCGCTTTCCGTCGACGTTCTCTTCCAAAATCTCCCTGGATTCTGCCTCGTCCACGTACCGATAGGCCATGTCAATGAAGAAGAAGGCGTCGTCCAGGCTGGGTAGTTTCCCCCATCGTTCGCCGCCCTGCCCTTCATAGTCATCAAGTGACCCGGGATAGAAAATGGGAAGGTTGCCGAAACTGATATGATCGGGGATGGATCCTGCAGTCACGATGCTGCCGCTCTTCAGGGTCCATTCCTCGTCCTGCTGGTGCCTGGCCGTGAGGAGGAGCATGTGGCGCTGTTCCTCCATTGACACCATGCCGCATTCCAGCGACATGGCGTAGTCGCGGATCCAGAAGGCGGGATAACATCCCCTGCCGCCTGGACGAATCAAGGTTCCCCCTGTCACGTTGGGACCGATGGACCCCACCTTCTCTCCGGGGCGCACACGGGAGGCTTCGAGTACATCGGATGCCATCCCCTCCAGGAAACGCCGATCGTCCTGGGACAACAAGGTTCTATGACTGTCCGTTCCCGCGCTCAGAACCAGAAGCAACAAAGGCATCATCACGACAACTCCCATGCTCTTTTCATCGTCCAAGGATAACGCGAGTGCAAGAACGTGGCAAGCCTTCACCGCACCCAGTGCAGGGCCTATGCTGGTGTATATTGACAGGTATCATGATCAATCTGCACACGCATATCACTGCATCCCACGGGAGAAGGACGCCAACGGAAGCTGTACGTGAGGCAGTCAGGCTGGGACTGGACGCCCTGATCGAGAAGTTCCTATAGCCCGCAGGATCTGAGGTAATCGACGCTCCGTTTCAGAATATCCTCAGTCCCCACGATCTCCAGGGTAGAACTTTTGGCGGGTCCATCTCTGAGCACATCACACACGCCCTTGATGTCTACCACGCCGTCTCCCAGGGCGATGGTAGAGAACCCGCATCCGTACAGGGTCCCCCGCTTGGGCTCCCATTCCGCCTCCAGGTCCTTCCAGTGGACGTGATGGATCTTGTCCTTGAACACCTTGGCCATCTCCACAGGATCGGCTCCACCCAGCCACGAGTTCCCTGTGTCCAGATTGACGCCCAAGGACCGTGGATTGCCGAGCCGATCGAACACATCCTGCAAGCCCTGGATGCTGTCCGTAACAGGACCATGCGGTTCCAGGAGAATACGCACGCCGTAATCGGCAGCCATCTTCACCGGGGTGTAGAGCTTCTCAGCCATGATGAAGATCCGTTCCTCATAGGACAGGCTCTCCGCCCACTCGGACCTAGGATCGGTGTCGGTGGTGATCACGTCCTCGATCCCGATGGCAGCAGCGAAGCGGACCGCTTTCATGATCTCAGCCGTGCCGAAGACTCCCGGGTTGCTGGGCTCCAGGAGTCCTGCGTGGGCGCACACTGTGGAAGGGATGATGTCGTACTTCTCGAAGAGACGCTTCACCTCGAAGGGATTCTCATCCAGGCTCACCGTGGGCGAGAACCCGGCGGTTCCCAACATGCTTCCCCCGGCATTGGTGTCCGTAATATCGGCGTGGTCAAAGCCCATAGCCTTGGCTCGTTTCAGTTGCTCCTCTACGCTTGCGAAAGGCTCAATCAGAAGAAACACGCCTACGTTCATTCTATGCCTCCTGGTGGGTCGTTGTCCCTTGCTTCCACAGAACTCATTCTGGCAGATTTGACGGTTTTTTCCCAGCGCGCGTTCCACCTCACACCGCTCTTCCCTCCCAATGGGAGGAGAGGGGTAAGCTTCGTCCCCTTCCCCCTTCCAGCCGCAAAGCAAGGGGAAGGGGCAATGAGTCTCGTCCAACTCCTGGTATTTGTTCTGCCATTCCGCCACGATCTTCAGGTTTGACTTTTCCCAAACTCCAAGTATCTTTGAAGTGATCGTGGCGTTCTCATAAGCCTCGCTTTCTGTTTGGTTTTAACTATCCGCAGTATACGGGCGAGGCTTATTTTGTGAATCCCCCAAGGCTACCTCAAAGACCTTTCCGCAACAGAAACTATCCAAGCATCACCAGCACTCGGATCATCCCTGTTCCGGTCTGCAGATCCTACCGTGGATTCCAAGTTCAGGATGTATGACTGCAAACTAATTTAGTGGGAAGTCTTCCCGCTACACCTGTCCAATGAAGACTGAAGCATTTTTCACCATGAGAAAAGTTTAGCAGAGAAGTTGAGCTTCCATTCCAAGGGTATCCAAGATACAATTTCGTAGATGGATGAATATCGTTATACTGACTATTTCAATAAGGAGGTACTTCGGAAGCGACCTTACCTCAAGAGAGAATGGTGTGAGAGGGTGCTTGGCGATCCTATTCGAGTAGAGCCGCAAGAGCAGAATCGTTTTCGTTTTTGGGCTCCCATAGACGAACTAGACGGCAGAATTCTGAGAGTCGTGACTTTGGAAGACAAAAAGACCATCCATAACGCTTTTCCCGACAGAGGATTTAGACCATGAAGCTAAACTACTATCCGGAAACCGATTCGTTGTATATCGACCTGTCCTCAAAAACGAGCGAGACCAGTCGTGAGGTATCTGAAGGGATCGTCTTAGATTACGATGCTGACGGCCATCTTGCCGGCATTGACATCGACAATGCTAGTCACAAGATCGATCTCAAGGAAGTCATTCTCAGCAAGCTTCCGTCCGAGATCCAAGCGCTCACGGCATAATTTGGTTTGGCTGGGGGTTTTATCGGCGTTGAGCTGCCGATTATCTGTCTTGTAATGGCTTTGGTCTCTCATAAGGACAGGCCGTCGCTCTGTCGTGAATTGATAGCCGCGAAGCGTATCAACCAACGCTTCGGAGCGATTGTCCTTTTCAAATACATAAGCCGCTTGCTTTTCAGATCGTCAACGAGTAGGATACTTACCGGTAAGAGTAATACAAAAGGAGACCTTATGCGAGTTTCTACCAAAGGGCAGGTTACGATACCGTTGCCGGTGCGAGAAAAAACAGGCGTTGTTCCTGGCAGTGAAGTGGAATTTCATGTTGAAGGAAATCGCATCTATATTCTGAAAACGATGTCCGAGGGGCGTGGGGAAGCCTTGATTAAAAGAATGGCAGGTAAGGGAACGGTAAAGATGTCCACTGACGAGATTCTACGTCATACCCGGGAACAGTGATTATGACTGTTATGCTGGATGCCTGCGTTTACCTGGATATTTTCACCCGCGACAAGCAATGGTATGCATGGTCCTCAAAAGCCTTGTCCAGTGCGGCCAATAAAGGAATTATCGTAATCAATCCAATTATTTATGCTGAAATTTCCATACGCTTTGAAGGCATCGAGGAATTGGAACAATTACTTCTTCCGGATGTCTTTGACTATCGGCCCATCCCGCGGGAAGCCGCATTCCTTGCCGGAAAGGTTTTCTTAAAGTACCGTGCCCGGGAAGGCGCCAAATCTTTTCCCCTGCCCGATTTTTTCATAGGCGCCCATGCAGCGATTGAAAACCTGACCCTGATAACTCGCGATGCGAAACGATTTCAAACGTACTTTCCCTGCCTGAATATTCTGAGCCCTTAAAGGGTATTATCGCGACAGACTACGAAATAAGTTGCCTGGACTTTTTTCTATCGTAATTCCATCCGCGACGAAATACCTTGACCCATCCACGCATGCAAGCCTAATCTCTTCCGAAGCCATTCCCGATCGTCCAACCCATTGAAGGAGAAGCTAAGAAGGAGAAATGGATATGAGTCGCGGAAGAAGAGCCTTTTTGGACGTGTACGAGGGGGAACATCTGAACAGGGTTGCCTTTCCCATGGGTGGGATGGGCGCGGGTATGCTGTGCCTGGAAGGCACTGGCGCGCTGTCCCATGCCTCCCTGCGTCATGAGCCCAACGTGTTCCACGAGCCGTGCGTGTTTTCGGCCCTATGGGTGAAGGACGCCGAGTCGACCGCGCGCGTCTTGGAGGGTCCTGTTCCTGGATGGAAACGCTTCGGACGTCCCGGCAGCGGCAATGGCAGCGGTGGTACCACGCTGGGATTGCCCAGGTTCGACGAGGCCCAGTTCCGTTGTCGGTTTCCCTTTGCCTACGTGCAGTTGCGAGAGGAAGCCGTTCCTGTTTGCGTGGGGATCACCGGATGGAGCCCCTTCGTGCCGGGGTACGCGGATGATTCCAGTCTGCCGGTGGCGGCGCTGGAGTTCGAATTCTCCAGTGTGGCGTGGGAGCCGCTGGATCTGGTCTATTCCTTCCACGCGGTGAATTTCATGGCCACGCAAGGCGCCGGCGCCTCGGTCGAGAGGGGACTGAAGGGATTCATCCTGCATCAGTCCGGGAGTGAGAAAGCGCCCTGGGATCAAGGGGATTTTCTTGCCGAGGTGGACGATGACCAGGCGGCTGTGGACTGCGCGTGGTTTCGGGGCGGCTGGTTCGACGCCCTGACCATGGTATGGAAGGACCTTTCCGACGGACGCGTGGTGAGCCGTCCTCCTTTTGAACAAGGGGAAACGAGCCGCGGAGGCAGCCTGTATGTGCCATTCCGGTTGCAGCCGGGTCAGACGAAGCGAATCACCCTTCGTTTCTCCTGGTACGTGCCCAAAACGAATTTGAGGGTGGGGCAGGATCCTGAAACAGGGCAGTCTGATTCGCGGTGCGGCTGTGGTGGCGAGGTCAAGAAGGACGAGAAGCCCACGCATGTACCTTGGTACGCGGGGCGTTTTCAAGGTATAGAAGACGTGGGCAGGTATTGGAGGGATCGTTACGAATCCTTGCGCGAAGACAGCGAACGTTTCAGCCAGTGCTTCTATGATACGACCCTACCCGCTCCGGCGGTGGAGGCCATTGCTGCCAATCTGACCATCTTGAAGTCTCCCACCGTACTCAGGCAGGAGGACGGGCGGTTCTGGTGCTGGGAGGGATGCTGTGACGGCCATGGATGCTGTCATGGCTCCTGTACCCATGTGTGGAACTACGCTCAGGCGATCTGCCATTTGTTTCCGGAGCTGGAAAGGACCCTGCGGGAGACGGAATTCTTCGTGAATCAGGATGAGAAGGGACATCAAGGATTCAGGGCGTCCCTTCCGATCCGTCCCTTGGTCCATGATTTTCACGCCGCGAGCGACGGACAGCTCGGGGGAATCATGAAGGTATATCGGGACTGGCGAATCTGCGGGGATATGGAATGGTTGAAGCGGATGTGGCCTGCGGTGAGGAAGAGCCTGGACTACTGTATCGAGACCTGGGATCCGGACCGCCTGGGCGTGTTGGTGGAACCCCATCACAACACCTATGACATCGAGTTCTGGGGACCTGACGGGATGTGTTCGAGCTTTTATTTGGGCGCGTTAAAGGCCGCGAGCCGAATGGCCGAGGCCGTGGGGGAGAAAGAGCTGTCCCTCGAATACCTGGATCTGTTTGACAGAGGCAGGGCGTATCTGGAAGAAAAACTGTTCGATGGGGAGTACTTCTTTCAGGAGGTCAGGTGGAAGGATTTGAGGGCCGATGACCCGGAGAAGAGCGCTTCGGACAAGGTCTCCTCGGAGGCCCTGGAGCTTTTGAAAGCCGAGGGACCCAAGTACCAGTATGGTCAGGGTTGTCTATCGGATGGGGTGTTGGGGTGCTGGATGGCCGAGGTGTGCGGAGTGGGAGAGATCCTGGATCCGAACAAGGTGAGAAGTCACTTGCTGTCCGTGCATCGCTACAATCTCAAGAGGGATTTGTCCAAGCACGTCAATCCTCAGCGTCCCAGCTTCGCCCTGGGAGAGGAAGGGGGACTGCTCTTGTGTACCTATCCCAAAGGGGGACGCCTGTCCCTGCCTTTTCCCTACAGCGAGGAGGTGTGGACCGGGTTCGAATATCAGGTGGCGTCGCACTTGATGATGATGGGTCAGACGCTGGAGGGACTTGACATCGTGGAAGAGGCGAGAAAGCGCTACGATGGACGGGATCGAAATCCTTTCAACGAATATGAGTGCGGACACTGGTACGCCAGGGCGCTTTCCTCCTACGGTTTGATTCAAGGCTTTTCCGGTGTCAGGTATGACGCGGTGACACGAACGCTTCATGTCCGGCCCGCCATGCCAGGGGACTGGAAAATCTTCCTATGTACCGCGACCGGGTATGGCACCGTGGAATGTTCGGGTGGAGAGATCCATCTCAGGGTCAGGTCCGGTCAAATCCCGGTGGATCGGATCGAAAGAGCCGTGAATGTTTGCCCGTGAACTTCTGTGAAGGGAGGATCACCCCATGAGGACCAGGGCGATCCAGGGCACGATGTTGAAGACATACACCAGCAGTTTGTAGATTCCTATGAAGCAGTAGAACACCACGTGAAAGGTTTCTTTGGGTATGGAAAACCATTTGCTGTGTATTCCATGGATCCAGTCGGAGGCAAAGAGCCAGAGTAGGGATGTAAAGATCAACAGGCCAATGTTCAAGATCGAGCACCACATGAAAAATGTCTTCAAGATCTGAAGGTCCATGATGTCTCCTTTCGAAACCTCTGAATTATCTTCATCAAGTATCGCACATTCCTGGGTGTCCCATGTTTTTCCTGGGCGCTCGATCTGAGGCCAAGGGCAGATCTTGGTTCTCATGAAGAAACATGGGTAGAATGCCGCGGTTCCTGGTACAATGTCTGGACTTTTCCGAGTAGGGAGCCGAATGCATGGTTTCTGGATCGCGCGAAGCGGTCTTGCCTTGGAGTGACAGGATGAAACGTTTGGAAATTCTCTTCCCTTTCTTCGCGACGCTCTTTTCGTTCTTCTGGTGTGCTACGGCAGGTTTCTCTGAAGTTTCAGCCGACCGTTCTCCCTGCAAGGTGTTGATGGATGCGAGGGGAAAGTCGTTGTATGTCCTGGAACATTCCTCCAGGAGCCTGGCTGTACTCGATCTTCGGAGCGAGAAGGTCTCCAAAAGGATCGAGTTGCCCGAACGCCCCACGGATATGACGATGTGTTCCATGACAGAGACCTTGTACGTGACCACGGATTCTTGCGAAGGGGAAGTACTTGTGTTGGATCTGAAGAAGGGCAGGATCACGCGACGCCTGAGGGTGGGACATACCCCCATGGCGCCCGTGCTCAGTCAGGATGGAAAACGTCTGTACGTATGCAATCGCTTCAACAATGACGTATCTGTCCTGAGCCTGGATCAAGGCCAGGAGATCGCCCGAATCCCGGTCCTGCGCGAGCCAACGGCCGCGGTTCTGGCCGGAAAGGAACTTCTCTTCGTGGCCAATCTTCTGCCGGAGGGACCCTCCAATCTCGATGTGGTGGCCGCGGCGGTATCGGTTATTGACACAAATCGAAACGAGGCACTCGAAACCCTCAGAATGGTCAACGGCAGCATCGTTTTACGAGGAATCTGCGCCTCTCCTGACCGAAGATTTGTCTATGTCACGCACGGATTGGCTCGATTTCATCTGCCCACGACGCAATTGGAGAGAGGCTGGATGAACACGAACGCCTTGAGTGTCATTGACGCCGAATCGGTCCAACTCGTGAACACGGTTCTTCTGGACGACGTGGACCTGGGCGCCGCCAATCCCTGGGGAATTGCATGCACCGAGGATGGACAATGGTTGTGTGCCAGTTTGGCCGGCGCCCATGAGATCTGCGTGATAGATCGACGGGCCCTTCACGAGAAGCTGGACCGCGTTGCCGGTGGTGAAGCGGTTTCCGAGGTTTCTCGAACCAGCCTGGATGTGCCCAACGATCTGGCCTTCCTGGTGGGACTGAAGCGACGTCTTGGATTGAAGGGAAACGGTCCCCGCGGAATCGCTGTTTTTCAGGGCAAGGCCTACGCGGCCGAGTATTTCGCGGATAGCATCGGAGTGGTCGACCTGGATCCAGGCGTTTATCACCGTCCCCGGTCCATCGCCCTGGGTTCGGACATGGAATTGTCCGAGGTTCGCAAAGGCGAGATGTATTTCAACGACGCGCAGTTGTGTTTTCAAAGGTGGCAAAGCTGCGCGAGCTGTCATCCGGACGCCAGAGCGGACGGGTTGAACTGGGATCTGCTCAACGATGGTATGGGCAATCCCAAGAATACCAAGAGCATGCTGTGGGCTCATCGTACCCCCCCTGCCATGATAACCGGGGTCAGGGATTCCGCGGAGGTGGCGGTACGCTCCGGTATTCGATTCATTCAATTCGCCGTTCGACCGGAAGAGGACGCACGCGCCATCGATGCTTACTTGTCCTCCCTGGAGCCGGTGCCCAGTCCCTTCCTGGTCCAAGGCGAACTCAGTCCGGCGGCCCAAAGGGGAAAGAGAATCTTTGAGAGGGCCGATTGCGCCAGTTGTCACGCGCCTCCCTTGTTCACCGATTTGTCGAGTTACGACGTGGGCACCGGCACGGAACGGGAACAGGGACAAGCCTTCGACACGCCCACGATCGTGGAGAACTGGCGTACCGCTCCCTATCTCTATGACGGAAGAGCGGCCACCATGATGGAGGTGCTTACGACCTTCAATCAAGGGGATCGGCACGGTCGCACGTCCGATTTGTCCGAGGAGGAATTGTCAGATCTGGTGGAGTATATTCTCTCCCAATAAAGGAAGGAGATCCCAGTGAGAAAGAGATACGCCCTGTTGTCAGTATTTCTGTGCCTGTTGGCTTTCCTCTGTGCCTGCAAAAAATCCGCCAAGGAAGAGAGGATCCCCGCGGCCAAAGCCAAGTCCACGAAACCAGAGGAGAAAAGGGTCCAGGCGACTCCCAAGACCTGGTCCTTGGAGCAACTGCATGTCCTGGAGGGATTCAGCGTGCCGGAATGCGTTGCGCCGGATCCGCGCCAACGACGGATTTACATCTCCAACATCCATGCCGAGGAGGGTGAATACTGGGAGGATAATGGAAAAGGGTTCATTTCCGAGGCCACGTACGATGGAGAATTGCTCCATTTGCGCTGGAAGGAAAGTTCCGAAGAGAGACCGATTCACGCGCCCAAAGGCATGTGCGTCTCTTCCGATCATTTATACATCAATGACAATACCCGAATCTTGGTCACCACGACGAGGAGGTTGGATGAGGTGTCTGTCGTGGAGGAATTGTCCGGACAAAGACTCAACGATCTGGCCGCGGATGGACCCAGGTTGTTGATCTCGGACACCGCAGCCGGGATTGTTTACCTGGTGGACGAGAACGCCAATATCATCGAGATACCCGCCCCGGAAACGGTCAATGGGGTCACCTTTCACAAGGATAGAATCTTCGCGGTAAGTTGGGATCATCCGGATCTCTATGAACTCGATCCGAAAGGGAAGGAAGCGCCTCGGTCCTTTGGCTTGACCGAGCATTTCAGCAACCTGGACGGAATCGAGGTCCTGGAGGATGGAACCTTCCTAGTGTCCGACTTCACCGGGAACAAGATCTCTGCCGTATCCCCGGACGAGAAGTCCGTCCGAACCCTGGTTGAGATCGAAACGCCGGCCGATTTTGGATTGGATGAGAAAGAGGGACTTCTTTTCGTGCCTCAGTTCATGAAGGATCGGGTGGTGATCTTCAAGCTCTCCGGCGCCTGAGAGGGGTTGCAGTGTATCCTGTTCAGGTCTGGATGGCGGCTGGTCCATAGGCTTTCTGGCGGGGGGGGGGTGGATTCGCCGGGAATCGTCCTTGGTCTTGGTTTGAAGATCGATTTGGGTACTGAAATACCGGAACCTCAGGCAGGACTCAGTCGTTGAACTGGATGGAACTTATAGAATGAGGCTATAGGATGAGAGAACATATCGTGTTCCAGATCAGGATCGCGTTGGCCGTTCTTTTCTCTTTTTCCCTGAACGCCCATCCTATCGAGGAGATCCAGGCTGAAATAGAGGCTCGCCAGGCCGAGTGGATCGCCGGAGAGCCTGATTTCTCCGAGTTGCCGTATGAGTTCCTGATGGGGCAGCCAGGTCAGCTTCCGGAGGAGCAGATCGAAACCTCTGCCTCCCAGAGCGCCCTTTTTTCCTCCTATTCAACCTCCAGCCTTCCTTCCTTCCATACCTGGAGACCTTGGATGACCTCGGTCAAAAACCAGGGATCCTGCGGGGCCTGTACTCCATTCGGGGCCGTTGGATTGCTGGAAGGGGTGATTCGTATCGTGACCGGCTATCAGAACCTTCCGATCGATCTATCGGAGCAGTTCGCCATCTCCTGCGGCGGAGGCTCCTGTACTGTAGGCATGGGGATCAGTAAGATGCTGACCTTTTTGCGGGACACAGGGGTTCCTGACGAAGCCTGTCTTCCATACTCTGAACGGGATGACAATTGCTCCTGGGCGTGTTGGGACTGGCCGAACAGGGTGGAACGCATTGATTCCTTTCAGTGGATCACTACAGGCGCCTTCGATGATGTGGCTGTCAAGAATGCGTTGCTTATGGGTCCTGTCATCACGAAAATGAACGCTTACGAGGACTTCGTCTACTATGATGAGGGGGTGTATTCTCACGTTTGGGGATCCTTTCTGGCCGAGCATGTCGTGGTTCTCGTGGGATGGGACGACGCGCTCCGATGCTGGATCGCGAAGAACAGTTGGGGTATGAAATGGGGAGAGGTCGGCTATTTCAGGATTCGGTATCAGGACTGCGGGATTGCCAAGGGGGCAGCGATTATCTCCTATACCCCTTGGTTACCCACGGCCACGCCTACAGCGACGCCTACGCCGGTACCCACGCCTACGCCGACCCCCACGCCCATGGAGGGGTGGGGAAAGATCCAGGGATCGGAGGAAACGACAGGATTGGTTCTCTATGGAAACCGCGTGAACCGGGGTATGGCCGGGGACGCGGCTTATACCATGCCCTCCACGGAACATGTGCTATGCCATTTTGATCAGTCCTCTGTCTGGTTCACCGGACTGGCTTTGACCAATCCCTCGGAGGTTCAATCCGCCTCGGTTTCCGTCGTGGCCTATACGGCGAACGGCGACTGGTTGGGCGCGGTGGATTTGAGCCTTCCTGGCGGGTCCAAGATCTCCGGCCTGGCCACGAACCTGCTCGGCTTGTCTTCCGGGTCCGGATGGCTGCACGTGACCAGCGATGTGCCTATCCTGAGTTTTGGGGTCTATGGGAACAAGGCGAGGGGAGGCTTGGCTTCCCTGCCAAATTCGCCCTTGGGATCCAGCCTGATTTTGCCTCACTTTCATTGTAGCAATATCTGGTGGTCCGGATTGGCCCTGGCCAATCCCAATGAAGACCCGGTGGATGTGACCTTGTTTGCCTATAACGCGTCGGGAGTCCTTCTAGATCCAATTCAGGCTCAAGTGCCCGGCAAGGGAAAGTTCGTGGGGTTGGTTCACAATCTTTTCGATCTACCGTCTTCGAATCAGTCCGGCTGGATTTTGATTCAGACGGCCGGGGGGGACGTGGCCGGCATGCTGGCCTGTGGAAAAAAGGACGCCAATCTCAACGAGCTGGCAGCCTTGTCCGCCCCGTTGACCTCCGTGGATCTTCCGTACGCTTCTTATTTCGTCAGCAATGATTCCTGGTGGACAGGCATGGCCTGGGTCAACCCGAGCTCCACGGAAAATCTGAATCTTGCCTTGTGCGCGCACGCGTCAGACGGTACACTCATCGACACCTTGATGGCGCAATTGCCTCCTTTGAGCAAACTCTCGGGCACCATGGCGTCCCTGTTCGGCCTGGGAGCCCATGAAACTGGATGGGTGAAAGGCACGGGAGATGGTCCTTTGCTGGGATTGCAGTTCTTGCACGCCAACGACGAAGCAAAGCGCGCCTGGGGGCTGGCCGGTCTTCCCTTTCAGGAATCGGGCCTAAATCTGTATCTGCCCCATTACAAGGCGGCGACAGACTGGTGGACCCTGTTTTCCTTGGCCAATCCCTCGGAAACCCAGCCGGCCTTTCCTTCGCTCACCTTTTTCAAGAATGATGGCAGTCTGGAGGCTGCACACAACGTTCATCTTCCTGCCAGTGGTTGTGTGGCCCGGGACGTGGACAAGTTCTAATTTTACCTCGCTTATTCCAGGATCTGGATTCGGATATTGCGCCACATGACGGACATGGGAGTGGGGTTGGCGCCCACGCCATGCACTTGAAGTCCGATAAATCCCTCCAAGGTCATGTTGTCCTCCAGTTCCGCTCGAGGCTCCCCGTTGAGCCAGGTTCGGATCTTGTCCCCTCGCGTCTCGATACGAACGTGGTTCCATTCCCCGTTCTTCCACAACGCCTTGCCCTGTTCCCCAAAGGCCTTCCCTGCGGCTTCGTCGCCTTTGGCTGGCAGGAGCCATCCTCTTCTGCCCTCGTCGTAGATCCCCCCAGACCAGTCCCGATCCTTGGCCTCATCCTCCAGTTCGTACTGATAGCCGTGGACCCGGCCGTTCATGTGTTCCGGAACACTTTGGCTGCGAAACTGAACCCCGGAATTCAGACGAGGATGTCCCAGATACTCCAGTTCCAGTATGAAATCCTTGTAGTGTTGTTCCGTGCATAGAAAGCTGTTCTGGGTGTTGGGAACCGAGGTTCCCACGATGGCGCCATCCTGGACCTCGTATCGTGCTTCTCCTCCCTTGCGTTCCCAGCCGGTCAGGTCCTCGCCATTGAACAGGTCGATCCACGCCTCCTCTTTCACTTCCTGGGCTGACGTGAATCCGCATAGGCTGATGAAACATACACCCAAGCAAAACCGCGATATCATAGCTTTCTCCTTCCGCGTTGCCCCTTGCCAAAGAGGACCTTAAAATATCACACTGTTATATCTTCCTCGAAATATAGGCTATCGAAAGGATGTTCGATGATCAATACCTTGAATCATAGACCTGCTCAGGGAGCCATTATACTTTTCAATGGCAGGGACCTAGGAAATTGGAAAACGAGAGACGGCCGGCCGGCCGGATGGCAGGTGGAGGATGGGATTCTCGTTGTGGTACCCAAGAGCGGGGACATCGTGTCCGAGGAGACCTTTGGCGATTTTTTCCTGCATCTCGAGTTTCGCTGTCCAGACATGCCGGAAGCGACCGGCCAGGGCAAAGCCAATAGCGGGGTCTTTCTCCAAGGTAGATATGAGATTCAAGTGCTGGACTCCTATGGGTGGAAAGTGCCTGGCAAAGGGGATTGCGGGGCCATATACGATCAGTTCGCTCCCTTGGTGAACGGATGCAAGCCAGCCACGGAGTGGCAGACCTATGATGTTGTCTTTCGCGCTCCGCGGCAGGATGAGGGGGAGTTCATGGCCAAGGGTCCTCGGGTCACGGTGTTTCACAACGGACAACTGATCCACAACAATCTGCAACTGCCTGGCGTCACCGGGGGCGCGGTGGATCAAAACCTGTATGAACCGGGACCGCTTCTTCTGCAGGACCACAACAATCTCATGGCTTTCAGGAACATCTGGGCCGTGACGCTTCCGTTGAAGGGTTCCGAGGAGTATGGGCCCAGATAGGGTTCACTGAATATTTACGTCATTTCGTAAATATTCATTTCCTTCTGTCATTATCCTTCTTGACATGATGGTGGGATAAAGTATAGTCTTCTCAAAGAATGAACAAAGGTTCATTTTTTGAGATATCGCTGCAATGAAGTTCGTTTTGAAGGTTTGCCTTCAGATGAGGTTCCAAGGAAGGGTTAACCGTGCCTCGAGTGACAAGAGATACGACCCGGGCCAGACGGGAGAAGGAACAGAAAAGGACGCGTCTGGCGATTTTGGATGCGAGTGAAAGCGTTTTCTGTACTACCGGATTTCACGCATCCACCACGGACGAAATCGCGCACAGTGCCGGTGTCGCGGTGGGAACAATTTACAACTTCTTCGGGAACAAGGAAAAACTCTATGCCGCGGTGGTGAATCGAATTGCCAGCCAGATTATCGAGAGGGTTAAAGAACTTTCGCAGGTTCCTTTGGGAACGGAAAAGGCGATGGATGATCTCATACGGTTTCGCCTGGAAAATCACTCCAGGCACCGACTGTTCTTCGTCTTGTTCTCATGCGAAAGAAGTTCCGGAGCCTATCCTGCCCCGGAGGATCTTTCCGATCATATCGTGTCGCTCTATTACAAATATCTGACCTTGGTGGCCAAGATTTTCGAGGCAGCTCTGAATGGGAAAGCTGTCGAGAAGGTCTCATCCTTACATCTGGCTCTCAGTCTGGAAGGTATGCTGTACTCGTTCATGGGGTATTGGAGCCAGCCCAATCAAACAGTTTCTCCGGAAGAACAGGTGGAACCTGTTCGAGAGACCTTCCTGGGTATGATGGGAATGCAACGTATCATGGCTCCTCGATCCATCGAGGCTTTCCAGCATGATACGAGAATGGCTCGTGAACTCTATATCACCAAGTTCGATCACGACCGCTTGAAGGAGTTGATCGTGGTGGCTCGAGCGTTCGGCAGTCCCCATGCCTCGACCCATCTGGCCGATCTGGAGAAAGAACTCTCCCGGGCCAGAATCGTGGATTCCAAGGATATACCGTCCGATGTGATCACCATGAACTCGCGAGTCCGCATCCAAAGGATGGATGGTCTGACAGAGCGGGTGCTTAGCGTTGTATTTCCAGCGAGCGAGAAAGCGGACGCTCAGAACGTTTCGATCCTGGCTCCCTTGGGAACCGCTCTTTTGGGTTGCCGGGTGGGCGACGTGGTGGAGACACTGGACCTCGATGGTTCCGTGCCCTACCGGGTTTCCGAATTGCTCTATCAGCCGGAGTCTGCGGGAGACTACCATCTCTAGCCAAAGACAGGAGGATGTCGTCATGGCAGAAAGAAGGATCCTGGTTGCCACGCGGGATTACGAGAGTTTCCATCGAATCATCCAGAGTCCGGAGTTTGCGGAGAATCCTGGTCTGAGATTCTGCGCTCAAAGGCTCCAGGAGAAGCTGGAGGATGCCACCATTTTGCCCATCCATGAGCTGCCCGACGATGTCATTGTCATCGACTCCAAGGTCCAGGTTCGCGATATCCTGACGAACGCGATGTGGCTCTGTTGTTCGCTGGACTGGAAGGGGCAGTCGATATGGAGCGGATATGGCGGGAAGAATCTTCAGATCTCTCCGTTCACCGCTCTTGGAGCCGCTCTGTTCGGTCAGCGTTCCGGCGACGTGATCGAGACAGGTCAACCATCGCCAGGCCACTACGAGATTCTGGATGTCAGTATGCCTGAGCGAAGACCAAGGACGAAACAGGTGTAACCCATGTTGGACGACAAGGCGAGAAGGATGCCATGGTGACCGAATCCAGCTTAATAGCGGATCCCGCTTCTGAAAGTTTCCAACATCCCAAGAGCGGGATTACCATGATACGAATTCCTTCGGGCACGTTTCTGATGGGCGGAAAGATCGGAGACGAACGGCCAAGGCGCTTCGTTGTTATTCCGCGTCCCTTCTATCTCGGCAAATACCCGGTAAGCGTCAGGGAATATCTGCGTATGCCGAAAAGCGAAATCATGGTGAACCGAAAACGCGGGATGCAAAGTGGCCTGAAGACGGATCGGCCGATGGATGCGGACCAGGACGCGGAATATCCCATGGCGGGAATCTCCTGGCAGGGCGCGAGGGAATATTGCCTTTGGGCAGGCCTTCGGTTGCCTTCCGAGGCGGAATGGGAATACGCTTGCTGTGCCGGGAGTCGGGCTTCGTATTGTTTCGGCGACAGCGAGGAAAGCTTAATTCACTATGGCTGGTACTCGAAGAATGCCGGGGGTCGTATACGGCCGGTGGGACGATTGTGGCCCAACGCGTGGGGACTGCACGATATGCATGGAAACGTTTGGGAATGGTGCGAAGATGACTATTGGCCCACGTACGGTTGCACCCCGGTCGACGGTAGTGCTTGCAGAAACGGGCAGGCGGAAGAACGACGTGTCATTCGGGGAGGCGCCTGGTTTGTGGAAGCATACTACTGCCGTAGCAGGACCAGGATGTTCGCCGAGGCTTCCGGTGAATGGGAATCCGTGGGATTCCGGGGCGCGGCGTCTATCCCGTAAAGGGCCAGATCAAGGGTGCCAGAAGAACAGCCATCGCGCCAATCGCGAGGGTCAGAGGCAAGCCGATACGGAAGAAATCCCCAAACCGATATCCTCCGGGACCATAGACCATCAGATTGGTCTGATAGCCCATCGGCGTGGCGAAGCTCGCCGAAGCGGCAATCATGATACATATGATGAAAGGCATGGGATTGACTCCAAGCTGCTCCGCCGTGTTCATGGCGATCGGGAAGATCAACACCACGGCCGCATTGTTCGTGATGATCGCGGTGGCCAGACTCGTGATGAGATAGACGTTCGCCAGGGAAAGCCATGGATGAGATCCGGTCAGGGACAGAAACGAGCTTGACAAGGCCTTCGCGGCTCCTGTTGTTGCCAACGCCTGGCCCAATCCCAACGCGGCGGCGATGGTCAGCAGCACTTCCCATTCAATGTTGCGGCGTCCCTGGTCAGGAGAACAACATCCTGTTGCCAGCATCAAACCCGCTGCCAGCAAGGAGGCTTCCAACATGCTCAGCCAACCGATGGATACACTTAGAACCATTCCAGTCAGGATGGAGAACGCGACAGGGGCTTTGGTCGTCTTCTTAAGGGAGAAATTTTCGACCTCATTGACCAGGTAGAAATCACGGCTCTCCCTTTGACGTGGGATAAATCCGGCGTGCGCTTCCACCAGGAGGATGTCTCCGGGTCGAAGGACGATATCGGCCATTCTTCCCGCGATGCGTTCCCCATCCCGAGCGATGGCGATCACCACGGCGTTGTAATGGTTGCGAAATCGCCCCTCCTTGATCGATTTGCCAACCAGAGGACACGTGTTGGAGATGACAGCCTGTACCAGACACCTCTGGTGCCTGGGGGCATCCAACTTGAAGATCTGATTTGGCGCTGGACGCAGTCCAGGCATCTGATACAGCACTTGCATCGAATCCACGTCGGCCACGAACACCAGACGGTCCCCTTCTTGAATGACTTCTTCAGGTACCACGGGCGAGATCATGCGGTCCTCGCGGATCAACTCGATGACAAAGGCGCCCGGGAGACCTCCCAGTTCGCTCGATCCCAGGCTTTTTCCCGCCAGTCGGCTCCCTTCGGAGACGTGCATCTCTACCGTGTATTCCCTGGGATTCCCCGTCGTCTCGGTGAAACCCTTCCGGTCCGGCAACAGCCACGGCAGAGAAATCACGAACAGGATTCCCAGAACCGCGCACGGCAATCCCAGCTTGGTGATCTCGAACATCGAAAGACCTTCGTTGCCGTAATGCGTTTGCACCAGGCTATGAACCACCAGGTTGGTGCTTGTGCCCACGAGAGTACAGATCCCGCCAAAAATCGATGCGTAACTGAGGGGAATCAGAAGACGGGATGGCGCGACGCGAATGCGACGGGACCATTCGATCACGGCCGGGATGAACAGTGCGACCACCGGGGTGTTGTTTAAAAAGGCGCTTAGTGCGCTCACAGGCAACATCAATCTGAGCTGCGCCTTGCGAAACGATTTGGGTTGACCCAGAACGTTTTGGGAGATCCACAGCAAGCCGCCGGTCTCTTTCATGCCCGCCACGACCACGTAGAGAACACCGATGGTGACAAGACATGGGGATCCGAAGCCTGCCAGCGCTTCTTTCGTTTCGAGTACCCCAGAGAGCAGCAGCACGACGAGGGAGCCAAGAAAGACGTAGTCGGATGGAAGATGGGTGAAAAGAAGAATGAGCAAGGTAGAGGACAAGACTCCAAGGGTCAGATAGGCTTGCCATCCCAACTCGAAGAGAGAAAGAGGTTCCATGGAGTTTCCTAATGGACCTGAGCCAAGTCAACGGGAATCAAAAGGCAAAGACACGGGGTATATATACCAAAGAGGCGAAAAAATGATACCACATGATATTATACATCCAAACACCCAGGGTTGTGATTTTTTGCAGACAAGGAGACGGCCAGCGGGCCGGAGGAGGGCAAGGGAAGGGTGGAACATTATTGATCCAGTGGAAAAGGAAAGATAAGCTCTTGCGAACAAATATCGTCCATGTAGGAGGCGCATTTCATGCCGAAACGAACAGATATTGAGAAGGTTATGATCATTGGGTCCGGTCCCATTGTAATCGGGCAGGCCTGTGAATTCGACTATTCCGGAACCCAGGCGTGCAAGGCTCTGCGCAGCCTTGGGTATAGGATCGTTCTCGCCAACTCCAATCCGGCGACCATCATGACCGATCCTGGCATGGCCGACGCCACCTACATCGAGCCTCTGACCGTGGAGAGCATGACGGAGATCATTGCCAAAGAGAGACCGGATGCCTTGTTGCCCAATCTGGGAGGCCAATCCGGATTGAACTTGTCTTCCGAATTGGCTCGTACCGGGGTACTCGATCGATATGAGGTCAAGGTGATTGGGGTTCAGATCGACGCGATCCACCGCGGAGAAGATCGCCAAGCCTTCAAAGACACCATGAACAAACTGGGGATCGATATGCCGCGCAATGGGGTTGCCAACAGTCAAGAGGATGCCGAAACGATTCTTCAGCAGATTGGCTTGCCCTGTGTGATACGGCCGGCGTATACCATGGGCGGCACAGGTGGAGGCTTCGCCTATAACATGGAAGAATTCCGGTCAATCGTGAAACGGGGACTGCAAGCCAGTCTGGTGGGTCAGATCCTGGTGGAAGAAAGTGTGCTCGGTTGGGAGGAGTTGGAACTCGAGGTTGTGCGGGACAGCAAGAACCAGATGATCACGGTATGTTTCATCGAGAATGTGGATGCGATGGGTGTGCATACAGGGGACAGCTTTTGCACCGCGCCCATGCTGACCATCGATCCAAAGCTTCAGGAACGTCTGCAAAAGCATTCCTATGACATCGTAGAGGCCATCGAGGTCATTGGAGGCACCAACATCCAGTTCGCTCACGATCCGAAGACGGACCGTGTGGTCGTGATCGAGATCAATCCAAGAACATCGAGATCGTCCGCTTTGGCATCCAAAGCCACCGGGTTCCCCATTGCCTATGTTTCTTCCCTTTTGGCAGGCGGACTTACCCTGGATGAGATTCCATACTGGCGCGAGGGGACGCTCGATCGATACACGCCCTGCGGCGATTATGTGGTGGTCAAGTTCGCCCGCTGGGCCTTTGAGAAGTTCGAGGCGCTCGAAGACAAACTGGGCACCCAGATGCGCGCGGTAGGCGAGGTGATGAGTCTCGGCAAGACCTACAAGGAAGCATTCCAGAAGTCCATTCGATCCAGGGAGGACGGACGATATGGGCTGGGCTGGGTCAAACGATTCCATGAGAAGAGTTTGCCGGAATTGATGAGGCTGTTGGTGGAGCCATCGAGCGAGAGACAATTCATCATGTACGAGGCATTGCGAAAGGGTGCCAGTGTGGACGAACTATGCAAATCGACCCACATCAAACCCTGGTTCATCGAACAAATGAAGGAGCTGGTCCAACTGGAGGAAAAGATTCTCGAGACCCGAGGCAAGGAACTTCCGGACGATCTGTTGGTCCAAGCCAAGAAAGACGGCTTCGCCGATCGGTATCTTTCGCAGCTTCTCAAGGTCCCGGAAACGAGAATCCGTGAACACCGCAAGAGACTGGGTCTTGTTCAAGGATGGCATCCTGTCCCGGTCAGCGGCGTGGAAAACGCCGCGTACTACTATTCCACTTACAATGCTCCAGATGTCACGGAAGCCTCTGTCGGTGTGCGAAAGATCATGATTCTGGGCGGGGGACCGAACCGAATCGGACAAGGCATCGAGTTCGATTATTGTTGTGTCCACGCCGCTTTCGCCCTCCGGGACGAGGGAATCGAGTCCATCATGGTCAATTGCAACCCGGAAACAGTGTCCACGGACTACGACACCTCCAACAAGTTGTATTTTGAGCCTCTGACCGTGGAGGACGTGTTGAGCATCTACGAGAAGGAGAAGCCTGATGGTTTAATTTGTCAGTTCGGCGGACAGACTCCGCTCAACATCGCTTCGGAACTGGCGACCGCAGGCGTTAAGATCATCGGAACGACCCCGGATACGATCGAGTTGGCCGAGGATCGGGATCGTTTCAGGCACAGGATTACCCAATTGGGGATTCCTCAGCCAGAGAGCGGGATGGCCAGTACGTTGGAAGAAGCGATGGAACTCGCGAAACAGATCGGGTATCCCTTGATGGTTCGTCCCTCTTTTGTGTTGGGGGGACGCGGCATGGAGGTGGTTCTCGACGAGGAGATGCTCCGGCGGTATGTACAGGCCGCGGTGGACGTGTCTCCGGAACGCCCCATCCTGATCGACAAGTTTCTGGACAACGCCATCGAGGCGGAAGCCGATGCCATCGCGGATGGAATCGATGCGTTTGTACCGGCGGTTATGGAACATATCGAGCTGGCCGGGGTTCATTCCGGGGATTCGGCCTGTGTGATCCCGCCGACCACCATAGCAGCCAAACACATCGAAACAATCTGCGAATATACCCGAAGAATCGCTATCGATCTGGGCGTGGTGGGGTTGATGAACATTCAGTACGCGATCTACCAGGATGTCGTGTACATCCTGGAAGCCAATCCGCGGGCCAGCCGCACGGTACCTCTGGTCAGCAAGGTATGTGGGTTGTCCATGGCTCGAATCGCCACACAATTGATGTTGGGCAAGAAACTTTCAGATCTCAATCTTCGCCATTCGGCCATCTCTCATTGCGGCGTCAAGGAAGCGGTTTTCCCCTTCTACTTCTATCCGGAGGTCGATCCCGTGCTGGGTCCTGAGATGAGATCCACGGGCGAGGTGCTTGGTCTGGCGTATTCCTTTGGACTGGCCTTCTATAAGGCCCAGGATGCGGCCATGGGACGGCTCCCCTTAAAGGGCACGGCGTTGTTGACGGTCGCGGACAAGGACAAGAAGGCCGTTGTGGACGTGGCGCGTCGATTGGTGGAATTGGGGTTTAAGTTGAAGGCTACCAGCGGCACCCGGGATCATCTGGTGAGACATGGAATCGAATCCGAGCTGATCAGCAAGATGCATGAACAACGGCCTCACGTCGGTGACGTGATCATGAACGGAGAGATCCAATTGGTGATCAATACGCCCCGAGGGAAGGCGAGCAAAGCCGATGACTCCTATATCCGCACCACGGCCATTCGCCAGAAGGTCCCTTACATTACCACTATGGCCGCGGCCGGGGCGGCGGTTCGTGGAATCGAAGAGACCCTGAAGGGAAAAGCGTCGCTGAAATCCCTCCAGGAGTATCATGCTGACATTCGGTAGTGGCGTGCCTTCAGCGAACCCTCATTTTCTGGATCTTTGAAAGAGAGGGTCGTCTGCAAAAAACATGGACCTCAGGACATCAGAGTATAATATCAGGCAGCAACGCAAGCTTTACCATGAACGCGTTGGTGCGGGCTGTGGACTCGAAAACAAGGAGGCCCGGCATCGCTTGACCAGGGAAAGGGGTCGTGTATGGGGAAGATTCGATTTGGTTTCATTGGATGCGGCTCGAACGCTTGTGGTCATGTGGGACGGATCCTGGAGATGCCGGAGACACAGATTATGGCTCTGTGCGATATCAGTGACCAGAGCCTGGACAGGATGCGCGAGCACAATCCAGGGGTGGTGGGGCTGCCTTGCTATCACGATTTCAGGGACATGTTGAACGAGGTGGAGCTGGATGCCATCCAGATCTCCACGCCGCACACCGTGCATTACGAACAGATCATGGGATCTTTGGAGAAGGGACTGCACGTGCTGACCGAGAAGCCCATGGTCTGTACCGTGGCCCACGCCAAGGATGTGATTCGTAAAGCCAAGGAGGTCGGCAAGACCCTAATGATATCCTATCAGCGCCATCTTATGCCGGCCTTTCGGTATGTACGCAATCAAATCTTGGCCGGAGAACTGGGCAAGATCCAATTCATTTCGGCGTTGCAGGATCAAAACTGGTATCGTGGTACTTGCGGGAGCTGGAGACAAGAATTGTCTCAGTCCGGCGGAGGACAACTCAACGATTCTGGCAGCCATTTGCTGGACATCATCCTGTGGATGACCGGCCTGGCGGTGGACGAGGTGCAGGCCTTTGTCGAAAACTTTGAATCTGAGGTGGACATCAATTCTGCCCTCTCGATGAGGTTCAGAAATGGCGCCATGGGGAACATCTCCGTTGTGGGTGGTTCTCCCGTGCCTGGGATGTGGGAGGATATTTCCATCTGGGGAAGCAAGGCCGCGATCTACATGAGAAACGGCAAGATCATCTACAAGACGGCGCTTACCCATGAATCCTTTGAGCCCAGCGGATTGCCAGGTGCAACCAGCCCGGACAGGAATTTCGTGGACGCGTTGTTGGGAAGGGATGAGGTGCAGGTGCCCGCTTTGTGCGGACTTCGTGTCATTCAGCTTACCGAGGCGGCCTGGGAATCAGCCAGGTCAGGCAGACCAGTCAGGGTCATGGCGGATGACTGAGGTGAGAGCCGCCCTTACCCGGAATTGAACCGCGTTTCATGAGTCCCTGGCGCAAAACACTCTATGCGGCCTACATGGCCCAGGTGTTTTCCATCATAGGTTTTTCCTGTGTTCTTCCCTTTTTGCCCTTGTACATTCGAGAGCTGGGTGTGGAAGGGGAAGATGCGGTGGCCCGATGGTCTGGAATCGTTACAGCCACCGCGGCTGTAACCCTGGCGATCTTCTCTCCCATTTGGGGATATTTCGCGGATCGTTTCGGCAGGAAACTCATGGTCTTGCGTTCCATGATTGGAGGCACCGTGGTCTTGACCCTCATGTCCTTCACCAGGACCGTGCAGCAACTGGTGGTCTGTCGGGCTCTACAGGGGATTTTTACCGGTACGATCACCGCGAATACGACCCTGGTGGCCAGCGTGGCGCCCAGGGAACACGCTGGATACGCCTTGGGCATGATGCAGGGAGCGGTCTATGTGGGAAATACCCTGGGACCCCTTATCGGGGGATTGGTGGCGGATCATGTGGGTCGAAGAGCTGCCTTTCGCGTGGGGGCGCTTTTCGTTCTCTTCGGGGCTGTCCTCGTCCAGTTCGTGGTGCGGGAGGGAGTTCCATCCGCGATGAAACAGCCCGAGGATCGCAGGCTCGGCTCTTTTTGGGAGGTGATCGGCGCCAAGGGTTTCCTGTCCGCCACGCTATGCCTGTTCGCGATTCGTTTCGCCAATTCCGTGCCGGCGCCCATCTTTCCTCTTCTTGTGGAAAAACTGCATGGCAGGCAGGCCGCGCTCAACACAGTCACAGGGGTTTTGACCGGCGTATCTGGAATCTCGGCCGCCTTGTGTTCCTGGTTCTTGGGAAGATGGAGCGACCGGTGGGGACATGTCAAAATGCTCATCGTAAGCTGTTGTTTCGTGGCCGTGACATCGCTGCTTCATGTCATGGCCCGTGGGGTGTCCGAACTGTTCGTGGTCCGTATTCTTTTTGGTATGGGTGTGGCGGGCATCATGCCGGCGATTGGAGCGTTGATCCGTCGAGCCACCCATGACAACGACATGGGCAAAGCCTTTGGCGCCAACGCGGTCTTGGGCAACCTGGGTTGGGCCGTGGGTCCTGTCGTGGGGGGATACATCGCGGCCTCATACGGCTTGAAGATGCCGTTCTACGTCATGGGGTTGTCTCTGGGGCTTTGCGTGTTGATCGTACGAATACTTCTTAAGGACGATCGAGAAGAACAGGATTCCTCAGGGTGCCGATGCCCTGGATCTCCACCTCGATGACATCGCCTTCCCTGAGAAAAACAGGAGGTTTCCTGGCGAATCCAACGCCGGGGGGGGTGCCGGTCATGATGATGCTACCGGGAAACAGGGTCATGCATCGAGAAAGATAGCTCACCAGTTCGGCACAATCGAAGATCATGTCCGATGTACTTCCCTGTTGCATGACCTTTCCATTGAGTAGGGATCGCACATCCAGATTGGATGGGTCCAAATCCGTTTCAATCCAGGGTCCGATAGGTGCGAAGGTGTCGAAGGATTTGCCCCTGGCCCATTGTTTGTCCAGTCGAAGTTGACAATCCCTGGCGCTGACGTCATTTCCGCAGGTATAGCCCAAAATGGCCGTGGGAGCCTCTTTGGGGGAGATGTTCTTGACTTTCTGACCGATTACGATGACCAGTTCCGCTTCGTAGTCCACTTCGTTCGGAGCCATGGAGGGCAGAAGAATCGATTCTTCAGGTCCGTTCAGCGCGCTGGTGGCCTTGACAAAGAGGAGCGGCGCGTCCGGCACAGGACTTCCGCTTTCCTTGGCGTGTTCCTTGTAGTTCAATCCAATGGCCAGGATCTGACAGGGCTGGACCGGGGAAAGCAACTTGGCTTCTGTCCTTGGGATCCGTTGATCCGTTTCTTTCCACGTCGTGAAGGGATCTCCTTCAAGAGGCCTGAAATGTTCCTGTTCCACAGTGCAGTAATGAACGTGACCGTTCCATTCGATTCGAGCGATTCGGCTCAAGAAAAACTCCTTCTATTCTTTGATCTAAGGGCTCACGCAAAAATAACTTCACATTCTGGAGGGCAATGTTGACACACTCTCCGACCGCGTCTCCATCGCGTATTCCTCAACGTATCTTGGATACGTCTGCGGATCCGCTCAGTCGTTGCGGCCAAATCTAAAGCCAATCAACCTCCTCTGAATGCGAACTTATTGTTGCGTGACCCCTAAGTGCTCTGTCTCCGCTTCCCACGACGGTTTGTCTCTGGATCGGGTTCACTGAATATTTACGTTCGGTGACGTATTCTGATCAAGCGGCATGGACCATTCCCTTGTCCTCGAGTTTGTGGAGGAGCCTGTGAAGGTTGTCACGAGTGAACTTCCACTCGAAGGGCTCGGCGATAGTTTCGTAACGGGCTTGGAAAACCAGAATTTGGTCCTGCAGGTCTTGGAGATCGGCGAAGTCGTTGGGGATGAAAAGCTTCCTTTGAAGGATCGAGAAGTAGATTTCAACTTGATTTAGCCAACTGGCATGCACTGGTGTATGTACCAGAATCGCGTTGGGGTACCACTTGGACAACCGATCGATGGATGCCTGGCCGCGGTGCGACGACCCGTTGTCGGACACCCAGAAGACCCGATGTGCGGAGCAATAGGGTTTCTGCGTCATCACCGAGTCGTCCCAACAATGAAAGGGCTCAATGCCCGTGGTATCCTGGCAGATGCCGAACACCTTTGCTCGGCGGACATCCCAAGCGGCCACGTAGGCCAGTGCGCCGCGCCGTTCATATTCGTGTTTAACACGAGCTGGCCGGCCAACGCTTTGAGCTCCATGACCACCTCAGGGGGAAAAAACGCGGGGTCGCCCGTGCTGGGATCGTTTTTCCAAGCCAGCCAAGCGCTTCTCGAAGAAGCGTTTCCTCCACTTCGAGACGATCTGGCGCGGCAAGTCCAGCTGTTCGCTGATTTGCTTGTTCTCGAGGCCGTCCGGTGCCAGCAGCGCAATCTTGGCGCGCATGATGTCACAATACGGTGACGTATATTTCCGTATAATCCTCTCCAACGTCTCCCTCTCGCTATCCGCAAGGACGATCTCATAAGGGCTTTTTCTTGGTATACAACACCTCCATTGGAGGGATAGTATAACAAAACGTCAAGACATTGGCCCGTGTAATACGTCATCGTATTTATGAATGCATGTACTTGGGCTGTGAGTTTCCCAGAACTCAGCGGCTTCCTCCTCCGATCCAAACTCGTTCGGCAAAGGGTCCACTTGTTTATCTGTGTTTGGCATAGTAGCTCCTTTCCGCACGGTCCATGTCGCGCTTCTTGCTAATAAAGAGGTAACGTTCAAAAGTTGAGGCCTGGTTGAAAAGATGAGATCCGCTCCTTAAGGTTGTTATAGTAACGGACAACCCGATCCAATGATCAGAAAGGAGCAAACGTAACCATGAAAGTACAGATTGAACTTGATTTCAAGTGGGAGGTCGGGAAATATTTCCCATGCCATGTGGTGAGATGCATCTACGCCCACTATCTCATGTCCACCCCTTAATGCTTGACTGATAGAAGGAATAGGCGTACAACTTTTGGAATAGGGTCCACATGCGAGACAAGAGGAAGCCTGGGGCGAGGAGATCTTGGCATGGAGGGCGTGGAGAAAGATCATCAACGATCGCGCGAATGCCCGTTCCTGGGGCGGAGGCGCGACAGAGACGTCGTGTATTCGTACGCGACATTGAGACTGCGATCCGCATTCCAATCACGGGGTGGTGTCTCCTGAATGAGCCACGGAGCCAGGCGGATGAAAGGGCCCTTTGCCAGGCCAGACGAAATGCCTGGAATAGGCTTCCTCCAGCTTGGGGTCCCCCGTTTTCATTCTCGAAGCGACGCAGACTTCCTCATCCCACTCGATCGTCAATTCTTGATCCTCATCTTCAGTCCTATCCAGTTCGTCGTCCCGGCGGCAGCCTATCGCTCGATAGCCACGTCTTCCGCCCCGCTGGAAGCCGTCCTGACCCCGATCACTTGACCGTCACTCCTGGCCTTGCTCACTGAGACTTTCCAACCTTCTTTGTCATGGGAATGAGATCTCTATTGGCACAGTTGCCGCACTTGGCCTTTGGTTTTTCACAGACGCCGCTCACCCATTCGTTGGCGCACGCCGGGGAGTAACCGCTTCTGTCCTTCTTCGCGTTCGTCCAGCGTTTGGCGTACACGTCATCCCTGCCGCGGAATAGCTTCATAAAGAGGGAGAGTTTTTCCGAAGATGTGAATGGCTCGCCGCCCTGCTCGCCATCGAAGCGATTCAGTTCTTCCTTGAGGGCGTTCAGCCTTTCGAGAGATTGATTCCGTTCCCGTTCCAGGCGGACCAGCCGAGCCTTTTCCCTCCTAATCGCCTGCTCAACATCCTCTCGTTTGCCCAATGATGGCTCTCCCGCAGCCCGTCAATGGCGGCTGCCTGCCTGCCTGTCAGATCGGATTGCTGTGAACGCGTCGATTATACTTCCTGTATCTGCGCGTATCGAGTGAAGCACATCCTTGCCCCCTAAGATGGACGGCGATTGGATCAGTTCGTCGACCGCGATGAGCATATGTGCCTGCGGTCGATATATTTCCAGAAGGTCGCGGTCGAGACGGTGTAGCCCAGCAGCGCCAGAACTTTCTGGATCATGGGCGTTCCCCAGAAGGGATTGGCTCAGGAGATTTGAAAATGATGGCCAAAAGGGACATGAACTCCTCCTCTAGCGGGTCGGATGACAGGGAATGGCTTCGGAGGAGATTATGCTTAGATGCGGATCTTAGTCGAGGAGGTTCCGTCGCGGATGGAATTAACGATAGGGACAGGTCTACTTTGACAAGATCTGTTCCATCTTCCTCGTTTCAGACATCAGATGGCGGGTAAGATCAAAGGCTTGTCTCGTGGCTTCAACGATATCCTTCGCACAGTCTGTGGTGTCTTCTTGGGACGTTGAATCCAGGCAGAGGACTTCCGCTTGGGTTCGAATGGATGCCAGGCAGTTGTTCACGTCATGTAGTTTTTGACGCATCTCGGCGACGATTTCTTTGATCTTGTCCAAGGTCTTATTTCCTCCCCGTTTCATCCTGATCGTTTTGAAGCAGATCGCTCCAACGCTCGCGTAAAAGCAATAGATCCTCTTCTTGTTCCTGGCCAAACGAGCCCAGGCGTTGTGCATAGGTATCCGCCCAGACAATGAGGCGTTCTTTTTCCTTTGGAAGGATCTCCACGGCCGGATGCCCTTCCCCGGTGAACAACATGCGAAGGATGGGGCTTTGCCTGGCGCAGGTCGCCCCTTCCAGGGAACGGCCTTCCCTGTACCCGGCTTGAACATGTTCTCGCAGGCTGGGTGTCCCGGCCTGCGTCAAGGTCTCATAGGATTTCGGATGAGTCAGATCCAGGGACCTCGTTTTCTCCATGCCTTCAGGACCATGGCATCGTACGCAAGCGCGGTCGAGAACAGGTTGCACGAGTTGATCGAAACGCAAGGGCCAAGAGCCCGGAGGACCTTTCGTAATGGGGGACGGGGCGCGTCGAACGGCTAGGGCGGGTTTTACTTGCGGCGCTTTGTGCCGAGGTTCATGGCAACCTATGCAACTCAGGGTCTGTCCGGGTTGAACATGGGTGGCGCTTCTCATGGTTCGAATAGCCATCCCTTCCGCGTCCAGAGCCTGGAAGAAGAGGCAAACCCCGGCCGGGGCCCGAAAGTACGCTGATCCGTCCTCTTCCACCGGTATGGTGCCCAGAACACACTTTCCCGGATCATCCGCCGTCAGACCCAGGGAAGGATAGTCCATGGTTGGATGGGTCTTGGCAGGTACCGCCACGATCCTCAATTGCTTGACCTTCCCCTTGGATCTCTCCGAAAGCCCGTCGTACACGTCCATCAGCACGAAACGTCCTTGTTCGTCTTCGTGGTTGCGCGTGGGAGGCAGGATGGGAGGAGCGGGACGGGCCCGGTATGGTATGGGATGGGTGGAAGAGATGTTGGGGTCCTTGTACAAGAGTTCCATCCCTCCTTGGGCGTCGAACAGATAGATCCCCATGCCGGAAGAGGCCATGGATCTTCCCTGGAGGACGTTGGGTTCCAATCCCCAGGAGACCAGATGAAAACGTTCCGAAAGGGGCCAAGGACTCGCGAAATACTGTGGAGGCCATCCTTCGATCTCCGGGAAGAGCACCTCCGGCGTCAATCGTTCGATGGGCTCCTCTCCCTCCGAACCCACGGTGGGATCCAGCAAAACCAGGCTTCCCATGGTCTGGGCGTGATGGGCTGAAGCCGTGAACACGATCTTGTTCGATTCCGGGACAGGATGGGGTTCAAAGGTGCAGTGGGGAGATTTCGTGAAATTGCCGTACACGATTCGACTGTGGGTGCCGTCCGGGTGGATGGACCACAGTCCCATGTAGGGCATGTTGTCTCTGTCCACGTAGTCCCACCGGGAATAGAGGATGGTTCCATCATGTCCCACGTTGGGGGTCCATTCAAACATCTCGAACGGGGAAATGGCGTGGAGATCCCCACCCCGGGCATCCATGGTGTGAAGGGTGTATACGGCCACAGGCCTTTCCGGTCCTCCGCCGCAGCGCACGTAACAATCGGGCAGGGCCTCCTGCCGGCATGTCAGGGCCGCGGATTCTCTTCCGCACTGCAGGAACTGTCCCCTCCGCGTGGAGAGAAAAACGATCCTTCCGTCCGGTAGGTAACGAGCGTCAAAATCATCGTATTTTCCGAAGGTCAGTTGTCGAGAACGTCCGCTGGACAGGTCCATCTCGAAGACATGGTAAAACGCGTCGCTCGGCACACGGGATTTGTCGAGCTTGTTTTGTTCATCCCGAAGGCCTGGATAGTGTTTGCACCAGGAGAAGAGAAGACGGTCCCCTTCGAAGGAGAGCATGGGACGCAGAAAACTGCCTTGTTGTGGAAAATCATCGGTGAGACACTGGCGCCTGGGCGATCTCTCCCGAAAGCCATCCAGTCGAAAGATGCCTCCCCCGGGACGGGACCACCAGCCATAATACTGATCGGACATGTGGTTGAAACTGCCGGGCACCCTCTTGGTGATCAGGATGGAATCGAAGTCCAGGATGGGGTGTCTCAGAAGCAATTCCCTGGCGAGCCATTGTGTCCGAAGAAACAAGGACTTGCCGTCCCGCTTCCAGTTTGTCCGTTTTGTTTCCCTTCGAAGACGATGGATTTTCCTGGTGTCAAAGGGTTTTCCCGCGCCCAGTTCGGCCAGTTCCCGGGACAGATTCGCGCAACGTTCCAGAGTTTCCAGGGACAAGTCCTTCCAATCCAGGCTGGATTCTGGTCTGTGTCTCGTGGACCAGGCCGATACGCTGCTCTGGTCGGCCGGGCGACCCAGGGCCAGATTGTGTTGGGGATCCTGGAGGCCAAACACCTCTACCTCGTCCAGATGAAGGAACTGGGGACCCATGATTTGAAGGCGCACAAAACGAGTTGGATTCTTCTTCAGGGAGATCTTCAAGGGTTTTCCATCGCTGAATCCATAGAAAGGCGTGCCGTCGTGTTGATATGCCTCGGTCCAGGTCTGACCGTCCTCGGAGAGCAGAAGAATCAGATGTCGGTTGCGTTCCGCGCAGGCGCCGGAACATCGGTTCCAGAGCAGGACGTGGTCCAGTTCGACCCACTGTTCCAGGTCCACTTGCCACCAGGGAGAAGAATCCATATCCGTGTGGAACCCCCATTCCCCGTCCTTGATCCCGTCGACAGCCCCCAAGGCGTCCTCGTGCGTGGCTACTTTAGACAGGATGGTTTCGGAACGAAGTTGGGCTCGGGTCAGCCAGGTCTGTTCCACCATGTCCCGAAAAGACGTGGAGGCGTAAAGATGAGGGGACAAGCAAACAGAGGTGACGAAGGAAACGAGACGAACGGTTCGCGTCCAACGATGTTCAGTGCGTTGTAGCATTGGCTCACGATGCTCCACGGGATCGTCCCTTTCGTCTCTTGTCTCGAGCCGCGAGGAATAGGGTTGGCCCAAAACAGGTCCAAACCCTCTATCCCGACAGAATAGCACGTCTTCCTCCCTCCTTTCCCTGTTGGCCATGGATGGATTGTCTTACCACACAACGGTGGTGTTGGGGTACTCCCTCAGCTTGGCATCCTTAGACAGGATGGTCAGGCCCTCGTGCTGGGCTGTGGCGATGATGATCCTGTCAAAGGGATCGTTGTGTATTTCGGGGAGTTTCGTGGAAAAAAGAGCGATTTCACTGGATACCGGGATCTCTTGTATTCCGTGCTGTGACAACCCCTTGGCAATGAAGCGTTGAGGCTCCACCGGAAGACTGAGGCCTTTTCGCTTCACGGATAGACCGATTTCCAGAGCAGAGATGGATGAAAAATAGAGGTGAACTGACGAGTTGTCGATGAGTCTCTTCGCTTCTCCTGAAAGCTCCGATTGATCCGAGACGAGCCAAACAAAGGCATGTGTATCCAAGAGAAGCACTATCTGAACTCCTCTGGCCAATCGTCATCGATCCCTGGTGCCAAGGGATTGCCGCGGTACTTGGCGCCAATCAGCTCAGGATCTTGAGACAGACGATCCGTCCTATCCCTATGGGGAACGAGATCCACGACTGGGAGATTGTTCTTGCAGATTGTGATCGTCTCGCCGCTTTCCCGAACCATGGATATCAGCTTGGAGAGCTGGGCTTTGGCTTCGTAGATGTTTACCGTCCTATTCATGTAAGTCATGGTAGAAATATATCACGACCAACCTGACTAGTCAAGTTGGGATCGAAGGAGTTGAGCTGAAGGGTAAAGGTTTATACTCGATGGTCGTAGGGCCAACTCACGCGATCTTCTTCCTTGAAGAAATTTCAACTTGAAAAACAAACGGATGTTAGGTATATTGGAGAAAAGAAGACCCATGAGGTAAGGAGGAGGAGGAAGAAATGTCCATGAACCTGACCCAGACGCAGACAGAAACCTTGGAGTGGATCAAGACCTTCATGGCCGAGCACGGTATGCCTCCCACGGTGCGGGAAATCGGTCGAGCCTTTGGGATCAAGAGTTCAAGCACCTTTCAGCGGTTGCAGACCTTGGAGAAAAAAAAGGTTCTGAGACGCGGATCCCTGGGCGCTCGATCCTTGGAACTCATCGAAGGGCCTGGCGCCAGCCCGTGTACCTGTTGGAGCATTCCACTCCTGGGCAGGATCGCGGCAGGTCAACCCCTTTGGGCCGTGGAAAACGTTGAGGATCGTTGGGTCGTGGATCCTCGGTGGGGATCCAAAGACATGTTCGCCTTGAGGGTGACAGGGGACAGTATGATCGAGGATGGGATTCTGGAGGGGGATGTGCTCATCGTTCGGCAGCAGCAAACAGCCCGAGATGGGGATGTCGTGGTGGCCTTGGTTGGGGAGGATGCCACGGTAAAGCGCTTTTTCAGACAGGGACGCGACAGAATTCGGCTGCAACCGGCCAACCGGGAGATGGAACCCATGGTGTACCCGGAGGACCAGGTGGTCGTCCAGGGCAAGGTGGTGGCGGTACAGCGCATGTTGGAGTGATATCTCTATGAAAATCGAACGACTCAAGGAGCCCGTCAAGGTCAGGGCGGATTTTTCCGGGGGCACCATTACTCCGTTGGCGTTCTGCCGAAAGCATCAAACCTACCCGGTGGACCGAGTGAACTGCCGCTGGAAGGACAGGCAAGGGGAGGAGGTCTCGTATTTTTTTTCGGTCGAATCCAAGGGAGATCTTTACGAGATTCGGCTCAGGCAGACGGACATGACATGGTGGGTAGAACGGGTGATCCTGGATGGGTGAGCCCTGGATCGTGCACATGGACGCGGATGCCTTCTTCGCCTCGGTGGAACAGATCAGAAATCCCAGGCTTCAGGGACATCCGGTCGCGGTGGGAAACGGGTGTATCGCCAGTTGTTCCTATGAGGCCAGACGGTTCGGTTTGCGGGCCGGGATGAGCCTAGCGGAGGCCCGCTGGAGGTGTCCCTGTCTGAAGGTACTCGATGGGGAATACGCGGTGTACCGATCCTTCGCCGAACGGATGTGGGAGTTGGCAGGAATGCTTTCCCCATGCATGGAGACCTTTCTGGATGACGCTTATTTGGATCTGACAGGAACGCAACGTATCCATGGGGAAGATCCGACAGTGCCGGTGTCTGACTTGAAACGCCGAATTCGAGAGGAGATCGGGTTGTGCGTGACGTGCGGGATCGGACCCAGCCGTATGGTGGCACGGATGGCCAGCGCTGACGTCAAACCGAACGGTCTGTTCCGTGTGCTCCCAGAGCAAGTGGACCTGTTTCTCAGGGACAAACCGGTTCGCGCCCTGCCGGGCGTGGGAGGTGCAATAGAAGAGGTGTTGTCCAAGTTCCATGTGCGAACCATCGGGCAGATGCGGAGCATCCCCTTGGAGGGATGGACACGGCTTTTCGGCAAGAAGGGCGTTGTCCTCTATGAGCGCTGCCGGGGAAAGGATACGAGGATCATCGCGGAGAAGGAGATCCCGCAGAGCATCTCCAGGGAAAGCGCCTTTCACGAGCAGACGAGCGATTCCGTGGAGGTGGAAGCCATGATCCATTACCTCGCTGAGCGCGCGGTCAAGACTTTGAGGGAATTGGGGGTGCGAGGCAGGACCCTGTGTCTTACGATTCGGTACTGTGATTTTAAGGGAGAAGAGGGACGTGAGACCCTGCCGCGGCCCTCTTGCCTGGAAATGGAGATGGTCCCTGTTCTCCTGTCTCTTTTGAGAAAGCTCTGGCGCCGGCGGGTGGCGTTGCGACAGGTGGGTGTAGTCGTCTCGAACCTGGTCCAAGACGAGGGTCTTCAGATGGATCTTTTCGAAACGGAGAAACAACGCCGGGCCCAGGCTCTGGTGGCGGCGGTGGACCAGGTACGGGACCGATACGGTTTTTCGTCGGTGGTGACAGGCAAGTCCATAGCCCTTCTGAACACCATGGAGAGAACCCATCATGGGTATGTCCTACGTACCCCTTCACTCACGAAGTAACTTTTCCCTTTTGGCTGGAGCAAGTCCGATAGCCTCGATTCTGGACCGCGCCGTTTCTCTGGGACTGGCATCTCTGGCGATCACGGACGAGAACAATTTGTATGGGGCCTACTCCTTCTTTGAGGCCTCGCGAAGCCGAGGAATCCGTCCCATTCTGGGCGTGACGCTTCGCGCTCCGGGCCAGGCGTCCCGAGGGGGGCGGGGCGTGACCCTTCTGGTGCAAAACGACACCGGGTATGGAAATCTGTGCAGTTTGATCAGTCGACGGAACCTTTGCGAGGATTTCTCCATCCGGGACGTTCTTCCAAAGTTGCAGGAGGGATTGTTCGTGTTGACGCGGGATCCTGATCTGGTTCCGATTCTCAGGGATCGGTTGGATGCGGGACGTCTCTTCCTGGAACTGGTGAGACCTGGTGAGACGCTTGAGAGAGAACGGTGGATCTGGGAACAGGGACGCCGTTTGGGACTGGGCTGGGTTGCCTCCAGCGATTCCTATTTCGCTTGTCCGGGCGAGGAGGAGCGTCTTCGAATCCTTTGGGCCATCGGAGAGAGGTCCCTGGTTTCCCGCGTACGGGAACCGAAATTTCTCATGGCTCAGCGCTATCTGAGAGGGGAACAGGAGATGGAAAGATTGTACGCGGACTGTCCTGGATCCTTGACGAACACTGTGAGATTGGCCGATGAATGCCGGTTTGATTTGTTGCAACGTCCCGTGGTCTTTCCTGAGATGGCTGAAAACTCGCGCGAGGCTTTTTCCAGACTGCGCGAAGAGGCCTATCTCGGCGCGAAGGCAAGATATGGCGCGATGAACCACGGGGTGAGGGACAGATTGGAATATGAACTGGGAATCATCGAGCAAAAGGGATTTTCTGGGTATTTTCTTGTGGTATCGGACATCGCGCGATATGCCAAAAAACTGGGTGCGCCTCATACCGGCCGCGGATCCGGAGCCAGTTCCGTGGTCTCTTATTGCCTGGGGATTACCCAAGTAGATCCCATTCGATACGACCTTCCTTTCGAACGTTTTCTCCATGCACAGAGACAGGATTTTCCTGACCTGGATTTGGATTTTTGCTGGCGGGTTCGGGATCGAATCATTCGATACGTTTACGAGAAGCATGGAGAAAATCATGTGGCTATGGTGTGCGCGATCCTTTCCTTTCGTTCTCGTTCCGCCTTCAGGGAGGTGGCGCGCGTTCACGGGGTCTCGGATGAACTCATCTCGAGAATCCAGGACAAGGTGTCCCGAGGGCTCTCTGTGGAACGACGGAACACCTTGCCTGTAGAACCTGAGACGATCCATAGAATCCTGTCGTTGGCCAGATCGATTCAAGGTTTTCCACGCCATGTCTCTGTGCATTGTGGTGGCGTGGTGATAACACCAGGCCCCATGGAACGGTATGCTCCTTTGCAACGAGCGGAAAAGGGCGTACGTATCGTGCAGTACGACAAGGACGCGGTGGAGGGGGTGGGGTTGGTGAAACTGGATCTTCTGGGCAACCGATCCCTTTCTACTTTGGCGGAAGCGACGCGTTGGGCCAGGATCCAGGTGGATCCTGGCAGCGTGCCGAATCGAGATTCGGCCACGATTTGTCTGCTTCGTGAAGGGAGAACCCTGGGCTGCAATCAGTTGGAGAGTCCTTCCATGCGAAGCCTGCTCAAGATGCTCCAGCCCAAAGACGTGATGGATGTGATGCAAGCCCTGGCCTTGATCCGTCCCGGGGCTGCGTCCCTGGGTATGAAGGATGCTTTTGTGCGAAGGACCAGAGGACTGGAGGAAAGGGAGATCGATCCCTGCATGGAAAGGGCTCTGGGAAGAACCCATGGGATCATGCTTTACGAGGATGACGCTTTGCTGGTCGTTTCCCGGTTGACGGGTCTGTCTCTCGAGAAAGCGGACCGCTTTCGTAGGGAGGTGAAGCGGTGCCAAAACGACGAAGAACGTCTTCGTCTCTCGAAGGAGTTCTTGAGGTTGTGTGACGAAAAGAAAAGGGACAGGGCCTTGTGTGAGGAACTCTGGATTCAGATGGCCAAATTCAATAGCTATAGCTTTTGTCGGGCGCACGCGGCCAGCTACGCCGTCCTGGCCTTTGCCTTGGCCTTTTTGAAGGCGAATCATCCTCATGCCTTCTGGGTTTCCGCTCTCAACAACAATGCTGGGATCTACGAGAAGTGGGTCTATGCCGAGGAGATGAAACGAACCGGGATTCGACTGCTCGCTCCGTGTGTCTGTCGTTCGGACTTGGAATGCTCATTGGAGGGACAAGCCGTACGTATCGGACTTCTGTCCCTTGCCGGGTTGAGCGAGAAAACCACGGAAAGGATCGTGGAACAAAGGCGGGAGCGGCCGTTTCTGGATTTGTGGGATTTTCTCAGCAGGGTGCAGGCCCGCAGGGATGAGGTGGAAAACCTGATCCGCGTCGGCGCATTCGATTTCACGACAAGATCCAGACCCGCGCTTTTGTGGAGCTTGTACCTGGAATACGAGCAGGCTCGAAAACGACGCGGAGACGCGCTTTTCAGGAACAAGGGTTCTTGCGTCCCCCCTCCTTGTGTGCCGGATTTTTCTGAACGAGAAAAGGCTCGGGACGAATGGCGTCTGCTTGGCATGTCCACGACCAGACATCCCCTGGAATGGAACTGGGGCGCGATGAGGCGCGAGGGTATTCGGCGTAGCTCCGAGATGCCGTTCTTTCTTCGAAAGCGGGTCTTGTTGGCCGGGATCGTGGCGGCTCGCAAGAGCACGACCACGCTGAAAGGGGATCCCATGGGATTTGTCTCGTTGGATGATCTGGACGGTCTTTTCGAGGTCACCTTGTTTCCGGGAGAATATCCTGATCTGGGCCGTATTTTCACGGATAGGGGGCCCTATCTGGTGGAAGGGCAGGTTGGCGATCAGTATGGCGCTTTGTCCGTGACGGCCCATCGCGTGAGAAGATGGAACCCAACAACCTTCTTGCGTCCAGACAGGCAATGCCATTATAATCATGGAAATCCATGCATCGTGCTGGTGTAGCTCAACAGGCAGAGCGGCGGATTTGTAATCCGCAGGTTTGGGGGTTCGATTCCCCCCGCCAGCTCGATTTATGGGGAGGTGCCCGAGAGGCCAAAGGGATCAGACTGTAAATCTGCCGGCGGTTGCCTACGGAGGTTCGAATCCTTCCCTCCCCACTTTGCGGGAGTAGCTCAGTTGGTAGAGCATCGGCCTTCCAAGCCGATTGTCGCGGGTTCAAACCCCGTCTCCCGCTCTTCTATGTGGCGTAGTGAACAAGCGGTCGAAAGAGTTGCCTTGGGATTGGGAAGCAATCTGGGGGATCGAGAGGATATGATTCACAGGGCGTTACAGCGGTTGGATGGAGAAGATATCGTGATTTCCAGCGTATCCAACCTGCATGAAACCGCTCCCTGGGGCATGGAGACTCAGCCTTGGTTTCTGAATGCCGCGGCCATCGGGACCACTCGTCTGGACCCTTGTGAACTCCTGCAACGGTGCAAGGAGATTGAACGAGCCTTGGGAAGGATGGATCGCGAACGATGGGGTCCTCGCGAGATCGACATCGACCTGCTATTCTACGGGGAAGCTATCATCGATCTCGATGACCTGAAAGTACCGCATCCGGAGATGCATCGCAGGGCTTTTGTGTTGACGCCTCTGGCTGAAATCGCTGGCAATTGGTTGCATCCTGTTCTGGGCGTGTCCGTGGGAGAACTTTCCCGGGGCTTGGCTAACGGATCGTTTTACCCACAGCAAGACTAAAAAGAAGCGGAGGAGTTCCCGAGATGGCGCAGTCCAACGTCATGGACGGCAAGTACATTGCCATTGAGGGCAATATCGGCGCTGGAAAAACCACCCTGGCCATGTATTTGCAGGAGAGGTATGAAGGGGACCTGGTACTCGAGCGTCCGGAGGATAACCCCTTTCTGAGGAAGTTCTACCGGGACATGCGCACCTATGCCTTTCCAACACAGGTGTATTTTCTTCTGAGCCGATACGAACAGCAGAGGAAGCTTTTGCAGGTGGATCTATTCAAGCGGTGCGTGGTGTCGGATTATCTGTTTGCCAAGGAATGGATCTTCGCTTCGGTCAACCTGACCGAGGAAGAGCTTTCCCTCTATCAGAAGATCATCCCTTTGCTGGAGACGAATCTGCCCGTGCCGGATCTGGTGGTGTATCTGCAAGCCAGTACCCCGGTGTTGCTGGACCGAATTCGAAGGAGGGGCAGGGCCTGGGAAAGGAATGTTCAGCGGGAGTACATTGAGGAGCTAAACGAGGAGTACAATCGATTCTTCTTCCGTTTCGAGAGAACCGCTCTTCTTGTGGTCAATGTCGAGGGGGTCAATTTCGCTCGGCACGAAGAGGACATGGAAGATATTGCCCTGCAAATGGAGAACATGGAGGAACGGGTCACTCGATACTACGTTCCCACCGGGAGAAGAAGCATTCAACCCACCCTGGATGAGGATCGCCACGGCTGACAGGATTTCTTCGCAATTCTGCGAAAAACGCCCTTTTTTGTCCCTTCTTTCCCTTTTCTTCTCTCCTGAGAATGCCTCTGTTCCCTTGGATGGCGAGATCCTACTTTCTTTATTGTGGTATTTGTATAATAGTAAGCATGGAAATCCATATACAAGCCTGAATCAGGGATCGATCTGGGTGGAATGGCTTCTTCTTGAAACCGTTGCGTCCTGGCATGAACCTTGCTTGTCTCTCAGTGAAAGGGAGAAGAAAGGAGGTCCCATGAAAAGGCTAGTGCTCACCTGGATAGGGTTGACTTCTTGGATAGGGCACGGGTTGTCGATGGACGTCCGTGTCCTGCAAGGAGACGCGTGGGATCGAAATCTCGGGGAATGTCTTCGACTGGCTGATGTCAACGGGGATGGGATTCTGGATATCGTGGCCTCGGCTCCGTACGCGGACGCGCCTGGAAAACCATGGGCCGGGGCGGTCGCTCTGCTCTACGGCGGTCCGAATTTGCCCCACGAAATGAGTCAGTCCAAACCCTGGACAACTGGACTTCGTATCTTGGGGGACAGTTCCTATGGCAGCTTGGGGATCAGCTTGGCCTGTGGCGATCTCAATGGAGACGGGTTGGAGGACATCGTGATGGGAGCGCCCTACACCGGGTCCTGGTCCGGGAGCGTTCACGTGATCCTGGGACGGCCTGAACGAACCGTGGGAACCTGGTCGTTGGCGCAACAGCCAGCCGATGTTCAGATTTTGGGAGCTTTTCCCAACATGAAGGTGGGACAACTCGTGGGTTGTGGAGATGTCAATGGCGACGGATTGAAAGACCTGGTGTTCACGGCTCCGGGTTACGGTGTGCGCGCCGAAGGATTTGGATGTGTCATGGTCATCCTGGGAAAAAACCTCTTCGATCGAGCGGTTTGGAAACTCGAGACCGATCCGGTGGACGGCATGATATATGGTTTCGGGAACAGGTCGGAAGAGGTGGGCGTCATGGCTTTCGCCGATGTTTGTGGATTCGGCGCGGAGATGCTCTTTTTGGGATTGCCCAAGGCAGAGATCGATGGACAATGGGGTGTGGGCAAGGTCATGGGGATTCAATATGATCCTCAACGACCGGTACTGGATGTGGGCCTGGAGGGACCGGATTGGATTCTGCCGGGGACTCCCCAAATTCGGGGTCTGGGAGCCAGCCTCTTGCCCTATGCGCTGAGGAGGGACGGGACATGGGATCTGATTGTGGGAGCTGATCGCGTCGAATGGGGGGAGCGGTTCGCTGGAGCCTTTTATCATGTGACGCCTTGCGCCTCGTCGACCAGGATGACCTGTCTTCATGTGGGAGAACCTTATGGTCTGACAGGTACTTCTGTCGCTGTGGGTGACCTGGATGGTGATGGATGGGACGATCTGGTGGTCGGGGCGCCAGGAAAGGATCTGTCTCCCTCCCAAAGGGATGTGGGGCTCGTGTATGGTTTGCCCGACCTTTTCCGTTCCAGAGATGGGCAGTGGGAGGTGGAATCGAGAACAGACTCCGTCGCACTGCTCCAGGGCTTGGAACGCTACAGCAACCTGGGGATGTCGGTGGTCGTGGGGGACGTGACCGGGGATGGTCGAGACAATATCGTGGCTTCGGCTCCACGGCACACTGGTATGGGCAAACGCGAGAGAGGGGCGCTCTTTCTTCTCTTCGGCGCAGACTGATTTCTTGTGCTATCCTGTTTGCCAAGGGCGAGGATGTTGCGTCCTGTCGCATTCCGTGACAACGATGAAACTGGACCGTTTCAAAGCGAAGTTCCAGGGGCCTTTTTGGAATTGTGCGTACAAGGTAAGTTTGGCCATGATTCGAAGACGAGAAGGGAATCTTAAGGGACTTTTCGAATTTCCCGTGGAATTCAGGTCGCTCAAGATGACTGTGGTTGCGGACAAGGAGCTGCAAATCGAGGCGCATAGCGTTCTGACTCGATGCTGGAGAGAACTTCAACAATATCTGGCAAGAAGACCTCAAGTCCAAGCCCCTCATCCCTTGGCCGAGGTCGATTCTGACGCTCCCGAGGTGGCTCAAGTCATGCAAGATTCTTCCATAGAGACAAACGTACCGCCTATGCTGGTGATGGACGGGGCTTTGACAGATATGGTGGCAAAGGAACTGAAGAAGTTTGCCAAGCAAGTGTTGATCGAGAACGGTCCGGAGGTCTTTGTCCATACCGAAAAGACCAGACAGGTGAGGATCTTTGCAGGGGAATCCCCTTTGAGCAGCAGGCTGGTTTTGGAGATCCAGCCGGATCTTTGTCCTGTAGGGATTTCCACCCATTGCTGTTCGGAGAACTTGATGACCCCGGGAAGATCTGTGGATGTGGCGGTCGCCGTGTGTAATACGGTCTCGCTCGCCGCCGCGTTCGCTGCAGGGGCTGGGGAACGATTGGCTGCAGGTCAAACCTTCACCGAGATTCAGAACTGGGCTTCTCGCCGAGGAGGTGTAATGGGACTTCTCCTGCTCAAGGGCGATCTCATGTCCAAGCGGGGAACTGTTCCTATTGTGGGAGGATGACGATGAAGAAGCTGCTTATCATGATCGTTGGGTTGGTTGCCCTCTTTCTGGTGTTGTTTGGTACGGTTCCTGGAGCGTATGGGCGCGGTCGGATTCTGGAACTGATGGGCTTGGATTCCATGGCCATGGAGACCTACGAGATCCTCTCCAAGAGATTTCCCCAGAGCCCATGGGCGGAGCGAAGTCAACAACGTATAGCATTGCGCCATGCGTTTGAAGGAATGAAAAGTCCGAGTCAAACCCAGGCAGAGCGGAAAGAACCTGATCCTGGTACTCGTCCCTCCTTGGTGGACCAAACCCTGATGCCCATGGAACAGGCGCAACAGATTCAGCCTGCTTCGCAGCAGTCTGACCAGCAGACATTGCCGCGGACGCAGCAGCCGGCGTCACAACAGGATCGAAGGATTGAGCCCTCCTATGGCGGGTCTTTGGGTGCATACCATCGTTCCAAGAACAAGATCCATGACATTCAAGATGAGCACAACAGGGAACTGATGCAGCATATGCGGGATTGATCCATGTGGAACGTGTTTTATGGATATACTTTTCTCGTTTGTTGCGTGGCATCCTATCTCATTTCGGTCTATGTGAAACCCTGGGCGATATGGTGGAATTATGTGGATCAACCTGGGGGACGCAAGCAACACGAGGTTCCCACTCCGTTGTTGGGTGGAGTCGCTTTGTTTGCCAGCGTGTGGATCTTTCTTTGGGTCCATCTTTTTCTCTTTCTGTCGGTGAGTCCCTTGCTTCCTCCTTGGGGATGGGACCCCCTCCAGGCCGCGGCCTCTGCGAATCGCTCCATGGATCGAGTGATCGGCGTGTTTCTGGGTTGTTCTCTTCTCTTCCTGGTGGGACTCTGGGATGATCGTAGACCTGTGGGGCCCTTCGTGAAACTGGTCTTTCAAATCCTCGCCGCGGTCTTGTCCGTGGCATCGGGGTGCCGAATGACCTTGTTCATCCACGCGCCGTGGGTGGGAGCTCTTTTCACCGTGATCTGGATTGTCGCGATGACCAATGCCATGAATTGGCTGGATCACATGGATGGGTTGGCCGCGTCCATCGCTTTGATCGCTGGGGTGCTGTTCTGGCTGGTGGCCCAGGCCACAGGTCAGACCTTTACCGCGGTGTTGGCCGTGGCCGTAGCAGGGGCCTCGCTGGGATTTCTTCCCCATAATTTTCCACGGGCTAGTATGTTCATGGGGGATGCCGGCTCTTTGTGCTTGGGATTCCTTCTGGCCAATATCGCGGTGGTGGGTACCTTCTATCAGGCCAGTTATCCCACGATGGTGAGCGCCTTGTCTCCAGTGCTCATTCTATCCGTGCCTTTGTTCGATATGGCGGTGGTTCTTTGGATCCGTTGGCGCAACGGGCAGGCTCTTTGGGAAGGGGACAGGAATCATTTCACCCACAGGTTGGTCCGATTGGGCATGTCCGAGACCCGGGCGGTCCTCTTGGTTTGCCTGGTGGCTTTGAGCGTGGGCAGCGGCGCGGTCCTTTTTCGATACGTTTCCTGGCGGGGAGCGCTGCTTCTGTTGGCTCAAGCCGGGGCTATGTTTTCCATCATCGCTATTCTTATGGCCATTCCGGAACGGCGGAAGACAGGAGGAAACACTTGCCTGGAAGAAGAATGAGGGACAGCTTTTCTGTCTGGGCTCTCTTCGCGCTTCTGTTGTGCCGTCCCCTCGTCTGTTCCATGACGTATCCATGGAGCGACTGGACCTTAGCGATTGGGCTGATTTTTCTGTTCCTTCTATCCCCAATTTCTTCGGGTTCGATCGACAAGGGATGGAGTTCTTCCTGGGGCCTGCTCTGCCTTCTTTTTTTCCTTTCCAATGTCTTGGCCTTCCTGCGTTCCAGTGTTCCTTGGGAGTGGGCCTTAGCCGGTCTTTGTCAGGGAGTGCAGATTTCGTTGGGTGCCTGGTTGGGGTTTTATTTATTTGACGGCGTAGACGGACTTCGCAGGGTTACCTGTGCTCTTCTTCTTGCCACGATTTATATAGGCATGGATTCCTACGAGCAGCTTCATGGAGGATTGGACAGGATGGAGGAGTTTGTTCGATTGTATCGTCCGGATCTCACGAGTAGGGAGGACTTGATGAGTCGCCTGCAGGATCGCGCGGCATTCTCTACATTCTTCTATCCCAATTCTCTGGCCGGATTCGCTGCCATGGTCTTGTGGTTGGGAATCGGTCTGGTCATGTCCAGTGAAAGTCGAACGGCATTGTTCCTGCCGACGGCAGGAACAATGGCCGCTCTGTACGCGCTTTTCGCTGCCAAGTCGGAGGGGGGGTATCTGGCCCTGGGTTTCGGAATATTTTTCGCGATATCCTTGGTTGTCTCTCGATGGAAGGCCAACTGGAGAAAGGGCTTTCTTCTGACGGTGTTGTTTTGTTTGATCCTGGGATGTAGTCTGGCTCATCTTCTCCGCACCCTAGATCCCTTTTTTCTCAGTGTGTACCGTTCAACAGAGATTCGAATCGGCTACTGGCTTGCAGCGTGGAATATGATCCTTCATCATCCCTTTCTCGGTATGGGATTTGGTGGGTTCGAAACCTACTACGCCGATTACGCTCCGAGTTGGGCGGCCTATGTGCGAAACCCCCATAGCCTTCCTTTGCAGCTTTGGATGGAGAGGGGCGTTCTGGGTTTTATATGTTTCTTGGCTTTGGCTTTCAAGGGGCTTCAGGGGGGAATGACCTGGATTGGGCGTCTTCGGAACGAGAGCCGAATGCGGGAAAGCTTCCTGGTGTTCGGTGCGCTCGTTGGTATAGGATCAGGACTTTTTCACGGTCTGGGCGAGGTGGATTTATCTATCTCCGGTATCATGATGCCCATGGCTGTCTTGCTCGGCATTCTCTTTTCTGAAGGAAGGATGAAGACCCAGTGATGGAAGAAGATCGTTCAGTGTCCCTTCCCGCGTTGCGGAAGGATTTGGAACTCCTGCCCACGGTTTTCGAGGGACAACGAATGTTGGCGCTCAGAGATCCCCAGGAACTTTCGGAAGGGGTTCTCCTGTTGGGACAGCACGAGGTATTTTTCATCTCTCTTTTGAATGGTGGCCGTTCGATCCTGGACCTACAGGAAGCCTTCATGCGCCGATTCGGAGAGTTGGTATATTCCGAGAGGATCGAGAAGCTGCTACGAATGTTGGATGAACGTTGCCTCTTGGAGAACGATCGATATCTACAACGCATGTCCGAGGAGATTCTTGGTTTCCAGGAATCGGACACGAGGTCTTCCTCCTTGGCTGGTCTTTCCTACGAAGAGGATCCAGAGAAGCTCAGGGAAATCCTGTCAGGGCATTACACTGTCCTGGAAGGTCCTGGTTTGCCTGAAAAGAGGGCGCAAGAAAAGGGCAGGCTATGCGGAGTCGTCGCGCCACATATCGATTTGACCCGGGGTGGGATCTGTTACGCGCATGCTCACAAAGCCATCGCCGAACAAGCCTCCACGAACTCGACATTTCTTATTCTGGGCACGGCGCACATGCCCGGAGAAAGTCCGGTGGTTCTGACTCGGAAGGGCTTTCAGACCCCCTTGGGAACGCTGCGCGCTGACACGGAGCTGATCGACGAAATCCTGTCCCGACTTTCGTTCGATGCCATGGAGGATGAATACCTCCATCGAAGGGAACATTCCGTGGAATTTCAGGTACTCTTCCTTCAAAACGATTTTCCTGGGGCTCTGCCGCGCATCCTGCCTCTTCTGGTCGGTCCATTCGATGAGAAACTGACTGGAAGGTCCGACAGCGAGGAGAAATTGGAGGAATTTCTGGGTGTAGTCAGGGATTTGATGGATGAGGGCAGAGACCTTTTTCTCGTGGCCAGCGTTGACTTGAGTCATATGGGACCTCGGTTCGGCGCGCGTAAGCCCCTGGACCGGGAGGAACTGACGCGCGTCGCGGAACTGGATCGATCCATGTTGGAGACCGTGGCCCAAGGTCGTTGTGATCTGTTTCGCGAGGAAATGCTGTCCCAACACCTGTCTCGAAACGTGTGCGGCTATCCCTCCATCTACTGCCTGCTAAAATTGTTGGAAGGACGCGGCGTCAAAGGAAATCTGTTGCGCTATGAGCAGTGTGTGGATCCAAATAGCGGGGATCTGGTCTCCATCGCGAGCATGACGTTTCACTCGGGCGACGGAAACGGTTAGACCTTCAATTCCAGCGCCATGCTTCTGCCTTTTTCAAAGGATTCCTCGAGGTAGTCAGGGTGTTTTTCCACGTCGCCTTTCAGGTCCAAACCGCGATAGAGCAGGCTCTGCCAAAGCGCCGTGTCAAACACGTCGAAAAAATACTTGACCGTGAGAAGAACCCCGTCGAACAACTTCTTCCCTTGGCTGGCGCCCACGGAGATGAACAATCCTTTCCGTTGGGTTTTACCTTGTCCCGGGGGAATACCTTGAAGCCAATGCTTTCGAACCCACAGGCATTGAGCGCGATCCATCAGCAACTTGGTGTGACTGGTGACCGTATAGAAGAAGATGGGGGATGCCAGCATGATTCCATCAGAATCCAGCATCTTCCGTTCCACGTCCTGGTAGTCGTCCTGGATGGCGCAATTTCCATCCTCAGCGCATCGGTATAGCTCAAGACAAGGAGATAGATTCAGATCCGCCAGGAAGATTCGATCCACTTGGACTCCCAAGGACTCAGCGCCTTCCACGGCCCTGTCCAGCAGAGTGGCGGTATTTCCTCTCCTTCTTGGGCTTCCATAGAGCGCCACAATTCGAGCCATGATTCAGACACTCCGGCTACAGGGACATGTCTTCCGGCTCAAAATATTCCATGGGGTGCTGGCACGTGGGACATTTGGAAGGAGGTTCGGTCCCCTCGTGGACGTATCCGCACTTGAGGCATTTCCATCGAATGGGAACGTCCCTCTTGTAGAGGGTTCCTTTCTCCAGCATGTCTAAAAGCCTCTTGTAGCGGGCCTCATGATGGGCTTCTACTTTGGCGATCTGGCGAAAGAGAAGGGCTGCCTGCTTGTTTCCCTCCTGGTCCGCTTCCTCGGCGAATTTGGGATACATACTCGAGGTCTCATAGTGTTCCCCGGCAATGGCTTCCTTCAGATTGGCCGCGGTATGTCCGATCCCACCCAGAAGCTTGAAATGATCTTTAGCGTGTTGCTCCTCATTGGTCGCGGTTTCCTCGAAAATCTTAGCCACGTAGTGAAGGTTCTCTTTCCTGGCGACCTTGGCAAAGAAGGTATACTTGTTTCTGGCCTGGGATTCCCCCGAAAAAGCTTCTTTCAAGTTGTTTTCCGTCTTGCTCATTTCTTTGGGTTTCTCCTTCATGTTTTATTCTGTTCCGAGACATGCATCGTCTTTGCTTCAGTTTGGCTTGATGGAGTGAGAAAGTCAAGGATCTACCAGTGGACAGGATCTACCATTCCAGGTCTACCAGTATGGGGAAATGATCCGAGGGATAGATCCCGTTTTCCGAATAGGTCCAGGTGATGTTCCTTTGTACCTTCCATTCCTTGCTTAGCAAAATCCAGTCGATCCTGTCCCGAGCTTGTCCGCTGAACCCATGGTAGGTTTCTTCCGGTCCCTCAACAGGAAGCCGGGACACCGTGGACTCGGTATTCTGGGCCAAGAGACATGCTGGATGCAAGACATCTCGCAAGGGAGATCCGGAGCCGCACAACACGGCGTGGGGATCCGAATAAGGTGTGGCGTTGAAGTCGCCTGTGATCACGAGGGGACGTCCCTGGGCCAGCTTCACGCATCGATCCAGGATCAACTGGCCGGCCTTCAGCCTGGCTTCCTCGCTGACGTGATCCAGATGGGTGTTGAGAAGGAGAAATTCCCTGTTTTTCCACTGAACAAGGATCCAGGTGGCCATTCGGGGAAGGCTGCTTCCCCAACTTTGACTGCCCGGAATGTCGGGCGTCTCGGATAGCCAGAAATCCCCTTGATCCTTTAATATGATTTCACGCTTCAAATAGAAGACAGCGTTGAATTCATCTTCCGTGTTTCCTCTTCGACTTCTTCCGATCCAATGGTACCGGGGACATGCGGACGCGATCTCTTGGAGCTGTTCATGCAAACCCTCCTGGATTCCGATCAGGTGGGCTCGACTGCCTCGAAAGACGTGAAAAAGAACCTCCTTGCGAAGGGGCCAGGATTGTTCCTTGTCCTGGGCCGTGGAATAACGAAGGTTGAAGGACATTACCCTCAGTCCAACAGGTCTTGTCAGGGAATTCATGGAGTCTTTCCTCCCGGCAAAAACGAGATGTAACCGATCTGGGCTTCTCGATCCTGACACCCGTCGGTTGGATCGAAGCGAAGGGTTGTGATGATTTGGCCGGACCAGAGGGGATGATCGCCGAGATTCAGCTCATATTCATACCAACGATCGTGTCCTCGAATGGGGAAGCAATGCGCCTTCTCCTCGTCGAATTGGGGAGATGAATGGGTTTGCCAGTAGAGCTGTCCCGTCACTCCACACGGCACGCGAAGTTTGATATAAAGGCGAGGATAATCCTCTCCTTTCCAATGGCACCGAGTCCTGGCAAGGTAGGGATCTCCTCCTGACATCGAGACGTGGAGGACGCCATCGGAAGCGCGAAGTCGAGAGATATCATGGAGCGCCACCCATCCCTCTGTTCCTTCCAGAAAATGAAAATCCGGGGCTATTACCGCGTGCGGTATGAGACTGGGCTTGATGGTCTGTATCCCTTGCACGCTAAGGCGCCACTTGTTATCCCCAGGGTAATGGATGATGGCTGCCGCCAGGGTGGAATCATACAACCAGCAGGGATGGTCGCTTTGAATCGCTTCCAGATCATCATGGACTTCCAAGGACTCTTTCCCGTCGATTTCAACCTTGATGGGTTTCGTGATTCCGGCCAGCACGGTACTGCCATGGTTTCCCTCTGGATATTGAAGTGAGGCTTTCACCTGATCGGAGGATTTCCTGGCAGCCAGAATCTTGGCGCAGGTCGACAGGTGAACGTTCCCATTCTTTTCTCTCCAGATCACGGATTGGGGTTCTTCCTCCCTGCCTACCAGGGTATATACGTTTTTCAAGATTTGTCGAGGAGCAAAGTCCCAATCCGCTCGAACACAAGTCACAGTATGAATAGCGTCTGGCCAAAGCGCCATTTTGTCTTCCTCCATGGACTGTTGATACATGGCGCTGTGGGTCAGTCCCCTTGCCATGTCTTCCCATGTCAGCGGTCCGCATTTGGGGCCTGGATCATATTCGGAAAGCTTGAGAAGGGCGTAGGCGTAACGTAACCCATTCCATTGCACCAGGACCCCGAACCAGCTGTGCTGCATCCAGGTGGCTCCGAAGACAGGGATGGAACCAAATCTCATCCAAGGTTTGCCTTCCTCATTCCAGACGTATACAAAGGGAAGACCTGCTCTTGCCCAACGTTGGGCCTCTGCCAGCCAGCGCGTTTCCCGGGTGAGACGGTAGGCTTCCAGAAACGCGTCGATGGCGTCTGCCGCGGCGAGGATGTCCGGGCTGTGGACCGGCACTTCCCATACCTGGGCGGCCCTGGGAATCTCGAAGGTGGTCATGAGATCCAGGGTTTTTTTGCATGCCTCATAGGCGTTCCAGTCCCCTGAAAGTCTGCAGTAGCGCAAGATCTCATAGACGTTTCTAGCCAACAGACCCAATTCCAAGGCTCCATGCTGTCCCAGTTCATGGTAATCCATGCCCTTGAAGACCCCTTGATCCTGATAGTTCGCGTCAAAACGCCAGGAGCCATCCTGCTCCATGCGATCGATCGTCTGGTAAGCATGGTGGGCGAGTGCCTGCAGGGTCTGTACCATGTAACCCGAGCCAAAGCCCAAGTCTTCAGCGCTGGGTCTCTGATTTCCCCTTCGCATTTGATCCATGGCCAGATTGGACCAGGCATTCCTTTCAGGTACTGTCCCGGCGAATCGGCTGCATTGAAGCAGGTCAAAGGCGAATTGAGGGTTGTGGCTGGGCTTGCGCCAGATCGAAGGTCCTCCAAGGAAAGGGAGCCAGCCTTCCTCGTGGCTCAGAAGAAGGGATTTTGTGTACGCTTTCATGGAAAAGGCCACCTGGTCCGCGTAGCTGCCCCGGGGAGGAGCGAGTACTGGATCCGGTTGGAAGAGTTGAAACCAGGTGTCCATAGCGACCAGGGCATCCTTGCTTCGGGGCAAAACCATGACTGCGCAGGAGATCTCCAGAGTGGCTCCCTCCTTGAGGAAATAGGGGTCCGTGGCCAGGCGTTCGTTTTCCCGTAGTCCGGCGTCCACATGGGGCACCATGAGTCCCATCAGATGTCCGGCTCTTCCGCTAAAGCGGTCAGGGGAAGCGAAGATCGGTTGAAGTCGATCCTTCGTGCCGTCCCACGGATGATGAGCGTCCCAGAGCAGGGCCACGCACAAATCCCTGTCGGAACGAACGGACATCAAAGGGATGGTGACCTTGTTGGGATGGGGTACGTATCGGATTCGATCCTCATGGTCTATGGCGATATCCGTATCGTCTGAAGAGAGCTCTCCACGTGTCAACCATTCCAAGCCAGGAAACAATCCGTCCGCTCTGACGAAATCACGCATCCCTTCCCCAGCGTAGACCAAGGGGCCCTCGAAAGCCAGAAGATCTCGGGCCTGATCGCATCGCACCTTGAACGTGATCAGGTCAGCCCAAGACACTTCGCTTTCCCTCGCGATGATCTCAAACTCCCATTGACCGCCATGCGGGTCTTCGACCGAGGATCTGAATCTGCCTTGGCTCCAACGAGAGGAAGGACCCGCGTATAGGGTGACCTGTTCGCCATTCGGGGACAGGTACGTGACACAGCCCAAATGAGGGCATGTCGCCACTGTATGAGCATGATGGCCATGTCCCAGTCGGATTTCGCCCAAGGAACGATGGTTGTCATCTCGTATCCAGAGGTATCTACCCAAGGGCTTGGATTGTGTGGCCAAGGTCCGGGTCGAACGCACCAGGGATTGTGCTGTCAAGGGTTCGCCGGTTTCCTGTTCAAGGATGAAATGGAGGCATGCATCTTCTTCCTCGGAGCAAGTGACGCTCCAACTGATAATGGCTTGTTGACTTGGAAGAATCTCCTTGGGAATATGCGGATCGTTCAGAATCCATCCTGGAGGCGTCTCAACCCGGGCGCGAACCGGGGCAAGGGAAGCGGTTCCGTGGTTGAGAACCCTGGCTTCCAAGAGGAAGGCTTCTCCCGGCTGAACCATAAAGGGTCTGGAGAGGAGGGACAGCAGTTTCAGTCGGGGTTCCAGGAGCAGAGGGGTTGACTTGACGACATTCCCCGACCGGATAGAGATTTGCGCGAGGGATTGACCTGTTCTCTTTCCTTCCAAACTCCAATGCACGCTGTATGTCTCATCTGGATCTATGGAGGGGATGATTCTGGATAAGAAATCTGAAGAAGCCAGCCCTGGCGGTGGAATTATGAGGCATTCCCCTTGCTCAGAGGGCTCGTCGCCCAGGTTGCTTATGACACATTCAATTTGACACGCGCTTCCAGGACGAGAAGGGTCTTCTTTCACTTTGGATGTCACGGAAAGCGAGGGTCCCACCCTTTCCACGTAGAAGATGTCGTCTAGCAAGAGTTCTCCCGCTCCACCTACAAGTCGAGGTGAGACCTGAATCCATTGAACCTGTGGGCACGCGGTAAAATCGTATTTGAGACGTCCTTCGTGCCATTGTCCATCTCCCACATGTTCTTGAGGCACTGTGAAGGTGGATCGAGGTTCCCCGGTATCCTCGAATGGACCAGCGCTCATGGGTATGACCTGGACACTGAGGTTTTTTCCTTGCCCGGAAATGGCTTTGTATCTGAAAACCAGGCCTCCTTGGAGCTGAGAGAGCATATTATCTTGTCTACCACTGTGTGGTTCCCAGTCCAGGTTGAGTCCAGTTTCCGGATCCTTGGAGGGGATTCTTCTCAAGCGGATGGCGTGGTTGCCAGAGTAGGCATCCTCCGTGACGGTCACCCTTTCCCCAACAGCTTGCCATCCTTGGGGGAACCCCTGTTTTGTCAGAATTTCGAAGCTGGGGTTGATCACAGGTTGCATGGAAGAGCAGGGAAGAAAAACAGATAGTGCAAAGAAAAGCGGACTCTTCATGGTTGAATCCTCCTTGCAAGAGTGGTTGGGTTGAAACTATCAGAAGCCGGCCACAAGCGCAATGACGTGACGAGGGCATCTTTGCTATTCTATTTCATTCAGCAGAATACCTCTTTTGCGCAGGAGGTCGCGGTTTGGACACAAGAAGGGTAGGGACATACATTCACCAGGTCGTGTTCTGCCTTGGAATCACGGCTGTTCTCTCGATCCTGTGCTTTTCCCAGGCTTTCCCCGCCTTGGATCAGGCGATCCAGATGTATGTGGATGGAGATTTGGTGGGGGCGATGAAAGCTGTGCAGGCAATTCTGGAGCAACAGCCTGACGATGCCAAGGCCCTTGATCTCAAGAGCCAGCTCGAAAAGGAGATGGGACTTGAACAGGAGCAGTTGCGGCCTATCCAAGAGCGGGACGCTCTGTTGGAAGAAGTCGCCAGGTTGCAGAGCGATATCGAAGGGTTGACTCAGACGCTGAAGGATCTCCAGAGTCGATTAGGCGAGCGCGAGACGGAGCTAAGTGATGTGCAGAGTCAATTGGCTTCCAGAGAGACCGAGCTAAACGAAGCTCGAATTGGTCTGGCCGATCGGGAGAGGGAACTGAGCCAAACCCAGAGTGAGCTGTCCGAGCAGGGCGAGAAGCTGGGTGGCGTGAAGAGCGAGCTGGCGGCGAAAGAGGAGGCGTTGGAAGAGGTGTTGGGTAAGCTT
>Ga0114946_10000053_pt1 | contig 54240 bp, 33 predicted proteins | sample WalLakDeSediment_FD_88676 | JGI IMG/M metagenome (GOLD analysis project Ga0114946, IMG submission 88676) | Lake sediment microbial communities from Walker lake, Nevada to study Microbial Dark Matter (Phase II) - Walker Lake 11/02/13 Deep Sediment | ecosystem: Environmental > Aquatic >... | reverse complement strand
GATTGTTCAAACGGTAAAAACGGCCTCAACTTTCTGCCATACGCCTGTATTTGGCGCTGTTGGCCGGGTCGATTTCGGTAAGTATGGTGATGGCCTTGGTCCTTTCCATGGGTTGGGCCTGAGAGAAGAGGTTAACCAGTTCGTCGCCCTTGGTGGTCATGACAATCTGCATCAGAAAACTGCCTGGCCGCTCCCGGTGGGCACGCTGCAGCATCTCAAGGGCAGTGACCACCTCCGTCGTGGCCAGGTCGACATTTTCGGTCATGGTATCGAAACCCTGCCTGTGATAATGGTACATGGCCTGCCTGATGCCCCGGTAGGTGGTGTTAAAGATGTTCTCCATAAGCCAGTAACGGTTTCTCTGGCTTTCATATGACTTCCAACCCCTTTCAGGTGTGTTTTGAGCAAGATTAACGATATTCTGTGCCTTCTCGAAGTATGGGTTTCCGCCAAAGGGGGCAAAAGTGTCAAAGTCAATGCCTATAATCACGTAAACGTAAAAAGCCAGTACGGCTGTGAGATTCGAGGTAAACACACCATCGGCGTATTCGATGGGTTGGTTTTCAACATAACGAAAATAAAAATCACGGTCCTGATGGTTAAATACCGGTGTGTCATAAGAGGTCCGGTATACCGGCCGGCGCGATTGAACGCTGAGGGTGGCCCGGTATTCGTCCCCGCCGATGCGCTCGCTGATGTTGATGGAGATGGAAGCTTCAATACGTTCCCTCGACTGAAAGTTAAACTCCGTCCAGTTTCGCTGATTGATCAGCTCATTCAGGCTGGTCTGCAGGGTTCTTAGCCTCTCCCTGTCCGTCTCGCTCATGCCGGGCGTGGAAATGGAAACCATACACTGCATCTCGGTCTGTGCATGTGCCACCATGGCCATCCCAAAAATAGCCAAAATGAAAAACAAGCAGTATCTTTTATAGGTCATGGTATAAACCGGTTTTTATCTCTTGTGGGATGATTTCATTTATGGAAACTGAACCTTTCCCTTATATTAACGCAGATCAATCCGATTTATGAGCAGGATGCATTATTTTTTTTTGTCTGTCTCCGGCAAACGGTAATAAATATTACCATTGAGGAATTCACTGACAGCGATCAGGGAAGGTTTTGGCAGTTGCTCATAGTAACGGGCAATCTCAATCTGCTCCCTGTTTTCAAAAATCTCCTCCAGGTTGTCGGTCGAACTGGCAAACTCTTCCAGTTTGCTGTTCAGTTCCTCCTTCATTTCGAGCCCGATCTGGTTGGATCGCTTGGAAATGATCACAACAGACTGGTAAATATTGTGCGTCTCATGGTCAAAAAGACGCAAATCCCTGGTTACAGTGGTACTGTCAGTTTTCGATTTTTTGTAATCCATCATCCGGTCATTTATTTGTTTGTGTATTCGCTGGATTGGGTTAATTCATTTATTCTTTGCTGCGCAAACTCATTCATGCGCTGCGCACGCAGCATGTAAACACTTTCCGGGAAAAAACGCAGCAGCCGCTGATAGTTTCTCGCAACCTCACGGAACCTTTCCACCTGACGGTCCGTAATACTCCTGCTGGCAAACTCATAATGTGCAAGTATGATCCTGAAAAGTGCTTCTTCGCGAAAACCTGTGTCGGGGAAATCCCTCAACATGTTTTCAAAGGTTGTATATGCAGCCTGATAATCTCCAATGCGAAGATACATCATGGCCTGGTCAAATCTTTTCTTTTCCAGGGTAAACCGCAATTCGTCAATCAGTTCATTGGCCTCCTCTACCCTCTCACTGCCTGGAAAACGGTTGATGAACGACTGCAGTTCACGAATGGCCTCAATGGTATTGGTCTGATCAAGACTCGACCTGGGCGATTCCAGGTATTTGGAATATGCACTGAGGAATAAAAAATTTTCAACATGCTCACTATTGGGAAAGGCCGTGGCAAAAGACCTGAAATAATGGCTTGCCATGATATAGTCGCGCATGTTATAATGGGCCATCGCATAATAATAGTTCAGAATCTCCGCTTTGACAGTACCACGGTAAATGGGAATGATATCTGTCAGCAATCCGATAGCACGGCTGTATTGCTCCAATTCGTAATACTCAACAGCCTTTTCGAACTTCAGCTCAAAATCGTCGCTTTTTAGGAGTTTCTGATATTTGCTGCATGAAGACAGAATAATCAGCATGAACAGTATATATATTCTGATCGCGGAGTCTCTCATAATAATGACAGGAATGGTTTATCCTATGCTAATAACGTCCTTTTTGGAAAAGATTTTGCAAAGGTAACAATTTTTAACTTAACACCCTCAAAAATCAAATGTATTGCGTAAAGCGGCATAGCCCTGCTTGCTCACCGAGACCTTGCGTCCGTTTTTTAATATACCAATCCATGCGTCTTTTGAATAGGGCTCTATACGTCTTAGCTGCGAAACATTCGCAATACAGGACCTGTGCACCCTCAGGAAGGTTCTGGGATCAAGGCGGTCTTCATAATACTTCAGGGTTTTCTTTTTCAGAAATTCCTTTTTTTCGGTACATATAATGATGTAATCATCGTTTGCCAGCAGACAATATATTTCATGATCAGGGATCATCTCAATACCACTGCCTGCATTAACAACAATTCGGTCAATGTATTGATTCCATGGATAAACTTTATCCATAAAGCCATGTATAGGGTAGCCCTTTCCGGAATCCATGCCATCCAGTTCAGTCAATGCCCGCACGACTGCTTTCTCAAACCGGTCTTCAGAGATTGGCTTCAGGAGGTAATCAGCGGCATTCAAATCAAAAGCCCTGATGGCGTATTCATCGTAGGCGGTTGTAAAAATTACCTTTGGCATCAGTTTCTCATCAATCAGTTCAAGCATTTCAAAACCATTGATACGTGGCATCTGAATGTCAAGAAAAATGATGTCGGGTTGATGCTGTGTGATAAACTTCACTCCTTGATAACCGTCTTCGCATTCACCAATCAGTTCGAGTTCAGGGATATTCTTCAGGTATTCCCTGATTAAAACCCTGGCATGTTCCTCATCATCGACGATTACAGCTTTGAAAGTTCTGGAAAAATTCATGGTTTCACGTTCATATTTTTTTAACTGCAGGCAGGGTAAGCATGGCAAAAAAGCGTTCCTCTGTTGTTCTGAGCTGAAGCAACTGCCCATTGCCATATATTACCCTTAACCTGTTCCTGATATTTTCAAGCCCAACACCTTCGGAGCGGAAGCGGCGCAGGCGGTTATCATAAGGGTTTGAGATTGTCATTATAAGGTCGTTCTCTTTCAAAAGGGTCTCAAAAAGTATTTCTCCGACATTTCCGGCTAAACAGCCGCCATGTTTGATCGCATTTTCGAACAAAGGCTGCAGGATCATCACAGGAATCAGGTTGTCATGATGGTGTTCCTCTGTATCTATCCTGATCTGCAGCTTGTCACCAAATCTTATCTTTTCAATTTGCAGATAAAGTTGTATTGCCTGCAGTTCGCTCCTGAGTGGTATAAGTTGGGTAGCATCCTGCTTAAGGGCAAAACGCAAAAAATCAGATAACTTGATGATCATTTCCCTGGCTTTGTCAGGAGCCGTTATTGTAAGACTTGATATGGCATTCAGGCTATTATATATAAAATGGGGGTTTAATTGATTTTTCAGCGCCTGCAATTCTGTTTGCTGAACAAGGTTTCGAAGTTTGAGTTCCCTGCTTGCAGCCTCCCTGGTTTCTCGTATCAGATGGATGTTTATGATCCCAAGATTCAGTACCATTGCTATGAGTATGCCGGTGGAAGCCCTGAAGATCAATGTATCCTTAATAAAATACAGGTAATCCGGATTGTCAGCCAGCATTCGCCTTAAAACCTCAATGGAGAAAAAAAACCAGGTGATCAGTAATATGATGCTGGCAATTGACAAATTAAACACGGAGAATTTGATTTTTCCCTTGCTGATAAATGAATACCTGACAACATGCACCAGTGCCAGAAGCAGAAAGAACAAAATAACATTTGAAACAAGGGTGTCTGTCACAGAGGCAATCCATCCCAGTTTAAAATAAAAATTATGCACCAAAAACTGGATCGCCGAGGTAATTGCCCAGGTGATCAGGTATAAATGAAAGAAACTTCGCTCCTGGAAAATATACTTCATGGCATTTACAACCCGTAAATCCTGTTTCTATACAACTTTAATCTCGCCTCCGCCAAAAATTGCTGTCCCTTTGACTACAAGGATTTTATCAGGATCAGTAGCCAGCCTCATATTGGATTCTGCCCTGGAATCAGTGAAACCACCAAAAATCGGGGTTATTTCGAGTTTCACCGTCCAATCTTCCGGAATGAATAATTTAACGCCGCCAAATATGCAGGCAACTTCCAGCACATTGACTCCGGGAGCGAGGTTCGCATTCCTGAAGTTTAGCTCCGTACCGCCAAATATACAGGTTAACTCTCCTCCTTTAAAACTGCCGGAGGTGATGGCTTTTGTGCCCCCACTGAAAATATTGACATCCCGGATATAATCATTCGCATCGCCCTCATAATCTTTTTTGTATTTTCTGCGGCCTAAAAGATTTCGCGAGGGCAATATCAGCAGTATGCCTGCCAGCAGGAAAAGCCCGGGAATAGCAAATTGCAGCACCTGGCGAAAAGTGACATTAAACACATCAGGAGCTAGAAACAATGCGCCAATGACAAACAATACCAGCCCGGTAGAACGGTTTCTTTCGGTGATCAGGAAAAACAATCCCAGGATGATTAAAATCATCTGCCAGTTGAAGATATAGGTCGGAAATCTGAAAAAGGGTATCAGATTTGTCCAGTGAATCATCAATATTCCGCCTATCATAATGAAAAGCAAACCCAGCAAGGTGCGACGTTTTGATACAGTACTCATTGTGTTGGTAATTTGAGGTTGAAAATTACGATAATTTTGTTGACAATTGGTTGAGATGCAACTTCTACTTCAGTGAATTGTTGCATTCCGCACAAAAATACCTGTAACTGACCGTTGTCACAACATAAATTCGGTCAATGGCAGAACTGACAGGGTGAGTGGCTATTTTTTGATCAGGATTAAACATTGTTTAATTCGATTTGTTGTTTAAGATGTGGTGCACAATACTAAACAAGCCACCGATTCTCACATTGTTATCCAGGGAGAAAAAATACAAAAGCATATGTCAACACAAAATATAACAGCGGTTTATAGAAGCCTGGCAATTTTGGTTCTTATTTCTCTTTATTTTTCACTGCAAGTCATTGCCCAGCAGGGAAGCATCAGGGGCAGGGTCTTCAATGAAATGACCAACGAGCCCCTGCCATTTACAAATATAGTTATTTTCGGCACCAACACTGGCAGCACGAGCGATCTCGACGGCAATTTTCTTTTTACGGGCGTTGAACCGGGTTTTGTGCGGTTGCAGGCAACATCCGTTGGCTTTGAAAGCCGTATCACGGAGGAATTCATGGTAAGCAGTGCCCGTACTGCCAATATTGAAATCGGAATGCGTGAGTTAAGGGTTGAGTTACAAACGGTTGATGTTCAAGCCTCCCAGTTCGAACGCCGTGAAGAGAGTCCGGTTTCCCTGCGGCGTATTGGCATCAAGGAAATTGAACGCAGTCCCGGCAGCAACCGTGATATATCGCGTGTGATCCAGTCATTGCCGGGTGTAGCTATCACCCCCGCTTTTCGCAACGATGTGATCATTCGCGGAGGCGGCCCCAATGAGAACCGCTTTTACCTCGACGGTATGGAGATCCCCAATATCAATCATTTCGCCACGCAGGGCGCCAGCGGAGGACCAGTCGGCATCATCAATGTGGATTTTATCAGGGAAGTTGAGATGTACACGGGTGCATTCCCTGCCAATCGCGGCAACGCCCTGAGTTCTGTTTTCGAGTTCCGGCAGATAAACGGCAATACTGAAAAACTCAACTTCCGGGGAGCCCTCGGAGCCAGCGACCTGGCCCTGACCGCAGACGGGCCCCTCTCCCCCAACACCACATTCATAATGTCTGCCAGACGTTCTTACCTGCAGTTTGTCTTCAGCCTGGTCGGGCTGCCTTTTCTGCCTACCTACAACGGATTTCAGTTTAAAACCAACACCAAGATCGGAACCAATGCAGAGCTTTCATTTATTGGTATCGGCGCCATCGACCAGTTCCAGCTGAACCTCGACGCCAATGAAACAGAAGAACAGCGCTTTATCCTGAACTATCTGCCCGTAAACGAACAATGGAATTACGCCATAGGCAGTGTTTACAGGAAATTCCGCAAAAACGGCTTCGATATGTGGGTGTTCAGCCGGAATATGCTCAGAAACACCGCTTTTAAATACCCGGGAAATGACCAGTCACTGCCCCGCTCACTCAACTATCTCTCCGACGAAATTGAGAACAAGATACGTTTCGAACGACTGCTTAACGCCGGTAATTACCGGATACGCTTTGGCGCCGGCGGAGAATATGCCAAATACATGAGCGATAGCTACCAGCAGATCTTTTTAATGAACCAGTTGCAGGAGATCAACTATGAATCTGCCATAGACCTGTTTAAATGGAGCCTTTTTGGGCAGGTAACCCGTAAGATCATGAATGATAAGCTTTCACTCTCCCTGGGCGTGAGGGCAGATGCCAGCAACTATACCTCCAGCATGTCGAACTTACTGAATCACATTTCACCAAGATTTTCACTTTCCTATCAATTGCTGGACAACTTTTACCTTAACGCCAATACCGGCCGGTATTACCAAATGCCCTCCTATACCACCATGGGGTTCAGAAGAAATGACGGAACATTGATAAACAAGCAAAACAATCTTTCATATATATCTGTAGATCATCTTGTTGCAGGTTTTGAGTGGCAACCTTCCCGAAGCAGCCAGCTGAGCCTGGAAGGTTTCTACAAGGATTATAACAACTACCCTTTTTCCGTGAATGACTCCGTGAGCATCGGCAGCCGGCCAGCCGATTTCGGTGTCTTCGGATCTGAAGAAGTTGAATCAACCGGTGAAGGCAGATCATTCGGAACCGAACTTCTGTTTCGTGAAGAACGCCTGAGGGGCCTGAACCTGATACTGTCGTACACCTTTGTCAGGAGTGAATTCAAAAATTCAACCGGAAACTTCATTCCTTCGGCCTGGGATAACCGGCATATCGTTATCCTGACAGCATTACGCAAACTTCCGCGGAACTGGGACATCGGCCTTAAATGGCGCTTTTCCGGAGGGGCACCCTACACCCCCTACGACCTTGAACTGTCGAGTATCCGGAATGCATGGGACGTGCAGGGAATGGCATATTTCGACTATGGCAGGTTCAACAGTGAGCGCCTGCCTGCTTTTCATCAGCTCGATCTGAGGGTCGACAAGCAATTCTTTCTCAATAAATGGTCGATCATGCTCTACCTTGATATCCAAAATGCTTACGCCTTCAAGGCCACCCAACCCGATAACTTCATCCGCGCCGAAGATGAAAACGGCCAGCCGGTCGTATTTCTGGACGACAACGGGATAGAACGCTATGAACTAAAAAGAATCAGCAACAGTATCGGCAATGTGCTGCCCTCAATTGGCATTATCGTGGAATTTTAATCGTTGTCGCTACGTTCAGAAGCTTAAAAAAGGATATATTAGCACAATATTTCAGCACAAAAAAAATTGAAGCCCTGATTACATCTTTTTCAAGGTTATCGGAAGGTAAGAAGTAAGGTTGCAAATCCAACTACCAATGAATTATAATTTGCTGTCAAATGACCAAGATCGATAGAATGATTCATAAAAACAGCCGGGTGGTATCGACCCGGAATTTATCCCTGTTTATTGCGGGTGCTCTCCTGCTGGTGATGAGTGCCTGTGCGGCATGGCACGATCAGCGGCAATCCAGGCGGGTACCTCTGCCTCCTGTGGTTTTTGAGACTGTTGTTAATGGCCATGGGATGGCTTTGTCTGTTCATTTTGAAGCGGGCAGGTCGTTTAATCATCCGCTGATGGCAATCTGGATCGAAGATCTTGACAGTAATTATATCCAGACCCTTTATGTAGCCCGTTCCATTGCCGAAGGGGTTTTCCGCCACGGGGACCCCTCGACCGGACGCTGGCTTCCGGGTCCCATACGCCGCCCTGCCGCCCTTCCCTACTGGGGCCACCAACGCGGCATACGGGCCAGCGACGGCCTCTATATCCCAACCCAGGATGACCCTATGCCCGACGCAATTACCGGCCCAACACCCAAAGGCAACTTCATACTGAATACAAATACACCCGCAGAGATTCCCCTAAGCTTCCGGGTCTTGTTCGAGATCAACCAGCCATGGGACTGGAACAGCTACTGGAGCAACAACAAGTTTCCCGATGATGAGGATTATAAAACTTCCAGCCAACCGGCACTTGTCTATGAAGCAGTGATAGACCACAGCAGCGGACAGAATGAGTTTTCGATGAAACCCATCGGACATAGCCATTGGTCGGGTAAATCAGGTGAGCTCTTCCCCAATCTCAGCACCATAACATCTGCCCTGGATATTGCCAAAAGCATTAGGGTAAACATGGGGCACCATCAGCAGTGATCAAGGCCACTCTGATGTTTCTTGAAACATATTCACAAAAATACTTTTTTTAAAAAAAACTTGTTTCATTGGATATTTTGCAAAAAATATTCAAATGTTTATATTTGCCGCGCATATATTGCAGTGAGGGCAAGGAGTTGGTTTTAGCCCCATTTTTTTCCTCACAGTACGACATTTGACGCAGCAAAGGCTTTCAGGCCAAACGCCGTTGGAGCATGAGCACGCCATAAGGCCGTGGATTTTTAATCACTTTATAATTTTAAACTTTCTCACCATGAATTTTAGTAACCGGTTAACGGGCAGGCTGCCCAAAGTGGGTATTCGTCCGACTATTGACGGGCGTCGTCTGGGTGTTCGCGAGTCTTTGGAAGAGCAGACCATGCGGATGGCCCGAAGTGCGGCTTCATTGATAGAGACTCATTTACGGCATGCCGATGGCAGCCCGGTAGAATGTATCATTGCCGATACATGCATCGGCGGGGTGGCTGAGGCGGCTGCCTGTGCCGACAAGTTTGCCCGCGAGGGTGTTGGTGTTTCCCTCACTGTTACCCCATGCTGGTGTTATGGCAGTGAAACGATGGACATGGATCCTTTCATGCCGAAGGCGGTATGGGGTTTTAACGGCACTGAACGTCCGGGCGCGGTTTACCTGGCTGCGGTGCTGGCGGCGCATGCCCAGAAGGGATTGCCCGCGTTCGGCATTTATGGCCATGACGTGCAGGATGGAGGTGATGAAGAGATCCCCGGTGATGTCAGGGAAAAGATACTGCGCTTCGTTAAGGCAGGTATTGCAGCCTCTGCCATGCGGGGCAAATCTTATCTCTCCATGGGATCCGTTTCCATGGGTATTGCAGGCTCCATTGTCGATGCCTCCTTTTTTGAGGAATTTCTTGGGATGCGTTGCGAATACGTCGATATGAGTGAGTTTATCCGCCGAATCGACGAGGGTATTTACGACAAGGAGGAGTTTGAAAGGGCCAAGGGCTGGGTGAAGGAATATTGCCGGGAGGGTGTCGATTACAACCCGCCTGAGCGGCAGAAAAGCCGCGAAAAGAAAGACGCCGAATGGGAGTTTGTGATCAAAATGACCCAGATAGCCCGTGACCTTATGATCGGCAACCCCGAACTGGGAAAGGCTGGTTTTGGAGAAGAGGCCCTGGGGCATAACGCCATCGCCGGCGGTTTCCAGGGGCAGCGGCAATGGACCGACCATTACCCCAACGGCGATTTCATGGAGGCCATGCTTTGCTCCTCTTTCGACTGGAACGGCATACGCCAGCCATTTATGGTAGCTACAGAAAACGACAGCCTGAACGGTGTGGCGATGTTGTTTAGCCACCTGCTCACCGGTTCGGCCCAGATATTCTCTGACGTCAGAACGTACTGGAGCCCCGAAGCGGTAGCACGTGTAACTGGCTATACCCCCGAAGGCATTGCTGCCAACGGTTTCATCCACCTGATCAACTCCGGCCCGTCAGCCCTCGACGGCTGCGGTCAGCAAAGCATCGACGGAAAACCTGCCATCAAGCCCTGGTGGGAGGTGACCATCGACGATGCCATAAAATGCCTTGAAAGTACCTTGTGGGAACCTGCCATAGATGAGTATTTCCGGGGTGGCGGTTACTCATCAAACTTCCTTACAAAGGGAGGCATGCCCATCACCCTGTCAAGGATCAACCTGGTCAAAGGGATTGGCCCCGTGTTGCAACTCGCCGAAGGTTACACAGCTGAATTGCCTCAAGAAATCCATAATGCACTGGATCAGCGCACCAACCCAAGCTGGCCCACCACCTGGTTTGTTCCAAACCTGACCGGGAAGGGTAACTTTACTGATGTGTATTCCGTCATGGCCAACTGGGGAGCCAACCATGGTGCATTCAGCCATGGCCATATCGGCGCCGACCTGATCAGCCTGGCTTCCATGCTTCGCATCCCCGTTTGCATGCATAATGTGCCCGAAGAAAAGATATTCCGTCCTGCAGCATGGAGCGCCTTCGGCATGGACAAGGAAGCCTCTGATTACAGGGCATGCAACAACTACGGTCCACTTTACGGTTTTAAAAAATAACCGGACACCAGCATCCGGACTCAGGATTACCTGGCTGCGCAAAAGCCCTGGTACAAAAAAATTCTATGCGATCCATAAAATACCTAAGCTGAATCACTGACCTATGAAGCCAAAAGTAATTGAGAAGAAATACCTGTTGCCATTCATCCTTATTACCAGCCTTTTCGCCATGTGGGGCTTTGCCAATGATATCACCAACCCATTGGTTGCCGCCTTCAGGACAATCATGGAGATATCGAACTACGAAGCTTCATGGGTTCAGCTGGCCTTCTATGGGGGCTACGGCACCATGGCAATACCCGCAGCGCTGTTCATCAGGCGGTACAGTTATAAAAATGGCATTCTTCTCGGACTGGGTCTTTACGCCATCGGGGCATTGCTGTTTTACCCCGCCGCCCAGTATGAGAAGTTCAGCTTCTTTTTAATGTCATTGTATATCCTGACTTTTGGCCTTGCCTTTCTTGAAACCACTGCCAATCCCTACATCCTGTCAATGGGTGATGAGCAAACGGCCACCCGCAGGCTGAACTTCGCCCAGTCATTTAATCCGATGGGCTCGCTGATGGGCATGTTTGTGGCCACAAACTTCGTGTTATCACGGCTGCAGTCGGATATCAGGAACGATGCAGGCGAGATCATTTATGAAACCCTCGGCGCAGCTGAGAAAGCCATCATCCGCACCAACGACCTGGCAGTAATACGCCACCCCTATATCATCCTGGGTTTTGTGGTGTTGTTTATGCTGGTGGTCATCGCAACGGTAAAAATGCCCAAAACCCAGAACACCAGGCAATTGCGCAATGGCGCATGGGCTTCTGCCAAACGTCTGTTCAGCAACCGGAAGTACATGGAGGGGGTTTTTGCCCAGGTGTTCTACGTCGGGGTGCAGATCATGTGCTGGACATTCATTATCCATTATGCCGAGAATATTGGTCTGACCAAGGCCCAGGGGCAGCAATACAACATCGTGGCGATGATCATTTTCCTCACCAGCCGGTTCATCAGCACCTTTTTAATGAAATATCTGAAGGCCAGCCTGATGTTGATGCTGTTTGCCATTGGCGGCATGATCACCATCAGCGGGGTAATTCTCATTGGTGGTATGACTGGCTTGTACCTCCTGGTAGCCACCTCGGCATTTATGTCGTTGATGTTCCCGACCATTTACGGGATAGCATTGCACGGCCTCAAGGAAGACTCCACCCTGGGCGCCGCGGGTCTTGTGATGGCCATCGTGGGTGGCGCACTCATGCCCCCCCTGCAGGGACTGATCATCGACAAAGGCATGGTGGCCGGACTGCCGGCGGTGAACTTCTCCTTCATCCTGCCTTTTGTCTGCTTTGTGATGATAGCGATTTACGGCTACCGGAGCACCTTTAAATTGTACCTCACCAGGTAAGCATCCCACCGGCAAAACAATTATTGGAGCAAAGAAACCAACCTGTTATAATTTCCGGGGATGCATTGACAGGGCATCCTGTTCCCCGCAATTTGTCAGGGCAAGCCCTCAGGAAACGATGCCACAGATTTCCCTGAATCTTTGATAGGTGTTGTTCCAGTCTTCAATATTTGTGGGATGGTATTGTTCCACCTCGAAGGTATTGACCACTACCTCCCTGATCTCCTTCAGGGTATTCAGGTAACCACATGCCTTGGCCTGCATCAGGATATTGCCAACGGCGGTGCCCTCTGCAGGTCCTGCAACGACCTTCCGGCCGGTGGCATCGGCAGTGAACTGGCACAGCAACCTGTTTTTAGTCCCTCCTCCAATGATGTGAATCACCTCAGGGTTGCGGCCGGTGATCTCGCCAAGCTGCTCCAGTACTAACCTGTATTTCAGGGCCAGGCTCTCAAGGATGCATCTGACATATTCGCCAATGGATTCCGGTTTGGGAAGGTTCCTGGCGGTACACCAGGCATCAATGGCTTCCGGCATACTTTCAGGATTGAAAAAGCCTGCATCATCAGGATCAATCAATGCTTTATAAGGTGTTGATGCAACAGCCATATCAATCAGTTCAGGGTACGAATGGCCGGCTCCCTCTTTTGCCCAGGCAGCCTGGCAGCGCTGAAGCAACCACAATCCCATGATATTCTTCAACAAACGGAAGGTGCCATCCGCGCCGCCCTCATTGGAGAAGTTATACCTGAAAGATTTTTCCGTAACCACAGGTTCATGAACCTCCACCCCCATCAGTGACCAGGTACCTGAGCTGATGTATGCCCAGTTGTCGCTCTGAACCGGAACGGCCACGATGGCTGAACCCGTATCATGTGAACACACGGAAACAACCTTTGCACGGTGTAACCCTGTCTGCTGGCTTATCCATTCGTGCAACTGGCCAATATATTCCCCGGGCCGAATGATGTCGTTGAGCATTTGGCGGTCAATGCCAAGGTTGGCAAGAAGTTCATTGTCCCAGTCTGCAGTGCGCGGGTTATAAATTTGCGACGTGGTGGCAAAGGTAAATTCGGTTTTCTTCTCCCCGCAAAGCAGGAAGTTCAGCAGATCTGGCACAAACAATATCCTTTTGCCGGCCTGTAATGCCCAGTCATTGCTGCGTCTGAGTGCGTGCAGGTGGTATAGGCTGTTGAACGGCAACATGGAAATTCCGGTCAGCTCATAGATCTTTTCGGGTGGCATGACATTGGCATGAAAATCCTTCATGCCTTCCACCACCTGGAGATCGCGGTAAGCGTAAGGTATGCGCACCAGTGTATCATCAGCGGCCAGGAAACCGAAATCAACGCCCCAGGTATCAACGGCTATCGACTCCGGTATCAGACCCTTTTCAGCACACAATGCAATGGCCCTCACCATCTCTTCGTAAAAGCGGAATATATTCCAGTAAAAATGATCGTTCATGGCGATCATTTTCGTGGGAAACCGGTGCACCTCCGTCAATTCCAGCTTATTTTCCATTAATTGCCCTATCACTGCCCTGGCACTTTCGGCGCCAAAGTCAAACGCTAAAAAAGTCTTTACTTCGTTGCTCATTTTTTCTGGTTTTATCTATTAAAGATTTGTCAGTAAGAAATTATTCATTATGCGGGAACACCCTTCTGTTTTGCCTTGTGACCAATCATTGGCAGTCTCTGAAACAAGACATTCGGACAGTATAGCTTGCTTGAACTGTTGTTTTGTCTTATGACCAATCATGAGTAGGCTCTGAAGGATAATCATGGTTAAAATCCTGATTGCTATAGCCAAGGGGAATATCCATATTTGATTACAAAAACGCTATTCTTTGAAATGTTTATCTGCAAACCCAATATACTGCAGCCAGTCATAAACGGTAATATCGTGTACCCCTGGTCTTATATGGTATCCGATGGTTCCAAAAGCCGGTTCATTGACCAGGGGCATTTCCTTTAGCGGCAGGCCTTCCAAACCGAATAGTTGATATACAGGGGTTGCTGCCAGGCATGCCAGAAATTCGCCTTTTGGATCTGCCCGGCGGTCATCTTCCGCACTCGCCACATAAACGGGCCTGGGTGCCATCAGTGCTATCAATTGATGCTGATCAACGGGCAGATCAGACTCCCTGCCGTTATATTCCTTAAACCGGTTGCTGAACCAATACGGAAAAATGGTATTTATTCTCGCCACGGTTTCCCCAAATTGCCTGCGTGAAATGGCGGCACCTCCGCACCCGGAATTATTGGAAATGGCCATGGCAAAACGCTCGTCGGTGGCGCCGGCCCACAATGCGGCTTTTCCAAGCCTCGAATGACCCACCACGATGATCTTTTCTGAATCTATATATGGATCCGTCGACAGGTAATCGAGCGCCCTCGACAAGCCCCATGCCCATGCAGCAATGGTACCCCATGATGTACTGTCCCTGTTTACACCCATTAATTGGTGCACACCTTCTGAGAAACCATGTTCATAATCCGGGTCAATGTCGCCGCAATAAATGGTGGCCAAACCATAGCCCCTTGCAATAATCTCTTCTGCAGGCCAGCGGGCAACCCTGACACCCCTCGATACAGCGGTTGCATGGTTGTTGAAAATGCCAAAGGACTCATTGTCGCGCACCCATTTTGTGGTAATCTGTACCCCCTCCGCATAAGCCGTGGTGTGGTTCCCGAAAAAATTCAGTCCGAGGAACAGGGGCACCGGCCCACTGACCCTGGGAAGATGCATCAGGACATCCATGTTCAATTCCCGGCCTTCAAATATCAAGGTGAGCCTGACCTCCCTGGTAATAGCCTGACCATCGAATGCATCGTCAAGGCGCACCAGCTCCATGGCCTCCACTTTGCCATCCCACGAAGGACTGAAGCCAAACATTTCCTGTTGGAACAACCCAAGTATTTCTTGCCGGCGCTGCGTCCATTTGCCGAGATCGTCCACAATTCTTCCATCTTCAAAAACCAGCGGATCAGGCAATACGTAGTCAGGTACCAAAGCCTCATCGTAATTAGGGACAAACACCTGTGCCATCGTTTTGCACAAAAGCGATATGAGCACCAAAAAAGTGATAAAGATTCTCTTCATTCCGGATAACTTATGAGTTGATTTTCCATCTCCCTCTGGTTCCGCCAACGCGTTCAATTTGTTTTTCTTCTTTTAGTTTGTTTAAATGGTATTTAACTCCATCTTCGGTAATATCACCCAATGCTTCCGCCAGCTTCTTTCTGCTGATGGCCGGATTCTGTGTAAGAATATCTATAATTTTCTTCGAAATAATTTGGGTAGTCTTTTGGGTAGTTATTTGGGTAGTTATTTGGGTAGTTCCATCATGGGCTTTCAGCGGAATAATTGCTCTGAATATATCATCCTCAATAAATTCCGGTTTGGTTCCAGGTGTATAGATGCCGCAATACTTGAATGTATTCCGCACACCCGAACCAAGCTCATCTACTCGTCCGATTTCTTTGAAAAATTTGGCAATTACCGGGTTCTTGGGAAACGGTGAAAAATTGGCAGGGTCAATCACACCACCGTCATGGGGTCGATTCCAGTTTTCAGTAAACACCTGGTGTTTTTCAATAATGAATTTGGCTGGGAAAGCATTGGCAAATTCTCGATGAATCAGCAGGTTCCCGATCACTTCACGGAAAATCAGGTCACGAAGGCTGATACGTTGTTCTCCTTCCTGATAAAATTTATCAGGCAAATGCTTTCGTAAAAATGCCATAAGCCTGTCGTAACTCTCAATGAGGTTAGTGCGGATATCGTCACGGTCGTCGTAGCGATCTAAATTTTCTACCCTGAGAATGGCATCTGTCTTATGGTGAGGCAATACGCTTTGGATGACTTCATCTTTTCCGAGCAGCAATACCGCTGCCAAAGTATAGCCATCCTTTCCTGTCTGGTGGTCATGTTTGAACAGCCCGGCAGAACGCAGCAGTTCTTCATCAGTCATCTCCTGCCAGGGGTGATCTGCCCGTTCGTTTTTGGCAAGTGTTCTGACCCGGCTGAATAATTCCAGTTTGAAATCCGAAAGTTTCAGGTAAGGATAAATCCTGTTTTCAGAATATGTGGCTTGTTTTCTCAGGTAAAGCTGGGTGACTTGCTCGGTTTGCCGGGTAATGTCGAAATCTCCGTCCTCATTCCGGTCGAAAATCTTTCCATTGGTGCTGTGCACCTGAGAGCTTTCGGGCACGTAAACATAGATCACTTTCTTGCCTTCGTAGTTTAGTACCTGAGTGGACAGGTAAAATGGAGGACTAAGCTTTTGCGGATTGTTGGCATTGGTAATGATGTTATTGACAATAACCTGAGTAAGACTATCCAAAACACCTTCAACTGTTCCATCATTCTTAACACCAAACAGCAAGTGGCCACCTTTTCGGTTGAGGAAGGCGCAAATAGTTTCGAAGGCATCTTTGTTCAGTTCAAACTGGGAGGTTTTGAACTCGACATCAATGCTTTCACCTTTTTGTAATATGTCTTTGAGCTTTTCTGGGGTCATTTATATCTAAGGTATTCTTTCCGAATAAGGAAATCTCTTCCGTTTTCTCAGCAGCCAATGATTTCCATCACTCCAATTATAAGCACCAAAGTGTCCTAGCGATTATTCAATAACAACATAAATATACATGCATCTTTTTTTTTACCAGAAGAAGTAATAGAGCAATCCCACGATAAGCATAATGCCAACCGCGCCGATATTGAATGCCCTGCCGGTTTTGAACAGTTCAGGTTTAATTTCGTAAGCTTTGGGATCCACTTTGTTCATCCGGGCATTGAGGAAAAAGATGAGTCCCATGAACAGGAGTGCGGTAGCCAGCATAAAAATGGCATCATAACCGAGGTATGCATAGGTGCCGACAAATGTGATCCCTAACAGAAGCACGATAACACCCAAAATGACAAACAGGTAGCCCGCCTTTTCCATTTTCCGGGCCTTGCTGGCTTCAGGGAGTGCTCCCTTGATCAGTTTATTGTCGAGCAGGCTGATGAGTGTTGCAAGAAATGTCAGGATAATAAACACATATCCCATGCGCAGCGGGAAAGCCATAGCGGGATAGGTCAGCTTGATGATAATCCCGACGGGGATGGTGGTAATGGCTGTCCAGAGCGCTGACCGGGCGGTGGCCTGTTTCCAGAACAAGCCCATCCCAAAAACAACCACAACACCCGGATAGACATAGCCGGTATACTCCTGGATATACTGGAAAGCCTGGTCGAGCCCGCCCAGCAGCGGCCGTGCGGCAATCACCGCGATCAGCAGCGCGGTAAATGCCACGATGCGGCCTACCATTACAAGCTGGCGTTCGGTGGCCTCCTTGTTGATCAGCGACTTGTAGATGTCCATGGTAAATATGGTTGACACGCTGTTGATCATGGCCGACAATGAGGAAACAATGGCGGCCACAAGGGCCGCAAAGGTCAGTCCCCTGATACCGGCAGGTACAAAATTCTTCAGCAGCCATGGATAGGCTTCATCGGCACGTTCGATGGTACCGATATACTCCCTGCCTTCAAGCAGTTCAGGGTGCTGAAACAATACGTAGGCGGTAATGCCCGGCAAAACGACAATGACGGGGATCAGGATTTTCAGGTAACCGGCAAATATCAGTCCCTTCTTGGCATGTTCAATGCTTTTTGCGGCAAGGCCCTTCTGGATGATGAACTGGTTAAACCCCCAGTAGCCGATGTTCACCACCCACATGGCGCCCAGGATCACGGCAAGCCCGGGGAGGTCGTAGAAAGCATCGGTAAGCCCGCCTGCGCCGTCGGGCACGATGGTCTCTTTGGGAATGATCATGCTGAAATGAGGATGTGTGGCCTTCTCATAAATGACGGCAAGTCCCTGGAATATGCCTTCGCCTCCCGATACGGCATACAATCCCAGAATGGTGGTTACCAGCCCGCCAAAAATCAAAACCACCACCTGCACCACGTCTGTCCAGGCAACGGCCTTCAGGCCTCCATAAATGGAATAAATAGCAGAAAATGCTGCAAGTCCGACAATGCCCCACATAATGGGGATGCCCATGATGCGGTTCATTGCCAGTGCGCCCAGCCAGGCAACAGAGGTAAGGTTCACAAATACATACACCAGGAGCCAGAATACAGCAAAGGCCACGCTGACCCCCTTGTTGTACCTGCTCTCCAGAAACTGGGGCATGGTATAAACGCCCTTGTCGAGAAACAGCGGAAGCAAATATTTGCCAACTATGATCAGTGAAATTGCACCGATCCATTCATAGGCGGCGATACCCAACCCAATCCGGTAGCCCGAACCCGACATGGCAATGAAATGCTCTGCCGAAATATTGGCGGCAATCAAAGAAGCGCCAATGGCCCACCATTTTAGGGAGCGGCTGGCCAAAAAATAATCCTGTGATGTCTTCTGGGTGCCTTTTTTTGTCCTCGAAACAAACAGCCCAATGCTGATAATTATCAACACATAACATATGAAAACAATATAATCTACCGGTGTAAATGCTGAGCCCATATTTATATAAATTTAAGTAACCCCGGGGGCAGACCCAAGGTAAAAATGAATTACACAAAAATAAATAAGTTGAAAAAGAACGGTATAAAGAAAAACATGCAAACATACAATTATTTTTAATAAGCATGCGGTTTAATTTGATCCATTCAAAATGGCTTTCTGTCATCCCAGGGATTTCCATTATAACCAGTACTATTCATACTTTTTATTTAGGTCAGTTTCAAGGTGTCGAAAACCGCTGACATAGTATTTTATGAACAATGCAGGGTAATTTTGTTTGAATAGTGTTCAGACATCTCATAAGCATATAATCAGAACCGGGATATTTACTATATTTGACAACCTGGGTATGCTATTGAGCTCCTGTATACAAAGCTATCAAACATCTTTCACAACCCTGAAATACTTGCTTTCCATGTATAAATCATCAGTTACCGCTGCCGGAAACATATCCATACAACGGGCCATCATTCTCATTTCAATTTTTATGACTCTGTTATTGAATGGACGGTTTCTGGCGATGGCCGCAGATTCATGGTCGAGCATCCAATCACCGCTTGACGTTGTTTTTAAACAGGAAGAAAATGCCGTTTTGCTGCGTAACGAAAGCAATATTGTCCCATTGCGTTCGCTGCACAAAGGCAAATTTGCCTTGCTGGTAATCGGGGATGCGGCTGTTTTTACCGAAAGAATTCATGATTACCTGGAAATGCCGGTATTCACTTTTTCCGGTGACGATCCTGATTCGCCGGATCTTATCAATGCGCTGACCCATTCATATGACAGGATAGTCATTGCCATTGCGGCTGTTGATATTTCAGATAATACGAAAGAAACCATTCTTTCTCTGACGCCGGGAACAGAAAAAATAATCGTGTTTTTGGCTGAGAAGGAATATTTAAAAGGCTGGAAAGGCATTGAAAACAGTCAGGTTCTTTTGCTGGCCGGCGACAACAGCTTGTTGGCACAGGATATATCTGCACAGATTATTTTTGGTGGTATGGGTGCAACGGGCAAGCTGAAGCATCCGGTTGCGGGCATGTTTGAACCGGGAGAGGGCCTTCGTTCAGAGGGTGGAATCAGGTTGAAATACACCATCACCGGGGAAGAGGGATTTGTTGGGCAACGACTGGCATTCCGTATTGACAGCATTGTTGAGCAAGCCATTGCCGCCAAGGCTTTCCCTGGTTGTCAGGTTTTTATGGCATACAAGGGAACGGTACTGTTTCGCAAATCTTACGGATATCACACCTATAACCTGCGCAACAAGGTAAAAGATACTGACTTGTATGACCTTGCTTCGGTCACAAAGATAAGCGGCCCTTTGCCCCTGCTGATGCAGATGGATGGAAACGGGCTAATAGACCTTGACAAGCCGTTTAGCACCTACTGGCCTGACTGGCAAACAAGGTTTCTGCGCAGATCAAACAAAGATACCCTGACCCTGCGGCAGCTATTAACACACCAGGGAAGACTGACTCCTTATCTTCATTTCTGGCGCGACACAAAAAGGGATGACAGGTTCAACACCAGGCTTTACCGCCATGAACGACTGGACGGCTTTTCCCTTGAAGTTGATGACCATCTCATCCTTGCCAATAAATTCAAAAATAATGTCTATCGTTCCATCAGGAGGTCTGACCTGATGCCAGGCACAGTATACAGATACTCCTGCCTGTCGTTTATTATTTATCCGGCAATGATTTCCATGGTTACCGGACAGGATTATGAACAACTTCTTTATCAATCTGTTTACGCGCCTATTGGTGCCAGTCGACTGGTATACAATCCTCTTCATAAAGGCTTCAGCAGGGAAGAAATTCCACCCACCGAAGAAGATACGATTTTCAGGTACAACCTGGTACATGGACGGGTACACGACGAGGCTGCAGCAGTCATGGGGGGGATAAGCGGCAATGCAGGGCTTTTTGCCAATGCCGGTGATCTGGCCAAACTCATGCATTTATACCTGGGCAGAGGAAACTATGGCGGCGAACAGCTGATCCCGGCTGAAATTATGGACAGATATACGCAATCCCAGTACAGCCAAAACCGCAGGGCCATCGGATTTGACAAACCTTTGCCTGACAATGCCCTCAAAACCCTTGATACAGCATGGCCAGCCCCCGGCGCATCGGCAAACAGCTTCGGCCACAGTGGCTTTACGGGAACTTTTGTGTGGATTGATCCTGATTGCCAGCTTGTCTATATCTTCTTATCAAATCGGGTGCATCCCACCCGCGAAAACAATGCCATTTCAGTCATGAATGTAAGAACGGCCATCCATCAGGTCTTCTATGAGGAAATAAAACAAAGAAAATAAAACGGTGGTATTTACGATCAGAGGGTGTCAGAGAATGAGGTTTTCTTTGAGGAAACAGAATAAAGAAAAAATAAAACGATATTTTCTTAATTTTGCGAAGCGATATCCGGCATAATTCACTGCTATGGACTTTATATTTCCTGTTAAACCTCCTGCATACCAGGTCATGCTCAAACCAATCGGGCCGGTATGCAACCTCGACTGTACTTACTGCTATTATCTTGAAAAGAAAAATATCTATCCCGGTAAGTCTGATTATATACTGAATGAAGAGCTTCTGGAGCTGTTCACAAAAGACTATATCGCCACCCAGGATGTGCCAGTGGTCTCATTTGTCTGGCAGGGTGGAGAACCGACCATGCTGGGCGTAGATTATTTCCGCAAAGCATTGGAGTTTCAGAAAAAATATGCCGGGAAAAAGAAAATAGAGAACAGTTTTCAGACGAACGGCACCCTGCTTACCGACGAATTCTGCCGCTTTTTCAAGGAAAATGAATTCCTGGTGGGATTATCGATCGATGGCCCAAAGGAGCTTCATGACCATTACCGTGTTTACAGCAATGGAAAACCTTCGTGGGACAAGGTAATGCTGGGCGTAGAGCTGTTGCAAAAACACAAGGTCGAGTTCAACACCCTCTCTGTTGTTAACCGTAAGACAGGTGACCACCCGTTGGAGGTGTACCGCTTCCTGAAAGAGATCGGCAGCACCTTCATGCAGTTTATACCTATCGTCGAGCGCACTACCGAAGAACCCGGCGAAGACAAACAGAAACTGGTGCACCATACTTTCAAAGGGAAGGCCAGGGTAACCGACTGGTCTGTGCGTCCTTTGCAATACGGCCAGTTTATGGCAAATATGTTTGACGAATGGGTCAGGAAGGATGTCGGCAGGTTCTACGTACAGCTCTTTGATGTTACGCTGGCAAACTGGGTTCATGCGATGCCGGGATTATGTGTTTTCAGTGAGACCTGCGGCACCGCAGCCGTGATGGAGCACAATGGTGATGTATATTGTTGTGACCATTTTGTTTACCGCGACTACTTCCTCGGAAATATCAGGGATAAGTCGCTGGGAGAATTGATGGCAATGCCCAAACAATCGATCTTCGGACAGGACAAGAAAGGCGCCCTGCCACCCTATTGCAAGAGCTGTGAGGTCAGGTTTGCCTGCCATGGCGAATGTCCGAAGCACCGTTTTGAAACCACCCCCCAGGGTGATCCGGGCCTAAGCTACCTGTGTGAAGGTTACAAGCATTTCTTTCATCATGTAAAACCAACCATGGATTACATGGCCAGGGAGCTGAAAGCAAAAAGGGCACCGGCAAACGTGATGCAATGGATAAAAAACAAGGAAAGGGCCAATGAACCACCCAGGCTGAGTATCGGCCGCAATGAGCCCTGCCCCTGCGGAAGCGGGAAAAAGTTCAAACATTGCCACATGAAAGTCATTTAATCGAAAAAACTGGTCATACTTTGTAATATATTTGCTATTATTGTATTCAAATGCATTTTATGGCATGATGACCGCATAAAAATCCTGCTGGCTCTCCCGCCTGCAATACTCATGCAAGCGGGAACTTCCTCATAAAAGTTTGAAATAAAAAGAAAGAACAGTTTATACATCAATATTTTAAAACCAAAACACCATGAACCAATATTCAAGAAGAAGATTTATCCAGACCAGCATCACAGGAATTGCTGGTTTATCGGTATTGCCCTTGCTGAAAAGCTGCAAGACACCTGTCAGTGACACGATCAGGCTGGGATTTATTGGTCTGGGTCGACAGTCCGTATACCTGGTAAACGGTTTCAACAGCATTCCCGGTGTCAAGGTAGTGGCTGGCTGTGACGTATACGGCATCAAATGTGAGCGCTTTGAACAAATCGTCAGGGATTTCCAGGAAGAGAGCGGTCAGGTGGTTGAAATAACCACTTACCATCATTACCAGGATATGCTCGAACGGAAAGATATCGACGCAGTGGTTGTGGCCTCGCCTGATCACTGGCACGCCTTGCAGGTACTGGATGCCTGCCGTGCCGGCATGCATATTTACCTGGAAAAGCCAACCACCTTTACCATTGAGGAAGGGAAAAGGGTGGTTGAGGCGGTCAGGAAAAACAACCTGATCTGCGCCGTTGGCAGCCAGCAAAGGTCTGACAACAACTTCCGGCATGCGGTAAAACTGGTCAGCGAAGGAAAGTTTCCCGGTCTGAAAAAGATCAATGCCTGGGTAGGTGGGCCTCCCGTTGCTTACGACCTGCCGGAAGAATCCGTTCCCGCCGGCCTTGATTGGGACACCTGGCTCGGCCCCAATCCATACGTGCATTACAACCATCAGCTCAATCCACCCATCAGCCTCAACCCGCGTGTCGACGAAACCTTCTGGGGCGGATGGCGTTGGTACAAGGAAGTTGGCGGGGGTTTCCTGTGCGACTGGGGAGCCCATAACTTCGACATCGGACAGTGGGCACTGGGCATGGACAACAGTGGCCCGGTGAAGATCATTCCCGCCGGGGTGGAAGAACGTGAATACATCACATTCATTTATGAGAACGGTATTGAAATGATCAATGCCCCGTTTGATGAGCGGGGTGATTTCGGAGTGAAGTTCTGGGGCGATGATGCATGGATCGTGGTAAAAAGAGGGTTTTATGAGGCATCAGACGATTCGCTCTTGCCACCTGCAGAAGAGGCCCAGAGGGATGTACCCTACGAGACGGGCACCCCCCATCTGGAAAATTTCATCCGCTCCATTAAAACCAACACAGACCCGATCGCCAATATTGAAGCGGGGCACCGCACCGCCTCATTGGGTATCTTGGGGAACATCGCCACCGATTTTCACCGCGCCCTTCACTGGGACCCTGTGAAACAAAATTTTGTGGATGACACGGAGGCAGCAAAATGCCTGCACAGGGTTTACCGGGAAGGTTATTCACTTTAGTGCCGGTTGCAATTCCATTTCCGGCAGGCTTGTAAATAACCCGGGCTACCAAGCCCCACAGATATTGCGGATAGAATTATCCAAATTCAAGCCGGGCATTTTATTGTATTGCACAGATACCTTGAAATGATTGTGTTATGAGATCAATGAGACTTACCGGGATCAGGGAGATGCAGATGCTGCATCTCCCTGATCCTTTAATTGTCAGGCCCGATGACGTGTTGATCCGCATGAAGGTGGTCGGCGTGTGCGGTTCTGACATCCATTATTACCTGAATGGCCGTATTGGCAGCCAGGTGGTGGGATACCCCTTCACGGTTGGTCATGAAGGCGCCGGCGAGGTGGTTGAAGTGGGGCCTGCCGTGGAGCGGGTAAAACCTGGCGACCGGATCGCCATCGAACCCGCCATGCCCTGTTATGCCTGCGACCAGTGCCTGTCGGGGCGCCCCCATACCTGCCGCCATTTGAAGTTTCTCGGATGCCCCCGCCAGGCGGAAGGGTGCCTGTCAGAATACCTGGTGATGCCGCAGTCGAGCTGCTTTCCCATCCCACAAGAGATGACATTCGACGAAGCAGCACTGTCGGAACCTCTGGCCATCGGCATGTATGCGGTTAAACAATCCATCCCCATGTTCGACGCCACCGTCGGCGTGCTGGGCTTCGGACCGATCGGCATGAGCGTGATGCTCTCAGCCCTCGCCAAAAGCGCCTCAAAAGTATATGTCACCGATAAAATTGACGCCAGGATCAACATGGCCAGGTCACTTCATGCCGACTGGGCCGGCAACCCGCTGAAAGAAGATATTGTAACGGGCATCCTCGACTGGGAGCCCAAAGGGCTCGATGTGGTGTTCGAATGCTGCGGGCAGCAGGAGGCCATGGACCAGGCAGTGGAAATTGTGAAACCGGGCGGAAAGATCATGATCGCCGGCATCCCAGAAACCGACCGCTGGTCGTTCAGCGTAGACAAACTCAGGCACAAGGAGATCACCATCGGCAATGTGCGCCGACAAAACCATACCCTTGAAGAAACACTTGAAATAATCGCGTCCGGAACTATGGATGTGAGCGCCATGGTTACCCATCGTTTCCCGTTGGAGCAATGCCGTGAAGCCTTTGAACTGGTGGCCGGCTATCACGATGGCGTAATGAAAGCAATGATCGATATATGATCAATAATATAGCCAGTTCAGTGAAATGCAAATAAATATCCGAAAGAGCCATCATCTTAAAAGATCATAACATTCATGAAATAAGCATGTGCACATTCGTCCACACCCTGGAAAATGTTCAAACATGGATTGGCTTCGCCGGGCTGGCGAAGTGTTCGGTTCACCCGATGAATCGGGGCAAGCTATGTGACCTATTTAATACAAATTATGAAAACAAAGCATCTATTCCCTGTATTCGCGGCACTTGTGCTGCTCCTGTCCCCTGCCCTCATTGCCGCGCAGCCGCCGCCTGCCGTCTACGACCTCCGCCTGGAATACCTGGAAAACCCGCTTGGAATTGAGGAAACAGCGCCGCGGTTTTTCTGGAAGCTCTCAAGTGACAAAAACAATACCCTGCAAACCGCTTACGAGATCCGTGTAAGCCTTGATCCGGGGTTCAATGACCCGGCCGCTTTGGTTTACTCCACCGGCATAAAAGCCTCCGGGCAGTCGGTACAGGTCGCGTATGAAGGTCCGGAGCTGCTCTCACAAACCCGCTATTACTGGCAGGTAAGGGCATGGGATAACCATGGCAGGGTCTCAGGCTGGAGTGAAACCGCTTACTGGGAAATGGGACTGCTGGGCCCTGATGAATGGCTTGCAGAATGGATAGAACCTTCGTGGGATGAGGATGTTGACAAAATGCAGCCCTCCCCCATGCTGAGAGCGGAATTTTCGCTCAAGAGCGGAATTGCATCTGCGAGGGTCTATGTAAGCAGCCACGGGCTGTATGAGATGAGCATCAACGGTCAGCGTGTCGGTGATGACCTGTTCACCCCCGGCTGGACCAGCTTCAACAAGAGGGTGCAGTACCAGACCTACGATGTTACCGGATTGCTTAAGCAGGACGATAATGCCGTTGGTGTGATGCTTGGCGACGGCTGGTACAGGGGCTTCATCGGATGGGGTACGCAACGCAACTACTACGGTGAAAGGCTTGCGCTGATTGCACAGATCGTTGTCGGGTACAACGACGGCACCACAGAGGTTATACCTACAGGCGATCATTGGAAGGCCTCCACCGGCCCTGTTCTGCATTCGGATATTTACAATGGTGAATACTACGACGCCCGTCTGGAAATGCCGGGCTGGACGGAAGCTGGTTTCGACGACAGCCACTGGAAGCCGGTGTTGGTAAAGGATCATGGCAAAGGCAAGCTTATAGCACCCCAGGGGCCACCGGTTGTCAGCATACAGGAGCTGAAACCCGTCGATATGTTCGTTACGCCGCAGGGCGATACCGTGATTGACATGGGGCAGAACATGATCGGGTGGCTGCGGCTGAAGGTAGAGGGCCCGGGTGGCACCAGGGTTGTTCTGCGACACGCCGAGGTGCTTGACAGGGATGGAAACTTCTACACGGAGAACCTGCGTTCGGCCGACCAGGAGAACACCTACATCCTGAAGGGTGGTGGCCTGGAAACCTGGGAGCCCCGGTTTACCTTCCAGGGGTTCAGGTATGTGGCCGTACATGGCTTCCCCGGTGAGCTGACCAAAGATGCCATCACCGGGGTGGTCATCCATTCATTGATGGAGCCCACCGGCCATTTCGACTGCAGCCACCCCTTGGTGAACAGGCTGCAGCACAACATTGTATGGGGGCAGAAAGGCAACTTCCTGGATGTGCCGACCGATTGTCCGCAGCGCGATGAGCGCATGGGCTGGACGGGCGACGCCCAGGTGTTTGCCCGGACCGCCAACACCTGCATGAACACCTCTGCTTTTTTCACGAAATGGCTGGGCGACGTGATTGCCGACCAGTTTGAAAGCGGCAGCGTGCCCCACGTAGTGCCAAACGTGCTGGGAGCCAATGCTGGCGGCGCTGCAGGATGGGCCGATGCCGCCACCATCGTGCCATGGAGCATGTATGAATACTTCGGCGACCTCCGGATACTGGAACACCAGTATGAAAGCATGAAAGCATGGGTCGGATATATGAAGGAACGCGCCGGACGCCTCGGCGATCCTTACATCTGGAGCGGCGACTTCCACTTCGGCGACTGGCTGTCGTTCAACACCACACGATCGGATTACCCCGGCGCCTACACCGAAAGAGACATGATCGCCACCGCCTACTTTGCGCGCTCCACCGACCTGCTGGCCAGATCAGCCAGACTGCTTGGCAGGGATGCAGATGCATCCCACTATGAAGAACTGTTAGAAAATATTAAAAGATCTTTTCAGGATGAATTTGTAACACCGCGCGGAAGGGTCATTTCCGATACGCAAACCTCCCACCTGCTCGCACTGAGGTATGATCTGCTGCCCGAAGCGCTCAGGCCACTGGCAGCCAGACAGTTATTGTCAAATGTGCAGCGGTATGGCCACCTTACCACCGGCTTCCTGGGCACCCCCCACCTGAACCACGTATTGAGCGAATTTGGCCACACTGAGCAGGCCTATGCCCTGCTGCTCCGCGAAGCCTACCCATCATGGCTCTACCCGGTAACCATGGATGCCACCACCATCTGGGAACGATGGGACGGCATCAGGCCCGACGGCAGCTTCCAGGACAAAGGCATGAACTCCTTCAACCACTATGCCTATGGTGCCATCGGCGAATGGCTGGTGAAAGAGGTGGCCGGCATCAAAAACATCGACCCCGGATACCGTTCGTTGCTGATTGCGCCGAACCCGGGAGGAGGGTTGTCGCATGCCAGGGCTATCCAAACCACCTTATACGGACGGGTTGCTTCCGCCTGGCAGTTCGAAAACGGTCAATTCTTGCTCGAGGTAGAGGTGCCGGCCAACAGCAGTGCAGAGGTTATACTGCCTTATGCCAGGCCCGGCGATGTGCGGGTTAATGGCCGTACCCTGCTTCAAAGCACAGACATTCAAAGGTATCATACAGATAGCGGGCGCTTAAGTGTACATCTTGGATCAGGAAAGTACCGCTTCAGCTACCCGGCCGCTGATTTCCCTGAATACGCACTGCCTGATAATGATCAGGATGCTGATCAGGACGCTGAAAAAAGCAACTTTGGGTCCGGCAGCAGGGTCGCTGAGCTGCTGGCCTCGCCCGCCGCCCGCGCCATCCTCTTTGAGGAAATGCCCGCCCTGATGCAGTCGCCATGGCTCAGCCAGGTCATGAACTTCTCCCTCATAAGGGCCATGGAATGCCTGCCCGAAGAACTGCGCGCCGCACCAGGGAAAATAACCGAAATAGACCTGCGGCTGAAATCAGTGAAACAATGACAACCTCCGCAAAAGATCTTGCTCAACCAACCCGGTGAAGAATCATGGCCCGCACCAGAATGATCAAAATGAAAGTTCAACTTGAACAACATAAAAAACTTGAATTAATGAAAAAGTACTTCTCCATAGCAATTTTATTTTTCGTGGGATGCAGCTTCCTGCTTGTTGCCTGTTCCCCATCCCGCAATAATGAGAATGAAGAGCTGGCACGCATTGCCGTGAGCCCAACCGAAGGTGCCGGCATCACCCCGGTTGCCATACCACTTGATGGGGTGATTTTTAACACAGATAATGGGCGCCTGGCGCTTTTTGATGCCAGCAACCCTGACCGGGAAATTCCCAGTCAGCTGGAGCCCGGCACCATTCCAAAGCTTTGGTTCATGGCTGATCATGGCGGCGAAGCGTTGGAACTTGTATTGCGCCAGGTAACGAATGAACAGGAACATGAAAAGGAACAGAAACTTGATGCTGCAGCCCGTTTTGAAACTACCAACCAGGTCACCACCATCCTGATGCATGGCAAACCGGTTCTATCTTACTACCATGCCGAGGCCGAAGTCCCGCAGGGTGTCGACCCGGTGTTCAGCCGCTCAGCCTTCATCCACCCGCTGTGGTCGCCCGGCGGGGAGGTGCTGACACGGATACAGCCCGACGATCATTACCATCATTACGGCATCTGGAACCCATGGACCAGCACCACGGTTGAAGGCGTCGGCGATATAGATTTCTGGAACCTCGGCAGCCGCCAGGGCAGGGTCAGGTTTGGCGGCTACCTGGCCAAAGAAGGCGGACCAGTTTACGCAGGCATTAAGGTCAGACAGGAACATATAGCCTACACAGGCATAGATCGCGAGGATGAGCTTTTGGCCATCAACGAGTTATGGGATGTCAGGGCGTGGGATACCGGCTTGGATGACATCACCATCGTGGATCTTTCCACCACCCTGAACGCTGCGTTGCCCGGCGGCATCATGCTGAACCAGTACCGCTACGGGGGTGGCCTTGGCTTCCGTGCCACGCAGCGGTGGGGAAGAGACAACGCCACGGTGCTTACCTCCGAAGGGAAGGAACGTGATGAGACAGATGCCACCATGGCCCGCTGGTGCATCATCGAGGGTGAGTCAGATGTTATACAGGGGCGTTCGGGGGTATTGTTCCTGAGCCACCCTTCCAATCGCATGCACCCGGAACCTATGCGGATGTGGGACAGCAACTCCCACGATGGCATCGGGAATATCTTTTTCGAGTTTACCCCCATCAGGCATGAAGGCTGGGAGCTTGAACCGGACAGGAGCTATACCCTGAAATACAGGATGATCGTATTCGACGGGGAAATGACTGCTGAAGAGGCTGAGCGGCATTGGAAGGCTTTTGCAAAGGCCCCGGGAGTGTCAATAGACTGAATCGTGCACAGATGCCTTGTATAAAAAAAATTACCGGTATTTTGCCGCGCTCGTGGTAAAATATCCAGACTTACATGACAAAATGTTTATTTTTTGATGGAATATAGCTCTCCTCTTTATCGTCTGGCCAAGGGTACTGATGCCAGCTTTTACCGGCTCATCCCCAAAAAGGTGATCGTTGTCAACAGCGAGGACGAGGTGCAGGAGGCGCTTGCGCGCTGCATGAAAGCTGCCACGCCTGTCACCTTTAAAGCCGGGGGCACCAGTTTAAGCGGTCAGACCATTACCGATTCCGTGCTGATGGAGACCGGCAGCGGCTTTTCCGGTTACACCATCGAAAACGATGGCCTTTTGGCCACGTTTCAGCCGGGCATCAGGGGAGGCTATGCCAATGCCTTGCTGGCGCCCTATGGCAGGAAAATCGGTCCCAGCCCTGCCTCCATCAATGCCGCCAGGATCGGAGGCATCGTTGGCAACAACGCCAGTGGAGCCAGCTATGGTATTGCTACCAACAGCTACAACACCCTGGCCGGCATGCGGATCATATTCTCTGATGGAACCCTCCTTGACACCAGGGATGATGCAAGCAGAAACAGCTTCCGCAATACCCACGGTGGCATGCTGCACAGGATTGAAGCCTTACGTGACAGGGTAATGACCAATGAAACGATGGTCAGTAAGATCAGGTCAAAGTACAGCCTGAAAAACACCTGCGGCTATGGGGTGAATTCGTTGATAGATTATCATGATCCCATCGATATCATTGAACATCTGATGGTAGGTTCGGAAGGCACCCTCGGGTTTATCTCCTCCGTAAGCTTCCACACCCTGCCCGATCATCCTTTGAAGGCCAGCGCACTGGTGTTCTTCCCGGGCTTGCGTGAAGCAGCTTCAGCCATCATGCCGCTGAGGGAATGCAAGGAGGTAAGCGCCGCCGAACTGATGGACAGGAACTCCTTACGTGCCGTAGAAGATAACCCGGGCATGCCGGAAGTATTGAAGACCCTTGGTGAGAACGCCACCGCCCTGCTAATAGAAACCTCAGCCGAAGATCTCAGCAGCCTGCAAAACCAGATCGAAGAGATAAAAACCAGCATCGGTCACATCCCATGCCTGTTTCCCGTCAGTTTTACCACCGACCCTGCCGGGTATGACCGCCTATGGAATGTCAGGAAAGGGTTGTTCACCTCGGTAGCGGCCAAACGCCCCAAAGGCACCGTGTGCATCATTGAGGACGTGGCTTTTCACGGGGAGACACTCGGAGAAGCCCTGTGCGACCTGCAGGATCTGTTTGCAAAGTATAAATACCAGAACCCGGTCATCTGGGGCCACCTGCTCGACGGCAATATCCACTTTGTGATAACTCCCGATTTCCAGAAAGAGAAAGAATTATCGAATTACAAGGTATTCATGCACGAGCTGGCAGACCTCATCCTGTATAAATATGATGGCAGTCTGAAGGCCGAGCACGGCACCGGAAGGAACATGGCCCCTTTCGTGGAAAAGGAATGGGGAAAGGATGTTTACGGGGTCATGAAGGAAATCAAATCCATACTGGATCCGAAGATGCTGCTGAATCCCGGCGTGATCCTGAACGATGATCCGGATATTTTCGCCAGTAACATCAAGCCCTTGCCCCTGGCCCACCCATTGATCGACGACTGCATTGAATGCGGGTTCTGTGAACATGTTTGCCCATCCAATGAATTCACCACCACCCCCCGCCAGCGTATCGTAGCCTATCGTGAGATCAACAGGCTAAGCGATGCCGGGGAACACCGCAAGGCAAAGCAACTATCGGCGGATTTCTCATTTCACGCCAACCAATCCTGCGCTACAGACGGCTTATGCGCATTGAACTGCCCGGTAGGCATCGACACCGGCAAGCTGATGAAAGAGCTGCGTTTCACCGCCCGGGGCAGTTTCTCCAACCGGATGGCTTCCGTCGTCGCAGGGCGCTTCCGCCTGGCCGTTACCCTGGCACGTCTTATGCTGGGTACCGTTACCCTGATCAGTAAATTACTGCCTGCCGGCATGATGCGATGGTCTGCAAAAATATTACACACCGCCAGCTTCCGGAAGATCCCGCTGTGGAATGAATACATGCCCGCACCGGCGCCCCGCATACGTGCCAAAACCATCCCACGGGAAATAAATGAACCGGTAAAAAAACCTGACAGAAAAACAACCACAAAACAGTTACCGGAGACCGGAGAAAAGGTCGTTTATTTCCCATCATGCATCAACCGGATATTTGGGGTGTCGAAAGATTATAACGGCGCCCCTGCCCTTTCCCAGACCATGGTCACTGTTCTCTCGCGGGCGGGTTACCACATCGTCTTCCCCGAGAATATGGATAATCTTTGTTGTGGGATGGCTTTTCACAGCAAGGGTTTCAAGAGGCAAGGGCAGCAAAAGCTGCAGCAGCTGCAGGATGCCTTGCTGAAGGCCTCCAATAATGCGGAGTACCCGGTGGTATGCGATATGAGTCCATGCCTGCTGCATATGCAGGAGAACCTCAAAGAAGGGATTCAGCTTTATGAACCCGTTGGGTTTTCGCTGAAGTTTCTGCGGGACCGGCTGGAATTTAAAAGGTTACCCATCACGGTAGCCATTCACAGCACCTGCAGCAATACGAAGATGGGGCTGGAAGGGCCCCTTGTTACCCTGGCATCGCTGTGTGCCGAAGAAGTTGTCAGGCCGTCACTTACAGGGTGTTGCGGCTGGGCTGGCGACAAGGGCTTTTCCCTGCCCGGCCTGAACAAGAGCGCCTTGAAATATCTGAAGGACGAGATACCTCCTGCTACCGCCTATGGCCTGAGCAGCAGCCGCACGTGCGAGATCGGGCTGAGCATGCACACTGGCATCTCCTACCGGTCGGTCATGCACCTGGTGGAAGCTGCAAGCAGAAAGCCCATATAGCTGACATGTTTTAAGAATAAGAATGGCTAAAAATAATCTTATCATGAAAAATTTTCCGTTGATCTTTCTAACCTTGTTACTGTCACTTGGTATTTCAGCCCAAAGCATCGACTGGCAGGAAGTAACGCAGTCGTACGAGTTGCCCGACGGGCTGAAGTTCTTTCATGGCACAAAGAAAGGTGACGCAACATTTGCGGCCTGGTACTTTGAGGTTGATATGAACAACCCGGATATAGGCATAAGGCCTTACCTGGGTTCCTCCTTCAAGGAAGTGCCGCTTTTCTGTGCCGATGCTGGCGCTTATGCTGCCATCAACGGAGGCTTCTTTGCGGGCAACAGTTCGGTATCATCCGTTGTCTATCCCAATGAGGTGGTTGCCAGAAACATTGGCTCGCTGTCGCGCAGCGAAAAAACCTATCCGGTGATAAGGTCCGTTTTTGCCATTAACGAAGACAACAGCCCGGCGGTGGAATGGGTTTATCATCATTCCACTTTCCTGAACGATTTGTATGTATATGATCAGCCCCTGCCTTACCGGTGTGATGATCCCAACCCGCTGGCGGCGCCCGTCAAGGGCGATGGCCGGCAGTACGAAAATATCTCATACGGCCTGGGCGGAGGTCCGGTTCTGATCAGCAACGGAGACATCAACATAACATACTGTGAAGAGATATTCTGGGGATCAGGTGTATACCTTACCGACTACCGTCCGCGCACAGCCGTGGGGTATACCACCGACAACAAGGTGATTATGTTCGTGACCAACCACATGAAAATAGAAGAGATGGCCGAAGAGCTGCTCGACCTGAGGTGCCATGGGGCCATGAACCTGGATGGTGGCGGATCGACGGCCATGTCGGTTGGTGGTGAAAGCATTTATAACCAGAACAGGGCTGTGCCGACCATTCTGGCCATTGTCCATAAAGACTCAATGAATCTGCCGCAGGCTCCCCTGTATGAGAACTTCATTGACACCGGCGACGAGGGTGTTACTTCCAGCGGAGGATGGTTTGCAACGGCCAATGAAGGTTACTGGAAAAGCCGTTCCATGTTGCACGGACTGGCCACCGATGATTCGTATTACGAGTTTCCGCTCAACCTGCCTGCGGCTGGCGAATATGAAATCCATGGCTGGTGGACCAGCCACCCCAACAGGTCCTCCGACACCCCGTATTATATTACCCATGCAGATGGTGTTGCTAAAGTTTCTGTTAATCAAAGCATAAACGGATCGACATGGAACCATGTCGGTACCTTTAAATTTAAGGGCACGGAAGAAGAAAACGTGAGAATCACGGCCGCTGCCACCACCAACCAGTTCGTTGTTGCCGACGCGATCAGGGTGGTCTCCTACGATCAGGAGGTTTTGACAGGTGGCATTTCCCGGCCCGGCATACAGGCGGATAAAATATTCAACGTGTTTCCCAATCCCGGGAAAGGTCTGTTTACCCTTGAGGGCCATGAGGAACCGGTCTCAGCAAAGGTATTTTCCATCGACGGAAGAAAGGTGCTTGATGTTCAGTTCGACGGTATGCTGCCCTACACGCTGAACCTGCAACACCGGGCACCCGGTATCTATATTTTAAGCCTGACAGTTACCGGCATTCAGGAAATCCATAAGATCATCATCAGATAGGCCAACGCACTATCTGAAGCTTCCGGACAGTAATCAGGAGATCCACAAGATTATCATCAGATAGGCTAACGCACTATCTGAAGCTTCCGGACAGTCACACTTTCTTCAGTATGAATACTGATGATGTACAACCCGCTTTGAAGCCCCGAAACCTGCATGCGGGCCATGGTATCACCGACGGATTCAGTAAAAATGACACGCCCCGACAAGTCAGCAATGCTGACATAGCGGATCTGCTGACCAGCCTGGATGATAAGTTGATCCTTTGCCGGATTGGGATACAAGGCAATTAGCCGGGCATCCGCTTCCGGTACTGATACATCCCCGTCAATAGCGCCAAATTTATTATTCACTTCCATGTCCTGGCTGACAGTGATCTCCCTGTTGGGATCCCCCGGCCATTCTCCATTGGCGTAACTCGGACCGTCAAAATATTTATAGTAATAAACACCGGCCGGCAAAGAAAGGTCTTTGGTGAATATGAACACGTTTTCCGTCGGTTCCATTAACTGATCTTCGATGGTACCCGGTTCGGCAAAGTCCCAGCCCGGGAAAGTGCCTGTGATATATACCCTGGTCTCACCGGGAACAAAACCCTGGACATCGCGCATCGAAATATTAAACGTCACCGTAAAGTATTCCACCGCAACCAGAACCACAGGAATCGTCATGCTTTCCCCTTCAACCGTGAAGCTGCCTTCAACCGATACATAATCTTCCAGTTCCACGCTGTAGTGATACGTTCCGTTTGTCAGGCTAAATTCATAGTGCCCCGGGTCGTGGGCCTTGCCGTCGATTGTGATGACGGCATCGGCGATGGCCTGGTTGTTGTCGTCGGTGACGGCAAATGTAACTGTATGGAAGACCACCCATGGCATGACTATGGCAGGCGTTATCAGCCAGTTGTCGGGTGTGAGTGCGGCACCGCCGGGGCTTACCCTCGACTGGCTGAGCATATGTGCCTGATAGGTCAGGTCCTGCTCGACCCGGATATTGAACATCCAGTTATTGCCGTCGCCATCATGGTCAACGGCTATCCAGCCTTCCGGCAGCCAGTTCTTATCGTAAACAATATCATCATCCATCGGATCAAAATTGGCAGGCAAGCCGCCTTCAAAATCCTCTGTCATGATTACATCCGGTGTTTCCAATTCTGCATCATAGCCTTCAATCCTGACATTGTCGATTACGATCCGGTCTTTGTTGGTAGAATTATGGTGCCGGAAAGCAATGTGTATAGTCTTCTGCTGGTAATCAGAAATTTCGACCTTACGCTGCTGATACTCCCAGGGGCGATGCGATGCAGCCAGGGTTTCCTCAAAGATCATCTCATAATCACCCGGGTTGAAATCAGCGCCAGCTTCAGCGACCCACACACTGTAATACTCCTCCCTGTTGGCACCCGCGGTGGCCGTGGGGGCAACATCCCATGAAAGGAAAACATTCTCATAAACATCCGGGATGCTTTCCAGCATTACATTGAGAAACCTGTCATTGTCGACCACTGAGAAATTTCCTGTTGTTGAGAAGAACAGCTCCCTGCTTACCTCATAGTTATAGAAGCCGGGTGTTAGCTGGAAAGTTGTCACGCCGGGGTCGTAAGAAACACCATCCACGGCAATCACTGCATCCGTGATCAATATGCCTTCCTCGTCCATGATGGTAAATACAACAGTAAATTCCGGGTCTTCCCCGGTTGTGAGGCTCACATCAATCGTGAGATCCTGATCATCGACCTCAAAGTTACCATGGGATGTTATATGGCCATCCTTATACACAAAGTATTCATATTCACCGGGGAAGAACTTAAAATCAGTCTGGCCGGCTTCGTAGGACACGTTATTGACTGCGATGACTTCCGAGCCATTGGCGTCCGCAATATTGAACTTCACATCAAAAGGATCGACGATCCGCAGGTCATCGAAGTACAACAGAGCGCCCGTTGTGGTTCCGTTGGCATCTTTGGTGATCTGGAAACTATCAAAATAGAAGTTCACACCATCCATCTCTCCGTTGCCGTTGACCCAGCCAACTACATTGTCCGGGTTGTTGTAGTCCCATGTGATCCGTTTCCATCCCACCCAGTCGATGGATATCCAATGTGATCCTTCCAAAGTGGGAATGCCGTCGCGTGTCATGATCCGGAACCTGTTGCCCGAGCCATCGCCATACATGAACACCTCCAGGGCCTGCCCGGGCTGAAAGCGGCGCTCGGGCGTGTTGGCAGTGCCTGCAGGAAGATGCTGCCGCAACAGATGGCTGGGAGTCCCCGCATATTCGATGTCATTGTTCCATTGGATGGCCAGCTTCATCGAACCGGTACTCCCCGTGTGCGGGTTGACAATTTCCGTTTCGTGGGCCCGGTAGGTCAGCAGGTTGCCATCGTCATCCTCGATGATAATGCCGGCAGTGCTGCCACTTCCCTGGGGATCCCACCAAAGATCAACGCTTGCATTGAAATTGTCAATGTAAGTGAAATTGGGATTATCCTGCGCCAGGCTTTTTAACTGCGAAAACACATTTAACGTGCTTCCCAGAATGAAAAACAACGCAAATAATAAAAGTGTAGCTTTTGTCTTCATATGCAAAATGTTTTGATTAATAAAAAAATTATGAGCTGATTAACAACAAATATAATCCCTTTCATTGAATATAGGTCACCTGGAAACCGATAATTAATCCATGACCTGTATCTTTACTTTCATTACAGCTGAGTCAGTGTGTACCTGAAGCACATAGATGCCATGCGTGACCCCGTCCAGATCAATGGCAAGCTGAGAACTCCCGGCACGCTTCCTGAGCACTTCCCTGCCAAGGAGATCTGTGAGAACAACCACCCTCATCTGTTCCGGGGAAAGGATGTGCAGGATATTTTTAACCGGATTGGGGTAAACCCTCAGGCCTTCCCTGCCTGCCTGCTGCAGTCCGACCACAGACTGAAAGTTCGCAGTAATTGTATAATTTGCTGCCGGCATGTTGAATATGTAAGTCATGCTGTCGCTCAGCACGTCTCCCTCCTGGCCGGTCCAGTTCAGAAATACAAAATCCTGTGCGGCTGTGGCTATTGCCGTTACTTCATCAAAAAAGTAGTAGTCGCCCGGGCCACTTGCCTGACCTGCATTCCCAGGTTCGGTCAATATGCTGAAATGAAATTTTTCGCGCCTGACAAAATGCAGGTGGTCGAAATATATGTCGCCTGAAAGCTTTGCTCCTTCTGTATGCCTGAGATGAAAACCGTCCATGTAAAAATTGGCTCCGTCGAGCCTTCCGTTTCCCACGCCAAAAATGTTCTCTACCGGATCGCGCGACAGATCCCATGTGATCAGCTTCCATCCTATCCAGTCGATGGGTATCCATGTATGGCCTTCCAGATGATTCAACCCATCACGGATCACCATGCGGAGCTCATTGCCTGAACCGTCTCCAAAAACATATACCTGCAACAGTTGATCGATATTGAAACGGTTGTTGTTCTGGGATGCGGTGGGCGGCAGGTGTTGCCGGATATAGGGAGCTGCATGGTTCAAATCCCAGCCGTATGACAGCTTCATGCTTCCCTGGCTTCCGACGGCGTGGTTTACAACATGGCCATTGGCGTTGCGGCTGGTAATTTCCGTGGCAATGCCTGCTGTCTGCCCCGCCTGGTTCGGATGCCACCACGACGATACCCCTGCATTGAAATTGTCGATGACCCTTTCCTGCAAAATTAACGGATCAAGCACGGTGAAGTCAAAATCCCCGGCCTCCGTCAGGTTGCCCCTCAGATCAGACAAGCCTTGCTTCACCATTACAGTATAAGCTGCATCGGCTTCCAAATCCATCCCGGGGAAAAAATGCAAAACACTTTGCTTGTTCACAACCAGATGATGGATGACACCATGTATCGTATCGCCATTCTCTTTTTCGAATAACATGATGGCAACACCGGTAACGCTGCCGGCCTCGATCTCTTCATCATAGACCAGCCTGACAATGGGTCGCCGGCCAAGTACCTGCCTGCCTGCAGCGGGCGACTGATCAAGGATCACCGGCGGATCCGTATCTTCATCGGAAGTGGCGATCACCAGACGGAAGTCACCACCTTCCGTTCCGTCTGAGTTGCCGTCAAGGAACTGACCTGTCAATTCGTTTTTTGCCATGTCGCCGCTGATCGTAATGGCATATTCCTGCAAGTATCCAAAACCAGAAGTGTTCAATGCCACATTAAAATCATTTTGCCAATGAAATGAAAGTGGAGCAGAAGGCTCTATAGTAAATGCATTTTCAACTGATTCCCTGTCCATCTTTCGGCTGAAACGAAAGAACAGCGGGGTGCCCGGAATCAATTCTTCCAATGCGCCGTCGGCCTCAACAGCAACAATAACGGGAGGTATCAGGGAAGTCATCAGGGGATCGAGGAAACTGAGGTTCTCATCCGTACGCCCGTTGGGGCTGGACCGAATAAATAACTCAGCCGAAAGCGACTGGTAACCATCCTTTGAGAATTCCACCTCCACCGTTGAAAGCGGTTCCAGGTTTGTGATATAGTAGAATCCGTTGCGAAGCTGACCGGGGTCTTTTGAATAATGATGAAAGAGTGATTCATAGCTGTCGGTAACGTATATCTGATCATCAATCTTAACAGTTACTCCGTTCAGCGGAATTCCCGTTTCTATATCCCTGATAATTCCGGTGGCCACGCCGATGGCCGGACGGTCAATACCATGCCATTGAAGAAAGGAGCGGAAAGCTGAAAGGGCTTCCAGCTCTTTCCATTCAGCATTCAGGTTCAGCATTTGCTGGCCGGGATTTGTATGGAAGCCTGCCTCGCTCAGCAAGGAAGCCATTATCGATACCCGGTTCACATACAGGTAGGGGAATTGATTGGCATGATGGTGCACATCTCCGTTGTAAAACACCCTGTCAGGGATATTTCCCTTGGTTCCTATGCGCATGGCACCGCTAAGATCCAGGTCCAGTATTTTGCCAAATGCCCCCCCTCCTGCCGGGGTTTTTTCGACCAGCACCCCATTGCTCTTCCAGCCACCGTAAAGCATCAGGTTGCTGTTAACGGCAGGTGGCCCTGCGTCGCTGTGAATGGAATAATAAAAATCGGCACCGAGGGTGTTGGCCTCGTCAACGCGGCCGCTCAGGGAGATATAATCACTGTCGGTTTGCCGGGCAATATATACTTCCTTGATGTCTGTCTGCTCAAGGAACATCTTTCGAAGAGCCAACCCCACCCGCAATACCTTCTCGGCCTCCGAATAATTATACAAGCCCATATTCTCCTTCAATGCATGACCCGGATCAATATATATGGTCCAGTCGCTTAAACCGGTAAGCTGTCCGCGGCTTCCGAATGAAAGCAACAGCAGGATCAATGTCAGCGTGGCAACACGGAGAACAGCGAAATGGTTAATATTTCTGTTCTTTTTGCACATTATCAGATGATTTCAATAACCTATTCAAGTGCCATCTTATAAATATTTCCTGCAGCAGGATCTTCGAAAAGCACCCATTTCCCGCATGGTGAAACGCTGGGTCGCATGGCCATGATTTCCGTATGGGCAGTAAGCGGGGTATACTGACCGTTTGAAACATCCACCGCAAACAGATCGCTTCCCGTAATATCATGGCCATCGTCGGTCACCACCGACACCACAAGGAATTTGCTGTCAGGCATCCAGGATGCCCTCTCTCCGTGTCCGATCTGCCTGGTATCGCCGCTTTCCATATCAGCCACAAAGAGTCCCCGCCCTCCCACCTGGAAAGCCACCATCGTGCCACATGGTGAATAGCTGATATTGAATACATTGCGCCCCTCGAAGCGGGCAATCTCTTCTTCTGATTTCGTTAACAGGCTGCCAACGAAAAGCTTACCGTCGCTGAAATACACCAGTTTATCGGGCTTATTGGTTTTTATTGCAGAAAGTTGGTCTGAACCTTTCAACAGCAGTTCATCGCTGATCAGTACGGCAACCCCTGATCCGTCGGGCAGCCACTGTGGCAGGGAGGGCAGGTGCCTCAGGTTGTTGAACAATACTTCTTCTTTATTTGTCAGAACATGATAGATCTTCACCTGCCTGGTGCGGCACCAAAGCCTGGTGGCGCTATTCCTTCCAAGGATAAAATTGCCATCGGGCGACCAGGAGAAGCCAAAACCGGCCCCTTCATCCATCGTAAGGTTTCGGATATTGCCACCGTCGTGGTCACTCAACCATATGCCCCTGTGGTTGGCCAGCGAAAAAGCAATCGATTCTCCATTGGGCGACCAATTTGCGTTGGTGTAATAGATGTGATCATCACCAATCAGCAGGACGCGATCACTGGCTGCGAGGGGCTGGGCAAAAGCATTAACGGGACATAAAATAAAGATATATCACACGAAAAATAAGCTGAGAGAAAAAAACAACGATTTACCGGAGTAATTACTGGTGTTTGTTTTATACATCCTTTTCATTTTTTTGTTCTTTCTGGTATGTAACAATGATAAAAAGAATGATCAATCCATCTTGATCAGTTTAAAGACATATTGTTTTCCGTCGTCCGTAGCGATGATGGCGGAATAGATGCCCGGCGGAAAATCAATCACAGAAAAAGTATCATGGCTGGCAGGGTTATTCCGTGTATATTCTGCCTGCAACTGTCCGGTAGCGTTATACCATCTGACATGGCGACTGGTCAGCTGTTCGGGGTATTCTACCTGGCACTCACGGCTTGCCGGATTGGGGAAGACCCTGAGAACCATGCCTTTTGTTTCGGCAATGGGGGTAGCATCGTGGGTTACGAAGCTGATGACGGCCGACCAGGCCGAATAGCCGCAATTGTCTTTGCTCCTCACCCTCGCGAAATGCCTGCGGTTTTGATCACTGAGTGTGGCATAATAAAAATTGAAGGTAACCGGTTCCTGGTCAATCAGCAGGGAAGCCGGTGCGAAAGATTCATCAGTGGCTATCTGCAGATGATAGTGCGTAGTGCCGGGAACGGCATTCCATTGCAGGGTGGGGTTCAGGCCCACGTTCTGTTGGTTATCCCGGGGGGCATTCAAGCTTGTTGTCGCCGGATAACCGGTAAAAAACAGGGAAGCAGCCGAATACGACACCGCCAGGTCATGGCTGGCCCTTACCCTGTAAGAGAAATGTGCCTGGCCTTCCAGGATACCGCTTGGCAGATAGAAACTGCTCTGCTCTGATTCAGGACTGACATACTGAATATCGGAATTATCCTGACCTCCGGTGATAAATACCTGGTATTTGGTTCGTTCCGGCCCGGGGGTCCAGGTAAATTGAAACAAGTCGCAAATGGTTTGCCCTTTCGGACTTATGGTCTCAACGGGGGCCATGTGGCTGTATGCGGTGACCTCCGAGAGGAAGCCGGTTTCCCTGTTTGGCATGTATTCCTGTACGGCAAAAAATTTATTCTTGCCGGGGTGGAACAGGGCAAATTCTTTACCAAAGATCACCTGCATGAAATGATCATTGCCAGGATCAGCCTTTGCCGGAAGCTGTTCCCAGCCATACAGCAGGTATTTTCTGGCAGGCGAATTGGTGACGCTGATGGCGGCTTCCTCCCTTACACCGCCTACCGTGCTGATCTCCGCAATAATGGGCGCTCCGTATTGCAAGGCCGGCAGCCATTCGGTTTCAGGCGCAATGGCTTTTTCTGCAAAAACACTAGATTGCAGGTATGGGGCCAGGTTCGGCACCCTGCTGGTGAGGTCCCTGGTGCTGAAGAAAATGCTTCCGAGAACATGGTTGCCGGTGTTGTTCCTGTTGATCTTTATCTGATTTTCGATCTCCATCAATGAGTATTGAACGACTTCCCTGCCCTCACTTTTCTGAAAAAGGTCACGCAGCATTCTCTGGATGAAATAAATGAACCCTGTGCCCGCAATTTCAGACTTGCTGTCGGCGGGCAGGCGATAGGTGCCGATGCTCGGATAACAATGCCGGCCCTTCCTTTTGCATTCCTTTCCCCACCACTCTGCCAGCACGGCATAGTCCTGGGGTCCTCCGATCTGCCAGTACAGCTGCGGTGAGAGGTAATCTACCGATCCATCATGCAGCCATGCCAGCGGGTCGCAATAGATGGCGTTGTAGTTATCCCTGCCCGAGATACCCGCCGGAAGCGTGGTTCCCCACTGGGTGGCGGCAGAAGCCTGGGTGGAATAGATGCCGGCCGGGCTCACCCCGAAAAGGATGGAAGGATCGATGGATTTGATGGTGTCATGCACTTCTTTGATCATGTTGTTTACGGAGGCACGCCTGAAATTGTCGCGGGTATTGGTGGCATAATAACGTTTAACAAATGCATCCGTCCCATAGGTGTTATAGGCTTCCTGGTCAATGCTCAGCGGTATTCCGGAAGGATAGAAATAATCATCAAACACCACGCCGTCAAGGTCATAGTTTGTAATCAGATCGGCGATAATGCTTTTAATGAGATGGGTGGTTTCCGGTTTTCCGGGATTGAAATAGGTTTTATTATCGTGGGTAAATATCAAAGTGGGATGGGTTTGTGCGTAATCGCCGGGTCTCCCTGCATACTGGCCTGCAATATTTTCGTAGCGGTAGGGGTTCAGCCATGCATGCACCTCCATGCCGCGTTTGCGGGCTTCATGGATCACCAGCGCCAAAGGGTCATAGTCGGGTTCACGGCCGCGCGTTCCGGTGATCCAGTGCGACCATGGCTCGTGGTTTGAGCGGTAGAGGGCATCTGCATTCGGCCTTACCTGGAAGAGCACAGCATTGATGTTGGTTTGCTGCAACACATCCAGCATCTGCCTGAGGCGGTTCTGCTGGTTGACGGCCGACACTGAGGTGCTGTGCGGCCAGTCGATGTTATACACGCTGGTAAGCCAAACAGCCCTGAACTCCCGGCCGGGCTCGGCCATCACCATCCCACAAGAAAACAAAAACAATAAGAGACTTAGTATACGTAACTTCATAGGCAAGTATTTAATCCGTTGTCAGGCATGATCACCCCGGGTGATTGATCCCCGGGGTGGCTGCAATGCTTCGAATGATTATCTTTTCACATGGTCAATACCTATTCCGAAAGGTATGACGCCGGTAACATAAAACCCAGGATCCTCGCTGCCGTCTATTTTCCATCGTTTGATGCCCGACTGGCTGCCATTGCCCACAATGGCACCCAGGAAATTGATGTCTTCCTCATGGCGGAAGGGATAGTAGATATATCCGCCATCACTGTCGACCACAATGGCGGTGACATAAGTCCTTTCCGCCTCGCCGCCCTGCATGGAGAAACCGGCGAGCGGGTCAATCAGCCTAATGTTTGATCCGTCAATGTCGCAAACATAAAGACCCGGGTCATAACCGCCGGCGGCCTGGTTCAGGGCCATGTAAATCTTGTTGTTGACAAGGTCTGCTTCAAAGGTCTTGATCTTTAGATCGAAGAGATTGTCGAATTTTCCGAGGTATTCGCCATCCATCGTAAACCGGTAGAGCCCCCTGCCGGTTCCGTGCTTGCTGTACCATATCTCTCCCCTGACAATTCTGATGGCACCGTCGGTCCATCCATAGGCCGAAGATACGCCGATGGCAGTGGCCAGGGGGGTGCCTTCACTGGCTTCATGAAACACAAAGGGTCTGGGATAGTCGCCATCCTGCTCGCTGTAGTGTATCCGGCGGCCGCCCTGGAACCTGTCGACCCAGTAAACCATCCCGTTGGGTCCTACAGTGCTTACGAACGGATCGGAACGGTAGTCAAGCTCCGGACCGGGCTTGGTGATGGTCCAGCGATTGCCGCCCTGCAGATTGGTGGTGAATATAGTTCCGTCAGGGGGTGTATCTACCGCCGAAAAACGGATATGATCGCCGGCAACCGATATCACGAGCCTTTCCTGAAACACGGTGACTGACAGGGGGTGCAACCCCACATCGGTACCCATGTTCTCATGAGGCAGATCGGTGCCGGTGTAAAGCATCTTCTTAAAAAGATTCTGGTTGATGGCGTTGGTAAAATACAATGTCTTGGCTATTTCTGCCTGCACAGTAATGGTTACGGAAGCTTCCAGCGTTTCTGTGCCGTCGAATAGTGACAGGCGCACCGTGTATTGCCCGGGTGGATTATAGGTGGTCACAGGACTGGCTTCGTTAGAGGTCTGTCCGTTTCCAAGGTCCCAGCTGAATGTGACCTGGTCGTCGAGGCCGGGATACCGGAAAAACACCGCACTGAAAGTGACCGTATCGTCGTATACAATGCCGACTGGTTCATAAATGATCCTGGGTGCCGGCTTTTTGACAATGAATGAACGGTTCAACTCCTGCTCCTGACCGTCGGCTGTAATCTTCAGCCTGGCTTCATATTCTCCCGGAAATGCATAATATACGCGTTCGGGCTGAATTTCCGTGGTGATGGTGTCGTTCGATAAACTACCCGCCCTGATGATCCTGCCACCGGGAAATGTCCAGTTATAGGATTCGGCATGCTTGGAAGTGTTGATGAACTGCACCTCGGCAGGGGCGTTGAGGTTGTCGACATCCACAATGGAAAAGCCTATGATGGGATCTCCCCATACCTTTTCATCCTCCTTCTCACAACCAGCAAGGCAGAAGACCAGCAGCACGGGCATGATAAGACTCCGGCGTGTGAATAGTAATCTTTTCATGATATCTTTTTTTGAAAGTTTAATGCATGCATTATAACACCCTGAACGTTCTGACCGAACTCCGGGCGTTATGCGTAACCCTGAGGGTGGCAACTGACTCAATCGTAACGCGGGTGTTGTCTTCCACTTTTGCCTCCCTGACAAGATCCTTCATGAGCTCTTTCGATAAATTATCTTCAATATATTTGACACCCGCATCGGTAAGTTCACCGGTGTAAAACCCATCGCCATCAATTTTGAAATAGGTGAGCGAGAACCTGTTTATTTCAGGAAATACAGCGACCATCATATTCCTGTTAAACTGCTTGCTGAAAACACCTGTAAAGTTAGCGTACACCATGTCGTTCATGGCCAGAATCAATTCCTTGTCTTTTTCCCTGCTGAGTGCGTATCCCACCGGAACCACAAAGTCATGAACCACCACATAGGCATTTTCGAGCGTCTGGTAGTAATCGTTCAGCGTTTTTCCCTGCTCAGGAAAAGAGCCAACCATGGTGGAAGGGGTAAATAAAGTGTCTTCGCGGAAGGTAGCCGACAGTTCATGAACGACATTGTCTATAGCCCTGACGCTCAGTTTCACCTCATAGTTTCTGAGTTTAAACCCCCGGTGATACAGGGCAATGGTTTCGATGTCGTCATTAACGGCCCATGCAACCGTTCTCAGCGACAGGGTGTCGCCGGCAGGAGCGTCGGGCATCTGAGCCAGCAGAACAAACGGTACAACGTTTCCGGTAAGTTCACCCTGGTCGCCCAGTGGGTCATTTTTTTCACAAGCCAGCAGGCTGGCAATTGCAATGATGATAAATAGCTTATGATGGTTTTTCATGGCAATCTGTTTTTTAATTTCCCAATGTAGATTTCTCTATCCACCAGAAAGGCGTCACCACCCATAGGTCGCCGCGCGCACCGAGGCGTGCAATCTCATTGGGATTGTAAATATATTCCGTCTGGGGGTCATAAGGCATGCGTTGTATCCATCGTCCCTCATAAATGCTCAGCGCATTCTCGGGGTATTCGAGTTGCGGATAGGCTTTTTGGGAATAATGATAACGGCGCATGTCGACCCACGTTTCGGGTTGGAAGTAAAGGGCAATGTATTTCTGCATCATGATGTCAGAAATCGCCAGCTGGGAAGCACCCTGGGGTACTGCAGCGGAAGCCGCATAACTGCTGTAGTCAGCGAGGACATCCAGCCTTTGGAAGTTTGCCCTGATACCATTCAGGAAGGCCGAATGGGCACGGTTCATATCGTTGGTATAGTAGGCTGCCTCGGCTTCAATGAAATACAATTCCTCGTCCGTGATGAATACAATAGGAGAGTCATCCTTTGTCCAGTAGCCATTGTACAGGATGGCAAAGTCATCGAGGCTGAGTGCACCACGACCAGCACTTGCCGGCACCGACAGGTAATTGCCGTTTCTCCCGGGCGTGGTCAGCTTGAACAAACGCGGGTCATAGTCGCCGGATAAGGTCATGGAATGCATAAAAAAGTTTGTATGGATGGCCGAGTTGATGGGATTTTGCACCATATCCCACTGGGGCCTGGCGCGCGACGGGCCCCACGGGTTCCTGTACCAGTCACTATCGGCATTGGTGATAAATGCATAGTAGGGCTCCTGCCAGTTCTTGCGGGCCAGGTCTACATACCTCAACACATCCTCATATCCTCCCGTAAAGTTGGCAGTATGGATTTTCAATCTCGCCTTGACCGCGTATGCAAAGGCTTCCCATTTTTTAATATCGCCATGGTATATGTGGTCCTGGGAAGCAGTCATGGGCCTGTCGGTTTGCGGGTTGGAGCGCTGCAATGCCTCTATCCCCTCATCAAGCCACCTCTCAATCTCTCCATATACCAGGTCCTGGGTGTCATAGGTAGGGTTGTAGATCCCGGTGAATGCCTCAAAAATAGGCATGTCACCAAACATATCGGTGGCCGTCAGAAACGAAAATGCCATCATGATCTTTCCCACTCCGATATAGTTCTGGGAGCCCTCTTCCCGGGCGAAGTCTATCATCTTGAAAGCATTCCCGGCCACATCGAAATAATTTTTTCTCCACGCACCCAAACGGAGAATCCCGCGGTAATCCCAGCGGTCTCTTACAGCATTCCCGCCAAACTCAGTGGTTACATATTGCGTGATGTACACCGTGATCTCTCCCTGCTCATAATGGGAGTAGGCCATGTTGCCCAGCACCGCAGGCAACATAAAGTTCGGAGTGGTCCTTTCATCATTGTCAACAGATTCATTGATGTCAAGAAAGTCGCTGCAACCCCAGAATGACAGCACCATTAGAATAAATATGACTGATCTTTTCATTGCGGTACCTGTTATATTATACAACTCATTATTCACAAAATATTAAAACCTCAGGTTAAGCCCCAGGGTGACAGCCTTTCGGTGGGGCACCTGGAAATAGTCGACACCCATGGTGCCTGCACCACTCGCTCCTCCACCCGGACCGGCATTGTTTACTTCCGGATCACCCCCTGAATAGTTTGTGATCAGGTACAGGTTCTGGAAATTAAGTACGACAGAGGCGTTTTTAATGCCCATCCTTCCAATTATTTTCGTGGGAAGGAAATAGCTGAAATTCAAGCTTCTCAGACGTATCCAGTAACTTTTCTCCACGAAGTTGCTGCCTGCAAGGATATAGACAGTCTGGAAGAATTCCCGGTCGAGAATAATGGGCCTGGTGTTTTCTGCGTAAGTACCATCAGGCATTTGCACCACCCCGTTGAAGATAAACTCCCTGTTGCGGTATTTTTCCATCATGGAGTGGTTTCCCGTAGATATCAAAAACTGGCTGGTGGCATTCATAATCTCTGCACCATAAGCGCCGTCGATCAGAAAAGCAAGCTCGAAATCCCTGTAACGGAATTTATTGTTCAAACCATAATACAGTTTTGGTTCGCGGTTGCCCAGAAACCGTTTCCTTGAATCAATAATCGGATACCCGTCGCCGTCGACGACAACCCTTCCATCGTCGGTTCTTTGATAATCAGTACCTACGATGCTGAAGAGCGGTTCACCGAGCCAGGAGCTGGCAATGGCCTGAGAGGAAACCTGTCCGTAGGTCACCGGAAACTCAACCAGGTCTCCGAAAAGCTTGGTCAGCTTTGAACGGTTTCCAAAGAGATTTAGTGAAGCCTCCCAGCCAACATGTTCTTTTCTGATAATATTACTCCTGATAAGGGTTTCAATCCCTTTATTTTCGACAGAGCCGGAATTTACCGTTTGCAAGATGGCACCGGTAACGGGGGTTACCCGCGGTTGAATGATCTGATCGTCGGAGGTACGCTGGTAGTATGTAAAATCGATATGAAACAGTCCCTGCCACAACCTGAGGTCAAGACCAACCTCCAGTTCAGTGGTAATCTCGGGCTTCAGTATCGGGTTGCCGGCAAAGGGGCTTGCCTTCCAGCCACTGTTAATGCCATAAAACTGTGCCAGCGTTTGTGTCAGGCGGTGCGGAGGAGCATCTTTTCCAACCTGGGCATAGCTGCCACGGAATTTAACAAAGGTCAGAACGTCAGACATACTGCTTCCTTCATACAATTCAGAAGGTATAAAGGCAAAACTGTAGGATGGATAGAAAAAGGAACGGTTGTCAGGCGGCAAGGTGGATGACCAGTCATTTCTTCCTGTCACCCCAAAAATAAGAAACCTGTTGTAATCAAGGGTAATATCGCCAAACAGACCAATGATCCGTCTTCTTGCAGTGGATTGTTCGGTTCTGATCTCCTGCAGGTTGTTGACCGAATGCAGGGTTGGGTTACGGAATCTTTCTCCTTCATTGAAAGTGTTCCGGGCAAAATCTGACTGTAAGTTATTCCCCACCAAGGCCGTAACGGTGAGTTTCTCTGTAACTTTCCGGTCTGCCCTCAGGATGAGGGTAGAAGTAATTTTCTCACTTGACCTGTTAAACTCACTGATGGCGCCTTCATAGGCGCTACCGGCAGATTCCCATTCGCGTACTGCCTTGTAGTGCTGCATGAAAAAGTCACGGCCTGCCACATAATCAATACTTAACCAGCTGGTGATGTCATAGCTTAAGTTGGCCGATACAATTGTCCTGTCAACATTGTCATTCCTGATATTGTGGTTGGCCACCCAGAGTGGGTTGTCGGGCACATCAGCCAGGTTTCCGCTGGCCGGAAACCAAATATATCTTTTGCTGCCGTCGGTGTTATAGATGTTTTCCATATTGTCCCAGCGCGGCCAGCGATATACGTTGGCCAGCCACCCTCCTGAGGCGGACACAATGCCGTAAGTATTTCCTGATTTGATGATGTTGGCCGTGGTAGTCAGCTTCAGCTTGTCGCTCAGTATGGCCGACCCGGTCAGCAAGGCCGATCTCCTGCTGTAATTGGTATTGGGTACGATACCATCATCGTCGAGGTCGGAAATGGCCAGGTAATAAGTCAGCGCTTGCGATCCTCCGCTCACATTGGCATCAAATTTCCGGGATACGCCGGTTTTAAAGAAGTTTTTCATATTGTCCTGTACATCGTCACTTCTTCTGAATAATGGACCCCAGTGTGAGAAGGTTCTGGGATTATACAAGCCTGCTGGGCCAGTGGTATAGGTATTCTGCAGGTCATGCAGCAATCCCACCTGCGACAGGGTGGCTGAGGTGTTGAGACCGACGGCCACCACACCTTCTTTGCCCCGTTTGGTGGTGATGATGATGGCACCATTGGCCGCATCGATACCATATAGGGCGGCAGCAGCCGCACCCTTGAGTACCGATACCGACTCGATATCATTGGGATTGATATCAGATGCCCTGTTGGTGGTACCCCTTACCGAAGCATTGGAGATGGGCACCCCGTCAACCACAAAAAGCGGCTGGTTGTCACCGTCGACCGAGGTGGCACCCCTGAGGATGATTTCGGACGAAGAACCCGGCGCACCGCCCGTGGAGGTGATCTGAACACCGGAAACCCGCCCCTGCAAGGCATCTACAAGGTTTTCCTGCCGTGAAGAGATGATCTCTTCCGACTGCAGGCTTTGCATGTTGTAGGTGAGCGTACGCTCTTCCCTGCGTATACCCAACGCAGTGACCACCACCTGCTCGAGCGCACGTATCTCAGGCTCCAGAAATACATCGATTACCGTGCGGTCATCAACAACCACCTCCTGCGCCCGCATGCCGATGTACCTGAACTCCAGCGTGCTCCCGGCAGACACCCGGAGAGAATAATTGCCGTCGATGTCGGTGGTGGTGCCAATGGTGGTACCCTTCACCATGACCGTAACACCCACCAGGGTGGTGCCATCGCCTGCGTCCCTGACCGTCCCCCTGACCAGCTTCTCCTGCGACATCGCCAGATGGAACAGACAGACCATCAGACCAAATAAAATAAATCGTTTTTTCATGGGAGAACAGATTTGCTTTTACATTAATAAACTTTTGTCAATATTCAGAAAGATGCAATGAATAAGCGGCAATAAATATGTTAAAGAATCAGCTTTGTTCATCGCCCTGCGTTTTTTGATAGGCTTCTATGGCCTTACGCACCGAGCCATGCGCCAACAGCCAGTTTCTCGCTTCTTCCGGCCCCAGACCAAGCTCCTCCATCAACATGCGTGTCCCCCGGTTGATCAGCTTGGAATTGGTCAACTGCATGTTGATCATTTTGTTTCCCTTTACCCTGCCAAGTTTGATCATGCTGGTGGTGGTGATCATATTCAGGATCATCTTCTGGGCTGTGCCTGCCTTCAGGCGTGTACTTCCGGTAATGAACTCCGGACCCACAATGGCCTCAATGGGTATTTCCGCTTCCCGGGCAACACTTGATCCGGGGTTGCAGGTGATGGCCGCAGTAAGTATCCCGTGCTCCCGCGCCCTCTTCAAGCCTCCCACCACATAGGGTGTGGCGCCTGAGGCAGCAATACCGATGACAGTGTCAAGGGGCCCTATCCCAAACGCCCTGAGCTCTTCCCATGCCATCTCAGGATCATCCTCAGCGGCCTCCACGGCATGCCGCAAGGCCCTGTCACCACCCGCTATCAACCCGATCACCCAGCTATCAGGAACACCAAATGTGGGAGGCTGCTCCGATGCATCCAGCACCCCAAGCCGGCCACTCGTACCGGCACCCAGATAAAAAATCCGGCCCCCCTGCCGCATCCGCTCAACAATCTGTTCTATCAGCCTGCCAACCTGCGGCAATACCCGCCTGACAGCCAGATGAACCTTGCCATCCTCCCTGTTGATGGCACGGATTAACTGCCGCACATTCATCCGGTCAAGATCAATCAGGTCAGAAGCCGATTCGGTGACGCTGATTTCGTAACTGTTGCCGCTCTCTTCCTTCATAGGAAAACAAATTTATAAATATCATATAAATACAAACCAACGCACGCACGGCCCCTGCTCAGCTTGTGCGATGATACCGCATCAATCCCTCCATCGGGTCACTGACAATCTTACCGGGCCTGTAACCAAAAGAACCGGCCGACTGCTTCAGAATCTCCTGAAAAACCAATGCAATGCTTCCGGTAAAATGCAGCGGAAGATCCGCCGCACCCGGATATTGTGCAACGTTGCGAATAAAAAATGCGTCAAAAGAATTACGGACAATAGCTGCAAGCGCCGGCTCATCAATATTCGCCGAGATAAAATGGGTGAACCTGGCCAAATACCGGTTCGGAAATGGTTGGCGATACACCGCATCCATGATCACGGCAGGGGTCGTATCATAATGCTCAAAAAACCGTTTGATCAAATAATCAGGCAATTGCGATTTTAAGATATCGCCCACAAGAACCCTGCCCAATACGGCACCACTGCCCTCATCACCAAGAATAAATCCCAGCGGCGAAACATGCTGCACGATCGTCTTACCATCGTAGTAACAGGAATTTGAACCGGTACCCAGTATGCAGGCAATCCCTTCCTCCCTGCCGCATAAAGAACGGGCAGCGCCCATCAAGTCACTGTAAACCTCAATGTGGTCTGTGTGAAAAAATGACCCCAGGGCCGACCTGACAAGCCCTACCTTGTCGTTGATACATCCGGCTCCATAAAAATACACCGCGTCAACACCCGCCTTCTTCAATTTGAATTCCCCCTGCAACATGGAAAGTATACCGGGAGCCTCCTGGTAAAAAGGATTGATGCCGGAGGTTTTTCCCATATCCGTGCTGCCTGTAACAGGATCCAGTATGCACCATGTGGTTTTCGTTGAACCACTGTCAGCAATAACGATCATAGCCATTCCCGGGTTGAACTGAATACGGTTGTAAATATAATAAATATTTTAAAAAACCTCAATATTTTTGTTTTTGAATAAAGAGTTTATATTTTTGAGATAAATATTCATCATCACAACATTTTCATATTCTTTTGATATGCTGGTTGTATGGCACCGCCCAACGCATCTTGCCCATGCATTTGCTTTTCTGTTGTTATTTTTATTGTGCGGACATGCCATGGGGCTGACCGGCCAAACACCCGGCCATGGCAGGCACCGCCTGGAAAGAGTTGTTGAAAGGCGCTTATCCGGTGTGGAGGATCTTTTCTCTCCATTCTCCCATTTGGGAATGGTAAGTGTTGACAGCTTCTCGGTAGACAGGGATCAGCGGCATATCTCGCTGTTCATGCATCCGAATATTACCCATATTCCCCTGCGGGTTCACCTGCTGCGCTATTTCGAAACTGAAATACTGAACCTGCTCGGAAGGCCTTTCCGCACCTATTCCATATCGCTGCAGGCACGCGAAAGACCCTTGTATGAGTTTATTCCCAATTATTTCAGAGATGACTTTCTTGAAAAAGATGTTACCCGCATCAGGTTGCGTGAAAAAGGCATCCCACTGTTGACACACGCAGGACGTCAACCTTTTGGCAGCGGACTCAGCGGAAATCATATTGCCCTGTGGCACAGTCACGGCATGTATTACGATGCCGGCCTGGATCGCTGGCAATGGCAGCGCGCAAGGCTGTTCAGCACAGTCGAGGACATTTTGCCCATGACATATACCCTGCAATACCTGGTACCTATGCTTGAGCTTTCAGGTGCCAACGTCTTTTTGCCCCGCGAGCGAGACACCCAGGTGCATGAGGTGGTGGTTGGCCTGGATGGTTCAACGGCTGATTCGGAGTTGATCATTGTTAATGGCAGCCACTCCTGGCAGGTAGCAACGCCGGGTTTTAAAAAAACCGATACCCTGTTTGGCGGCGACAATCCCTTTATGATGGGACGCTCCCTGCATATCGAGGCTTCTGATGATACTCTGTCGTATATAAGGTATATCCCCGATATCCCCGCCGATGGCTATTATGCGGTATATGTGAGCTGGCAGCAAACTCCGGAACCGGTCAGCGATGTGCGCTGCAGGCTGCGTTACGCCGGCGGGGAGCACCTGATTATGCTGAATCAGCAGATGGCACCCGGCACCTGGGTATACCTGGGCACCTGGTTCTTCATCAGCGGAAAGAATGTGTCCTCCGGCAGCCTTGACATCTATGGTCATTCTGCCGGAAAAGGTATTATCAGCGCCGGTGCTGTCCGTTTTGGAGGTGGGATGGGTTCGGTGGCCCGCCGCAAGGACGAGGTGCAGACCTGGAAAACCAGCGGCCATGCGCGCTACCTGGAAGGGGCGCGGTATTACCTGCAGTATGCCGGCATGCCCGACACCCTGGTGTATTCGCTGAACAGGGAACGGAATGATTACAACGATGATTTCCAGTCGAGGGGCGAATGGGTCAATTACCTGTCCGGGGCGCCTCTCGGACCTGAACGTGACCGCAACATCAAAGGCCTGGGAATTCCTATCGACCTGTCATTGTCCATCCATACAGATGCGGGCATTACCCTGAACGATTCAGTGATCGGCACATTGGCCATCTACAGCGCCCAGCGCGACCACGGCTTGTTTCCCGACGGGGTGTCGCGGCTTGGCAGCCGCGACCTTGCCGACCTGGTGCAGGACCAGCTTGTCAGCGACATCAGGAGGCTGCACAAGCCCGGCTGGACGCGGCGCGCCCTGTGGGACAGGCAATATTCGGAGGCATGGAGGCCCAATGTGCCTGCCCTGCTCCTGGAAATGTTTTCGCACCAGAACCTTGCCGACATGGAGTACGGACTGGATCCCCGCTTCCAGTTCAACCTGAGCAGGGCCATCTACAAAGGCATGCTGCGCTTCATCGCCGGCAATGAAGGCCGTGATGCCGTGGTGGCACCACTACCCCCCGGGAAACCCGGGATGGAGATCACAGGCAACAAGAGGGTGCGCATCTGCTGGGAGGCCGTTGAAGACCCCCTCGAGCCAAGCGCCAGGCCGGATGGTTTCATGCTATATACCCGGATCGACGCACAGGGCTTCGACACAGGCCTGTTCACAGCAATGAATGCCGCAGAGGTCGTTTTGCCTGAATACAACCGGATCTACAGTTTCAGGGTTACCGGCGTAAACAGTGGCGGAGAGAGCTTTCCTTCAGAAACTTTGTCT
>Ga0114946_10000052_pt1 | contig 54711 bp, 47 predicted proteins | sample WalLakDeSediment_FD_88676 | JGI IMG/M metagenome (GOLD analysis project Ga0114946, IMG submission 88676) | Lake sediment microbial communities from Walker lake, Nevada to study Microbial Dark Matter (Phase II) - Walker Lake 11/02/13 Deep Sediment | ecosystem: Environmental > Aquatic >... | reverse complement strand
GTAGGTGTAGCCGTACCGCAATCCGAAGTTGAGCGCCCGCAGGCCCAGGTAGACGGCCACGATGCCGAGCAGGCCGGCGAACCGCTCGTCGACCGTGAGAACGTCGAAGGGCGCGACCCCGCCGACGATGTAGCGGTCGACGGCGGCGGCGATCAGCCGCGGGAAGGCCGGCACCACCGCCGAGTACGCGAGCAGCAGCAGCACCGCCCACACCACGTGGCGGCGGTAGGGCACGAGGTACGCGAGCAGTCGGCGGGCGAGGCCGCGGTCGAGCGAGGCCTGCATCTTCTCGCCGTCCTCGTCGAAGGTGCCCTCCTCGCGCATGCCGCGGCGGGTGCGCTTGCGCGCCGCCCTGAAGGCGGCCTTGGCCCGCTCGACGTCGTAGTCGGGATCGACCATGCCGCCGATGGTGGGATCGGCGAGGGGGCGTCGGCCCGTTCGTGGGGGCGTCACGGGGTCGCCTCCAAGTCCGCCTCTAGCTGTTGCCGACGCACGATGTCCGCATACCACCCGTCCTTCGCCACCAGGGCGTCGGGCGTGCCGCTCTCCACCAGCCGGCCGTCGTCGAAGACGAGTACCCGGTCGCAGTGTTGGAAGGCCGACACGCGGTGGGCGACCACGATCGTGGTGCGGCCCTGCTGCACGCGCTGCAGCCCCTCGAGGATGCTCGCCTCGGTCTGGGTGTCGACCGCCGACAGGGCGTCGTCGAAGATCAGCACGCTGGGGTCACGGATGATGGCGCGGGCGATGGCGGTGCGCTGCCGCTGGCCCCCGGAGAGGGTGACCCCGCGCTCGCCCAGCTGCGTCGCGAAGCCGAGCGGGAAGCCGTCGACGTCGGCCTCGAGCTGGGCCAGCCGCGCCACCTCGCGCACCTGGCGCGCGCGGGCGTCGGCATCTTCGGTCTCGGGGATGCCGTAGGCGATGTTGTCGGCGATGGTGTCGCCGAACAGGAAGGGTTCCTGCGGCACGAGGCCGATGCGGCGGCGCAGGACCGCGACCGGGATGCGGCGCACGTCGATGCCGTCCACCAGCACCTGTCCCGAGTCCGGGTCGATGAGCCGCGTGATCAGCTTGACGATCAGGGTCTTGCCGGCCCCCGTGCGGCCGGTGATGCCGACGGCCTCGCCGGCCCGGATGCGGAAGCTCACGCGGTCGAGCACGTTCCTGCCGCCGAGCCGCAGGCTCACGTCGCGGAACTCGATGTCGCCGTGCAGTTCGACGAGGTCGCTGCGGGTGTCGGGGCCGTCCTTGATCTTGCTCGGCACGTCGAGGATCGCCCGCAGGCGGTGCCACGAGGTGGTGCCGCGCTGGAGGATGTTCGCGATCCAGCCGAGGGCGATGAGCGGCCACTGGATGCCCTCGAACAGGAACACGAACGACGAGAACTGGCCGATCGTCAGGTCGCCGCCGATGCCCAGCACGAGCCGGCCGCCGACGAGCAGGAGCACGGAGATCGTCAGGCCGAACATCAGCTCCATCAGCGGGAACAGCGGGCCCTCGACCTTGGTGAGGGCTAGGTTGCGGCGGATGAACTCGTCGTTGAGCCGCTCGAAGTTGCCAAGCTCGCGGTCCTCGATGCCGAAGCCCTTCACCACCCGGATGCCCGAGAAGTTCTCCTGCGCCATCGCCGAGACGTTGGAGAACTGCTCCTGCACGCGCTCGTAGCGCTTGTGCACGACGCGCAGCAGGAGGAAGAACGTCACCGTGATGAAGGGGACGATGCCGAGCGTGAGCAGGCTGAGTCCGGCGTCGAGCTGGAGCATGCGGTAGAGCGTGAAGCCGAGGACCAGCGTGGTGTTGGTGCCCATCATCACGGCGACGCCGATGAGCATGCGCACGGCGTTGAGGTCGGCCGTGAGCCGCGCCATCAGGTCGCCGACGCGGTGGTCGTCGTAGTAGGAGGGGTCGAGCCGGGTGAAGTGCGTGAACAGGTCGCGGCGGATGTCGAACTGGATCTCCCACGACGCACTGAGCAGCGAACGGCGGACGAAGACCATGGTGGCGGCGCCCGTGACGCCGATGCCGAGGACGGCGCCGACGTACCTCCAGACCGACGTCATGGTCATGCGGCCGGTGAGGAACGCGTCGATGGCCTGGCCCACCACGATGGGACCCAGCGTGGTGAGGAACGCGAACCCCACGAGCAGCGCGATGCTGAGGACGTACGCGCGGGGGTAGCGGCGCACGTAGATGCTCAGGTCACGAAACGTCTGCAGCACGCGGTTCCCTTCGGCGGCGGGCGTGCCCCGAGGGCCCCCGAACGCGGCTTGGCATGCCTTCATCGGCCGACGACGATACGACCGACGCTTCCATCGCCGTTCGCAACGATACACCCGCGCCCCCGCCGCGAGCGGTGGTCTGGGCACCGTTCCGGACCAGGCCGACGCGGCGGCAGGTCAGGGAACGCGCAGCGAGCCCCCGTAGGGCTCGCCGTTCAGCGTGAGGTCGAAGAACACCACGCCGGGGTAGGTGGTCGGCCAGGTGCCCGCCACCCTGCCGCCGCCGCGCGCTTCGCTGCGCGCCACCACGTAGCGGTCGCCCTCGAGCGTCGTCGCGGTGACCTCGGCGAGCACCAGCGGGATCCCGGGTTCGATGAACCACAGGTACGGCAACTCCCGTGCGACGGGCTGGCGCACCACGACCTCGACCCGGGGCCTCGGGACGGACACGGGCCGGGCGTTCACCGTGAGAAGGAGGGTGCCGTCCTCGGGGCGGGCGCCCGGCGGCAGCGACTGACCCACCACCACCCCGTCGGGCAGGCTGATCTCCGCCACGTAGGCCGTCTGCACCGTGAACCCGCCCACCAGCGCGTGCGCGTCGGCCTCGCTCAGGCCGCCGAGGATCGGCAACCCGACCGGGTCGGCCGCGGGCGGCCCGTCCGCGACGATGAGTCGCAGCACCGCGTCCCTCAGCACGACGTCGCGGTAGGGCGCCAGCGACTGCGCGAGCACGGTGTCGCGGGGCGAGCGGTCGGAGGTCAGCCGCTCGACCACCACCTGCGCGTCGGACAGCCCGGCGGTGAGCGCCAGGGCGCGGGCGTCCGCCAGCGAGAGCCCGGTGAGGTCGGGCAGGAAGGTCCGGCCCGGGCGCGGGCCGAGCGACGTCACCAGATCGACGGCGGCGCCCCGACCGACGGTGCTGCCGCTCGGCGGCGTCTGCGCCAGCACCACGCCCGCCGGGGCATCCACGTGGATGCGAACCAGTCGGCCCAACGCCAACCCGGCTCGCTCGAGCGCCTCGGTCGTGGCGGCGGTCGAGGTGAGCCCGACCAGCCGCGGGACGTCCGTGGGCGCCAACTGACCGGCAGGCCGCGCCACGTTCAGCCGCACCTCGCGTCCCGGGCGCAGCGTCTGCCCTGCGGCTGGATCGCTGGCGAGCACCGCGCCGGAGCGTTCGTCCTCGGACGCGACGAGGTTCGGGACGACCCGGAGGCCGAGCTCGAACAGCCGTGCGGCCGCGTCCGGGTAGGCCGTGCCGACCAGGTCGGGCAGCACGATCACGCGGTCGTTGGCGCGCCACTCGAACCCCACCAGCAGGAGCGCCAGGCTGGCGGACACGAGCACGACGCTCAGCGCCCAGGTGCGCGCGGCCGGCGACGCCGGGGTAGGCCGCCACCGCGGGAGGCGTTGCCGATGCGCCTCGGTCGCCGGCGTCGCCGCAACCACCGCGGGCGGCGCAGCGAACGACAGCCCCACCAACCGCGCGTGGCCCTCGACGCGCCGCAGAACGGCGCCGGCGGGGTCGAAGCCGGCCGCCCGCAGGTCGGCCTCCAGCGCCGCGTCGCGCGCCGCCGCGCTGCCCTCCGGCGGCAGGCGCCACACCACGTAGCGCGCGCCCGGTCGGGCGACCACGTCCTGGACCGTCGCACGGCCCTCGCGCGCGAGGCGCTTCAGCAGCCGGCGGTAGCGTTCGAAGGCGGCCTCGTCCTCGGTCGCCAACTCCAGCCACTCGACGCGAACGGGCGCGCCGTCCGGGTCGGTGGCGGTGAACGTCGTGACGCCGGCCGCCAGCACGTGCTCGCCATGGATCTCGTACTTGCCGTCGAGGAGTGGCACCGGCGCGCCGCCCTCAGCCGCTCACGCGACCGCTGCCGCGGGCACGGTCAGCCGCCTTGGCCCTCGGTGGCGGGGCGCGGCGTGGGCGGGCTGGCGGGCGGACGCGTCTGGGCCTCCTCGCGCCGCATCGCCTCCTCGCTCCGCCTCCGCTGCTTCTCGGCTGCGACCTGAAGCGCGCGCTCGTACGCCGCGATCGACTCGATGATGAAGTCGGTGATCGCCTCGGTCGTCTCGCCCGCCTCGGCCATGTGGTAGGCCTGCTTGACCAGCTTGCCGTCGATCGTCTCGACCTTCAGCAGCGCGGACGCCACCGCCTCGACGGCGTGCCAGTGATCCTCGACCATGGTCTCGGCGCGCTCGTAGGCGTCGCGCAGGATGCCCTCGACCTTCTCCTCGAGCCGCCGCGCCGTCTCCTCGGAGAAGTCCTTCCGACGGCTGATCTCACCGCCCAGGAAGACCGGTCCCTGGTCGGAACCCCAGGCGACGTACTCGGTGCCGCCCATGCCGAGGTCGAGGACCATCTGCTTGGCCATCTCGGTCGCCTGCTTGAGGTCGCTGCTGGCGCCCGAGGAGAGCGTGCCCGTGACGCGCTTCTCGGCCACGCGGCCGCCGAAGGCGACCACCAGCTGCGCCTGGAAGCGCTCGCGGCTGAGGAACATCTCCTCCTTGACGAGGGGCGCCATGAAGCCGCCGGCGCCGCCCCGCGGGCTGATCGTGACCTTGCGGATCTCGCCCAGCTCGCTCTGCGCGGCGAAGGTCACCGCGTGGCCCGCCTCGTGGAACGCCAGGATCTTGCGCTCCTCGTCGGTGGGAACCAGGCTGCTGCGCCGCAACCCCAGCGTGATGCGGTCGAGCGCCTCGTTGAAGTCGTGCCAGTTGATGATCTGCTGGTTGGATCGGGCAGCGATGAGCGCGGCCTCGTTGGTCAGGTTCTCGAGGTCGGCGCCCGAGAACATGGGGGTGGCCTCGGCCAGTCGGCGCAGGTCGACGTCCTCCGCAATCGGCTTGTTGCGTACGTGCACCTTGAGGATGTCCTCGCGCTCGCGCAGGGTCGGCAGGCCGATGGTGACCTGGCGGTCGAAGCGGCCGGGGCGGAGGAGCGCCGGGTCGAGGATGTCGGGGCGGTTGGTCGCCGCGATGATGATCACCGAGGTGTCCTTCTCGAAGCCGTCCATCTCGGAGAGGATCTGGTTCAGCGTCTGCTCGCGCTCGTCGTGGCCGCCGCCGATGCCGGCGCCGCGGCGTCGCCCGATCGAGTCGAGCTCGTCGATGAAGATGATGGCCGGGCTCGCCTTGCGCGCCTCCTCGAACAGGCTGCGCACGCGGCTGGCGCCGACGCCGACGAACATCTCCATGAACTCCGAGGCGGAGACCGTCAGGAACGGCACGCCGGCCTCGCCCGCGACCGCCCGTGCCAGCAGCGTCTTGCCGGTGCCGGGGGGGCCGACGAGGAGGACGCCCTTGGGGATCTCCGCGCCGATCCGCAGATACTTCTGCGGGTTCTTGAGGAAGTCGACGACCTCCTTGAGCTCCTGCTTGGCCTCCGCATGGCCAGCGACGTCGCCGAAGGTGGTGGCGACCTTGTTCTCGCGGCCGAAGGTCTTGGCCTTGCTCTGCCCGAACTGCATCACCTGGTTCGGGCCGCCCTGGGCGCGCATGAAGATGAACCAGAAGAACGCGATCAGGATGACGATCGGTAGGACCGAGATGAGGAAGCCGATCCACTGCGGCGGGTTGCGGATCGTCACGTCGGCGACGTTCTCCTCGAGCCGCTGCAGGAGCGAGTCGCTGACGATGGTGGTGACGCGGAAGTTGCGCAGCGTGACCGGCTCGCCACCGATCATGACCTGGCTCTCAGCGCGCAACTCGCCGTCGATGATGCCGTTGTTGCGCTCGATGGTCACGCGGGCCACACGACCGTCCCCCACCAGCTGGGTGAAGGTGCTGAAGTTGATCTCGCGGGGCGCGCCGGTGGTGCTGAACTGGTTGAACACGAAGATCGCCAGGATGATCAGCATCACGACAAGCCACGGGTTGAACGAACGTCTCACACTGCCTCCTGGGGCCGAGGTGCCGCGGGCGCGACGGCCCGGCCACGCGACCGCACGCCCTGCGCTCGGTCGCCCATTGACGGCAGCGTAGCACCGGTGCCGATGAGCGCGCTGTAAGCTGTCAGCCGAAGGTGTAGCCCTTGGGCACCGCCACCACCCCACGCGGCGTGACGGTGAAGCCGCGGGCGCGGTCGGCGTCGAGGTCGACGCCGATCTCGGTTCCTTCGGGGACCACGACGTTCTTGTCGATGATGGCGTTGCGGATGACGCAGTGGCGCCCCACGTCGACGTTGTCGAACAGCACGCTGTTCTCGACCAGGCTGTAGGAGTGCAGGTGGGTGCGGCGGGCCAGGACCGAGCGCCGCACCGTGCTGCCCGAGACGATGACGGCGCCGGCCAGGATGCTGTTGAACGCCTGCCCGCGCCGGTCGCCCTCCTCGTGGACGAACTTCGCCGGTGGCGAGAACTCGGCCGAGGTCCGCAGCGGCCACGCGTCGTTGAACAGGTCGAACTCGGGCTCCAGGGCCACCAGGTCCATGTTCGCTTCCCAGTACGAGTCGAGCGTGCCGACGTCGCGCCAGTACGTGTTCGGCCCGTCTTGCCCGGGGATGGGGTTGCGGGCGAAGTCGTAGGCCATCAGCCGCGCGCCCTCCTCCAGCGCCATCGGCAGAACGTTCTTGCCGAAGTCGTGCTCGCTCTCGCGCCGCTGCGCGTCACGCGTCAGCAGCTCGATCAGCTTGGCGCGCGTGAACACGTAGTTGCCCATCGACGCCAGGCAGTGGGTCGGCCGGCCCGGGATGGGGTTCGGGTCCGCGGGCTTCTCCTGGAACTCGGTGATGCGCCAGTCGGCGTCGATCTGCAGGACGCCGAAACGGTTGCCGTCCTCGACCGGAGTGGGATACGCCGCGATGGTGACGTCCGCCTCGTGCTCCAGGTGGTACGCGATCATGTGCGAGATGTCCATCTTGTAGATGTGGTCGCCGGAGAAGATCGCCACCAACTCGGCGCCGCTGTTGTCGATCAGGTGGATGTTCTGATAGATGGCGTCGGCCGTGCCGCGGTACCACTCGGCCCCCAGCTCCTCGTAGAGGTACATCTGCGCCGGTGCCAGGGTGACGAAGTAGTCGTGGAAGAAGGTGCCGAAGCGCCAGTTGCGTTGGATGTGTTCGGTCAACGACTGTGCCTTGAACTGCGTCAGCACGTACATCCCGAAGATGCCGCTGTTGATCATGTTGTTGAGCGCGAAGTCGATGATGCGGTACTTGGCGCCGAACGGTACGGCCGGCTTGGTGCGCTTCCAGGTGAGCGGGTGCAGGCGCGTGCCCTTGCCTCCGGCGAGCACCATGCCCACGGTCTTGGCGAGACGTTGAGGCATGCGTCCTCCCTCTCGTGGTCGCGACGCGGTCGCCGCCGCGGCGGGCGGTCCGAACGGGGTCGTTGCGTCATGCTAGCACCGGTCTGCAGGGACGTCGGCGCCCGTCGCCGGCGAGCGCTCGCCGCCGGGCCGCGCACGGGGCGCGTCAGGGGCGACGCTCCGGACCACCCGCCGGCCGCGACCGTCGGACCGGCGCCCATCGGCTAGATTGGCGCCGTGGACGACGCGCCGCGTGCCAGCTTGTTCGACCTCGACCTCGACGCCCTGCCGACCCCAGGCGCGGGCCGCGCCTATCGCGCCCGCCAGTTGGCCGAGTGGCTGTACGTGCACGGTGAGCGCGACCTCGCCGCCATGTCCAACCTGCCGAAGGCCTGGCGCGAGGAGCTGGCGGCCACGTACGACGTCGACCCCTTCCTCGGGGTGCGCCGCTTCCCCTCCTGGGACCGCAGCGTCCGCTACCTCTTCGCGCTGCGCGACGGCCAGCGGACCGAGGCCGTGTACATGCCCTACGAGGGGCGCAAGACGGTGTGCGTGTCGTCGATGGTCGGCTGCCCGGCGGGCTGCGCCTTCTGCGCCACCGGCGCGCTCGGCTTCGGGCGCAACCTGACGCGCGGCGAGATCGTGGCCCAACTGCTGGCGGTGGCGTGGCACGAGGGCTTCGCCCCTCGCGAGCTGCGCAACGTCGTGCTGATGGGGATGGGGGAGGCGCTGCTGAACTACGAGGCGGCGATCGGCGCGATCCGCACCTGGACCCATCCGCGCGGACTGGCGCTGTCGCCGCGGCGCATCACGCTGTCGACGGTGGGGCTGCCGTCGCGCATCCGCCGCCTGGCCCGCGAGGGACTGCCGCTGGTGCTGGCGGTGAGCCTGCACGCGCCCGACGAGCCCACCCGGCGACGCATCATCCCCACCGCGCACGCCCACCCGCTCGACGACATCGTGGCCTCGCTCCACGACTGGCAGGCCCAGGGCGGACGCCGCGTGAGTGTGGAGTACACCATGCTCGACGGCATCAACGACCGCGCCGAGCAGGCTGCCGCGCTGGCGCGCCTGCTCGATGGGTTGCGCGTGCACGTCAACCTGATCCCGTTCAACCCGTGGCCGGGCTCGGGCTTCGTCGCGACCCCGCGGGCCGGCGTGCGGGCCTTCGAGGAGGTGCTCGCCCGCGCGGGCCTCTCCACCTCGGTTCGGTTCTCGCGTGGGCGCGACACCGGCGCGGCCTGCGGCCAACTGGCTCTGCGCGACGCCGGCGGCACCGATGCCGACACAGTGGGGCATCGCGCACGACGCGGGCCGGTCACCCTCGCGTAGGATGATTCCGGACGGAACGTGCGGCGCGACCGGTCGGGCTCCGTCCGGGACGCGTCCCGTGCGGCATTTCACACGATCGTCGCGTGCTCGGCGGCTACCATGACGGACACGTTGGACCCGTCTGGCACGGCAAACGCGCGCATGCGCAGCGATCTGGAGGCAGGCATGCAGACGACCGAACGGAAGCGGGGCGCACGATGGTGGCTCGCCGTGGTGTTGGCGGCGACGCTGGCTGCGGCGGCGCTGAGCGTCGCCGGCGCTCAGACGATCGACGAGTTGCGGCGTGCGGTGGCGGAGCGGCCGGCCGACGCCGACGCGTGGACCGTGCTGGGCAATGCCCTGCTCGCCGCCGACGACCCGGCAGGCGCGAAGGAGGCCTACCTCGAGGCGATCGCCATCGACTACCTCGTCGGTGACGCCCACTTCGGGCTCGGCCTGGTGGAGTTCGGCCGCGGAGACTTCGCCGCCGCACTGTTCTCGTTCACCGAGGTCACGCGCCTGTTCAGCGACCGCTTCGACGGTCACTTCAACCGAGCCGTCACTTTGGCGCGGCTGCGGCGCCCGGCCGAGTCGGCCGCGGCCTTCCGCCGCGCGTTGGCCGAGGCGGAGCCCGAGGCCACCCCCGAGGACCGGCTGAACGCCTGGACCGGCCTCGGCACCCAGCTCGTGTTCGCCCGCGAGCCCGGCTCCGCGGCGGACGCCTTCGCCGAGGCGCTCGCGCTGAACCCCGAAGACACCGACCTGGCGTACCAGCGGGGCTCGGCGCTGCTCGCCGCGGGCCGCGGGCTCGAGGCGCTGGTCGAGCTGACCGACATCGAGGCGCGCACCAGCGACTACCGCTTCAGCGTGCTGATCGCCGAGGTGTACCTCGAGCAGGGTCAGGTCGACCGCGCGCTGCGCGCCCTCGAACGCGCAGAGCGCAAGGCGCTGGAGGCCGGTGACCGTGGCGGTCAGGCCGCCTCGCTCATCGCGCTGGGCGAGATCCAGCGCGGCCTCGGCCGCGACGCCGACGCCATCGCCTCGTACCAGCGGGCGGCCCAGGTCGACCCGAGCTCGTGGGAGGCGCGCTACGCCGTGGGCGTCGCGTTCCTCTCCGCAGGCCAGCCGCGCAGTGCGGTGGCGCCGCTGCTCGAGGCCGTCGCGCTGGTGCCCGACAACGGCGACGTGCGCCTGGCGCTGGCCAGCGCCTACGACCAACTCGGCCAGTCGGGCGACGCCCTGGCGGCCGGTCGCGAGGCCCTCGCGCGAGCGGCCGACGCCGAAGCCCAGGCGCAGGCGCGCTTCATCATCGGTCGGGCGCTGTACCTGCAGGGCAGCTACGCGGCCGCCGCCAACGAGTTCGCGATCGTGGTGCAGCAGCGTCCGGGCAGTGCCATGGCGCAGCTGTGGGCCGGCCTGGCGCAGTACCAGCAGGGCGACTTCGGCGGCGCGACGCTGTTCTACGAGCGCGCCGTGCAGCTCGACCCGAACGCCGTCGCCGCGCGCGTGAACCTGGGTGCCGCCTACCTGGCCACCGAGCGCTACCGCGACGCCGAGGGCGTGTACCGCTTCCTGATTCAGCAGAACGCCCGCGACGCCGAGAGCCTGTACCACCTCGGTTGGGCGCTCTACGCCCAGCAGCGCGACGAGGATGCGCGCGCCTCCTGGACGCAGTCCTGTCAGCTCGGGTTCCAGGCCGCCTGCGGCGCGCCACGCTGAACGACCCCGGGCGCGGGGTAGACTGGGGATCATGGACTGGTTGCGTCGGAACTGGCCCGACCTGGCGATTGGCCTCGCCCTCGTCGCCGTCATCGCGGGCATCGTCGCGACGCTGATCACGGGTGGGTCGTTCTTCCCGGTCACGCCGGCGACGACCCCGCCATCCATCTCCCCGACCGTGCCCGCCGTGGACCCCCCGACGACGGATCCGATCGTCGCGCCCGGCGAGCCCGCCACCGCGGTGGCCCCCGTGCCGTCGTCCGACGTCCCGCCGCCGTCGCCGGGCTCGGTGTCGGTCCTGACGCCGGACGGTGCCGAGGTTCCGACCCCGCCGCCCTCGGCCACGCCGACGCCGACGCCGCCCGTGCCGACCACCCCCGCGCCGGCCACCCCGGCGCCGGCCATGCCCGCGCCGACCACGCCCGCGCCGACCCCGGCTGCACCGGCGCCGAGCCCGGCCACGCCAGCGCCCGTGGCCACGGCGCCGCTCCCCGCCGCCTCCGGCGACGAGCTGGCGCCCTACCGCGTCTCGGTCGGCGCGTTCGGCAACCCCGACAACGCGGCGCGCCAGGCGCTGACCTTCCGCGACGCCGGCTACCCCGTGTTCACCGGCGTCCAGGGGAACCTGACCATCGTGCTCGTCGGCCCGTACGACACCGAGGCCGAGGCGCTGCGCGTCGCCGACCGCATCGCTGCGGGCGGCTTCGGCATCGAGCCCGTCGTCTACCGGTATCGCCCCGGCGCGACGACGCCCGGGGCGTCGACGCCGGGACCGTCCGCGCCCGCGACGGCCGTGCCCGCGCCCACCCCCGCCCCGCCCGCCGCGAGCCCGGCGCCCGCCACCCCGGCGCCGGCGCCCGCTGCCCCGGTCGCGCCCGCGCCTGCGGCCGCGGTCGCGGTCACCGGCCGCTCGCTCCAGGTCGGCGCCTTCGCCGACGCCAACTCCGCCGTCCCGCTGCGCCAGCGGTTGGCCTCGCTCGGACTGGTCGCGTTCGAGATCCGCGAGGACGGGCTGACCAAGCTCCTCGTCGGCCCGTTCGAGGAGGCCCGTCTCGCCGAGGTCCGGCGGCAGCTCGCCGCCCAGGGGATCGAGAGCTTCCCGCGCTGATGTCGTCGATACCGGCGGCGACGGTCGGTAGGCTCGTGACCTACTTGCGGGTCCTGACCGACATGGAGCAGTCGGGCGTGCGCGCCACCAGCTCGGACGAGCTCGGTGCGGTGGCCCACGTCTCCGCCTTCCAGGTGCGGAAGGACCTCGCCTACTTCGGGCGCTTCGGCACCCGCGGCGCCGGCTACACCGTCGCCACCCTGCGGCGTGAGCTGCGTCGCATCCTCGGTCTCACGCGGCCCTGGCACGTGGCCATCATGGGCATGGGGCGACTCGGCCAGGCGCTGGCGGACTACCCCAACTTCGACCGCAGTGAGTTCCGCCTGGAGGCCGCCTTCGACGTCGACCCCGCGGTGGTGGGCCGACGGATCGGCGACCTGACGGTCGAGCCCGTGTCGGTGCTGCCCTCGGTCGTCGCCGAGCGCGACATCGACCTGGCGTTCCTCACGGTCCCCGCCGGCGCGGCCCAGGCCGCGACCGACGCGCTGGTGGCGGCGGGCATCCGCGGCATCCTCAGCTTCGCACCCGTCCTGGTGACGGCGCCCGACCACGTCCGCGTCGAACCCGTCGACCTCTCGGCGGGGCTGCAGCGGCTGACCTACTACGTGCACGGCACGCCCGACACGCCGTCACCATCGCCGGGGTAGCATGCGTCCCCGTGCTGCCGATCGTCGCTGACCGCCTCGTCCAGTTCGAGACCCGCCTGCGTGAGGTGCTGCGTTCCGACGTGGCGTTCATCGAGGCCATCGGCGACGACCTCGTTCGCGCCGGCGGCAAGCGGCTGCGGCCCACGCTCGCCTTCCTGGCGGGCGAGTTGGTGGGGGCCGCGCCCGAGGCCAGCATGGACGTGGCCCTGGCGGTCGAGTTGCTGCACGCCGCCTCGCTGCTGCACGACGACCTGATCGACGACGCCGAGACGCGCCGCGGCGCCGTCGCGGCCTTCCGCCGCTATGGCAACGTGGTCTCGGTCATGTCGGGCGACTTCATGCTCGCGCGGGTGCTGGGGCTGCTGGCGCGCAGCGGCAGTCCCGAGTTCACCCGGCTGATGTCCGAGACGGCGGCGTTGATCTGCGAGGGCGAGGTGCTGCAGTTCCAGGCCGCCACCCTCGAGACCCATGACCTCGACACCTACCTTCGCGTGATCGAGGGGAAGACGGCGGCGCTCCTGGCCGCGGCGCTGGAGGCGCCGGCGCTGCTCGCCGGCGCCCCGGAAGGGACGCGCCGCGCGCTGCGCCGCTTCGGCCTGGCGTACGGCCGCGCGTTCCAGATGCAGGACGATCGGCTCGACCTGCTCGGCGACCCGGCCGTCCTCGGCAAGCCCGTCGGTGGCGACCTGCGCGAGGGTAAGGCGACCTACCCGGTGCTGGTGCTGCTGGCGGACGGCATCGACGAGCCGCGCACGATCCTGCGCCGCCATGCCAGCGAGCCGGGGGACATCGCCCGCGTCGTCGAGTTGGTGCGCGCGCATGGCGCCGACCAGCGGACCGACGCCGCGATCGCGGCCGAGGCCGAGGACGCCATCGCGGCGCTCGACGCGTTCCCGCCGTCGCCGGCGCGCGAGGCCCTGGCGTCCCTGGCGCAACGCGAGATCGAGCGCGGGAGTTGAGCGCCGCGTCGTTGCTGGCGGCGGGCGTCGGCGCGGCGCCCTCCATTCCGCCATCGCCCAGTCCCGCGGCGCGTGGGTGTCGTCGCTGAGCGCATCGGGCCGGCGCCGCACACGGTCCTTCCGCCGACCGCGCTATGCTCGCCGACGATGGCCACGATCGACCGCGAGCACGTCCTCGAGTTCTTCCGTCACCATCCCGAACGGCCTTGGCACGTGCACGACGTCCAGCAGCGACTCGAGCTGGAGGACCGCACCGGCCTGAGGGTCGTGTTGGGCGACCTGGTGGACGCCGGCGAGCTGATCCGTACCCGCCGGCGCACGTACGGCCTGCCGAAGCACATGAACCTGCTGGCCGGCAGGCTCCAGGTCACGTCCGGCGGCTACGGGTTCGTGATCCCCGACGACCGAACCGTCCGCGACCTGTTCGTGCCGTCGGACAAGCTCGCGGGCGCCTGGGACGGCGACCGCGTCATGGCCCGCCCCGACCCGGTTGCGACCGAGAACGGCAAGCCGGCCGGCGAGGTCGTGCGGGTCGTGGGCCGCGGTCACGACCGCATCGTCGGCACCCTGGAGTACGCACGTGGCTACGCCATCCTGCGGCCCGACTCGGTGCGCCTGCGCGAGCGCGTGCTGCTCACGCCGGACTCGGTCGGCGCCCTGACGGCGGGAACCCGCATCGTCGGCCGCATGGTGTGGCCGGAGGCATCGGGGGAGAAGGAGCCCTTCGCCGAGATCGACGAGGTGCTCGGCGCGGCCGACGACCCCGTGGTGGAGACCCGCGCCGTGATCGTCAAGTACGGCCTCGAGGACGCTTTCGACCCGGCGGCCGTCGCCGAGGCCGAGGCGCTCGGCGACGGTGTCTCCGCGGTGGCCCAGAAGGGCCGCCACGACCACCGGACGGTTACCACCTTCACGATCGACGGCGCCGACGCCAAGGACTTCGACGATGCGCTGTCGGTCGAGCGCGCGAGCGGCCGAGGCAAGACGCAGCGCTACACCATCGGCGTCCACATCGCCGACGTGAGCCACTACGTCACCGAGGGATCGGCGCTGGACGCCGGCGCGCAGGCGCGTGCGACGTCGGTCTACCTGCCGGGCCGGGTGCTGCCGATGCTGCCCGAGGCCCTGTCCAACGGCCTCTGCTCGCTGGTCGAGGGCGAGGACCGGCTGACGCTCTCCTGCTTCGTCGACATCGACCGTGACGGCACCGTGCACGGCGTGCGCTTCGCCGAGACGGTCATCCGCAGCGACGCGCGGCTCACCTACGACCAGGTCCAGGCGTTCGCGGAGGGCGGCCGCATGCCCGAGGGCACGCGCAAGCTCGAGCGCGACATCAAGGTGCTGCTCGACCTGGCCGAGGTGTTGCGGGCGCAGCGCATGGGCGCCGGCGCGCTCGACTTCGACTTCACCGAGGCCAAGGTCGACGTCGACGACCGCGGGGCGCTGCACCTCACGCCGGTGCGCAGCAACGCGGCCAGACGGCTCGTCGAGGAGATGATGCTGCTGGCCAATCGGCTCGTCGCCAAGGAGTTGCACGACGCCGGCGTGCCGACGCTCTACCGTGTGCACGAGGACCCCAGCGAGGACAAGGTGCGCATGCTGCAGAAGGCGTTGCAGCGGCTCGGTTACGAGGTCGATCTCGACGACCCGTCGCCGGCCGACCTGCAGCGGGTGCTGCGGCAGGCCGCCGGCAAACCCGAGCAGCAGATGATCAGCGTGCTGTTGCTGCGCTCGTTGAAGCAGGCGCGCTACGCCGCGGACAACCTCGGCCACTTCGGCCTGGCCTTCGACCACTACCTCCACTTCACCAGCCCCATCCGCCGATACCCCGACCTGATCGTCCACCGGGTGCTGCGGGCGCGGCTGCGCAACAAGCTGACCAAGGCCATGCAGGGGCGTTGGGTCGACGAGTTCCCTGCGCTCGCCGACCACGTGAGTGAGCGCGAACGCAAGGCCGAGGAGGCCGAGCGCGACCTCAGCAAGTACTTCCACGCGGTCTGGGCGCGCGACCACGTCGGGGAGCGTTTCGCCGGGACGGTCACCGGGGTCGCCAACTTCGGCGTCTTCGTGGCCCTGCCGAACGGCATCGAGGGCCTGATGCACGTGTCGCAGCTCGACGACGACTACTACGTCTTCCTCGAGGACAGCCTGATGCTGATGGGCAAGCACACGCGCAAGCGCTACCGCATGGGCGACCGCATCGACGTCCGCATCCTGTTCGCCAGCCCGGTCAACCGGCAGATCGATCTCCTGCCCGGTGACGCCGAGATGCCCGAGGTAGCGCCCGACGCCGAGGTGGCAGCGGGCCTGCGCGCACCGCAGCCCGAGAACCTGAAGTCGCCCCAGCAGGCGGCGACCGACGCCGACGCCCCGTCGACGACCCGGGTGCTCCCGCTCCGCTCGCGCCGCGGCACGGAGGGTCCCAGCCCAGCGGCCGAGGCGAGGGCGGGCGCGCGGCGTGACGCCCGACGGCGCCTGGGCGCACCGGCGACGGCGCCCTCCCCGGCGCCCAAGCGAGCGGCCGCGGCCGCCGCCGCACGTGGCGGCGCCTCCGCCGGTGGCGGCGGGGTCAGCCCGCATGGCCGGGACCTCGACGCCGCGTTCGCGGCCCTGCCGGTCGACCACCGCGTCACGCCACGTCCGCGGCCGAGCTCCGCGGCGCCGCGGCGCCGGTTGCGCTTCGCGTTGGTCAGGCTCGAACCCCGTCCCTGACGCGATTCGTGGCGTTCGGAGGCACACGTGGGGCCGCTCGGGCACGCCGACCGGTGGCGGGAGTCGCGTGCCTGACGTCGTCTGGCGTTACATCTGCGGCGGAGGTATGCTAGGCTCCATCAAATGTTGACGTACGGTGACGCCTTGGTACTGCATCTAGTACCCGATCCCGATCCTGATGAGGCCCACCGTCCGGCGCTGACCCCAACGAATCGAGGGAGTTGATGGCCGATACGTACCGTTACCCCCTCACCCGCATCTGCCTGCGGACCGGGTCGCTGACCCTGCCGCTGACCCTGCTCGGCGTCTTCCCGGAGCGCGGCGACGTGATCGCCGTCGACCCCCAGAAGGACGTCGAGTTCACGTTGCGGGTGGAAGGCCGCCGCGTGCTCGGCCTGGAGTCGTTCTTCGCGGCCCACGAGCTCACGGTGAACGACGAGCTCACGATCCGTCCGCTGGAGGACGGCCGCTTCGCCTTCACGGCGGTCGCGCGTCCGCGCCGGCCGGACTTCACCCGGCCGGAGGTGATCGGTCGGATGCTCGACCATCTGGTCGAGGCGGGCCTGCCGATGTCCGAGGCGGAGATCCGCGAACTGCATCCCGAACTGCCGAGCGGTTTCCCGCTGCGCCAGGCGCTCGAACGCGAGCCGCGCCTCGTCCTGCGCGAGGGGCGGTGGCGGCAACGCCTGCGTGAGCAGGCGCAGGCGCCCCAAGACGAGCAGGCGCAGGCCGCGGAGCGCCCGTCGGCGCCCGAGCGCGTGCCGGTCGCGGTGCCGGGCGATCGCAAGGCGCGCGGCGAGCGCGCCGAACACGCGGAGATCGCTGACCGCGGCGCGCCCGACCCGGCCCAGGCCGATCGGGCCGCGGCCGAGCGGGCCCGGGCGGAGCAGACGCGCGGCGATCAGGCGCGTGCCGAGCAGGTCCGTGCCGATCAGGCGCGTGCCGAGCGCGACGACGCCGCCCGCGCGCGGGCCGAGGTCGAGGCCGCGCTCGAGGCGCAGGCCACCCGCGAGGCCGAGATCATGGCGCTCGTGGAGCAAGAGGAACTGGAGCGGGTCGTCAGCGCCGCTAGCGGCGGCGCGGCCAGCGGCGGCGCCGCTAGCGCCGGCGCGGACGTCGGAACCAAGTTCGACGACGCCCGCCGGCGCACCCGCGAGCAGTTGGTGGCCCACGCCGAGGACGATGCCCAGGCGGCCGCCCGCCGCCAGCGCGACGAGCGGCGGCGCGGCGAGCGCGAGACCGAGGCGCCGGCCGAGTCGTTCTCCTGGGACCAGCCTCTCGCGCGTCGGCTGCGCTTCCCCTGGACCCGCCGGCGCGAGGAGGCGAAGGAAGCCACGCCCGAGCCGCGCGTCAGCGACGACCCGCTCAAGCTCGACCGACTCGGTGACCCGCGCCCGGTCGACCGTTCGGCGCCACGGGCGCCGAGGGTCAGCCCCGCGCCGCGCGCCGGCCTCTTCCCGACCGATGCGGGCCTGAACTCAGCGTCGCTACCGCCGGGCGATCCGGCCAAGACCAAGCGAGCACGCGAGGCGTTCGCAACCCTCGGGTACCGGGTCGAAGGGCTGGCCCATGGCCAACTCATGCTCCACGCCGACTTCGGCCGCCGCTTCGAGCGCGTCCTGGTCCACGTGTTGCCCGACGAGCAGCGCCTCGACTGGGCCGCGCTGCTGGCCCGTCGACGCGAGTCTGGCGCCACGCACCTCGCGGTCGTCGGCGACCATCGCGATCTGCACCGGCTGGTCGCCCCCGCCGACCTCGCCAAGGCGACGCTGTGGTCGTGGGCGGGCATCGATCGCGTGGTCGAGTTGACGGCCAGCATGCCCATCGGACCGTTCGACCTCGAGGGTCACTTCGAACGCGACGGGCTGTTCGAGTACGGCCTCGACCGCTTCGAGCGCGCCGTCGCCAAGCGGGTGCAGGAGCGCGGCGCCTTCTCGTCGGTCCTCGAGCGGCTGGCGCTGCTGAAGGCGCCGGCGGTGTTCATGCTCGAGGACGTCGTGTCATCCGGCGATCTCCCCCGGGAGCAGGCGCTGCGGGTGCTCGAGCGCCTTGGCGACGCGCCCTGGCACCTGGTCAGCCGCATCGACTCCGGCGAGTTCTGCCTGCGCTTCCGCGTCCACGACGCGCTGGACCAGATGGGGGCCTACGCCGCGTCACTACGCGCGCGACTCCCGGAGCGCCAGCGCGAGCGGGTGCGCGGTCTTCCGGAGGGCCTCGACCCGATCGGGGCGACCGACCTCCCGGCCACCGGGTCGGCCGCGCCGGCAGCCGCGCCGGTGGCGGCGATGGAGACGGCCGAACCGCCCGCGATCGCCGGCGAGGTCACGGCCGACCAGCCCGAGGCCGAGCCCGTCGCGAAGGCGCCGCGGCGCTCGGCGGAGCAGGGCCGACTCGTCGAGGACGCCCGGCCGTTCGCCGGCCCGGGCCTGGGACCCGAGGACGAGCCCGACCCCGACGAGGTGGACCTGTCGCTCGTGGCCGTCAAGCGCCCGCGGCGTCGGCGCTGACGGGCGCGGCGACCGCGTCGCCGCGGTCTCCGTGCGGGCGGTGCAGGTCCTGCAGCGCCCACACCCGCAGCGGGGTCGTCGCGGCGCGCTCCAGCGCGGCGACGGTCCATGCCGCCGCCTCGCGCGTGGTCACGTAGGCGATCCCCTCCTCCAGGGCCCGCCGCAGGGCCGGCGTGTGGACCACGTCGACGACCAGCGCGTCGCCCGCGATCTCGTCCGGGTCGGCGGGCGCGCCGAGCGCCACCTCGAAGCCCAGCGCGGCGAGGCGAGCCGCGAGTCCGTCGAGGCCATCGCCGATCAGCCGAGCGCGGCCCGACGCAAGTAGGCGCACGTTCGCCCCCAGTTGGGCCTTGTAGTAGGCCAGGTACGGGTCGGGCGAGATGCCCATGCTCTCGCCGGTCGAGCGCATCTCGGGGCCCAGCACCGGCAGCACGCCGCGGAACTTGAGGAAGGGGAGGACCGCCTCCTTGACGCTGTAGAAGGCGGGCCGTGGGGTCTCCACGAAGCCCAGCTCCTCGAGCGTGCGGCCGGCCGCGATCAGGGCGGCGTACTTGGCGAGCGGGTGCCCGATGGCCTTGGAGAGGTAGGGCACGGTCCGGCTCGCCCGCGGGTTGGCCTCGATGACCAGCACCTCACCGTCCTTGACCACGTATTGGACGTTGATGAGGCCGCGCACGCCGATGGCGTCGGCCAACGCCACGGTGTGGGTGGTAATGCGCTCCAGGACCTCGTCGGACAGCGACACCGGCGGGGTGATGCAGGCCGAGTCGCCGGAGTGGATGCCGGCGGCCTCGATGTGCTCCATGACGCCGGCGACCACCGTTCGGTGGCCGTCGGACAGCGCGTCGACATCGACCTCCTGGGCGCCCGCCACGAACGCGTCGACCAGGATGCTGGGGCCGTCGGGCAGCTCCGCAACCACCTGCCCCAGGTAGGCGTCGAGTTCGGCGTCGGAGCGGACCACCCGCATCGCGCGGCCGCCCAGCACGTAGGAGGGCCGCACCATCACGGGGTAGCCGAGCTCTCGGGCGAGGCGGTGGGCGTCCGCAGGGTCGCTCGCGACGCCGCCCGGAGGCTGCGGGATGCCGAGGCGGCTGCACAGCGCGTGGAACGCGTCGCGGTCCTCGGCGGCATGGATCGCGGCGGCCGGCGTTCCCCAGATGGGGACGCCGGCGGCATGTAGGGCGCGCGCGAGCTTCAGGGGCGTCTGGCCGCCGAGCTGCACGATGACGCCCTCCGGGCGCTCGTTCTGCACGACGTTGAGGACGTCCTCGAAGGTCAGCGGCTCGAAGTAGAGGCGGTCGGCGGTGTCGTAGTCGGTCGAGACGGTCTCGGGGTTGGAGTTGATCATGATCGTCTCGAACCCGGCGTCGCGCAGGGCCCACACGGCATGCACCGTGGCGTAGTCGAACTCCACGCCCTGACCGATGCGGTTGGGCCCGGAGCCCAGGATGACGACCTTACGCCGATCGGACGGCCGCACCTCGTCCTCCCACTCGTAGGTGGAGTAGTGGTACGGCGTGTAGGCCTCGAACTCGGCCGCGCAGGTGTCCACCGTCTTGAACACCGGCGTCTGGCCCTTCGCCACGCGCCACGCCCGCACGTCGCGGGGGTCCGTACCCGACAGGCGCGCGAGGTCGGCGTCGGAGAAGCCCAGGCGCTTGGCCTCGCGCCACGTCTCCCAACCCCAGGTGCCGGGGTCGCCGATCGTCCCGACCTCGCGTTCGGCCTCGACGATCTCGCGCAGTTGACCGAGGAACCACGGGTCGACGCCGGTGCGCTCGTGCAGCAGCGGCACGCTGCGGCCGCGGCGCAGGAGCTCGAGGAGCGCCCCGAGGCGCCTCGGGTTGGGGTAGAGAGCGGCCTCCAGGGCGTCGTCGTCGGCCTCGGCGAAGGCCTCGCGGACGTCGAGCTCGAGCGAGCGCAATGCCTTCTGCAGCGACTCCTTGAACGTCCGGCCGATGGCCATGACCTCGCCCACCGACCGCATCTGGGTGCCCAGCGTGTCGGGCGTGTCCGGGAACTTCTCGAAGGCGAAGCGCGGGATCTTGGTGACCACGTAGTCGATCGACGGCTCGAAGGCGGCCTTGGTCTCCTTGGTGATGTCGTTCGGCAGCTCGTCGAGGTGGTAGCCGACGGCCAGCAGCGCCGCGATCTTGGCGATCGGGTAGCCGGTGGCCTTCGACGCCAGCGCCGAACTGCGCGACACGCGCGGGTTCATCTCGATGACCAAGACCTCGCCGCTCCTGGGGTCGACCGCGAACTGGATGTTGGAGCCGCCGGTGTCGACGCCGATCTCGCGGATGATCGCGATGGCGTGGTCGCGCAGCTGCTGGTACTCCTTGTCCGACAGCGTCTGTGCGGGCGCCACGGTGATGCTGTCGCCGGTGTGGACGCCCATCGGGTCGAAGTTCTCGATCGAGCAGATGATGACGACGGTGTCGTTGACGTCGCGCATCACCTCCAGCTCGTACTCCTTCCAGCCGAGCACCGACTGCTCGACCAGGACCGTGTGGACCGGGGAGTCGTGCAGGCCCTGGCGGACGATGTCGCGGAGCTCGCGCTCGTCGTAGGCGATGCCGCCGCCGGTGCCGCCCAGGGTGAAGCTCGGGCGGATGATCGCCGGGTAGCCGATCGAGGTCACGAACGCGAGCGCCTCCTCGAGCGAGGCCACCATCGTGCCGGTCGGCGTCTTCAGGCCGATGCGCGCCATCGCCTGCTGGAAGGCGGCGCGGTCCTCGCCCTTGTGGATGGCCTCGTAGTTCGCGCCGATCAGCCGCACGCCGTGCCGTTCGAGGACGCCGCGCTCGTGCAGCTCCTTGGCCAGGTTGAGCGCGGTCTGCCCGCCGAGGGTGGGCAGCAACGCGTCCGGGCGTTCGGCCCGGATCACCATCTCGACGAACTCGGGCGTGAGGGGCTCGACGTAGGTCCGGTCGGCGACCCCGGGGTCGGTCATGATCGTCGCCGGGTTGGCGTTGATCAGCACGACCTCGTAACCGGCGCCGCGCAGCGCCTTGCACGCCTGGGTGCCCGAGTAGTCGAACTCGGCCGCCTGGCCGATGACGATCGGCCCGGAGCCGAGGATGAGGATCTTGTGGATGTCGTCGCGTCGAGGCATGGCAGGCTCCAGGGTCGCCGCCTTCGACCGGCGTCCCGGGCGCGCAGCGCGCGACGCGGGACGCGCCCCCGGCGTCCGGCGGAGTGTACCACCCGGGGTCGGCGCGCCGCCTGCGCGGTGACGTCGGCGCCGGGCGTCCGGCGGCGTCGGCCCGCGGGCCCCGGGATGCCGGCCGAGGGCGGGGCGATCGCTGCCCAACGGTGGCCCGGGCCCGGGTCGCCCCGGGGCTAGCCTGCGGGCATGCGCCGCCCGCCCCTCACGCTCGAGCAGTTGCGCGACCTGGTCGCGGCGGGGGGCATGCGCGTGGGCGCCGGCGTGGAGCTGGTCGGCGGCGTGCTGCTGGCCGCCGCGCCCCCGGCGGCGGCGGTGGTCGCGACGGTGACCGAGCTGGCGGCCGCCCTCGACCGGGCGCTACCCGACCACCGCGTCGCCGTCCGCGAGGCCGTGGCCGTGGGCGAGCACGACCTGCTGCGCCCCGAGGTGGCGCTCGTCCGGCCGGTGTGGGGCCGCGACGGGATCGGCCGGTCGAGCTGGCCCTGGGCCGGCTACACGCCGGCGTCGGCGGTGGCACTGGCGGTGTTCGTCGGCGACGCCGAGGCGCCGCTGCGTTGGCGCGCCCACCGCTGCGCGCGGGCGGGCGTCCCCGAGGCGTGGACGGTGGCCGTGGGGGAGGGGGCGGCGTCCCGCTGGCGCCAGCCGTGGGAGGGGCGCTACCGGCGCCGCGACGCCTTGCCGCCCGACGAACCGGTGGCGCCCGACGCCGCCCCCGGCACGCCGCTGGTGGCCTGGCGGCGCCACGGAGCGGCGTGAGGGCCGCGGGGCGGGACGCCGTCGCGGGTCAGGCCTGCAGCGGCCGGTCGCCGGCGTCGCCCTCCTCGTCCGCCGCGGCCCGCTCGAGCACCTCGTCGAGCGCGTCGAGCACGCGCGCCTCGACCTCGGCGGGGAGAAGGGCGAACACCGCTTCGAGTGCGTCCGGGTGCAGCCCCCCCAGGCGGATGATCACCGCCTCGACGTCGCCGTCGGCCACGCGCTCCTCGATCCACGCGGCCCAGCGCGCCAGCTCGTCGTCGTCGAGCCGCTCCGCGTCTTCATCGGCGTCTTCGTCCGCGTCGTCCTCGCCGGCGGCGCCGCGCCAGCCGCCGAACTCGACGGTCTCGTCGTCCTCGTCGTCGTCCTCGTCTTCTTCGTCGTCCTCGTCATCCTCGTCCTCGAGATCGCCGGCCCCGGGGGCCCGGACGGGAATGGGATCGGGGTCGCGCGCGGCCACCGGCGCCTCGTCCTCGCCTTCCTCGTCTTCCTCGGCGTCGCTCAGGGCGATCTCGAAGCTGTCGTCGCCGATCTCGATGACGTCGCCCTCGATCAGCCGACGCTTGCGGCGCGTCTCGACCTCGCCGTTGACGCGGACCGCGCCCCCCTGGATCAGCATCTTGGCCTCCCCGCCGGTGGCGGCCACCCCGGCGAGCTTGAGCGCGTCGTCGAGCCGCAGGGTCTCGCCGGCGTCCGGCGCGGTCGGTGGCTGCGCGTGGGTCATGGCGACCTCCCTCTCAATCGAGCTCGACGAGTGCCGGGGCGGCGGGGTACGAGCCGAGGAACTTCACGAACGCGGCCTTGCGCATGAGGTTGGTCAGCGCGCCCGCCACGTGGGCGTCCTCCACGTGGCCCTCGATGTCGATGTAGAAGAGGTAGCTCCACGGCTTGTCGCGGCGCGGGCGCGACTCGAGCTTCGTCATGTTGATGCCGTGCTTGGGGAACTCCAACAGGCAGTCGACCAGATCGCCGGGACGGTGGCGGGTGGCGAGCACCAGGCTGGTCTTCGCGGGGCCCTCGAGGCGAGTCTCGGCGTCCGCGGCCAAGACGAAGAAGCGCGTGTAGTTGAAGGCCAGGTCCTCGACGTTCTCCAACAGCACAACGAGGCCGTAGGCCTCGGCCGCGCGCTTGCTGGCGATGGCGGCCTTGCCCTCACCGCCGTTCTCGGCGAGCAGCTTGGCGGCGCCGGCGGTGTCGAAGTCGGTGACGGCCTCGAACCGGTGCTTGCGCAGGAACGCCTGGCACTGCGCCAGCGCCTGCGGGTGGCTGTAGACCCGTCGAACGTCCTCGAGCCGGGTGCCCGGCTTGGCCAACAGGTTGTGGTGCACCCGCACGACCTGCTCGCCGACCACGTGCAGCACGGAGTCCGTCAGCAAGTCGTAGGTCTGGTTGATCGAGCCGGCCAGCGAGTTCTCCACCGGCAGGCAGGCGTGGCTGCAGTCCCCTCGGACGGCGGCGTCGAACGCCTCCTCGAAGCTGGCGTAGCCAACGGCCTCGGCGGCGGGGGCGAACTGCAACGCGGCCTGCTCGGAGAAGGCGCCGCGCACGCCCTGGTAGGCGATGCGGAGCACGCGGCTCGTGGCGGCGGGGGCGATCGACGACGACGTCACCAGCGAAGCGTAGCAGAGCGCCGCCGGACGCGGGGCACGCCCGTGCGACCCCGCGCCACCGGGCGCCGCGGGCACCCGTCCGCAGGGTTCAGTCGGCGGCGCTCACCAGCTGCGCGGCCTCCGAGCGCAGCTCGGCGAGGCGGGCGCGGACCGCGTCCAACTCGCCCGCGAGCCCGTCCAGGCGCTCCAGTTCGGCGCGAACGAAGCGCGTGTAGGGCGCCACCGCCCCCGAGAGCCGCTCGACGGCGCGGTGGACCTCCTCGTCGAGCTGGCGACCGAGGCCCCCCTCGAGGCCGTCGCGCAGCGCCTGCATCTGCTGGTGCAGCTGGCGCTTGGCCTTGGCCCGCCGACGCGGCAGCACCAGCAGGCCAAGGCCCATGATGGTGAGGCCGGCGGCGATGCCGGTGAGGTCCCACGCGGTGGTGGTCACGAGGGCCACGATGGCGGCCCCGAGCCCGAGGCCGCCCACCTCGAGCAGGCCGGTCTGCAGCACGCTGGCCTGCAACGCTGCGGCCACCCGGCGTGACTCGGACTGGACGTCGTAGCCCTCCAGGATCCCCTCGGCCCGCTCCCGCAGGGCGCCGATCAGCGAGGCGCGGTCGTAGCGGAAGCGGCCGCCTACCTCGCCGACGACCCGCTCGTCACCGGCCTTGCGCCGCTCGGCCACGAAGGCGACGACGTCCTCCCACTGCCGCAGGGTGCGTTCCACGAACCAGTCGCTCATCGACGCCACGGCCTCGTCGATCTCGGTCGCGGCGCCGCGCAGCACCCGCTCCTCGAAGGCGACGCGCACCTTCTCGGGCCGCAGCAGCGTGAGCAGCCGGCCGAGGTGCACGGTGTCGTCGAAGAACACCTCGCCCCGGCGCTCGACCTCGAGCAGGACGGTCTTGACGCGATCGAGGTAGGCGCGGCCCTCGCGCGCGACGTCCTTCGCCCACTGCGCCTGCTGCCGGTCGACGTCGTCGAGCGTGCGGCGGTCGTCACGGAGCAGCGCGCGCTGCATCTCGATGGCGGCCATCGCGTCCTCGGCGATGTGCCACGCGACGCCCAGGCCGGCCTCGAGCTTGAGGCGCACCCGGTCGACGTCGACGCGGTCCGCAAGCAGTCGCTCCAGCGCGGCCAGGCCGGTGGCCTCGGGGTCGGTCTCGCCCCGGGCGGCTGCCCGGGCGGCGACCGCCAGCACGGTGGGTTCGGTGCCGAGGGTGTCACGCGCGTGCGCGCGCACGTACGCCAGCACCTCGGCCAGCGCCGCGTCGTCCTCCAGCAGGTCGGCCTTGTTGACGACCACCGTGACCTTCTTGCCCCACTCGGCGATGCGCTGCAGGAAGGCTCGCTCGCTCTCGGTGAAGGGCCGGTCCGACGACGTGACGAACAGGATCAGGTCGGCGCGCGGCACGAAGCGCTCGGTCAGCACCTGATGGCGCGTGATCACCGCGTTCGTGCCCGGGGTATCGACCAGCGCCAGCGCCCGCAGCCGGGGCGCCGGATGGGTCAGGCGCACGAACTCCGAGGAGAGCTCGACCCGCGTCTGGCGCTCGCCGTGGACGATGAGCGTGACCCGGTCGGTGGTGGGCGTCACGCCCTCGCGCATGACGGGTGCGCCCAGCAACGCGTTGATCAGCGTCGACTTGCCGGCGTTGAACTCCCCCACGATCACCAGCAGGAACAGACCCTCGAGGTCCTCGAGCGCGGTCGCCAGGTCGCGCTCCGCGGTGCCGCCGAGCTCGGCGCGGGCCACCAGGGCGCGCAGGTCGCCGAGCGCGGCGCGCTCGCGCTGAAGCAGGTCGCGCGCGGCCTCGGGCAGCGCGCCCGAGAGCGGGCGCGCGTCGGGGAAGGCTTCCATGCGGCGTACGCTACCACGGCCATCGAGACCGGGCGAACGGCCTCCTGGACGCGCTTGACCGCGGGCCGCCGGTTAGAGTGGCGCATGGCCAACACCGCCGGACGACTCGCCCTCCTGCGCGACCGCTTCGCCGTCCCCAGCCACCTGTCGCAGGCCATGGCGCTCCTGTCTTGGGACCAGAGCACCCATATGCCGCCCGGTGGCGCCGAGGCGCGCGGCCGCCAGATGGGCACCCTCGCGAAGCTCCTCCACCAGCACGTGACCGACCCGGCGCTGGTCGAACTGGTGGCGTCGCTGGAGGCCGACGACCTGCAGGGCGACGATGCCGCGCTGCTGCGCGAGACGCGGCGCGCGCTCGACCGGGTGATCAAGATCCCACCCGACCTCTTCGTCGCCATGACCCGCCAGCAGGTCCGCGGTCGCCAGGTGTGGGAGAAGGCGCGCCAGGACGACGACTTCGCCGCCTTCGCGCCGGAGTTGCGCACCGCCATCGACCTCGCCCGCCGGCAGGCCGCCGCCCTGGACGACGGCAAGCCGGCCTACGACGTGCTCCACGACCTCTACGAGCAGGGCTCGACCGCGGCCCAGGTGGCGGCCGTGTTCGACCCGCTGCGGGGCGAGATCGTCGACCTGCTGCGCGCCATCCAGGAGAGCGGCGTGCGGCCCGACTTCGGCGTGCTGCGGCGCGACTTCCCGGAGGCCGCGCAGGAGGCCTTCGCCGTGGACACGGTCAAGGCCATGGGCTACGACTTCGCGCGTGGGCGGATCGATCGCACCGCCCACCCCTTCGCCACCCGCATCGGCGTCGGCGACGTGCGCATCACCACCCGCTACCAGCGCGACTTCCTGTCCAGCGCCCTCTTCGGCACGATCCACGAGGCCGGCCACGGCATGTACGAGCAGAACCTGCCGGCCGAGCACGCGGACACGCCCTTGGGGTCGTCCGTCAGCCTGGCGGTGCACGAGTCGCAGTCGCGGCTGTGGGAGAACCTCGTCGGGCGCAGCCACGCCTTCTGGCAGGGCGCGTACGCGCGCCTCCGGTCGACCTTCCCGGGCACGCTGGATGACGTCCCGCTCGACGGTTTCGTGGCCGCGATCAACGACGTGCGGCCGAGCCTGATCCGGGTGGAGGCCGACGAGGTCACCTACCACTTGCACGTCATGCTGCGCTTCGAGCTCGAGCGCGCCCTGGTCGACGGTTCCCTCGCGGTCGACGACCTGCCGGGCGCCTGGCGCGAGAAGAGCCTCGACCTGCTCGGCATCGATCCGCCGAACGACCGCAACGGCTGCCTGCAGGACGTCCACTGGTCGTGGGGCATGTTCGGCTACTTCCCCACCTACAGCCTCGGCACGCTCATGAGCGCGCAGCTGTGGGAGGCCATGGCCCGCGGCCTGGGCGACCTCGACGCGCTCGTACGCGCCGGCGACTTCGCGCCGATCCTCGGCTGGCTCGTCGAGCACGTGCACCGGCACGGTTCGCGCTACAGCCCGCAGGAGCTGCTGGAGCGGGCCACCGGGGCGCCGCTGTCGGCCGAGCCGTACCTGCGCTATGCGCGCGCCAAGTACGGGGCGCTCTACCGCCTCGGATGACCGCCACGCCGGATCCCTTGCTGGGACCCGACGACCTCCTGGCCTGGTGCGCGGCGCATGGCGTCGTGGCCCGGCTGCTGCGCCCCGGCGTGCCCACCCCCACGGTGCCGCTGGCGGCTGCCGCGGTGGGCGTGCGCCCCGAGCAGGTCCTGAAGAGCCTGGTGCTGTTCGTCGACGGCGAAGCGCGACTGGTCATCGCGGCGGGCGAGGACCGATTGTCGTACCCTCGCATGGCGGTCGCGTTCGGCACCTCGCGGCGCCGGGTGCGGCTGGCCAGCGCCGACGAGGCTCTGGCGCTGACGGGATTCGCCGTGGGGGCCATGCCGCCCTTCGGCCACCGCCGGCCGCTGCCGACCTGGGTGGATGCCCGCCGGGTGGTGCCGGGCCTCGCGGTCGTCGCCGGCGGCGGGGCCAGGGACGTGCTGCTCGAGCTCGCCACCGACGACCTGCTGCGGGCGACGGAGGCCCGCGCCGCCGATCTCACCGATCCGGGGCCGCCGGCAGCGGCCCCTCAGGAGGGGAACGACCGATGACGACCCACCGCCGCTCACCGCTCGCCGTGGCCGCGCTCCTGGCGCTGCTCCTGCCGCCCTGGGCCGGCGCCCAGATCGGCCTGCCCCTGGCCGAGGTCGTCGCGGTCGCGGCCCTCGAACTGACGTCTCCGGGCGACGGCGGCGCCGCGAACCCGGCCGCCGAGGCGGGTGTGCCCGTCCGGGCCCTAACCGCGGCGGGCACCGAGGTCGCGCTGGAGACCCGCGGTTCGGCGCTTTCGCGCGTCTCCGGCGAGGGCGTGTTCGACGAGGCGACCATCGCCGACGTGGCGCGCATCATCGGGGCGGCCACAGGCTACTTCGCCGCCATCGAGGCCCCCGTCGCGGGGTTCTTCGAGCAGAACCTCGGCGTGCTCGCAGGGACGGGCCCGTTCGCCGTCGGGGTGGAGGGGTACCGCCTCACGCTCGACGTCACCGGGGCCGCCGCGCCCTACCGGGTGGCGTGGGCGATCGCCCTGGCCGAGGTGCCCGAGGCCGCGTTCCTCCCGGCGCGCCACGCCAAGGGCCCGGCCGACGCCCGCTACGTGATCCGCGAGTTCAGCGACCTGCAGTGCCCCTTCTGCGCCCGCTACGCCGAGCGGGTGGTGCCGGCGCTCGAGGCCACCCTGCTCGTGCGCGGCGACGTGCGCTTCGAGTACCACCACTTCGTGCTGGGCGGCCGCTTCGCCAACTCGGGCCTGGCGGCCGAGGCCGCCGAGTGCGTGGTCGACGCCAACCCGGACGAGCCGGAGGCCTTCTGGCGCTACCTCGATGCCCTGTTCGAGCGCCAGCCCGCGTGGTCGAACCTCGGCGACGCCGCCCCCTACTTCGCGCGCCTGCCGCTCGACGCCGGCCTGCGCGACGACGGGGTGGCCGAGTGCCTTGCGGCCGGCAGACATCGGGACGCGGTGCGCGCATCGACGGCGCGGGCGGCGGAACTGGGCATCGGCGGCACCCCCACCGTGTTCGTGGGGCCCTTCCAGCTGCGGGACTTCGGGCGTCTCGAGTCGTACCTCGAGGCCATGCGCCTCGTCGACGCCTTCTTCCCCATCGAGGCCGCCGCGGATGGCGGGTCACCGGGGGATGACGCCGGCCCGGACGACGCGGCCGACCCTGAGGCGGCCGCCGGTGAGTGAGGCCGGGGCCGGGGCCGGCGGTCGCGAGGCCCTCCGGTCGGCATGGGACGAGGCCGGGCCCTGAGCGGCGGGGTTGGCTGAGGCCACGTCGGCCGCTGCCGGCCGGCAGTGCGCTACACTCCATGGAGATGCCTGACTACCCGAGCCTGGTGTGGCACCTGAAGAACACGCAGTTGTTCCAGGACCTCTCGGAGGAGGAACTGGAGCAGCTCTCGCGCATCACCCCCTACCGCCGCTTCTCCCAAGGCGAGGTCATCTACCACATGGAGGACCCGGCGGACGCGCTGTACTTCGTGCGCGAGGGGATGGTCAAGATCTCGATGTACTTCCCCAACGGCAAGGAGATGATCCTGGGCCTGCTGGGGCAGTACGACATCTTCGGGGAGCTGCTGCTGCTGCCCAGCGAGCGGCGGCCCAACCAGGCCGAGGCGGTCGTCGACACCACCCTGATCGTCATGCCCGAGGCAGACTTCCAGAGGTTGCTGCAGCAGCAGCCGCGCATCGCGATGAAGTTCATCCAGGTCATGTCGACGCGGCTGTGGCAGGCGCAGGTGTCGCAGGCCGAGGTCGGCGCCTTCGACGCCCCTGGGCGGCTGGCCAACCTGCTCCTGCGGCTGGCCAAGGACTTCGGCCGCGATGGCGATCGCGGGACCGTGATCGACCTCAACCTCACCCAGCAGGACCTGGCCAAGATGATCGGCGCCACCCGCGAGACCGTCAGCCACTGCCTGGCGCGGCTCCTGGAGTACGGCGCGGTGCGCCGCCGGCGGGCGCCCATCACCGTGAGCCAGGAGATGCTGCAGCGCTTCCTGGACGAAGCCAGCGAGTGACCCGGTCCGACGAGCGCTACCTGGTGGTTACGGAGCACGGCCGGGTGGTCGTCGTGGTGCGCGGCGACAGGGCCGGCCTCGACCCCGACCTCCTCGAGGTCCGCGCGCCCGATGAGGTCGCCGACCTCGCCATGGAGACGCCACTGCGGGCCTTCGCCGCCAAGATGGTCGACCTGGTGCAGGCACGCGGAACGGGCGGCGTCACGCTCAGCCCCGCGATGCTTGCCCTGATGGTCAAGGAGAAGGCGGCCGAGGACCTGGCGCGCATCGAGCGCGCGGCGCGACGGCTGCACGGCGGCGCCGCCCCGGACTGAGCCGTCCGCCCGGGACCCGATGACCGGCCGGCGGCCCCGGCGCGCGGCTCAGCCCTCCTCGACGACCTCGCCCAGGTTCTCGATCACGTCCGTGTAGAGCCGCAGCGCGAACGACTCGACGCCCGCCAGCGCCACGTCGCCGCGCAGCTCGGCGTCCACTCGCTCGTGGGCGATGCGCAGGCTCTCGGCCAGGACCCGTTCGAACACCGGCCACGGGCCCGCGAACGGCTCGACGCCCGCGGGCGCCACCGGGGCGGGCGCGGGGGCCGGCTCCTTGCCGGCCGCGCCCTTGCGCCGGCCCTTGCCCGAGCCCGGCGCCGCGGCCGCCCCCCGGGCGGTCGCCGGGGCCGGGGCGGCGGCCGCCCGGTCGAGGCGCTTGAGCGCGGCCTCGGCGGCCCGCCGCTCCGCCTCGCGCTTGTTCCCACCCTCGCCGTCGCCGTACGCCTTGCCCTGGACCTTGACCTGTGAGCGGAAGGTGGGTTCGTGGTCGGGGCCCTCGCGCTGGGTGACGAACTGCGGCTGGCCCCGGCCCTCTCTCTGGAGCCGCTCGATCAGGGCGGCCTTGGGATGGATCATGGACGCGTACCTCCGACGCCGGCGACCGGTCCACGGCCTTGGGGCGGCGCCCGCGATCGGCGCCCGCGCGACGTGCTGTCGGGCGGCCGAAGCCGCCACAGCACGCCGTACACGCGCGCCCCGCGGGCGCCGCCCGGCTTCGCTCTCCATGCGTCCACGCGGCGTTCGGCCGCGGATGGCACGATGGCGGACCTCGGACCACGTGCGTGGGCCCGGCACCCGGGCCGGCGCAGCCGGGTACCACGCTACGGTAGCACCCGAAGCGTCGGGTAGCATGGTCCCCATGACCCGGCTGCTGCTCTGCGACGACCACGCGATGTTCCGCCAAGGCCTCCGCAGCATCCTCGAGAGCGAGGAGGGCTTCCGCGTCATCGGCGAGGCGGCCAATGGCCGCGAGGCCGTGCGTTACGCGCTCGAGACCCGCCCCGACGTGGTCCTGATGGACATCCAGATGCCCGAGCTCGACGGCGTGGCCGCCACCAAGGCGATCCTCGGCGAGCAGCCCGATACCAAGGTGATCATCCTGACGATGTACCGCCAGGACCGCTACGTGTTCGAGGCCATCAAGGCGGGCGCACGCGGCTACCTGCTCAAGGACGCCGACGCCAACGACCTCATCGGGGCCATCCAGCGCGTCGCGGCAGGCGAGACGCTGCTGTCCGCCGAGATGGCGGCCTCGATCCTCGACGAGTTCCGTCGCTACGGCGAGTTGCCCCGCCATCCGGACCACGCCCTCTCCGAGCTGACCGAGCGCGAGGAGGACATCCTGCGGCTGCTGGCGCAGGGGCGCTCGAACCTGGAGATCGCCGACGCGCTGGGTGTGTCCGAGAAGACCGTGCGCAACCGGCTGTCCGAGATCTTCTCCAAGCTGCGCCTCAACAACCGCACGCAGGCGGCCCTCTATGCGCTGCGGGAGGGCATCGCGACGCTCGAGCCGGGCGGCGACCCGCTCTGAGCCCGGACATCGATCCGTGACCGGCACGCCGGACCCGGGCCACGTGGCGACCGCCGAGGCGCGCCTCCTCGGTCGCCTCAAGGCGCGTCTGCGCGCCTTCACCGAGGTCCCCGCGCCGCCCTTCGCCGAGGCCGAGCGCAGCGCCGCGGTCGCGGCCGCCTGGCGGGCGCTGGGGCTGTCGGTCGAGGTGGACGAGCTCGGCGACGTCGTCGCCGAACTGCCCGGCGGCGAGGGTCCTCGGGTGCTGCTGGCGGCGCACCTCGACACCGTCTTCCCGGCGGGCACCGACGTCAGCGTGCGCGAGCTCGAGGACGGCCGCTGGGCGGCGCCCGGCGTCGCCGACGACGGCGCCGGCCTGGCGGTGCTCACGGTGCTCGCCGAGGAGGCCGCGGCGGGGCGCCTGGGGCGGCTGCCGCGCCTGACGCTGGCGGCGACGGTGGGGGAGGAGGGCCTCGGCGACCTGCGCGGCGCGCGCCGCGTGGTGGCCGCCCGAGCCGACCGCACGGACGTGTTCGTGGCCGTGGATGGCGGCCTCGGGCAGGTGGTGTCGGGCGGCGTCGGCTCGCGCCGACTCGAGGCCCGCTTCGGCGCCCGCGGCGGCCACGCGTGGGGCGACCGCGGCGCACCCAGCGCGGTGCACGCGATGGGTGACGCGATCCACGCGCTCATCCGCGTCGATCTGCCGGACGATCCGCGCTCGAGCCTCAACGTCGGGCTCGCCGCCGGCGGGTCATCGGTCAACGCCATCGCCGAGGCCGCGAGCCTCACGGTCGACGTCCGCAGCGTCGATCCAGACGTGCTGGCGCTGCTCGTCGCGCGCGTCGAGCAGCGCCTGCGGTCGGTGGCGCGCCGGCATCGCGTCGAGCTCACGCTCGCGGTCGTGGGTGACCGCCCCGCGGGCCGGACGGCCGACGACCGGCTGCTGGCCGCGGCATGCGCGGCGTTGGCGCGCGCGGGGGTGGAGGCCAAGGTGGCGCCCAGCAGCACCGACGCCAATGCCGCGGTGGTGGCCGGCATCCCGGCCATCGGCTTCGGGGTCGCGCGCGGCGGCGACGCGCACCGCGTGAGCGAGTGGGTCGATCCCGAGTCGCTGCTGGTCGGCTGGCGCGCACTCGGCTACCTGCTCGGGGAGCTGGCGCGCAGCTAGGCGCGGTCGGGGCGTCACCCCTGCGCGTGGCCCCGGCGCTCGCGGCGCGCCCGCAGCGCCAGGGAGTCGACCTCCTCGTTGTGCGCGTGGCCGGCGTGGCCGCGCGTCCAGGCCCACTCCACCCGGTGCGTCGCAGTGAGCTCGAGCAGGCGGCGCCATAGGTCCTGGTTCTTGACGCTGTGGCGGTCGGCCGTGCGCCAGCCGTTGCGCTGCCAGGTGTCGAGCCAGCCGTCGGTGAACGCCCGCTTCAGGTACTGGCTGTCGGTCACGAGCGAGACGCGGCACGGCTCGCGCAGCGCCTCGAGCGCCCGTACCGCCGCCGTCAGCTCCATGCGGTTGTTGGTCGTCGCCGCCTCGTAGCCGCTGGCGGTGCGCACGTGGTCGCCGTAGGCCAGGCGGTACGCCCAGCCGCCGTCGCCGGTGCGGGTCTCGCACGACCCGTCGGTGGTCGCGACGACGTGCTTGCAGTCCTGGGGCGCCATGGGCCGGCATGGTACCGCGCTGTGCGACCGGCGCCCAAGGTTGGACAGGGCCTGCGCCCGGTTGTCCAAGCCTTGGACGCGCCTCGTTCGCGTCGGATCCGGCGTCCAGGGCGAGGGCGGTTCGCCGGACGCCACGCAGCACGTCGGGGCTAGTGTCTTGACTTTGTCCAAGGTTCTCGCTATCATCTCGACAGACGTTGGACGATGCTTCGACGAACGCGGTCGGTGCGGCGCCCGGCAGACGGGAGCGGGATCAGGATGGTGACGGGCAAGTACACGGTGAACGAGGTCGAGGAGCGCACGGGCGTGCCCGCCGCGACGCTGCGCCAGTGGGAGCGCCGCTACGGCTTCCCCCTGCCGGAGCGTTCGGTCTCGGGCTACCGGCTGTACGGCGACGACGACCTGCGCCACATCCGTGCCATGAAGCGGCACGTCGACGACGGCGTGCCGGCGTCTCGGGCGGCCGAGATGGTCCGCATCGCCGAGACCCAGGCGCGTGGGCCACGCCCGATCGCTTCGCTGACCGACGAGCTGGTCGCTGCGCTCCTCGACCTCGACGAGGCGCGCGCCGACCGGATCGTGGGCGAGGCCCACGCGCTGCACCCGCTCGAGGACGTCGTCCTCGACATGTTCAAGACGGCGATGCTCGAGCTCGGGCGCCGCTGGCACGACGGCGAGATCGCCACCACCACCGAGCACTTCGCCTCCAGCTACGTGCAGGGCCGGCTGCGGCAGCTGATGGCCCTCGCCGGTCACAACCGCCAGGGCCAGCGCGTCATCGTGGCCTGCGCGCCGCACGACCAGCACGAGATCGGCGCCATGATGCTCGCCGTCATGCTGCGGCGCGACGGCTACTTGGTGTACTACGTGGGCGCGAACACGCCCGTGGCCGACCTGGCCCACATGGCGCGTTCGGTGCAGCCGGTCGCGGTCATGGTCTCGGCCGCGTCGATGGATTCGGTCCAGTTGCTCTTGGACGGGCGCGGGCACCTCAACGGCATCGCGCCCCTGGTCGTGTTGGGTGGCCACGGTTTCGACGAGGACCCGCGCCGCGCCGAGGCGGTCGGAGGCGTCTACCTGGGCGCCGACATGGTGGCGGCCCTGCAGCGGCTCGGGCAGCTGCTCCGCGCCGCCACCGCCGAAGGCGTGCGGGCATGACGACGCGCCTGCATCCCGCCCAAGCACCCGCCCGCGGACGACCCTCCGTGGAGACCCAGGAGGTCGTCGCATGATCCCCGCGTCCAATCCCCGCTCCGCCGCCGCACGTCCGCCCGTCGTCGCCCACAGCTCGCAGACCCTCGCCCCCGCCCGCGCCGCAGCCATGGAGGCCCCCGTGCAGACCCTGACCTTCCACCGCCGCCAGACCCTCTACCACTCGGGCGACCCGGCCCAGTCGGTGTTCCGCGTCCGCGACGGGCTCGTGCGCATCACCCGGATGACGCCGGAGGGAAGGGTCCTCACCGTCCGCCACCTGGTCCCCGGTGACTTCTTCGGCGAGGAGGCGTTCATGGACGGCCGGCGCGAGGAGATCGCGGAGGCCCTCACCACCGCCCAGATCGAGGCCATCGACCCGGCGCTGATCAACCAGCAGGACCTCATGGCCATCACCCGCTCGCTGTCGGTGCAGATGCAGCGCTCGATGGACTACCAGTACCACCTGCAGACCGGCGACCTGCGCCAGCGGGTCGCGCGCTACCTGCTCAAGCTCGCCGACACGCCGCTCGCCCGCCGCGACCCCCAGGGCCGCCCCGTCATCTCCGCCACCCACGAACTGGTGGCCGAGGGCACGGCCAGCACCCGCGAGAGCGTCTCGAAGATCATCACCGAACTGCGCGCCGACGGCCTCATCGCCTCCGGCTACCGCAGCATCACGCTGATCGACCTCGAGGCGCTGCAGGAGGCGTCCGAGGGCTTCTGACCCGGTCGGGGCCGCCGCCCCACCCTCACGCCAAGCGATGGACCGGCCGTCGGGGCTACCCGGCGGCCGGCAGGTGTCAAGCGGAGGCGTCGATCCGGCGCTCGAGCACCACCACCGCCGCGGCGTGGTAGCGGGCGTGCGTCAACGAGACGTGCGCGCGCCACCCCTCGCTCGCCATGCGGGCGGCGACCCGCGCCGAGAAGGCGAGACGAGGCGCGCCGTCTGCGCCGTTCACGACCCCCACGTCGCGCCACGACAGCGTCTCCGGCCAGGTCTTCTGGAACGCCTCCTTGGCCGCGAAGCGGGCGGCCAGCGCCGGCACCGGATCGGCGCGGCGGGCGGCCAGCTCGGCCTCGTCGGGCGTGAAACAGCGCCGCAGGAAGCGGTCGCCGTGCGCCTCCCAGGCCCGCCGCACGCGCGCGAGCTCGACCAGGTCGAGGCCGACGGCGACGATCACGCGGGCGTCGGCGACACCGCCGCCACCAGGGCCTCGACGCCCGTGGGACCCGCGAGGTAGGTACGGGCGGTGAGGCCGAGGAAGAGCCCGTGAGCCAAGACGCCGGGGACGGCGTCGACCGCGGCCGCGAAGGCGCGGACCGACGCCGCGGTCGCGGTGGGAGGCAGGTGGCAGTCGAGCAGCAGGTGGCCGTTGTCGGTCGTCCTCGGTCGGCCGGCGACGAGGCGCAGCTGCGGTTCGCAGCCCAGCGCGCGCAGGCGCGCCGCGGTGCGGGGCCAGCCGAACGCCAGCACCTCGACCGGCACCGGGGTGCGCTCGCCGAGGCGGGCGACCCGCTTGCCGTGGTCGCCGATCAACACGAACTCGCGGGCCGCGGCCGCCACGATCTTCTCGCGCGTCAGCGCGCCACCGAGGCCCTTGATGGCGTCGAGGCGCTCGTCGACCTCGTCCATGCCGTCGATGGCCACGTCGAGCCCTTCGGCCGGCAGCTCGATTAGCGGCACGCCCGACTGGTGCGCCAGCGCGGCCGTCGCGCTCGACGTCGGGACGCCGCGGACGTCGTGCAACTCGCCCGCCGCGATCCGGCGGCCCAGCTCGCGCACCATGTGCGCGGCCGTGCTCCCGCTGCCCAGGCCGACCAGCATGCCGGAACGAACCCGCTCCAGCGACGCGATGGCGGCCTGCTGCTTGAAGCGCTCCACCTCGGACATCGGTCTCTCCTCGCCCCGGGGCGCCGACCGGCCCCGCGTCGCGCCCAATGTACCCGACGCGGTCGCGCGCCGGCCCCTGGGTAGACTGGCCGCGTGCCCGGTCCCGCCGCCCCGCCACTGGTGCTCGCTTCCGCCTCGCCGCGGCGGCGCGAGCTGCTCGCGGGCCTGGGGCTGAGCTTCGAGATCGACGTGCCGGACGTCGACGAGTCGCCCCTCGTGGGCGAGTCCCCCGACGCCATGGTCATGCGCCTGGCCCGGGCCAAGGCCCGGGCCGTCGCCGCGCGCCGCGCCCCGGCCGGCGCCGCGACCGGCGCCCCGGCCGGCGCCGCGTCGGCGCCCGACCGGCCGATCCCGGTCCCGCTGGTCATCGCCGCCGACACCACGGTGGTCCTGGACGGCCAGGTGCTGACGAAGCCGCGCGACGTCGCCGAGGCCGCGGCCTTCCTGACGCGCCTCGCCGGGCGCACGCACCTGGTGCACACGGGTCATGCGCTGCGGTTGGGTGCGCGCGAGGCCACCGCCCTGCGGAGCACCGCGGTGCGCTTCCGGGCGCTCGATGCGCGCGAGATCGACGACTACGCGGCCACCGGCGAGGGCCTGGACAAGGCCGGCGGCTACGCGATCCAGGGTATCGGCGCCACCCTGATCGATGGCATCGACGGCTGCTACGGCGCCGTGGTGGGGCTGTCGCTGCCGGCCGTGCTGCTGGCCGCGCGCGAGCTGGGGGTGCGGCTTGTCTAGCTTCTTCCGCGCCTGGTACGTCTTCGTCGGCCTCGCGCTGCTGACCTTCGCGCTGACGGCGTTCGTGGGCCGCGTGCCGCTGCAGTTGTCGGCGGCCGTGGCGTTGCCGCAGGCTGCCTTCTACCGCGCCGGGGTGCATGCCCGGCTCAGCGTCGAGGCGCTGATCGAGCGGCGCGACTACCGCGCCGAGGTCGACGCGCTCCGGCGCTCGCTGGTCGCGACCGAGGAGCGCGCCCGGCGCCTCGAGCTGCAGCTCGCCGAGCTCGAGCGGCTGCTGGCCGCCCGCCGGACCCAGTCGCCGGCCGCGATGCTGAGCGCGCCCGTCGTGGGCCGCAGCGCCGGGGGCGTGGCCGACGCGCTCACGCTCGGCACGGGCGCCGCCGCCGGCGTCGTGCGCGGCATGCCCGTCACCGCCCCGGAGGGCCTGGTGGGCATCGTCACCGACGTCACCGCCCGCACTACCGCCGTTCGGACGGTGCTCGACCCGCAGTCGCGGGTCGGGGTGACGGTGCGCGGCAGGGGCGGGCAGGGCGTCGCGGTGGGCGACGTCGCCGGGCTGCTGCGCGTCGACCGCTTCGTCGCCGAGGACGCCGTCGAGGTCGGCGACGTGGTGGAGACCAGCGCGGTGGGCGGCCTCTTTCCCCGCGGGCTGCGGGTCGGCGTCGTGGTCGAGGTGCTGCCGCAGGACCCGAACGAGCTGCGGCGCAGCTTCATGGTGGCGCCCGCGGTCGACATGGCCACGCTGCTCGACGTGGTGCTGATCGCGCCGCCGTGAGCGCCGGCGTTCAGCCCTGCGGCTTGACCACCAGGTTGACGAGCTTGCCGGGAACCACGATCTCGCGCACCACGGTCATGCCCTCGAGGTAGCGGGCCACGTTCGGGACGGCCCTCGCCGCCGCGAGGAGCGCCGCTTGCGGCGCGTCCGGCGCCACCGTCACCTCGCCGCGCAGCTTGCCGCCCACCTGCACCGCGATCACGATCTCGTCGCGCACGAGGGCGGCGGCGTCGGCCTCGGGCCAGGGCTGCAGGTGCACGGAGTCGGCGTACCCCAGCCGCGACCACAGCTCCTCGGCCACGTGCGGCGCGATCGGTGCGAGCAGCAGCGTCATCGCCTCGCAGGCCTCGCGCCACGCGCGGCTCCCCGCCGCGCCCGCCGCCTTCGCCTTGGTCATGGCGTTCTGCAGCGTCATCAGCTCGGCCACGGCGGTGTTGAAGCGGAAGCCCTCGAGGTCGTCGGTGACCTTGGCGATCGCCTGGTGCACCGCCCGGCGCAGCTCTCTTTGGACGGCATCGTCGGCGCCCTCGACGGCGGCCGCCGGCGCCGCGTCGGGCGACACCGCGTCGGGCGACGCCGCGAGCGCGGTCTCGTTCATCGCGACCGCGCCCCACACCCGGTGGAGGAAGCGGCTGACGCCCTCGATGCCCTGGTGGTTCCACGGCCCGCCCTGGTCCCACGGCCCGATGAACATCAGGTAGGCGCGCACGGCGTCGGCGCCGTAGGCGTCGATCAGGTGGTCGGGGTTGACGACGTTGCCACGCGACTTCGACATCTTCTCGCCGTCCTCGCCCAGGATCATCCCCTGGTTGCGCAGGCGCACGAACGGCTCGCCGTGCTCGACGAAGCCCAGGTCACGCAGGACCTTGGTGAAGAAGCGCGCGTACAGCAGGTGCAGGATGGCGTGCTCGACGCCCCCGGTGTACATGTCGACGGGCGTCCAGGCGGCCGCCAGCCGGCGGTCCAGCGGGGCCGTGTCGAGGTCGGGCGAGAGGTAGCGGAACCAGTACCACGACGAGTCCATGAAGGTGTCCATGGTGTCGGTCTCGCGCCGCGCCGGGCCGCCGCAGGTCGGGCAGGTCGTGTTGCGGAAGCCCTCGTGCAGCGTCAGCGGCGACTGGCCGGTCGGCAGGAAGTCGACGTCGGCGGGCAGCTCGACGGGCAGGTCCTCGTCGCGTACGGCCACGATGCCGCAGGCGTCGCAGTACACGACCGGGAAGGGCGTGCCCCAGTAGCGCTGGCGGCTGATCAGCCAGTCGCGCAGGCGGTAGATGACCTTCTTCTCGCCGATGCCGCGCTCCGAGAGCCACTCGATGATGCGGCCGATGCCGTCCTTGGCGGTCTCCTTGCCGACCCGCAGGCCGCCGAAGGGGGCGGAGTTCACAAGCACGCCGTCACCGACGTACGCCTCCGGCATCGTCGCGCCGTCGAGCGGTTCGGTGCCCTCGGGCTGGACGACGACGCGGACCTCGAGGCCGAACGTGCGGGCGAACTCGAAGTCGCGCTGGTCGTGCGCCGGGACCGCCATCACGCCGCCGGTGCCGTAGGTGGTGAGCACGTAGTCGGCGATCCACACCGGGATGCGCTCCTCGGTGACCGGGTTGGTGGCGTAGGCGCCGGTGAAGACGCCGGTCTTGGTCTTGCCCTCCGCCTGCCGGTCGATCTCGCTCATGCGCGCCGCCGCGGCCTGGTAGGCCTCCACCTCGGCCCGCTGCGCGTCGGTCGTGAGCTTCGGCACCAGCGGGTGCTCTGGGGCCAGCACCATGAAGGTCGCGCCCCACAGCGTGTCGGGGCGGGTCGTGAAGACCTCGATCGGCCCGGCCTCGGTCTGGAAGGCGACCTGCGCCCCCTCCGAGCGGCCGATCCAGTTCGTCTGCATCGTCTTGACCTTCTCGGGCCAGTCGAGGCCCTCGAAGTCGAGCAGCTCATCGGCGTAGTCGGTGATCTTGAAGTGCCACTGCGGCATCAGCCGGCGCTCGACCAGCGCGCCCGAGCGGTCGCCGCGGCCGTCGATGACCTGCTCGTTGGCGAGCACCGTCTGGTCGACCGGGTCCCAGTTGACCAGGCTCTCCTTGCGGTAGGCGAGTCCGCGCTCGAACATCCGCAGGAAGAACCACTGGTTCCAGCGGTAGTACGCCGGGTCGCAGGTCACGACGCGCTTCGACCAGTCGAACATCGCGCCCATCTGCTCGAACTGCTTCTCCATGCGGTCGATGCGCTCGTAGGTGAGCGACATCGGGTGGACCTTGTCGCCCTCGCGGGCGGCGCGGATGGCGGCGTTCTCGGCCGGCAGGCCGAAGGCGTCGAAGCCCATGGGGAAGAGCACGTTGTAGCCGTGCATGCGCCGGAAGCGGGCGGCCGCGTCGGCCGGCGCCACCGCGTACCAGTGCCCCACGTGCAGGTCGCCCGACGGGTAGGGGTACATCGTCAGGAAGTAGTACTTCGGCCGCGAGCTGTCGTCGAGGTCGACCGTGTACTTGCCCTGCTCGCGCCAGGTGGCGCGCCAGCGCGGTTCCAGCGTCTTGGGGTCATAGCGATCGTTCCGATCGCCGCGGTCGGCACGGTCGACGCGCTCACGGGCCTGCGGGGCGTCGGGGCGGGGCGCGGACACGGTCTCTTCCATGATCCGAGCAGTGTACCGCCGGGGCAGGGTCGGTGGTCCAGGGCGGCGGCCGCGTCGCCTACGCCAGCGGCAGCGCGGCCGCCCCGTCGTGCAGGTCGTCGAGCCGGTCGCCGAGGCGGTCCAGCAGCGCGCCGACGTAGAGCCGGGCGCGGGTGTCCGGTTCCCGCTCGAGCACGATCCAGCGGCGCGCCTCGAAGAAGAGGCAGGCGCGCAGTTCGTCCAGGTCGTCGGGCAGGCTGCGGTCGCGCAGGTAGGCCGCGAGGGTGCGGTTGGCCAGCTCGCCGCACCCCTCGACGCCCAGGCGCGCGTAGCCGTCGAACCGGTAGGCGAACGCGACGATGTCCTCGAAGTCGGCCCGCGGGTCGGGGACGTCGTCGCGGGTGAGGGAGCGGTGCGGCACGGAGCGGTCGAGCCGGGTCATGCCCGGCATGGTACGGCCGCGGGCCGGGTTGGGCGGTAGACTGCCGGCCGAAGCGTGGGCGCCCCGCGCCCGCCCAGGAGGACGCCGCATGGACTACGACCTGATCGTCATCGGTTCGGGCCCCGGGGGGTACCACGCCGCCATCCGCGCCGCCCAGCTCGGCCTCGAGGTCGCCTGCGTCGAGAAGGGGGAGGTCGGCGGCGTCTGCCTCAACGTCGGCTGCATCCCCACCAAGGCGCTGCTGCACGTGGCCCACACCCTCGAGGAGGGCAAGCACGCCGGCGGGTACGGCGTGCGCTTCGGCGAACCCTCGCTCGACCTGAAGGCGCTCGAGAAGTGGAAGTCCGGCATCGTCAAGAAGCTCACCGGCGGCGTCCAGCAGCTCCTCAAGGGCGCCAACGTGGCGCTGGTGAAGGGCGAGGCCCGCTTCGTCGACGCCCACGCCGTGGAGGTGGACGACCGAAGGCTGTCGGCCAAGGCCTTCATCGTCGCCACCGGCTCGCGACCCATCGCCATCCCCGGCTTCGAGCCGGACGGCGACCGCGTGGTCGACTCCACCGGCGCGCTGCTGGTGAGCGAGGTGCCCAAGCGCTTCCTGGCGCTCGGGGGCTCGGCCATCGGTCTGGAGTTCGCCGACGTCTACGCGGCCCTCGGGAGCGAGGTCACCGTGGTCGAGCTCATGGACCGCATCGTTCCCACCGCCGACGCGGACGCGAGCAAGGCCCTGCACCAGGCGCTGGCCAAGCGCGGCATCACGATCAAGACCGGCACCAAGGCGGTGTCGCAGAAGAAGACCAAGGCCGGCACCGAAGTGGTGGTCGAGGGCAAGGACGGCAAGCAGGAGAAGATCGTGGTCGACAAGCTGCTCGTCGCCGTGGGTCGCGTGCCCAACGGCATGGGCCTGGGCCTCGAGGAGATCGGCGTCACCGTCGACGATCGTGGCTACGTGCCCACCACCGACACGATGCAGACGAACGTGCCGCACGTGTACGCCATCGGTGACGTCGCGCGCGCCCCGCTCCTGGCCCACAAGGCGATGAAGGAGGGCCTGGTGGCGGCCGAGCACGCGGCCGGCAAGAAGGTCGCCTACGACACGCTGGTGCCGGCGGTGATCTACACCAACCCCGAGCTCGCCAGCGTCGGCATGACGGAGGCGGAGGCGAAGGAGGCGGGCTTCGTGGTCCGCGTCGGCAGCTTCCCGGTGGCCGCCTCCGGACGCGCGATGGCGATGGGCGTGGCGGGCGGCGTGATGAAGGTGATCGGCGACGCCGAGACCGACCTGCTGCTCGGCGCGCATGTGGTGGCCCCCGGCGCGGGCGACCTCATCGCGGAGGCGACGCTGGCCATGGAGATGGGCGCCACCATCGAGGACCTGGGCGCGATCCAACACGCCCATCCGACGCTGTCCGAGGGACTGATGGAGGCCGCCGAGCACGCGCACGGCAAGGCGATCCACATCGCGAACCGCAGGCGTTGACGGCGCGGGGTGGGCACGGCCGTGCCGGGATCGCCCGCGATCCACATCGCGAACCGCAGGCGTTGACGGCGCGGGGTGGGCACGGCCGTGCCGGGATCGCCCGCGATCCACATCGCGAACCGCAGGCGTTGACGGCGCCGACGCTCAGGTCGTGTACAGCGCGTTGATCTTGACGTAGTCGGCGGAGAGGTCGCAGCCCCAGGCGTGGCCCTCCGCCGTGCCGGCCGCCAGGTCGACCTCGATGCGGACCTCGGGCGCGCGCATCGCCTGCGACAGCGCGGCGGCGTCGAACGCGAGCGGTCGGCCCTGGTACACGGTCGTCCCCTGGAGCCGCACGGTGACCGCGCCCAGGTCGGCCACAGCGCCCGACTGGCCCATCGCCGACAGCACCCGCCCCCAGTTGGGATCGCGGCCGTGCACCGCCGCCTTCACCAGGCTCGAGCCGGCCACGGCCCTCGCCGCCGCCATGGCCTCGGCCTCGGAGCGGCCGCCGCCGACCTCGACGGTGAGCAGGGTGGTGGCCCCCTCGCCGTCGCGCGCGATGGCACGGGCGAGCTCGCCCGCCACCCACTCCAGGGCGCCGGTCAGCTCGTCGTGATCGGCGTGCAGGCGCCCGCTCGCGAGCGCGATGCCCATGTCGTTGGTCGAGGTGTCGCCGTCGACGGTGATCTGGTTGAAGGTGCGGCGCACCACCCGGGCCCACGTCTCGCGCAGCGCGGTCTGGTCGACGATCGCGTCGGTGAGCAGGAAGGCGAGCATGGTCGCCATGTTGGGGTGGATCATGCCGGAGCCCTTGGCGACGCCCACGACGCGCGCTCCGGAGCCCACGCGGGCCTCCGACGCCTTCGGAGCGAGGTCGGTCGTGAGGATCGCCTCGGCGAGGGGCGCCACCTCGTCGCCGAGGGTGGCGACCGCCAGCGGCACGCCTGAGCGCACCCGGTCCATCGGCAGCCGCCGTCCGATGACGCCCGTCGAGGCCGTCAGCACGTCCTGCACGCGCGGCAGTGCGAGCGCGCCGGCGGCGGCGGCGGCGAAGTCCTCGTTGTCCCAGACACCCTCGTCGCCGTTGGCGCAGTTGGCGTTGCCGGCGTTGACGACCAGCGCCCGCACCGGTTGCGCCGAGGCCGCCCGCGCGCGGTTGCGGGTGACGCAGGGCGCCTTGACGAGGTTCTCGGTCGACGCCAGCGCCCAGGCGAGCGGGCCGTCGCCCACGATCAGCGCCAGGTCGGGCTTGCCCGACGGCTTGATGCCGGCGCGGACGCCGGACGCCCGGAACCCGAGGGGGAGCTTCATGGCCAGTGACCCTCCAGGCGCAGGCCCAGCGTCTCCGGCAGGCCGCGCGCGACGTTGAAACCCTGGACGGCCTGGCCGGCCGCCCCCTTGCCGAGGTTGTCGATGGCGGCCAGCGCCACCACGGCGCCGCTGCGCGCATCGTAGCGGACGCTGACCAGCGCCCGGTCGGCGCCTGCGACCGCCTTGGTCTGCGGCAGCTCGGCCTGGACGTGGACCAGGGCGTCGCCGGCGTAGAAGTCGCGGAACAGGTCGAGCAGGCGGCCGTCCGACAGCCCGTCGCGCCCGGGCCGAGCCACGGTGGTCGCCAGGATGCCGCGCGCCATCGGCACCAGCACCGGGTTGAACGCGACCCGGACGGGCGCCCTGGGGCCGTGGGTCCGGGCGTCCTTGCCCTGGGCCGCCACCCGCCCCAGGCTGATCTCGATCTCGCCGGTGTGCCGGTGGGTGCCGGCCACCTTGTAGGCGCGGGCGTTCTCGTCGAGCTCGGCGTGATGCAGTCCTAGGTCGAGCGCACGGCCGGCGCCGGACACGCCCGTGACGATGGTGGCGACCGGCAGGTCGCCGAGCAGGCCCGCGGCCGCCAGCGGCGCCAGCGCCAGGGTCGCCGCGGTCGCGTTGCAGCCGGGGCTGGCGACGATCGCGGCGCCCGCCAACTCGGTCCGGTGCAGCTCGGGCAGGCCGTAGACGGCCTCCGGGATGCGCTCCGGGTGCGAGTGCGGGCCGTACCACTCGGCGTAGGCCTCGGCGTCCAGGCGGAAGTCGGCCGAGAGGTCGATCACCTGTCGGCCGGCGGCGCGCGCGGCGGCCACCAGCGGGGCCGTGGCGGCGTGCGGGGTCGCGCAGAACAGCACGTCGGCGGCCGCGATGGCGTCGTCGGTGTCGACGAAGCGCAGGTCGGTCAGCCCCGCCAGGTGCGGCCAGGCGGCGTCGAGCGGCTGCCCGAGGTACTGGCGCGAGGCGACCGCGGTCAGCGCCACCTCCGGGTGGCGCCGCAGGCGCTCGATCAGCCCGGCCCCGCCGTAACCGCTCGCGCCCAGGACGCCGGCGCGCAGCGCCATCTCAGGCGTCCCGCAGCAGCTGGAACAGAACGCCCTTCTGGGCGTGCAGCCGGTTCTCGGCCTGCTCGAACACCACCGAGCGCGGGTGGTAGACGGCCTCCTCGCTGCACTCCTCGCCGTAGTGGGCGGGGAGGTCGTGCATGAACACGCCGCGCGGCGACAGGGCCTCGAACCAGCTCGGGTCGATCGTGTAGCCGGCGAAGGCGGCCCGCCGGCGCTCGGTCTCCTCCTCCTGGCCCATGGAGATCCACACGTCGGTGTACAACGCGTCGGCCCCGGCCGCCGCCTCGCGCGGGTCGCGCACGACCGTGACGTCGGCGCCGCGCGCGCGGGCCGCCTCGAGGATCCCGGGGTCGGGGTCGAAGCCCTCGGGGCAGGCGATCGTCAGCCGCGTCCCGGCGTGCGCCGCGGCGTTCACGTGCGAGTGACAGACGTTGTTGCCGTCGCCCACGAAGGCCACCCTGAGGCCCTGGAGCTCGCCGAAGGTCTCGAGCAGCGTCAGGTAGTCGGCCAGCAGCTGGCACGGGTGCAGCAGGTCCGACAGCCCGTTGATGACGGGCACGTCGGCGTGCAGCGCGAGCTCCTCAAGGGTGCCGTGGCCGTAGGTGCGGGCCATGATGCCGTCGACCCAGCGCTCGAGGTTGAAGGCGACGTCCTTGATGGTCTCGCGCACGCCCCAGCCGATGTAGTTCTGCGACAGCAGCACCGAGTGGCCACCGAGCTGCGCCATGGCGATGTCGAAGGTCGAGCGCGTGCGCAGCGACTGCTTCTCGAAGATCATCGCGATCGTCTGGTGCTCCAGCGGACGCGGGCGCACCTTCGCCTTCCAGGCCTTCTTCAGCCACAGCGAACTGCCCAGCAGGTCGTGGAACTCGGGGGTGGTGAGGTCGGCCAGCGACAACAGGTCGCGGCCGCGCAGGCTGTCGACGATCGGCAGTTCCATGGGGGGCCTCTCGGCGTGCGACTCGGCACGCGGGAGACGATGCTATCAGACGCCGAGCAGGCCCAGGTACCAGGCCACCAGGGCGTCGCCGAACGCCCACGCCAGCAGCGCGCCGACCACCAGGAAGGGCCCGAAGGGCACGAAGCGCGAGCCGCCGAGCGCGCGTTGGGCCACGCCGAGCACGGCGCCGATGACCACCGCGAGCAGCAGCCCGACGAGGAAGCCGGTCACGCCCAGCAGCCCGCCGAGGACGGCGGCCAGTTTGACGTCGCCGAAGCCCATCGCCACCGGTTCGCCCTCGTCGGTCTCGGGTGCGCCCGCCTCCTGGGGCGGCGGCGTCGGCTCGGCCTTGCGCAGTTCGACCGCCCACCACCAGGCGGCCCCGAGCATGGCGAGCGCGCCGGCGCCGATGAGGCTGCCGCCCAGCGCCTCCAGCAGGTCGACGCCCCAGGTGCTCGTCCAGCCCGCCAGCGCGACCACCAGGGCGACCAGCCACAGCGCGTACAGCCACGGCTCCGGGACCCGGACCGGGCGCCGCGCGAGGGTCGAGAGGAGGACCTGGGCCAGGCCGGCGGCCAGCGCCCACCAGCGGCCGCCGAGCAGCCCGGCGAGCGCAGCCACGTTGACGGCATCCAGCGAGAACGGCCACAGCCGCTCCTCGGTGTCGCGCAGGCGGCGCAGCACGAGGCCGCCCAGGCGGTTGATCAGGACCAGCACGCCGGCCGCGACCGCGGCGCCGACCGCCGCCTGGGCCGGCGTCGGCAGCCCGGCGGCCGGGTGGTACAGCGCGGCCCCGGCGACGGCTACCGCCACGGCCGGCAGCGTGAGCCCGTCGGGCAGCAGGTAGGTGTCGAGGTCGATCAGGGCGGCCATGCCCAGCATCGACACCAGCACCAACAGCGGGAGGATCGTCGGCCCCAGCGTCTCGACCGGGTACGCCCAGGCGAGTACGGCGAAGGCGACGGCGAAGCCCGCCTCGACCACCGCGTAACGCGGCGAGATGCGCGTGCCACAGGCCCGGCAGCGCCCGCGCTGGGCGGCCCAGGAGAGCACCGGCACCAGTTCGAGCGGCGACAGCACGTGGCCGCAGGCGGGGCAGCGGGACCGCGGGCGCACCACCGACTCGCCCCGCGGCCAGCGGAAGACGACCACGTTGGCGAAGCTGCCGATCAGCGCGCCCACCGTCGCGACCAGGGCGATCCAGGCGGCGGTCACGGCGGGGTGGGTGGCATCGGCGGCGGCGGGGGCATGGCGAACGGCTTCTCATCGTGCCCGTGCTACGCTTCCCGTCGCTATGAAGAGACTCACCCTCGTGCTCGTCGCGGCCGTTGCGGTCGCCATCCCATTGGGGGCCAACCTCGGGGCGCAGGACGCGCCCACGCGGCTCGCCTTCGTCGACTCGCAGACGCTGATCGCCGCCCACCCGGCGGGGAAGGCGGCGAACGACCTGAGGGTGCTGGCCGCCGAGGAGATCGGCGGTCTCCGCGACCGCCTCGACGGGCTGCAGGCCAAGGCCCGGGCCGAGGGCTTGAACAACGAGGAGGCCGAACTCTTCAACATCCTCCTCGCCACGCTCGAGAGCGTTCAGTCGCGCTACGCCGCCGACATCGCCTCCGCGGCCCAGCCGGCCATCGACGCGGTCAACGCCGCCATCCGGGCGGTGGCTCGGGAGAACGCCATCGCCGTGGTCATGGACATCGACGCCGCCGCCGAGAGCGGCCTCGTCGTGTACGCGGAGGAGGGCCTCGACCTCACCGAGGCGGTCGCCGGCCGCCTGCGCTGAGCCTCAGCCGCCGGGCGACGTGCCGTCGGCCGGCGCGCCGGCGCGCCACGCCTCCAACCAACGCCGGTCCTCGTCGTCGAGCGGCGCCTCCGCCAACAGGTCGGGGCGCCGCTCGAGCGTTCGGCGCAGCGCCTCGCGCCTGCGCCAGCGGGCGACCTCGGCGTGGTGCCCCGAGCGGAGCACCTCGGGCACCGCGGCGCCCTCGAAGACGGGCGGCCGGGTGTACTCGGGGTGGTCGAGCAGCCCGGTGGTGAACGAGTCCTGCGCGTGGCTGTCGGCGTCGCCCAGCACACCGGGGAGCAGCCGCGCCACCGCTTCGATCAGGCACAGGGCGGCGAGTTCGCCGCCCATGAGCACGAAGTCGCCGAGCGATACCTCGCGGTCGATGAGGGCCTCGGTGCGGGCGTCGAAGCCCTCGTAGCGCCCGCACAGCAGGACGAGGTGGCGCCGGCGGGAGAGCGCCTCGACGGTCCGCTGGTCGAGCGGCGCGCCGGCGGGGGAGAGCAGCACCACCTCGTCCGGCGCGGGCACCTCGGCGCGCGCCTCGGCGATGGCCGCCGCCGCCACGTCGACGCGGATGATCATGCCGGCGCCGCCGCCGTAGGGGGCGTCGTCGACGCGGCCCGTGCGGTTGCCGGCGAAGCGGCGCAGGTCGCGTGCCTCCAGCGCCAGCAGCCCGCCCCGCACGGCGCGCCCGATGAGGGCCTCACCGATCCAGGCCTCGATGAGCTGCGGGAACAGGGTGTAGACGGTGAAGCGCAAGGCCTACCGGCCCGTCGCGGTCGCGAGCGACCGCCGCCAGCGGGTCGTCAGCCGCTCGTAGGCGTCGACCAGGGCGCGCGCGCGGACCGGCACGTCGAAGTCGGCGGCGGCGGCGCGGGCCAGGCGGCTGCGCGCCTTCAGGTCGGGGCCCGTGATCGCGCGCACGACCGCGTGGCCCAGCTCCGCCGCCGTCGGGCGGCAGACACCGTCCAGGTCGCCCGCGAGCAGGTCGCGGGCGGCGGCCGATTCGACGGCCACCACCGGCGTGCCGGCGGCCAGCGCCTCGAGGAAGGTCATCGGCTGCACCTCGGTCGTGGAGGCGGTCACGAACAGGTCGGCCGCGAGCAGGTGGTCGGCGACGCGCTCGTGCGGCACCGGCCCGACCCAACGCACCTGCGGATGGCTGCGGGCGGCGAGCAGGTTCCGTAGGGGCCCCTCGCCCACCATCAGCAGGTGCAGTCGGGGCACCGCTGCCTGGGCCACGGCGAAGGCCTCGAGCAGCATCGGCAGGCCCTTCTCGGGTCCCATGCGACCCACGTACACCAGCAGCGGCGCGTCGTCGGGCACGCCGTGGCGCGCCCGCAGCCCGGGGTCGGGCGGGCGCTCGAACCCCGAGAGGTCGACCGGGTTGGGCAGCAGGTCGACCGGTCCTGTGTAGCCGTAGTCGCGCAGCACCTCGACCATCGCCTGGCCCGGCGCCAGGACCAGGTCGGCCTCCTGCGCGAAGGCGCGCACGTGCCGCCGCACCGCCCAGGCGGTGGGCCGGGCGGGGGTCGGCGCGTAGTGGACGTACGCGTGGTACTGGGTGTGGGCCGTGAACACCAGCGGTACCCGCCCGCGGCGCGCCCAGCCGAGCGCGATGTGCCCGGCGACGAACGGGTGCATGGTGTGCAGCACGTCGAGGTCGTGCACCGGCAGCATGCTGGAGGCGATCGGTCCCACCGGCAGCAGCAGCGGGTAGTCGGGCGGCGCGCTGACCTGCAGCCCGGGCAGGCGGATGACGTCGGGCTCGGGCTGCGCGCCGGGGTGGCGCGGCGCGAACACGCGCACCGTGTGGCCCAGGTCGCGCAGGCCGCGGACGAACAGCGCCGTCGAGGTGGCGACGCCGTTCTTCGAGGGGCTGTAGGTGCCGGTGACGATGCCGATGCGCATGGTGGCCCGCGGGCGTTCCTCCGTCGTGGTCGGCGGCGACCGCTGGGTCGTCCGCTGTGCCCAGCTTACGGTCGCGGCCGGCGGCATGCGGTCACGCGCTGGTCAGTCGTCGTCCAGCAGGCCGCGTGGCGGGTCGTCGATCGCCACCGCCTCGCCGTCCCAGCGGACGTAGGGCGCGCTCCAGGGTACCCACCGCGAGCCGGCGGGCCCGTCGACCCTGAGCAGGTCCTGGGCGGCCGCCACCACCTCCGCGACGCGGCCGTAGGGTGCGCCATCGAGGCGCACCGGCGCGCCGACCAGGAGTTCGAACGGCGGCTCGGTGGCGTCGCCGGCGGCCGCGCCCGCAGGCGCCGCCCCCGCCACGGCGCCGGACGCCGCCGCCCGGCCCGCCGCGTCGGCGCGGGTCGCCGCGACGGCGGCCGCCGGGCACCAGATCTCCTGCAACACCAGGCCGCTGGCGCGCTCCGGCGTGTACACCCCCTGGAACGCCGCGACCACACCGGCGCCGACGCGGCGCGCGCCGCGCAGCCGAGTGGGTCCCACGCCGCTGAGCCAAACCGGCTCGTCGCGCCGGGCGAGCTCGAGCAGGGCCGCGTCGGCGGCCGGGCCGGCGGTGTGGACCCGCAGATCGCCCTGCACCCGGAAGGTGCGGCCCAACCGACCGAGGCGCACCCAACCCTCGGGCGGGTGCGCCGGGACGGCGGTCGGCGTGACGGGTCCGGGCCGCCTGGCCACGGCGGTCTACTCGATCAGGTGGACGTCGACCCGCTGGCGGCCGTCGGTCGCCGCGCGGGCCAGCGTACGCAGGCCGTTGATGACGCGCCCGCCGCGCCCGATGACGCGGCCGGCGTCCTCTTGGGCGCAGCGGATCTCGATACGCACGCTCCCGCGTCCGTCGGCCACCTCCCGCACGTCGAGCGCGTCGACGTCCGCGACGAGGTTCTGCACGACGTAGGCGACCAGTTCGCGGGGCATGGCGTCGCGCTCAGCCCGAGGCCTGGGCCGCGGTCCGGGCGGCGTATCCGCCGCTGCGCTTCGACTTGACCTGCGGCACGGTGACGCCGGCCTTCTCCAGCAGCCGCAGCGCCGTGTCGGTCGGCTGGGCGCCCTGCTCCAGCCAGTAGGCGGCGCGCTCGGTGTCGATGGAGAACGGGTTCTCGCCCGTCGCGCGCGGGTCGTAGTGGCCCAGCGACTCGATGTAGTCGCCGCCGCGCTTGACGCGCGCATCCACGACGACCACTCGGTAGTGGGGGTTCTGCTTCGCGCCCATGCGCATCATGCGGATCTTGACCATGGCTCTTCGGTTCCTCCGGGGGTTCGGCGAGCGCTCCACGGAGGGCGCCCGGATCGTGCGACTCAGCCCCTGATGGTACACGCTCGTGGGGCGGCTGTCCAATCGATGGCCGGCTTCGGCCGGCTCGCCTCGACCCGGGCGACCCCGGGCGATCCGGCGACGGCGGCCTCAGGCGCCCGCGCGGCCGAGGCGGCCGCCACGGCGCGGCGGCCGCTTGCCGAAGCGCTTCATCAGCGTGCGCATCTCATCGAAGTTCTTCATCAGGCGGTTGACGTCCTGCACCGTGGTGCCCGAGCCGCGCGCGATGCGCTTGCGACGGCTGGCGTTGAGCAGCCGCGGGTCGCGGCGCTCGCGCTCCGTCATGCTCGAGATGATCGCCTCCACCCGCCCGATCTCGCGCTCGTCGATCTGCGTGCCCGCCGGCAGCAGCTTGCCCGCGCCGGGGATCATCGACAGCACGTCGGTGAACGAGCCCATCTGTTTGAGGCGGCGCATCTGCGTGAGCATGTCGGCCAGGCCGAAGGTCGTGGGCACACGCCCGCCGTCGGGTCCGGCCTCGTCGCCCTCGAGCGCCTTGGCCTTCTCGATGAGCGTCAGGACGTCGCCCATCCCCAGGATGCGACCCGCGATGCGGTCCGGGTGGAACGCCTCCAGGCCGTCGATCTTCTCGCTCATGCCGGCGAACAGGATCGGCTTGCCGGTGACGTGCCGGGCCGACAGCGCGGCGCCGCCGCGGGCGTCGCCGTCGAGCTTGCTCAGGATCAGGCCGGTGAGTCCCACGCGTTCGTCGAAGCTCTTGGCCACCGGCAGCGACTGCTGGCCCGTCATCGCGTCGACGACGAGGAGGCGCTCGGTGGGCTGCAAGGCGTCGCGCAGCGCCGCCATCTCCGCCATGAGCGGCTCGTCGATCTGCGAGCGCCCGGCGGTGTCGACGATGACGAGGTCGCGGAAGTCCTGCCGCAGGGCGTCGGCGATCCGGCGTCGGGTCTCGTCCACGCGCTCGCCGTCGGCGACCTCCAGTACCGGCACGCCGATCTGCCGGCCCAGCGTGCGGAGCTGCTCGCGGGCGGCGGGGCGCTGGGTGTCGGCGGCGACCAGCAGCGGCCGGCGTCCCTGCGACTTGTACTTGTGCGCCAGCTTGGCCGCGGTGGTCGTCTTGCCGGCCCCCTGCAGGCCGACCAGCAGCCAGACGTTGCCCTCGTTGCGCAGCTGCGGCTGGGTCGCCTTGCCGCCGAGCACGGCCACGAGTTCCTCGTGCACGATGGCGATGACGCGCTGGTCGGGGTTGAGTGACAGCAGCGTGTCGGAGCCGGTGGCCTTGGCCTGCACCCGTGCCACCAGGTCGCGCGCCACCTCGAGGTTGACGTCGGCCTCCAGCAGGGCGATGCGCACCTCGCGCAGCGCCGCCTTGACGTCGGCCTCGGTCAGCCGCCCGCGGCCGCGCAGCCCGTCGAAGACGCTCTGGAGTCGATCACCGAGGCTCTGGAACATGGGGTCCTCTCGCGCGACGAACGGCGGGCATCGCCGGCGCCGCCCAGGCTACCCGCGGTCGCCGACCGGGTCAACCGCGCCCGCTGGGGCGCCGGCGTCGGCCGGGGCGCCGGCGTCGGCCGGCGGCGCCGACGTCGGCCGGGGCGCCGGCTTCCGCCGGCGGCGCCGACGGGACCTGGAAGGCCCCGAGGGCCGCCGATCGCATCCCCCCTTCATCGCCGCCGGGTACAACCTAGAGATATGGCGAACCGTGGCGCGCCCGCGCCATCGCCCGCGCCCCGGCGCGGCCCCCCCGGCCCGGTGCTGGTCCTGGCGCTCGGGCTCCTGCTGCTCTCCGCGGTCGCGGCCGCGCAGCCGGGCCTGGCGGCCGGCGACCCCGCCCTGCCGGCCGCGGCCCAGGGTCCGTTCGAGGCGGCGTTGGCGGCCGCCGACGCGGCCGTCGCCAGCCCACACCCGTGGAGCCCCGACGCGCCGGCCTGGCGGTCGGCGTTGACCGCGGCGAGCGCCGCGGTGGCGGCCGCGCCCGATCACCCGGCGCCGCACCGCCTGCTGTTCCGAACGTACGTGCTCGTGGGGTGGTGGGTGCGTGCCGCCAACGCGGCCGACGACCTGCGCGCGGCGATCGAGGCGCTGGCCGGGGCCGATGGCGAGGAGGGCGGGGCGGCGCGCGTCGATCCCTGGGTCGATGCCGATCCCCCTGTGCCCGACGGACCCCCCAGCCGGGCGCTGCTGGCAAGGGCCTACGCCGAGCTGGGCTTCTCCCGCTACCAGGCGGGGGCCCTCGACGCGGCCCTGGACGTGTACGGTCGCTGGCTCGCCGCCCTGCCCGACGACCCGGAGGCCCTGCGCTGGAGCGGCCGGTTGCTGCTCGAGCGCGACGACCCGGCGGGCGCGCTCCCGTACTGGAGCCGCCTGGTGGAGCTGATGCCCGATGACGAGGCCGCCCCCTACTTCCTGGCCGCGGCCCGCCTCGGGATCGAGGTCGGCCCGGCGGCGAGCGCCGCCTTCCGCGACGGGATCGTGCTGTACGAGGCCGGCGACCTGGCGGCGGCCGCGGAGCGCCTGGAGGAGGCCCGGGCTGCGGCGCCGGGCTTCGTCGACGCCCACGCCTGGGCGGGCCGGGTCGCGCTGGAGGCGGGGCGTCCCGGCGACGCCGCCGTCCGCTACCGGGCGGCTGCCGCACTGCGCCCGGACGATGCCGGGCTGGCCTTCTTCGTGCGGGTGTCGGACACGCAGCGCGACTTCGGTGTGGCCGCCGGGCGGGCTTTCTTCGAGGGCCTGACGGCGTACGAGGCCGGCGAGCTCGAGCGCGCCGGAGCCGCCTTCGAGCGCTCCGTGGGCGCCAACGCCGCCTTCGTCGAGGCGTGGGCGTGGCTGGGCCGCGTCCGCCAGGAGCAGGGCCGGTACGCCGACGCCGAGGCGGCTTGGGCTCGCGTCGTGGCGCTCGATCCGGGTGACCAGCGGGCGCGCGCCTTCCTCAACCTGGCGCGCGAGCAGCGGGCCTACGCGGGTCCCGGTCGCGTCACCGCTGCGGCGTTCGCCGCGGGGGTCGCCGCCTTCGAGCGCGCCGACCTCGAGGAGGCCGCGGCGCGCTTCCGCGAGGTGGTGCGCGCCGATCCCGCCTCGACGCTCGGCTGGACCTGGCTGGGCCGCGTGGCCTACACCGTACGGGACTTCGCGACCGCGGCCGAGGCGTTCACCCGCGCCCTCGAGCTGACACCCGACGACGAGGACGTCGCCTGGTTCGCCGCCGATGCGGCGGCCCGAGTGGCCGAGGCGGAGGCCGCGGAGGACGGCTCGCCGTGACGCCCGCCCGCGTGGGGGCGGCGCCCCGCGCCGGGATGATGGCCGCCAGCGCGCCGCGGTCGCGGCAGGGGCGACCGGCCGGTCCGGGCTCGCCCGAGCGCGGCCAGGTCCGGACCGTCGCGCTGCGGGTGGTGGCGCTGGCGCTGCTCCTGCTGTTGGCGCTGGTGGGCGCCCTGACTGCGCGGACGCTGAACCGCCTGCCCGACACGACCATCTTCCTGGTGCGCGACGACGGCACCGGCCTGACCCTCGAGCCGGTCCACCGGCGGCTGCGGGCGAGCGACCCGCTCGACGGCGCGCGGGCGGCGGTGGCGGCGCTGGCGCGCGGTCCTGAGCAGGGCGAGTCCGAGGCCGGGCTCGGCAGCGAGGTCCCGGCCGCGACGACCGTCCTCGGAGCCCGCTGGCGCGGCGAGGTGCTGGTGGTCGACCTGTCGGTCGACGTCGTGGCGGGCGGCGGCAGCGCCTCCATGATCGGCCGCCTGGCGCAGCTCACCTACACCCTCACGCAGCCGAGCGCGGTGGACGCGGTCGAGCTGTGGGTCGACGGGCGGTTGCTCGAGGCCTGGGGTGGCGAGGGCGTGATGACCACGTGGCCCTGGCGGCGCCCGCCGGGCAGCGGCTGGCCGCGGTGGTGACGTCGCGCGCG